>Ga0070665_100007519_pt1 | contig 11080 bp, 10 predicted proteins | sample KBSS13metaG_FD_65862 | JGI IMG/M metagenome (GOLD analysis project Ga0070665, IMG submission 65862) | Switchgrass rhizosphere microbial communities from Kellogg Biological Station, Michigan, USA - KBS S1-3 metaG | ecosystem: Host-associated > Plants > Roots > Rhizosphere > Soil ...
CGATCGCCAGGTGCAGGAAGCCGCCGGCCCGCGCCCGCTGGTACTGGCGCCCCGCCTCCTCCTCGAAGCGGCGGATCAGCGCCATCCGCGCGAGCAGCTCGTAACAGGTGGCGGCTTCTGGCAAATCGGCCATCGCCACTCACCTTAGCTGCGTGCTGCCGCCTCCACCGCGTCCTCGAGGCGGTCGTCGCCCCAGAAGACCTCGCCGTCGACGACAACCGCGGGAACGCCTTCGACGCCGAGGTCGCCGGCGCGGTCGGTCGCCTCGCGCAGCGCGTCCTTGACGACCCTCGTTTCCACCGCTTTCAGCAGCGCCCGGGGGTGCATCTCGCAGGCGGCACCGGCGATCATCACGTTGTCGGCGTCGGTCAGGTCGCGCCCGGCGGCGAACGCCTGGCGGAAGGCGGCGAGGGAAAAGGCGATCGTGCGCCCGGTCTGCTTGGCGAAGGTCGCCGCCCGCATCGCCACCAGCGTGTTCCCCGGCCACGGTTGCGGCCAGGTGATGGGCAGCCCGTACTCGGCGGCGCGGCGCTCGATCTCGGCGATCCCCTCGGCCCGCGCCGGCGTTTCCGACCAGGAACCGCGGTCGAAGCGGTGGAAGAGGCCGCCAAGCAGGACCGGCTGCCACTCCGGCTGCTCCAGGCCGGCCTCGGCGAAGAGGCCGCTGATCCGCTCGGCCGAGAGGTAGGCGTAGGGCGAGCCGAGGTCGTAATAGAAGGTCGCGCGCACGCGGGGAACATACGCGCTTGTCGCGAGCGCGGCCGGTATGGGAGGCTGACGCCGTGCGCAGCGGAATCAGAACGCTCGGGATCGCGCTGGGGGCAGTGGCGCTCCTGCTCTGCCTCGCCGGCAGCGCGGCGGCCCAGACCTACACCGTGACCCGCACCGACGACCCGAATCCAGCCCCGTGCGAACCCACCGACTGCTCGCTGCGGAACGCGCTGATGGCCGCCAACGCGTCGACGGCGGTCGACGATGTCGTCGTGGTCCCGGCCAGCTCGACGCCGTACATCCTCCAGTACGAAGAACTAGCGCTGCCGATCGCCGACGAGGTGGAAGTGAGGGGCGCCGGGGCGGACAAAACGGTGATCAAAGGCGACGGCAAAGAGTCGATCTTCTTCGTCGGGCCCTTCAAAGCGACGCTGACCGGGCTGACGCTCACCGGCGGGACCTCGGCGATCCAGAGCAACGGCGAACTCCTGGTCCGCGGGGTCAGCATCGAAGGCAACAAATGGACCGGCGGCACGGCGGGGATCATCACCAACGGGCTATTGACCGTCGAATCGAGCTTCCTCGGGTTCAACCGCACCGAATCCTCTTCCATCGGCGGCGTCATCCACGCGAACGCGGCGGTCACGATCGTCAACAGCACGCTCGCGCAGAACTTCTCCAAAGGCGGGCCGGGGGCGATCAGCGGCAACGCGGCGGTGACGATCGTCAATAGCGCCGTCGTCTCCAACCGCTCCGGGACGGACCCGGCGGCGGCCGTGGGCGGATCGCCGCTCACCGTGCGCAACAGCGTCTTCGCCGACAACCGCGACACCGCGGGCGTCCTCAGCTGCTTCTCGTTCATGCCGATCTCCTCGCTCGGCGGCAACGTCAGCGACGACGCCAGCTGCGGCAGCGCCGCGACCGACAAGCCGAACGTCAACGCCGGCCTCGGCACGCTCGAGCTGCACGGCGGCACCACGCCGGTCTACAGCCTGCTCGCCGGCAGCCCGGCAATCGACGCGGCGGCGCTGTGCCCACCTGTCGACCAGCGAGGCGTCGCCCGGCCGCAGGGCGCCGGCTGCGACAGCGGGCCGTACGAGCTGGTGCCCATCTCGCTTCCTCTCCCCACCGGTCGGGTCGTGCTGCGCCTGGGGAAGAAGAACCTGAAGCTCAGCCGCAGCGGCTTCGTCCGCGTCCCAGTCGTCTGTGTGAGTACCGAGGGGAGCTCGCCATGCCGCGGCAAGGTCACCCTGCGCGGCAAGTTCCGCTATCCGTCGAAGAAGGCAAGCGCCAGCGCCCGGCGCTACCCGAGCGCGACCTTCTCGATCGAGGCGGGAAAGGCGAAAGGGGTGCGCATCCGCATCCCGCGCCCGACCGCCGAAACCCTGACCAGGACGGGGAGGAGCAAGAAGGTGACGGTCAGCGCCAGGGCCCGCGACGCCGCCGGCAACTCCTCGACCGTCGAGGCGCGGCGGAAGATCGTTCCGGCGCAGCGCCGCTCTAAGCGTGGATAGCCCAGCCGTCGACGGCGCGGGCGGCGTCCAGAACCGCCTCCGAGGCCGTCGGGTGCGGGTGCACGATCCGCGATAGCTCCTGGTAGCCGCCCTCGAGCGCCATCGTCGCGACCAGCTCGGCGATCATGTCGCAGGCGCGGTTGCCGACCACGTGGGCGCCCAGCACCTCGCCGTACTTGGCGTCGATCACCAGCTTGACGAGGCCGTCTTTGTCGTCGTAGACGACGCCCGCGCCCTCGCCGGCGATTTTCTGCTTGCCGACCTTGACCTCGTGGCCGGCCTCCTTGGCCTGGGCCTCGGTGAGGCCGACGCTGGCGACCTGCGGCTGGCAGAAGGTGGCGCCGACCATCAGCTCCTGGTCGATCGAGTGGGTCTCGACGCCGGCCGCGGTCTCGACCGCGACGACGCCCTCCTCGGAGGCCTTGTGGGCGAGCGCCTTTTTGTTGACCAGGTCGCCGATCGCGAAGACCTTCTGGTTGGTCGTCCGCTGGAACCCGTCGACCTTGATTTTGCGGCCGCCCTCCTCCAGCTCGACCCCGGCCTCCTCCAGCCCCAGTCCCTCGGTGTCAGGGGCGCGGCCGCCGGCGATGCAGAGGTAGTCGACCTCGGCGCTCTTGTCGCCGTAGGTGAACTTGACGCTGGACTCGCTCGCCTCGACGTTCTCCACCGGCGCCCCGGTCGAGATCTCGATCCCCTGTTTCTTGAAGACGCGTTCGACGACCTTCGCCATGTCCTTGTCCTCGGCCGGGAGGATCTGGTCGAGCATCTCGATCAGCAGCACCTCGGTGCCGAAGCGCGAGTAGGCGGAGGCGAGCTCGGCGCCCGAGGCGCCGGCCCCGACGACGGCGATCCGGCTCGGGCGCTCGGGCAGCGACCAGGCGCCCCAGGTTTCGACCACGCGGCCGCCGAACTCGACCCCGGGGATCGGCAGCGCCACCGAGCCGGTCGCGAGCGTCACCGCCTTGGCCTCGTAGACCTCGTCGCCGACCTTGACGTTGCCCTCGGCGGTCAGCGAGCCGTCGCCCGCGATGAACTCGACCTTGTTTTTCTTCCACAGCCCTTCGACGCCGCCGGTCAGCTGGGCGGAGACGTCGGCGCGGCGCTTCTGCAGCGCCTCCCAGTCGAGCTGGACGTCGTTGGCGACGACGCCGAGCTCGGCGCTCGCCTGGGCCTCGTGGAAGATCTCCGCCGTGCGCAGCACCGTCTTGGCCGGGATGCAGGCGTAGTTGAGGCAGCGGCCACCGGCTTTGTCGCGCTCGACGACGGCGGTCTTCTGACCCAATTGGGCGGCGCGGATGGCGGCGACGTAGCCGCCCGGGCCCCCGCCGATGACGATCTGGTCGAAGGTTTCGGCCATGCGTGCTGAGCCTATAGAAGGCGGCTTCCCGGCAGGGCGCGGCGGCTCACCCGGGCCCCCGGGTCGGCATCTGGATCCGGGCCATCGCCTTGACCATGAAGAAGAAGAAGGTGCCGGCGACGGCGAGCAGGGCGAGGGTGCCGAGGATCTGGCCGACGCTGGAGGCGCCGACGACGAGGCCGAAGAAGGCGCTGAAGAGGACGATGACGAGGATCAGCTGGAAGCCGAGGACGGCCCAGTAGCGGGCGTGCCACATCCCCCAGGACATCATCCCCATGATCACCGCCGGGGCGACGACCTGGGCTAGCCGCGGCTGTTCGCCGTTGACCTCGGCGCCGGCGGCGTAGCCGACCACGACCGAGATCGCGATCAGGCCGGCGACGATCGCGCCGATGGTGACGACGGTCGGCCGCTCGCCCTCCTCGAGCGGCTCCAGCGCTTCCCGCGCTTCCTTGTTGCGCTGCTCGGCCTTGGCGTAGCCGGCGGCCATCCGGTCGCCGCCGCGCTGCTTGCGCTTGACCGGCTGCTGGCTGGCGTCGCGGGTGCTCTCGTCCTGCTCAGCCACCGGGGGCCACGCCCCTCTCGCCGGCGGCGAAGGCCTGGCGCAGCTCCGTCGCCGCGGCGGCGGGGTCGGCGGCGTCGCGGATCGCCCGCACCGCGCAGAGCCGCTCGGCCCCGGCCGCGACCACCTGCTCGGCGTTGCCGGCGTCGATGCCGCCAATTGCGAAGAAGGGATGGGGGGCGTTGGCTGCGGCGTGCTCGATCAGCTCGATGCCGACCCCCGGCCGGCCGGCTTTCGTCGGCGTCTCCCAGATCGGGCCGACGCTGATGTAGTCGACGGGACGCCCGGCGCTGGCGGCGATCTGCTCCTCGGAGTGGGTCGAGAGGCCGACGATCGCGTCCGGTCCCAGCAGCTCCCGCGCCTGCTCGGCGCTGACGTCGTCCTGGCCGACGTGGACGCCGTCGGCGTCGCAGCTGCGGGCCAGGTCGGGGTCGTCGTTAACGATGAACAGTGCGCTGAAGGTGTCGGCGACGCGCCGGAAGGTCTCGGCGGCGCGCTCGATCTCGGCCCGTCCCAGCTCCTTCTCTCGCAGCTGGACGATGTCGGCACCGCCGGTCAGGGCGGCGCGCAGCAGCGCTTCGAGGTCGCTCTGCGGCCGCGCCTCGCAGACGAAGTAGAGGCGGGCCGTGCGCAGCCGCTCGCGGCGCAGCGGGCCGTCGCCCTCGGGGAGAGACAAGCTCATGGGTCGATTATGGCTGGCGCCCCCGGCCGGGCGCGGTGGAGGGGTAGCATCGGGGGAGCACGGGAGCCCGCGAGGGCTGAGAGGGTGGCATCGAGGCCACCGACCGTATGGACCTGATCCGGGTAATGCCGGCGGAGGCAAGGCTTTGAGCGAGAAGCGCGGTTTCGATGTTGTTGTCGTAGGCGGTGGGGTGATCGGCCTCAGCTGCGCCTGGCGCCTGGCGCAGGGCGGGGCGCGGGTGGCGGTGCTCGAGCGCGGCGAGCCCGGCGGCGGCGCGACGCGGGTCGCGGCCGGGATGCTGGCGCCGGTCGGCGAGCTGACCTTCGGCGAGCCGGAGCTGCTGGAGCTGACGCTGGCGGCGGCGCGGCTGTACCCGGAGTTCGTCGCCGAGCTGGAGGCGGCGACGGGAGAGGGCACGGGGTACGAGCGCCTCGGCGCCCTGCACGTCGCCCTCGATCGCGACGAGGCGGCGCAGCTGCGGCGCGTCCACGACCTGCAGCGCTCGCTGGAGCTCGAGGCCGAGTGGCTGCCGCCGCGGCGCTGCCGCGACCTCGAGCCGGGCCTGACGCCCTCGTTCCACGGCGGCGTCTTCGCGGCCGGCGAGGCGGCTGTCGACCCGCGGGCGCTGACGAGGGTGCTGCTCGCGGCCTGCGCGCAGCAGGGCGTCGAGGTCCTCGCGGGGACCGAGGTCGTCGACGGGATCTTCGAGGGCGAGCGAATCGTCGGGGTCAGGACCGCTCCAAGGTCCGGCGGACATTTCGATCGCGCTGGGGGCGAGGAGTTGCGCGCGGATCAGGTCGTCCTCGCCGGCGGCGCCTGGTCCGGCGCGATGGCCTGGCTCGCTGAGGAGGCGCGACCGCCGGTCCGCCCGGTCAAGGGACAGGTGGTCGAGCTTCGGAGCCGCGGCGAGGAGCCGGTCGCGCGCCACATCCTCTCCTCCGAGCGCGTTTACCTGGTGCCGCGCGCCGACGGCCGCCTTGTCATCGGCGCGACCGTCGAAGAGATGGGCTTCGACACCGCGGTCACGGCCGGCGGCGTCCACGAGCTGCTGCGCGAGGCCTACCGCCTGCTCCCCGACGTCGCCGAGATGGAGTGGGTGGGCGCCACCGCCGGCCTCCGCCCCGGCACGCCAAGCAACCTCCCGCTCGTCGGCCCCGGCGCAATCGACGGCCTCATCCTCGCCACGGGCCACTACCGCAACGGCATCCTCCTGGCGCCGCTGGCAGCTCAGGCCGTCACCGACCTCCTCTCGAATCGGCGTTCGTCCTTTCATGAGGTATCTCGCGGAAAGGACGAATGCCGAACTCAGGCGGGGGTGGCGCGATGAGGATCGAGCTGAACGGCTCCCCGCACGAGCTGCCCGACGGCGCCACGCTCGACGCCGCGGTCCGCGCCTCGGGCGCGGGGGAGGGGGGTCGCGGGGTCGCGGTCGCGCTCGACGGCGAGGTCGTCCCCCGCGGCGAGTGGGCGGCGACGCCGCTTCGCGACGGGCAGGCGGTCGAGGTCCTGGCCGCGATCCAGGGCGGCGCCGAGACCTGGGAGCTGGGCGGGCGCCAGTGGGGTTCGCGGCTGATCGCCGGCACCGGCGGCTTCCGCTCGCTGGAGCAGATGGAAGCGGCACTCTCCGCCTCCGGGACCGAGATCGTCACCGTCGCCATGCGCCGGATCGATCCCGCCGCCGATGGCTCGGTCCTCGACGTGATCGACAAGCTCGGGCTCTTCGTCCTCCCCAACACCGCCGGTTGCTACACCGCCCGCGACGCCGTCCGCACCGCCAAGCTCGCCCGCGAGGCCTTCCAGACCGAGTGGGTCAAGCTCGAGGTGATCGGCGACGACCGCACTCTCTATCCTGACGCGGTCGAGCTGGTCGCGGCCGCCGAAGAGCTCGTCGCCGACGGCTTCACCGTCCTCCCCTACACCAACGACGACCCGATCCTCGCCCGCCGCCTCGAGGAGGCCGGCTGCGCCGCGGTGATGCCGCTCGGCTCGCCGATCGGCTCCGGCGCCGGCATCCGCAACCCGTACAACATCGCGATCATCGCCGAGCGCGCCGAGGTCCCGGTCGTCCTCGACGCCGGCATCGGCACCGCCTCCGACGCCGCCCAGGCGCTGGAGCTCGGCTGCGACGCGATCCTCGCCGCCAGCGCCATCTTCGGCGCCGAGGACCCCGTCGCGATGGCGACCGCCCTGCGCCGCGGCGTCGAAGCCGGCCACCTCGCCAACCGCGCCGGCCGCATCCCCCGCCGCACCCACGCCGAGGCCTCGACCGCCTACGAGGGCCTCCCCGACCTCTCCTGAAGCTCCCGGCACGCCACTCAGCCTCCCTCTACCATGAGCACCTCGCCCCTGTAGCTCAGCTGGTTAGAGCGGCGGCCTTTTAAGCCGCGCGGCGCGGGTTCGAGTCCCGCCGGGGGCACTCCTTCTTCAGGACGCGCGAGGCTGGCGTCCCACCGTAGCGTCGGAATCGCTTCTTAATAAAGGGAAATGGGGGTCTCGTGTCGAAGTCCACACGAGCAAATGGCCCAATGCGATGTTTGGCGATTTTCTCAGGCTTTCTACTGGCCTATCCGAGGATCTTCAGGGACCAGCAAGAAGGGTCAGAACGGACCGCGCCAACACACGTATAGACGACCGAACGCGATGACCAACATCTGCGATTTAACGCTCGGGGGCCCCTTGACAGGTCTGACTTGTGGCACCTACCCTCGAAGAGGAGCGAGCTTGTGATTTCAAGGTCGCTCTATGTCCTCTCGCTCGGGCCGTCGGAGACCCTCGTCGTGCTGCATCCGCTGTCGGGGACCGAGGCTCACATCGCCTTCGGCATGGCGACTTTCGTTGCGGTGATCGGCATTTGCAACATGCTGATCGGCCTTGCGCGCAATTGGCGCAGGTACCGCAAAGGCTCATAGCCTGCTACGCCTCATCGCGAGATAAACATAGGCAGGTTCTCTGTTCTACTTTGGGCATGGGAACAGAGCGAATCGAGGTTGCCGGAAATAGCAACGGCGCGCGGCACGACCGCAACCTCCTGCGCGTCCCGGCCGACAAGGAGGGCGACGACGAACGCCGCGTTGACCGCATTCACAAGGAGATCGAAGGCGCCTTCGCCGCCCTGCGCGACATCGACGAAGGGGTCTCGATCTTCGGCTCGGCCCGCGTCGCGGAGGACCACCGCTGGTACGAGCTGGCGCGGGAGACCGCGGCCTGCCTCACCCACCACGGCTACACGGTGATCACCGGCGGCGGGCCCGGGTTGATGGAGGCCGCCAACCGCGGCGCCGCCGAGGCGGGCGGGCTCTCGGTCGGCCTCAACATCGAGCTGCCGCACGAGCAGGAGGTCAACCCCTACGTCAACCGCCAGTTCCAGTTCCACTACTTCTTCGCCCGCAAGCTGATGTTCGTCCGCTTCGCCCGCGCCTTCGTGATCATGCCCGGCGGCTTCGGCACCCTCGACGAGATGTTCGAGTCCCTGACCCTGATCCAAACTCATCGCATCGACTCCTTCCCGACCATCCTCGTCGACTCCGAGTTCTGGGACCCGCTGCTGGAGTGGGTCGACCGCGGCCTCGAGGACAACGGCCTGATCTCCCCCGGCGACAAAGAGATGCTGGTCGTCTGCGACGAGCCCGAGCAGGTCTGCAAGCACGTGATACAAGCGAGCGAAGAGCAGAGGCGACTGGCCTAGGTCGAGCAGCGTCCGCGTTCGTTCATAACGTTCTCGTCCATGGGAGCACGCGTGCGGGTCATGCCTGACGGCGACATCGCCGTCGTCGGTCACGGTGCCCTCACTTATATGGGGACCGCGGTCGGAGAGGTATTGAACTCGCGCCATCTCGGCGCCCTAGAAGGCATCGGGCCGGCATCTTTGAGTTCGCTTCGCCAAGCCTTGATCCGGTGGCGCAAGAGGGCGGGGTACTTGGAGGCTCGGGTGTGGGTGGGGCTGTTCGAGGTCTCGGAAGATGTGCTTCACCGTTTGTTCGACGACCCGCTAATGCTCGTCACGCACTATCGCTCGAACCCTCCGATCACCCCTGCACTCTTCTTGGATGGTGACGAGTTGAAGATGCGAATCGAGGTGGAGCAGCCTCGTGAGGTAAAGCCAGTAGGGATTGAAGAATGGCTCGCGCCGTTTCTGTCCCGCCGGCGGGCAACTTGCGAGGTCAGCGTTGCCGAGAAGGAGAATCTGGAGGGTGACGGTCTCACCCTCGCAGTCGACCTCCAGTGGTCTTACCCGCGAGGAGCAACGGTTAACGACGCCTGGAAGTTCGGAGACGAAGTCCAAACTCTCATGCTCGCGATCGAGGAGGGAGTGCTGCCGCGCTCAGCAGCGCTAGACCTTCTGTGCGCGGGTAGGTGGAATCTCTTCAAGGGACAGCCAGAGACCGAGTGGCTGGAGGCAAAGGGAGCTCCCTACGACCACTTGGAGAGGGACCTCGGGGAGAACTGGCGGTTAGAGCTGGCAAAGGATGTTGCCGCCTTCGCCAACTCTCCGGGTGGGGGCCTCATCGTTCTGGGACTGGTCACGAAGAACCGGGGAGACGGAGACGTCATCGAAGGGCATAAGGAATTCGACCTGAGCCGCGTCGAGGCGAGCACCTACCGTGGCCACATCGCCCAGCTCGTTTACCCACGAGTGGAGGGATTCGAGGTCAGGCGCATCAAGGGCACAAAGAAGGATCAGGGGATGGCGATACTTGTGATTCCGCCCCAACCGGAGGGCAGCCGCCCATTCCTGGTGCAAGGGACGATCATTGGCCAAACGGCCATGGGGGCACACGTCCTATTGCCGATGCGTCGGGAGGACGACACTGCCCTGATGGAGGTCGAAGCGATTCACGCCCGACTTCGCTTGGGAGAGCAGGTGATTAAAGGCGAAAAGGCCTAGCGAGCTAGTGCCGGAAGTGCCGGTGCTTGGTGAAGACCATCGCGACGCCGGCCTGCTCGCAGGCCTCGATCACCTCGGCGTCGCGTTTGGAGCCGCCGGGCTGGATCACGGCGGTGGTGCCGGCCTGGATCGCCAGCTCGGGGCCGTCGGCGAAGGGGAAGAAGGCGTCGGAGGCGAGGGCCGAACCGGCGAGGAGGTCGTCGGCCTCGGCGCCGCGGGCCTCGCGGCACTTCTCGACGGCGAGGCGGACGGAGTCGACGCGGCTCATCTGGCCGGCGCCGATGCCGAGGGTCGCGCCGCCCTTGGCGATCACGATCGCGTTGGAGCGGACGCGGCGGCTGACGGTCCAGGCGAAGAGCATGTCGCACCACTGCTCCTCGCTCGGCTCGTTGCCGGTCACCGCCTCCATGATCTCCCGCGGCTCGGGGTCGCCGTCGCGGTCCTGGATCAGCAGCCCCCCCATCACCCGCTTGACGTCGCGTTCGGAGGGATCGGGCTCACGGCGCTCCTCCTCGCAGAGGATCCGGATCGCCTCCTTCTGCGTCAGCACCTCCAGCGCCCCGTCCTCGTAGCCGGGCGCGCTCAGCACCTCGACGAAGTTCTTATGCAGCTCCTCGGCGAGCTCGCGGCTGATCGGGCGGTTCAGGGCGATCACGCCGCCGTAGGCCGACAGCGGGTCGCAGGCCAGCGCCTTCAGGTAGGCCTCGAGCGCGTCGCCGCCGATCGCCACCCCGCAGGGGTTGTTGTGCTTGACGATCACGCAGGCCGGCTGCTCGAAATCGCCGACCAGGCTGCGGGCAGAGTCGAGGTCGAGGACGTTGTTGAAGGAGAGCGCCCGCCCGTGCAGCTTCGAGCAGCGCGAGAGGAGGTGGCTGCGCAGGCCCGACTCGGCGTAGAGCGCCGCCCGCTGGTGCGGGTTCTCCCCGTAGGAGAGGTCGAGCACCTTCTCGTAAGCGACCGCCAGGTGTTCCGGGAAGTCCTCGTACTCCATCGAGAACCAGCGGCTGATCGCGGCGTCGTAGCGCGCGGTCTGGGCGAAGGCCTCGTTGGCGAGCCAGTGGCGGGTGGCGGCGGAGATCTCGCCGCCGCTCTCTTCCAGCTCGGCGCAGACGGCGTCGTAGGACTCTGGTTTGACGATCACTGCGACGCTCTCGTGGTTCTTGGCCGCGGCGCGGATCATCGTCGGCCCGCCGATGTCGATGTTCTCGATCGCGACGTCGTGGGCGACTTCGTGGACGGCGACGGTCTGCTCGAAGGGGTAGAGGTTGACGCAGACGACGTCGATCGGCTCGATCCCCTCGCGCTCCAGCGTCGCCATGTGCTCGGGGTCGCCGCGCCGCGCCAGCAGCGCCGCGTGCAGCCGCGGGTG
>Ga0070665_100007520_pt1 | contig 11078 bp, 11 predicted proteins | sample KBSS13metaG_FD_65862 | JGI IMG/M metagenome (GOLD analysis project Ga0070665, IMG submission 65862) | Switchgrass rhizosphere microbial communities from Kellogg Biological Station, Michigan, USA - KBS S1-3 metaG | ecosystem: Host-associated > Plants > Roots > Rhizosphere > Soil ...
CTGCCGCCGCTACACGCTTGGCCCGCGCTCCGCGACCATCGGCCTGCGCCCACTGTTGATTCCATCGAAATTGATCCCTGAGCGCTGTCACAACCCTGCCACCTGCATCGTCTCCTCGACCGCGCCCGGCACCCGCCGCACGCCGGCCGCGTCGTTGCTGAGTTCGTCGGCCGCACGGCGCGGCGGCACATAGAAGGCATCCACGCCTGTCGTCGCCCGGTATTTTGCGGCAGCGGCTTCGCCGATTGCGCGTCGGATGTTGCCGTCTAGATAATACGCCCGGCGACCGTAGGTGTGGTCCGCCATCACAGGCATGACTAGCCACAGCTCGTTGGGCGCAAGCGCCGGCCGCTTCAGTGACAGACCGCAGAGACAGACGCCGGCGTCTGCAAGACGGCAATCAAACCACGCGACGTAACCTGTCGCGGCTCGTGCCGTCGTAAAGTTTTCAATTCTGAAATCGGTCATTCCGTTGCTCCTTGCCACCGCGTGCGCAGCGTCCATTTTTGGCGCGCCGCGTAACGCAAAAGCGTTAGCGGGCGCAGCGTTAGGGGCCGCCGCGCCCCTAGTTCGCGCCGTCAGCGTAATGCCCTGCCACCACCGATTGCACGGCGTTCGCGATCGCGTCCCCGACGGCATTAGCTGCTGCCGCTGGCGCGTCCATTGCGTTTGCCACGTTGATCACAAGGCTTATCGGCGGCGGCGCGAACGGCGGCTGATTGGTCACATGGACGTCAGCGACGCCCGTGGAACGCGCTTGCAGCGTGACGCTACGCAACTGCGCCGCTACGTCGAGTTGCGGCGCATTCGGCATCGGGTCACCTTGGCTCATGACGCGGTGAAAGCCGCCCGCCTCGAAGTATTGCCCGTGATTTTGCCGATGCCGATTGGCAATATCGGCAGCATCGCCTTGGCCGGCGATCACGGCACGTCCGCCCGGTTTGAGGTTTTGCGCTTGCACTGACGAGCTAGTCTGCTCGATGACTTCGCGCGTGAGCTCAGCAGCCGCCAAGGTCAGCACCGTTGGCAAGTTGAAGCCGATTCCGAACGGCAGCTTGAATCGTGGAAGCTTGCCGCCAGCCTTCGGCCTGCCCGCCCTCTTCTTTCCATCCCGATCGACGTCAAGCTCTCCGGCGGCGTCCGTGACTGCATCAGCCGCATGCGCCCACTTCGTTAGGCTGCCAAGCTGCTTTAGAAGGCCAAAGGCGAACTTAGCGCCCGATAGCAGTAGAAGCGCGCTACCGAGCCGCCTAATTGCGCCGGCAAGCAACCCCATGCCTATGGCCGCGACGGCGAACGTCGCGCCGTAGCTGCCAAGCGTCGCCAAGAACCCGGCGATCGGGCTGCCCTTGATCGCGTCCGACAGTTCGCGGATCGCAGCGCCCCAACCCTTGGCCTTCATAAAGATTTCGCCAAGGCGATCGGCAGCACCGCCGCCGTCCTTCGCGCCGAACAACAGATCGCCGAGGCTGTTCATTGCCGCGCGAATGCCGCCGTCAAAGCCAAGGCCCTGAACAAAGCCGCGCATGCCCGCGCCAAGCTTGTCGAACACGCCGGCACGTTCGCCTAGCGTGTCCAAGACGTCGCCAATACCTAGCGCGCCTTCCTTGATCCACGGCAGCATGTCGTCGCCGGACGATCGGAACCCGTCCGCGATCTTGTTTTTCAGGATCGCGAGAACAGTGCCGGTGGTCTTGGCGCGTTCGGTGTACTCCTTAAAGGCGCTGCCCGAGTAGTTCGTCTCGTTGGCAAGCAGCGCCAATTGGCGACGCAATTCCGTGGCGTTGTTGATCACGGGCATAAGCGCCCGCGCCTCATCGCCGAACAGCGCCGACGCCATGCTTGCGCGCTCCCACTCGGGAAGCTTCTGAATGCGGTCGATCACGTCGAGCGTGGTTTCGAGCGCGTTCTTTTGCATGTTCTTGGCGGTCTTGACCGAGTCAATGCCAAGGCGCTTGAACGCGGTACGCTGCATTTTCGTGGCGCGCGCGCCGATCGTCAGGGCGCGACCCATGTTCCGGTAGGACGTCGCCGCAACTTCAGCTTCCGCGCCCGACGAAATCATAGCGCCGCCGAACGCAAGCGTCTGCGTCGCGGTAAAGCCGTACATTTCGCCCGTGCCGGCGACCCGCTTCGTGTAGTCAAGCAGGTTCCGCGACCGCGCAGCCGTGTTGTTGTCCAAGTGGTTCAGCGCGTCGGCCAAAAGACCGGTCTGACCGATATTCAGGTGAAGCTGGTTTTTGATTTCGGCTAGGGCCTGCCCGGTTTCGTTAACGGGCATTTCCCAAGCGGTCGAAACCTTGGCGACCATTTCCGTAAACTTGCTGAGTTCCTGAATCGGAACGTCAGAAGCGCCGGCGGCGGCATAGATTTCCGCGATGCCTTCGGCCGTTATCGGTAGTTCTTTCGACATGCCGATGATCTGCCGGCGCATGTTGCCGAACTGCTCTTCATTCGCCTGCACGACCTTGCGGACGCCGGCGAACGCCGATTCGAAACTGATCGCCGCGCCGACCGTGCCGCGCATGCCTTCCGTCACGCCGACGTAGCCGGCACCCATGGCAAGCAGCCGTCCGCCAAAGCCGCCCATGCCGAACGCGGCAAGGTTGCCCTTGTTGAACCGACCGACCTGCTTATCGATCCTGCCAAGCGCGCCGGCAATGCCGCGCGCCGGGCCGCTGACCTTGTCGATCATCGACAAGATCAGGTCTGAACGTAAAACGGCCACAGGTTAGCCCTTCTTTTTAGGTGCAAGCAGCGCGTGAAGCTCTGCGGCTTCGGCAAGCGCGTAGTCCGGGCTGTATCGATCGACAACGTTGCGCCGGGTGCAGGTTTCGCGGGATAGCTGGATCGCTAAGCGATGCCAGCCGTCGCCTATTCGTTTCCCATTAGCGCCGTCGTCGCCTTGTCAATGGCCATGAAATCCTTGGCCTTGATCGTCTTGAATTCCTGATAGGTGACGCCCGCCATTGACGCCAGGGTAGCGGCGACCTGCGCCGTCGGACCCTGTGTCTTGCCGACCATTTCGCCGGCGATCAGATCGCCGATGTCGGGTTCCTTAAAGGTGAGTTCGTTGACGTCGACGCCGTTGATCTGGATCGGCGTCTTAAGTGGCACAACTACGGACATATTGGTTCCTGAAAACAGGATGGAAGTTGCCGCCCGACTAATCTCGGGCGGCAGTCGCTTTGCTTAGTTGCTCGGCGACATCGGCTGCTGGACAACCGCCAGCGGTCGGCAACAGTTTCGGAAGCCGCGCCGCAAAATCTTCGGCGGCGCGGATTGCTATTGTAGCGATGTCATTCTCGAACGGGCGAATAGGTAAACTCCGGCTCGCGCGCCGAGTATGGCGGTCGTTTCCGTGGGAGCTTTTCGAGCGCGCGAATGACGTCGACCGCATCGCCTCTCGTGGGTTCCCAGTAGTCGGAATCTCCTCCTTCAAGGCCCGGCAACGCGATGCCCGAGGCCAAGCTCTCTGCAGACCAGCCGCTCCGATTGGGGATCGACTTGATCCGTACAAATGGCCGCATTTCGCATTCTAAGCTGGTGCTGCCCTGACGGAGGTATCCCCGCAGGTACCCCTTGGGGGTCTTGCTGCCTTGGTTCTCAACCAGTTTCTGCTGATCGTCGCGAAGTGGCATTGATGGCGATCCGATTGCAGCCCACAAATTTACCTGATCGCGCCCAAGCTCTTCCTTCCACTCGCTGTGGGTACTCCGCGCACCCTCAGGACTTTCCAACTTCGCTGCCCCGGTCGGTAGGTCCTCGTTCGCGTCCCGCACAGCGATATCAGCTTCGGCGACTGATCGGAGGATGTCGCGGATGGCTTCCGCAGCTTTCGGATAATCCGTCCAAAGCTTTTTACGCGCCGTGTCGGCTAGCGCCTTCGCCTGAGCGTAGCACTCTGCTCGCCCATCTTCCGCTTCGGCGGCGAGTGTCTTTTCGAGATCGACTTCGAGTTTCGCCGCCCGAGCGCGTGCTTGATCGGCGGCAATCTTCTCGTCGACCTGTTGGTTGACCAAGGTCCGCAGCATGGCCGGCGTCTCAGTAAGCAACGCCGCCTCGTATGCCGCCTTCGCGGCAGCTACCGCCGCGTCGGCCTCGTCGGCAGCAGTGCGGGCAGCATCGAGCGCCGTCTGAATTTCGGCGCTCGATGCGAGCGTCTTCGTGATTGATCCGATGATTTTCTTAATTTTTGACATCGTGCTTTTTGCCATTTTGTCTGTTGAACTTCGCGATGACTTCGCCCCATCCGTGCGGGTCAGCTTTTGCTGGAACCGGAATGCCGGGCTTCAGCATTCCACGTTCACTCAGGACTTGACGCCAGGAATCGCGGGCCTGCGTAAGTGCATCGGCGCGCCTACGCTCGATGGACGCAATTGCGGCATGGGCTTTGGGGTACTTTTCGTAATCGAACCGCGCGAAGGCATCCGCGCGCCGATCTACAACAGCGTCCGCGAACCCGGCTGCTACGGCAGACGGCCCGTCGTACCAAGTCTCTGCCTTCATAATCGCGCGCGTTTCTGCAGCCGTTTTGCCACTGCGCTTCGCGTAAATGCCGGCGTAAGCGCGCGCGAAAGCTTCAAGCTGTTCGATCGTTTTAGCGTGGTCGTCGGAGTTACCGATCGTGATGTTCTGCGGATCGTGAATCATCATGACCGCGCCGTCGGCCATCACAATTCGATGTCCGGCCATAGCGATCAACGAGGCTGCCGAGGCAGCGATGCCGCGAACTTCGACATTGACTTTGCCCGGATGCGCTTGCAAAGCGTTGAAGATTGCCGCGCCCTCGGCAGCGTCGCCGCCGCCGCTGTTAATAACGGCTAGAACGTCGCCGCCTTGCTGGAGGCGGCGTTGGACGGACATGCCGGTGAAATCTTCACCGACCACGCCGTGTAGATGCAGTTCGATCATTCGCGCGTCCTCGCGCACTTCGTTTTGGTCATGTGGTGATGTCCAAGTTGGGATAGGCCGCGCTTCGGGCGGCACTCGCGGCAGACTGCCGCGAGGGTTGTTGGGGCGGCGCAGAATCAGAAAAAGCGCCGCCCCTTCGGCGCGCGTAAAGTGTCGCGCCGGTCGCCGTCGGGAAATCGGCGACTATAAATGCTAAGGGCTTCCCGTCGCCCTACTCATACCCGCTAGGATTCGATCGAAACGGGCCGTTAGGCTGCTAATCGTTCGGAAATTTTTTCTAGCGTCTGTTCGCAAACGCGGCGACCCTGCTTATGTGCGCCGCTTTCGGCATAGCCAGTTGCGCGTCCGATGTCGGCGAACGTGTCGGCATCAACGATGGCCTCGATCTTGTCACGCAGATCGTCGTCGACCTCTGCCAGAAGCGCCTCACCTGCGTCGGCCCGATCGTTGTCGGCGATCCACGAGTTTGCAGCCCGGGAGGCGCCTCTACCTTTCAGATGAGGCACACCGGCTAGTCGGCCGTATTCAGCCGCAACGCCGGCCGGATGGAACGACCAGCGAACGCCGCCGAGATCCTTGGCGTAGGCGGCTTCCAGGTCTCGTTGTGCAACAGCGGCGCGCCGCGTCTTGGGTGCAGGCTCAAACCCGGCGGCGTCGGCGTGCATAGTAGGTTCGTACGCGCAGGCGGGCTGGCGCGTCAGCATCCACTCGACCGACTTCTGTTCCGCGAGCAAATGTTTGGCCGTCAGACTGTCGTCGTCAATCGGCTGGACCGCAGCGCTTCCCGCTCGGACGTCGGGCTTTTTTCTGCGGCCTTTGGAATCGCTGTAGATGTGCAACGCGCCGTCGACGAACCTCAAGCCATGAAAGCGGTCACCGCACTCTCCGCCGACCGTCATAACACACAGGCCGTCCACGAGATCGAAGTGAATTCCGCCGTCCAATCGCTCAACAGCGCCGTCGCTTCGGACGGTGACGCGCGACCGCATGCCGTCCACGAACGCCCTGAGCAGAGCTGGAATGCTGGGCTTTGTCGAAAGAGAGTAGAGGTGCCCTACGCCGCCGAGGTACTCGCCCAAGCCGTTGTCGTTGGCGTGATCGGCCGGCCGCAACGCCTCGCGCAGGCGAACGTACGAACGGCGGGCCACGGGATTCGATTTCGCTAACGCGCGCTCAATCCGGGTTCCAGGTTTTCCATACCTCTTGTCGTCGCCGGCGATGGCAACGCTATCTAGATGGCCGTCGGCTGGTCCGTCGTTGCTAAGTCCGACGGGGTCTCCGCGCTTCCGCGATGGCCGGTTGTCGTTGGCGGTAGCGTGCAAGCGCTGAACAGCTTGCTTTCTGGCGATCGGTTTCGGATCATAGTCGAACCAATTTTTGCCCGGCGCGGGCCGTGTAACGCGTCGGCCACGAAATGGTTGTTGTGGCGATTCCGCTTTGGGTGCGGCCATAGGTTTTACCAGCCGCGCGCAGCGGCCGGTCAATTCGGTCCAAGTTTTCAAAGCTATTTTCCCGAATAGCGTTGGTCTAGGTTCGCAACCTGCAAACTGCCGGCCGCCTTCATCGACGCGCCGACTGTTTGGCCACGAAAGGCCATATCTTTCATATAGGGGTTTTGCGCCGGCCTCGCGACAGGCGCGTCACAAACCGTCAACAAGTTGACGTCTGTCGACGTCAACTTAACGCACACTCTCAACTGGAACTGCGGAAAACCAAGCGTTTCTGTTCGTAGCGTGTCAAGCGTTAAGTCCTTTTAGAGCACATTACCTACTGATATTTCGGGGCTCCGCCGCCGTAGGGCGTAGGGCCCTTGGGTAGGGTTCCTAACCCGGAGGGGTCTAGGCGCACATCAACCGACTACCGTGTGAACCGTTCGGCGGATGCAGTCGCTAGGCCGCACAGATATCCGGGCTCATAGATGACGCCGCTTGCCTCTACCATTCGCCGCGACGCCATGTTGGTTGACGAGACCAGTTCGTAAATGCCTGTTGCACCAAGCTGTTCAAAGGCGCGCACGACCATCATAGCATTCACCAGTTTGCCGAAGCCTCGACCCCTGACCGTCGGCGAAACAGCCACTAGCCCACCCCATGCCACGTCAGAAAATGGGCTGTGCGAAAAGTGTCCCAGGTAGGTGAATGCGGTAGCGACTGGACTGCTGTCCTTGTCGACGATCACGACCGAGGCCGCCGGGCCGAGCGCGCCGGTAAGCATAGCGCCTGAAAACGGCACAACGCCGCAGTCGTTCATCAGGGTTTGAACTTGCTGGGTGACCGGGCCATCCTCCACGTCAAGTGACCCCTCACTGAAACCCTCAGGCAAGCCTTCAGAAGCAATGGCGCGGGCTGCGGGAAGGGAATCGGTCGTCCCCATAAAGACGTCCCACGTGTCGAGCCGATAGCCGCGATCCGCTAGCTGCTCTCGGATCGGCGGCACGGACTCCGCCTTGATCATCCGAAAGCCAAACACGCCGTCATACCCAAGCGTTGCGAAGATACGATCCCAACCTAGCTTGTCAGGATCGTCTGTGCCCATGAAGCGGCCGGCATTGCATGCGCCAGGCGTCTGCCGCATCCAAGGCACGGCCTCGTCGGACAGTCGCTGCAGCCGCTGTTGTTGTTCAGTTCCGAAATAGCCGCCCATGTTACATTCCACCCCGGCCCAAAATTATCATCTATCTGCAAGTCGGCGCTAGGGTTTCCTGCCGCCCGAGACGCCCTTAGACGCGCGTTGGCAGCGGCCAGCTTTGTGGATCGGCTGTTGCCATGTAGACCGCTTCACGCGGCCGCCACCCGCTCAAAAGGATCAAAATTGCCGTAGGGGTCGAGTTGGAAACGCGCGCCAACGAATTCGTGTAAATCGTCAGATGGATCGCTGACAGCCGGTCGATCGACCACACAGGCCGACTGGAGTTGGCGGAACTCGCGCTCGTCTAGCAGCCGCGTCTGCCGATCGCCGTCTCTGTCACAGAACAAGACCTTTGCGCCGGCGAAGTCGTCGCCAACGCCGCGCGCCTTGATCGACGTGACGACGGATGACTGGAAGCGGTGGGACGGCCGGTTGTCGTTGGCGAATTCCTTGTTTGAAAGCCAACGGCGTTCCTCGATCCAACGCGCCAACGCCATACGCTTGCCGTTGGCCGTAGAGCGCCACGACCTGGCCGACGTAATCATGCGCTCGATTTCGTCGCCGTTCGGAGCAAGTTCGTCAAAGGCGCGTCGGGCTTTGACAAGGTTGTCACCGGGCTTTGCATAGGCGGCCACTAAGCGATCAAAACCGTCGTCCGGTGCGGTGGCCGGAAGGCCATCCGCAACCGGCGCGGAAATATCTATACAACTACTATGACCCGGGTCTTTTATCCCGGGTCTAGTAGTCGGGTCTTCGGGAACTACGTAGTTCCCGGTTGGCGTCTTAACCGGGTACAACGTCGTTCCCAGTACTGGGTACAACGTAGTTCCCGGTTCGGAAGTGGGAACTGCGTAGTTCCCGGTTGCTATTTTGGGTTGCTCGCACCCATACCTCGCAACTACGTCTTGCGGGAGTGTAATCGCGATCTTGTGCGGAAAACGGCCGTCGGCTGCCTGTTCAAGCAGGTCGAAGTTGGGCCAGTAACGCGAACCGTCGCCCTTGCCTCCGCCCTTGTGCGCGAGCGCGAGAATTTTCCAGTCGACGAGTTCGTCGTGCGCGCGGCGAATATGCTGCCGAGCGAGTCCCCATCGCCCATCAAAGGCACCCCGAATATCGGCCACCATCTGTCGCTCGGATACGAGCGATGTCCATGCATAGTCCCGATGCGCATTTCGAAGATGGAAGTTCCACACGACGACGTGGCGCATTTCTACTTTCTGTTTCCTGCTGACGTGGTAGCCGAGGATCAGTTCGTTCAGCTTACTGCGGCCCAGCAGCGAATGCGGATCGGCGACGCCGTCCGTCCAATACGATCGCGTGCGTGGTTCACGGCTCATGCCAGCACCTCAACCAAACGCGCCGCCTTCCGCGCCTTAGCCGCCTCGCGCTTGCGGCGTCGCTCATCTGACTCTTCGTCCAGTATGCGCAACTGGTTTGTCGTGCGCTGATAGTCGATAATCGCAAGCCTCAACTCCCGTCTCGCTGCGCGAAGATTGCTCTGACCGTGCTTTACAGCCGGAAGCTCGCCGGCGAGCCGTGCTTCAATTATGAACGCTTCGGCGTTCCCGACAGAATCCTTTGCGTATTGAAGTGAGCCCTGCGCGGTGAGCGCGGCCGCGAAGGCGTCTTGCAGCGTGAGTTTTGGCCGAGCGCGCACGTTTCCAGTGCCCGGCAGTGCCGGGCGGATTGCAGGGATTTTCATCTTAAGGATTCCAGTTGTGGTTGCGCCGCAAAGGGCGCTCGCCGGCAGGGGCCGGCAACCCGCCGCCTTAGCGCGGCGGGGCGTGGCTGGGCGGGTTGGGTTGGGTTAGACGTCGGCGGCCTGTGCCAGCATCGTGCCCATAGCCAACTCCACCTCATGCTCGCGCACGGGCGGCCGCCACAATACAGCAGCAAGGCGATTGAAGCTGCTGGTCCAGGTCTTTGGATCGGCGCGGCCAGACACAGGCAGGTGATAGATGACGTTTTCAGCTATGTCGGCCGGGACGTCCTCAAGACAGAACGCAGCCGTGTCGATCAGGCGACGATACTTCTTGTCGTCGATGTATTTTTCGCCAGTGCGCACTGCCTCTGCAAAGAAATACGACAAGCTGCCCGTCGTCGGGACGGGAGGCCACTTTCGTTCCTCGCGCTCTTGCAGTGAACGCGGCGACCAATCGTCATACTCTGGCTCCTCGCCGCCCGCTGTTTCCTCTTGCGATGTCTGCGCGTCAGCGGATTGCTCGGGCAGCACCGTCGCGACGTTGTCGGCAATCGGTTCCTTAGTGATCTGGGCGCAAGCTTTTTCGGTCAGGACCATGAACACTGTTCGCCGCGCGTTGTTGAGGCGTCTATAGGCTGCTGAGGAACCTTTGCCTGTTGGTGACGACAGGTCGAATCCAATGACGGGTTTGTATCGATCGGCGGTCTGCAGGTAGGTAAGCCCATCGTACGGGAATTTCTGCTCGGCCTCCTGAATGTCGCCAGCATAGCCGGTGTGTTCGATTTCTTTCAGGAGTGGTTCGATCTCGGCTACGGCGCTCATGAAAGCTTCGTACCGTTGCTGATCCCGGTGCTTCTGGCTGCCTTCGTCGTCTAGGAGGTCCATCACGCCGCCCTCCCCGCGCCCGACGCCCAAGCGGCTAGTTCCGACTTACGCGCACCGATCGTTTCGCCGGCGCGGAAGTGCGGCATGCGATCGGATCCCACGAGATGATAGACGGCGCGGCGCGGCAAGCCGAGGTATGTTGCAATGGCGGCGGCACCCCATAAGAGGTCGGTCGCCAACGGATTGTTGTCGTTCATAGTTTCTCCATTGCGCGCGGACGGAATCCGGGCGCGGTTGTTGCGTTGATAGATTGATTGCCCTGTCGGGCTTCTTGCGTCGCGCTCGCGGCAACAGCGGCAGTCTTATGACTGCATACCGCCGGGCTTATTCCGGGCGGTCGTGACGCCGGCTTTGGCCGGTCTATCTATGGCCGATTTCTTGGCCTATCCTTATTCTTGGTAAACCCGTTCGCGATTTGTCAACATCGAATCCGCGTCGTTCTGCCTATTCTTATTATGAAAATTTTGAACGGCATGTCGTCAAGGATTATTTTCTGATCCGCCATACACTTCATGTTGCAAATAATCCGTTAGTCATATACTGGTACCTTGACGATGGAGGGCATCATGTCGATTAGGCAGCGCAGTTGGACGACCAAGGCGGGCGAACGGAAGACCGCATGGGTGGCAGACTACTTTGATCAGAGCCGCAAGCGGCACATTAAGTCATTCGACAAACTGAAGGACGCGAAGGCTTTCGCGTCGAAAACACACACGGAGGTACTCGGCCGCGTCCATGTAGCCGACGCCGACACGATCACGGTCGCGGAGGCCGGCAAGCTTTGGCTCGCGTCGTGCGATGTGCTGGAACGATCGACGCGCGCGCAGTACCAGCAGCACCTAGATCTCCACATCAAACCGCTCATCGGCGAGCGCAAATTGACCGAAATAACGATCCCGGCTGTCCGTTCGTTTCTAGACACGCTCAAAGCGGAAGGCCGGTCGGCAGC
>Ga0070665_100007521_pt1 | contig 11077 bp, 11 predicted proteins | sample KBSS13metaG_FD_65862 | JGI IMG/M metagenome (GOLD analysis project Ga0070665, IMG submission 65862) | Switchgrass rhizosphere microbial communities from Kellogg Biological Station, Michigan, USA - KBS S1-3 metaG | ecosystem: Host-associated > Plants > Roots > Rhizosphere > Soil ...
AGAGGGCGATGAGCTCGTCCTGCAGATGCGAGAGCCCGGCGCGGCTTTGCGGATTGGCATTGCGGCGGATCGCCGAGAGCTCGATCGATGCCGAAGCGAGCCGCTGGTTGATGTCGTCGTGCAGATCGCGCGCGATGCGCGAGCGCTCCTGCTCCTGCGCCTCGATGAGCCGGCCCGCGAGCTCGCGCACTTCGCGGCTCGAATGCGCGAGCGCGCGGCGCATGTCGAGGCGCTGCTCGATGAGCACCGCGAGCAGCCAGGACGCAACGCCGGTTGCGAGGATCCACGACTTGAGACTGAGCGCGGTCAGCGTGGCATCCGGCTCGATGAAAGGGCCGCGCCCCTGGCGGCTCAACTCGATCGCGACGATCGCGATGAGCACGACGATCGCGTACGCGCCCGCGACGCGTGCGCGCAGCGCGGTGAATACGAGCACCGGAATCGGCGCGAGCAGCAGCAGTGGTCGCACGTACGAAACCGTGCCGAATGCGTTCCAGAGATAGCCGATCGTCGCGACCGCGGCGAGCGCGGAGATTGCGGGCCAGGAATCCGGCACGAACATGCGCTGCAGCATCGGCCAGCGCGCACGCGGCCGGAACCAGACCGGCGCAAACAGGAGGTAGCCGAGCGCGTGTGCGAGGCCGATATGCAGCCAGATCGAAATGTGCTGATCGTGTTCGCCGCGCGGCCAGGCCGCGAGCACGCTCGCGATCGTCGAGACGAGCGGCAGCACGAACACGAAGAGACCGACGAACGCCGCGAGATTCCGGAACGTGTGCAGCGGTGATGCATCGTTGTAGAGCACGCGCATCAGGTGCGCGCAGACCGGCACGAGCGCGAGGGTGAAAATCAGCGGCGAGACGCTCTGGACGATCGCGCCTTCGGGCAGGAACGCACCGAACGCAACGCCGAGCGCGATGCCGATCGTGCACGACGTCCAGCGCGACGGCACAACGCTCATGAGAACCGCAAGCAAAAGCCCGCCCGGCAGCCATATGATCGGGCTGCCGTCCACGCGACCGCTCACGAGCTCGGATGCGAGCTCGCTTGCGAAGCCGCTGGCAAAAAGCACGAGCCCCAGACCGAGCGAGGACGGGGCGGTCAATCCCTCCAGCCTCACCATGCTGTCGCGTCCTTTAGCGAGCACGGTCCCCGCGGCACCCCCCATCGCGGAGACCGCTGAACTGATCCTAACCGAGCTGCACCAAATGTCCACGACTAGTTGAGGAAATCCCTCATTGCGATCTACGTATTTCTACGTAGTCCGTCCTGGGGCTTCTTCGCTGCCGCCACCGCATGCTGCCGGCGACACTCGGGCGAGAGCGACCCTGCTGCCGAGCGCGGCAGCCCGTCGTGCCTGGGAGTGAACGCAGTGTGCGCGAGCCGATTCCGGATCGTTCTTCTGCTCGGTTTGGCCGTCTCGACGTCCGTCGCAAACGCGGCGCCCGGGCCGGCCACCGCGCCCTGTATTGGCCTCGTGCTCGGTGGCGGCGGCGCGCGCGGCGCGGCGCACATCGGCGTCATCGAGGTGCTCGAGCGCGAGCACATCCCGATCTGCCGGCTCGCGGGCACGAGCATGGGCGCGATCGTCGGCGGCCTCTACGCGGCAGGCTATTCGCCTGGCGACATGAGCGAAGTCGTCGGCGAGCTCGACTGGAACGATCTCTTCGCCGACGATCCCGTGCGCGTCGACATGCCGATGCGGCGCAAGCAGGCCGATTACCGGTATCTGCTCGACTTCGAAATCGGCTGGAAGAACGGCCGCATCATCACGCCGGTCGGCGTCGTGCAGGGACAGAAGCTGCTGTTGCTGCTGCGGCGGCTGCTCGCGTCGACGTGGGACATCGACGACTTCGACGAGCTGCCGATTCCGTTCCGTGCGATCGCCACCGACATCGTCGCGGGCAAGGAAGTCATCTTCGGAAAAGGCGACTTGCCGCTCGCGATCCGCTCGAGCATGTCGGTGCCGGGCGCATTCGCGCCGACGAACGTGGACGGCAAGCTGCTCGTCGACGGCGGCATCATGAACAACGTGCCGATCGACGTCGCGCGCGGCATGGGCGCGACGCGGCTCATCGTCGTCGACGTCGGCACGCCGCTCGCGGACGAAGCCGAGCTCTCCAATCCGGTCGCGCTTTTGAACCAGATGGTCGGCGCGCTCACGATCGACCGCGTGAACAGGCAGCTCGCGATGCTGACTCCGCGCGACGTTCTGATCCGGCCGAAACTCGGCAAGATCGGCTCGGCCGATTTCAACCGCTGCCGCGAGGCGATCGACGTCGGGCGCGCAGCGGCCGAAGCGGCCCTCGCTGAGCTGCGCACGTTCTCGGTGTCCGATGTAGAGTGGGCCGCATTCGAGGCGGCGCATCGCGAACGCGACTTCGATCCAGCGCTCGTCGCATTCCTCGAAATCGATCGCTCGCGCACGAAGACGGCGGAATACATCGCGAAGACGCTGCAGCCGGAAGTCGGCAAGCCGCTCGACGCCGAAAGGCTCGAGCACGACATCGGCGAAGTCTACGGCCACGGCAACTACCAGCAGATCGACTATCACGTCGTCGATCGCAACGGCGAGAAAGGGCTCGAGATCATTCCGGTCGACAAGCCGTGGGGTCCGGTGTTCGGCCGCCTCGGCTTCCAGCTTTCGGACGATTTCCAGGGGCGCAGCGAATACCTCGTCTCGGCCGAGATCACCGCGAGCAACATCAACCGCTTCGGCGCCGAATGGCGCAACACGCTCTGGACCGGCCGCATCGGCGGCCTCTACTCCGAGTTCCATCAGCCGTTCGGCGTCGGCTCCCCGGGCTACGTGATGCCGTATCTTTTGATCCGCAATGAGGATGCACCGGTGTTCGACACCGACGCCGAGCAGCAGCTCGCCGAGTACCGCATCAAGCGGCGCGATCTCGGCCTCGAAGGCGGCTGGACGCCCGCGAGCTACTGGCTGCTCTATGGCGCGCTCGAGCGCGGCCGCGACAACGGACGCCTGCGCGTCGGCGATCCGACCCAGTTTCCGGTCGGACGCGAAGACTACGCGATGCTCCGCGGCGGCATCTCGTGGGACAGCCTCGACGACGCGCAATTCCCGACGCGCGGCTCGCACGTCGATCTCAACTATTCGATCTTCCGGCCCGTGCTCGGCAGCGATCAGACCGGCGACGTCGCGCGGCTCGTCGCCGACTATGTGCCCGATCTCGGGCGGCTGACCGATCGCTATCACCTGCTGCTCGGAACGCGGCTCATGAGCGCGACCGACAACGCGAAGTTCATCGAGTCGCTGAGCTTCCTCGGCGGGTTTCTCAATCTCTCGGGATTCGCCGAGCGTTCGTTCTTCGGCAATCAGGCCGCGTTCGCACGCGCGGTCGTCTACCGGCGCACGGGGCGGCTCGACTCGCTGTTCTCGACGCCGTTCTACATCGGCGCGAGCCTCGAAGCCGGCAACGCGTGGCGCGACAAGAGCGACGTGCGGTTCGATTCGCTGATCTTCGGCGGCAGCGCGTTCATCGGGCTCAAGACGCCGCTGGGGCCCGTTTTCCTCGGCTACGGCTACGCGGAAGGCGGGCACGATACGGTGTATTTGACGTTCGGGTCGCTGTTGCGCAACGAACCCTGACTCCGCCTCACTTCGTCGTGATTCCGGTGAACGCGGCATCCATTTCGCCCGTTGCGCTCCCACCTAAAATCAGGATGGACGCGGGCTTTCCCCGGACTGACGAGTGGAAGCCGTCGGCCCCGCGTGCGTGCCTGCGAAGTTGATCGTGAGCCACAGATGCCGCTCGTAAAGCGCGGCACGGACTTCGCTGCGGATCGCATCGAGCGTGCGAATGTTGCCGATCGGCAAATCCTCGGGCACGCGGAAGTGTACTTCGACGAGCGCGATGCGTCCCGTGCGTGCGACGAAGCTTCGATAACCGGCAAGCCCGTGCCGTGCATTGATCGCGTCGAGCACTTCGCGCACGCGGCGATCGAGATCGCGCGGAGCGATCTGCAGCACCTCGCGCAGCGCGCGCGCGCACGAGCTCAGCGGCACCGGCAGCATCACGAGCGCGAGCACGACGAGCACGATCGAATCCGCGTATGCGCCGAGGTTGCGATATTCGGTGTAGCGCGCGAGCGCGCCGAGCGCGAACGCGATCAGCAGCGCGATATTCAGCGCGCCGCTGATGAGCCAGCCCTTCGCATCGAGCGCGAGCAATTCCGAATGCAGCTTTTTCGCCTGCGCGCCGATGTAGAGCCAGAGCGCGAGGCACGCGGCGCCCGTGACCACGACCCACGCGATGCCGACTTCGAATGCGAGCTCGTGCCCCGGCCCGAGCAGCCCGTCGATGCCGTTGATGAGCGCGTAGACGCAGAGCAGACACAGCATCGCGCTGTTGAACGTCAGCACGAGCGGCTCGAGATGCCAGTAACCGTACTGGAAGCGGCGGCTGCCCGCGCTCGTGATGAGCCGCGAGACCGCGAGCGAGCCGAGCGTCAGCACCACGTCGAGCAGCGAATAGACACCGTCGAACATGATCGACCGCGACGCGATCCAGAGCCCGAACGCAACGCAGCTCGTGCCGACGAGCGCGGTCGCCGCGATCGACTGCTTGAGCACGCGTTGTTCGGCCGTCGTGTCCATCGGCGCCTGCGATACGCGAACCAGCCGCGCGCTCAACGCGGCGGCGTCACCACGACATATTGCACCGACGCGCCCGCGTACTGCGGCTGATACCAGGTCGATCCGCATTGCTGATACGTCATGCCATTGACCGAGACCGGCACGCACGACGGCGGCACCGAATAGGCGACCGAGCCGATCGCCGCGGCGGTGACGGCGGCCGCCGTCCCGATCGCCACGCCCGTCGCGACCGGATGGTTGTTCCAGCCATTGTTCCAGCCATTGTCGACGTCGACGTTGACGCTTCGATTGACGTTGACGTTCGTGTTGCCGTTGGCGCTGCTGCGGTTGACGTTCGTGCTCGAGTTGACGCTCGCATTGCCGCCGCCATAGCGACCGCTCCCGCTTGCACTGACATTCGTGCTGCGGCTGACGCTGGAGCTGTTGCCGGGCCCGTTCTGGGCGGCGCTGCGACTCACGGTGTTGCCTCCGCCGTAGCCGATGCTCGTGCGCGTGCCGCGCGCTCCGGCGCTCGACGCGGCGACAAGCGAAAGCGCGGCGACGAGCGCGAGGCCGAGCACGCGAAGATTCATCGAATTCATGACATCACCTCACAGACCGGCGCCGGATTCGGCGACGGCCATTTCGATCCTGTGCGCGGTCTTCGGCGGCTCGAATATGAACGCGTTGTCGTCGAGCACGACGCTCGGCTTCCACGTGAACACCGCGACATATTGCGGCTGCTGCGGCTCGTCAAGCGTCGTGATCACGATCTTGCACGGCAGATTCGACGCCTTCGCGATCCAGACCTGCCAGTCGGCGTCGGGCTGGCGATACGCGTAGTGGCCGCACTCGGCACCCGCGATCTTCGCGGGTCCGACGAACTCCGCGCTCGTGAGGCCTGCCGCGTCGTCTTTTTCGGAGCCCCAGCGGAACAGATCGCTCAGCGGCAGCGAGAGGCCGTATTTCTCGCGCAGCATGTCGCCGAGCTCGCGCAGCGTGCCCGGCGCGGACACGGTCGCGTAATAGCCCATGCGAGGCGCGTACTGCGTGAGCGTTTTCCCGTCGTAGTAGAGCGTGCGCTGCTGGCGGTCGCTGTCGATCTCGGCGAGGAGTCGATCGGGCCGCTTCACCTTGTAATCGAACGTGCCGCCGAACTGGAGCTTCTGGCCGTCCTCGTCGACCTCGTCGATCGTCGTGTCGGCGCGCACTTCGAAGGACTTGAGCTCGCGCAGGTGCCGGCCCATGACGTTGAGCGCTTCGAGCGCACTCCGATCGAGCACCGTCTGGGCCGCGGGGGCGGCCGCAGGCGGATCGGCCGCGTGAAGCGCGCCGCAGCCGAAGGTCGCGGCGAGAACGATCAGCGGCGCCACGAGGCGGGGCGGCGCATCCGGGAAACGGTGGGCGTAACGCACGGGAGCCTCCTCCGGCATTCGGCGGCGACGGCGATCGCGCCTTCACGGCCGTCGCGCGGGAGCCCGGACGCTCCCACGGATGCGGCGCGCGCGCCACCGTAGAACTACCGAATAGGACGCCGTAACTCTTCGCTACCGCGCGGCGATCATTGCGTATGAACTGGCGTCGCATGCGCGGACCCGTGCGTGCGGTATCGTCACGGCTGCGCGTGGCCTCCCTGCCCGCCCAACCGGAGAATTCGAAGATGAAAGCGATGCGGACGATTGCCTTCCTTTTCTCGCTGGCCCTGACCGCGTGTGCGAGCACGCAGGTAAAGAATCAGTGGCGCGATCCGTCGTGGCATGGCGCGCCCGCGTCGAATGCGGTCGTTGTCGGCATCGCGAAGAGCGACACGATGCGGCGCGTGTTCGAGGATACGTTCGCGCAGCAGCTCACCGCGGCCGGCATTCGCGCGGTACCCGCGTATACGCAGGTACAGGCCGGCGAAGACGGCCGCATCAAACTCAGCGACTTCGTTCGGCAGTCGAGCGCCGATGTCGTGATCGCGACGCGCGTGCAGCGCGTGCAGCAGAAGACCGACGTCTATCCGACCTATACGCCGGTCGGCTATGGCGGCTTCTACGGCTGGTACGGCACCGCATGGGCGGCGACGCCGACGATTTCGCAATACGAGGTCGTCACGCTCGAAACGACCGCGTGGGATCCGAAAACCGAAAAACTCGTGTGGGCGGCGACGACCGAGCGCGTCGCCTCGCAGGATGTTCCAAAAGTGACGACACAGCTCGCACAGACCCTGATTCCGCTGATGAAGAAGGACGGCGTGCTGCGCTGACGGGGCGTTTCGACGCTCATGGAGCGGCGATGGTTTCGAACGCGATGAAGGCAAAGCCGGGATTCCGGCAGCGACGCCGAGCTCGCGGAGAAGCTCTCCAATGCGGTCGCCGCGACGATCAGAGTGCCATTCCAGCGCAACGACGACGACAACATCGGCGCCGTCGACTGGAACGTGATCACGCGCGTCATCGTGGCGGTCGCCGGGCAGGTCGCTTCGGCCGCATGTCCGTGAGGTTCGCGGGCGGTGTCGGCTACTGGCTCGAGCATTCGGACACCGGCGCCAGGGAATGGCGCCTGCGCTTCGTCGCGACCTCGCTGTTCCCGCAATGACGTTTTACAGGAGCACTCCCATGCACGCATCGACTCGCATCGTCTCTCTCGTATTTCTGTCGGCGTCACTCGCCGCAACCGCACAGCAGCCGCCCGCCTATCCCGCCAAAGGCCAGTCCCAGCAGCAGCAGGCAAAAGATTCGTCGGAATGCAAAACCTGGGCGCAGCAGAACACGGGCATCAATCCCGCGGTCGCTTCGCAGCCCGCGCCGCAGCAGACCGGACCTGCGGTCGGCGGCGGTCAGCGCGCACGCGGTGCGGTTCGCGGCGCGGCCGCAGGCGCGGTCGTCGGCGAAGTCGCCAATGGCGATGCGGGCAAGGGCGCCGGCGTCGGGGCGACCGCAGGCGTCGTTGCAGGCGGCGCGCGTGCGCGTCGCGACAAGCGCTCGGCGAACGAGGCTGCGCAGCAGAACCAGCAAAACACGATGGCGACATTCAACAACGCGTGGGGCGCGTGCATGAAGGGACGCGGCTACACGGTGAGCTGAGCCACGCATCGCTTTCCCGAAGCCGCTCGGTGCGAAGGACGCAGCGCGCTAGCGCGGCTGCGCACGCGCTTCAACGCGAGCGCTCAGCGATCGGGATAACGCCTGACGTAGTCGGGCGGCGATGCGTACGGCAACCCGGTCGTTCGCTGCACGCCGATATGCAGGTCAACGACTCGGCCGCTATCGGTCTGTTTGCTTACATCGAGCTCGGCGGCATTGTAGGTGCTGTTGCCGAAGTTCTTCGAGTAACCGGTGCCGGTGGTAACGCTGCCGTGCACCCTGGTTTCGGTGTCGGCGTCGTAATCGCTCGGTGCAGTGACGTCGTCGGCCGATAACGGCAACTCGTGCAATCGAAGGTCAAGCGGCGCAGCCTGGTCCTGCGCGATTGCAGGCGCGGCGAGCAATGCCGTCGCGATCGCTGCGGCAGCGCAACGCATCCACGGGATCCGGGTATTTCGCATCATCGGCGCACGACTCGTTTCGACATCGGGCGTCAGCATACGCCTCGGGATCGGGCTCGCGCGTAAAGGGGATGGAAAGGCGCGTTCGTCGTCCCCGCGGGCGAGGACGACGAACGCGCGAGCCAGCGCGATCAGATCAGCAAATCCTCGTAAAACGCGCCGAACGGCTTGTCGGGATGCGCAATCTGGATCTCGAGAATCCAGACGCCCGGCACCGGTACGCGATCGAACGCACCGAGATCGCCGGCCTTGTAGATCGAATGCGGAAAGTCGCTGACGCGATGACCCTGGATGTCGAGATTGAGCACCCAGCCGAGCTCGCGCGCACGCTTTTCCGCGTAGTCGTAGAGCGATACGCCGGATAGCTCGTCGGCTTTCCAGGCGCGGCTCACGTCGTCGAACAGCGTCTTCGCGGCAGCGGCGCACGCGGCTTTCGCGGGATCGGCGCCGGTCGTGAACGTCGCGCCGACATCGCCTTCGTGGCCGCGGAACACGGGCCCGATGTCGATGAAGTAGATGTCGTCGTCGCCGAGCACGATGCTCGCGTCGGATTTCTCGTTGAACTTCTTCAGCGTATTCGCGCCGAAGCGAATCTTCGGCGTGTGCCAGATACGCTCCATGCCGAGATCGTCGAGGATCTCGATGCAGATCGCATTCGCGTCGGGCTCGCGAAGACCGGGTTTGAACGCATCGACCATGCGCTCGATCGCGCGCCAGGATTGCGCGCTGGCGTGACGCATCGCGTCGAGATCGAACGACGCGCCGACGGCTTCTTTCGGATACGGAATTGAAACGGACATGGCGAAACCTCCTGAGTCGGAGGGCGCCCTTGATCATGTGTCGCAACCAGGCGTGGCGGAAGGATCCGTCGCAGCGCCCCCTGGTTTCGATTGTCGTGTGACGTCCGAAGACGTCACACGCGGAGTCTACGTCATAAGCCATTGCCGCGCAGCGGCCGCAACCCTCTCTCGCAGCGAGGCCCCACGGTTTGGGCTGACCGCTGCCGCATCGAGCTCAATGGGGCGCCACGACACATCGCTTCGTTCCGTCCGGCGCCTTGGCGCAAGCAACGATGTGGGTGTTCGGATTGTAGGTGACCGGCACGGAGACCCCGTACTCGACGTAGTGGCTGAACGGTTTCCAGTCGTTCGGGCTTTGCGTGAAGTCGTAATTCCGAGTTGATCCGTCGTTGGGTGCGACATCGTCCTTTGTGAGAGGCACTTCGATGTCGTTTTTGTCCACGAGCTTCGTGAAGGTCCAATGCGCGGGAGCACTGACATCTCCCTCGAACTTCAGAGTCAGCGTCATCTTGCCGCCGCCAACAATATCCATGACCACGGTGAGCGTCGGCGGCGGACTGTTGCTGAATTGCATTTGAGCAACCGCGATCAGGAGATCCCACGTCGAAACCGTAGCGGGATTCGCATTCTGCACATGGGCGTAATTCGCAAGCCATGCGGTCGCGTAGCTGGAAAGCGTATTTTGATACTGCGGCGTGTTCGCGAGGCCGTAGAAGCCATTCGGGTTGCTGCCGGAGACGATGAAATTCGCCACGGATTGCGGGAATGGAGGACTGCCTGAAGGTCCCCCACTCACGCCAATGCCCACGGTCGTCTGCATCGCGTGGTTCGTGTCGATCCATGCGTTCACGGTTCTGCTGAAAAAATCGGTCTCGTCCACGGTCGGCGTGATGCGCCACGTCGTCCAGATGTACCCGCCGCCCTCGCGCGGGTCTCGCTGGAACTCATACTTGCGGAGCTTGTTCTGCGCAAAGTCGTAGAGGCGGATATTGCCGTGAAAGCTCCCGCTCGCTTGTGCTCGCGTTTGCGCTGCGGCGTCGAACTGCGCTTCCGTGCAGCCGCTGCAGGGGTACGCTACGGGCAGTGCGCCGAAAGCTGCAGTGGCAATGCAAATCGCCGCAAGAAAGATACCCAACAGAAACGTTTTCATTCCCGGACTCTCCAGCGCCCGGCGTCGATACCCCCCGGCGGGATTGTGGAATGAGCTCGGCGGCTCGACTACCTGTAGAAACTTACAGGTGAAGCCGCGCTGCTGGCCGATAACAGCCCGCTCGCAAGGCGAATGTGTTCGTCTAAACTGATCGCGTCGCTCAATCGCGACGAGGGTCTTGCAGCCCTGCGTAAGTTACCCACCACGCTTCGGCTTTGCCGCAGGCGTCGTGCCGCGCATCCGTGCACGTCTGCGGCGGAGCGCGCGGGAGAGCCTCTAACTTCGCAAGGAGCCACCCATGCCTCGCAGGAATTCACCGCCCGAACCCTTCCACCGCGTCGTCGCATCGAGGACGACCGCGCGAAACAAAACCACGAAAGTTCCAATGCTGGTCCTGCGCGGCGAATGGCTCAAAGCGGCGGGCTTCCCTATCGGATCGAACGCTTACGTACTTACGGACGCGCGCGGTGACGTCGCACTTCACCGGCTCGGCCTGCATCCGCCGCGAAAGCTCCGCGTGCGGGCTGCTAGAGAATGAACGATCGCGGTTCTCTCGCCGCGCGCGAGTCGTGATCGCAGGCCGTTCATGCCGATCGCGGGACTCGGCGACGACGCGCCGGGAAGCACGCCGCTGCTCGCGGTCGGGCCTGCTAAAGCAATCCTTCCACCGGCAGCACACGCGAGAACCCCGCCTTGAATCGCCGCCACCCGCTCGTGCGGGGAGCGGCGTCGTACGTGATCTTCTCGCCGTTCTCCATCGTCTCCCAGATCACTTCGCTCGTGCTGCCGGGCTTGAGCTCGACGCGATAGGTGAACTCGGGTTTCGTCGCCTGCGCGAAGATGTCCGCGAGCTCTCGCGCGATCGCGGGTGACTTCACGATGACGCCGTCTTCGGTGTTGAGGTTGTGCGAGCGCGGATCGAGATTCATCGAGCCGATGAACGACTTGTCCGCATCGACGACGATGACTTTCGCATGCAGGCTCGATGCGCTTTCGGT
>Ga0070665_100007525_pt1 | contig 11073 bp, 12 predicted proteins | sample KBSS13metaG_FD_65862 | JGI IMG/M metagenome (GOLD analysis project Ga0070665, IMG submission 65862) | Switchgrass rhizosphere microbial communities from Kellogg Biological Station, Michigan, USA - KBS S1-3 metaG | ecosystem: Host-associated > Plants > Roots > Rhizosphere > Soil ...
TTCGGCTCCAAGGAGGCCCTGCTCGACGCGGCGACGGACCCGCCGCAGCGGTGGTTGGAAGCTGTGGCGAGAACCTGGACGACACCCGTAGGCGAGTTGGGCGCCGCGCTGTTGCGGCTGATGCTCGGCGCCTGGACCGACGACGAGATCGGTCCCGTGCTGCGCGCCGTCCTGCTGACCGCGGCGCACGACGAGACTACGCGCGAGAAGCTGCGCAGGGTCGTCGAAAATAGCTTGATTGGCGTGTCGCAGCTGGGTGTCGATGAGCGCGACCGCAAAGTGCGAAGCGGCTTGATCTCTTCGCAGATCATGGGACTGGCGCTGATGCGCTTTGTCTGGAAGATCGAACCGGTCGCGTCGATGACCGACGACGAGGTGGTGGCCGCGATCGCTCCGAACCTGCAGCGCTACATCGAAGGCGAAATCGAATGACAACGATGATCGAGTCCGACCCGTCGACATCCTCTAGAGGGGCCTTCGGCGTGATCGGTAGCGCTCTGAACGCACCCAATCACGCCGAATTCACGACGAGCTCCGCTAGTTGCCGGGGTATTGGTCCACGCAGCCGACGTATTCGTCCTCGGCGCTGGTGGGGTCATAGTCGACTCGGCCGCCGCAAGAGAAGCCGTAGTCGTGGTAGACGGGTGCGTCAACAGCGGCGGTCTGATCTGCGAGCCGATCGCATGCACGCATTGACCCGTTGTAGCAGTTCTCGGCCAGCGCCTCCCAACCCGGATCCCCGCCAGACGGCGGCGGGTCGGGGGCCGGTATCGCATTGGCGACCGGCGCCACGGCCAGGCACAGGCCGAACATCGCCGCTGCCGTTGCGGCAGCTACCTGAACGCGGCGCCGCCCGTGAGTCATGACGTTGGAATTCATCCGGGTACCTTTTGTTGATTGGCGCGGCCTATTAAGGCGAAACCCCCGAGGTATTTCGCACCAGATCGCTTAGCCGCCACGGAGCGATCGCCTTTTCTCCTGGAGACCTCCTTGAAGGAGATGCTGAAGGGACGTTGTGATCGTCGTCCTCGTCGTGAAACCTGTCAAGAGCCTTACAGCAACCTGGACAGGGCGCCCGCCCTCTCAGCGGCATACGTCCAACAGGCGCTTGTAGTGCGGTCTTTGTGCGGTATCGGGTTTCGGCGCCAACGCTAATTTTTCCGACGCAAATATCTCAGAGCACCCATCAAGATCACTGGGTGCTAGTAACGCGCCGGCAATTGCACTCGAATTCCGCCTATGCGGGAATGTCAAAAGTGTGATGAGTGACTTCGCTAGGTCCACCGAATTTCCCGCCGGATCGAGTCGGTCATTACCGCGCGGTGATCCCGCGGCTGACACGTGCTTTCCTGTCGGCGAACGCGCAGAATTGGTCGAAGCCAGCGCCCACGTAGACTCGTCTCGCCACAAGAAACGTATGACGAAGAGGTAGTACCTGCATGAGCGGCCATTCCAAGTGGGCCACCACCAAGCACAAGAAGGCGATCATCGATGCCCGCCGCGGCAAGAACTTCGCCCGGTTGATTAAGAACATCGAGGTGGCGGCACGCGTCGGTGGCGGAGATCCGGCCGGTAACCCCACGTTGTACGACGCCATCCAGAAGGCCAAGAAGAATTCGGTACCCAACGACAACATCGAGCGGGCGCGTAAGCGGGGTGCCGGTGAGGAAGCCGGTGGCGCCGACTGGCAGACCATCACCTACGAGGGCTACGGGCCCAACGGCGTCGCAGTGCTCGTCGAGTGCCTGACCGACAACCGCAACCGGGCCGCGGGTGAGGTGCGCGTCGCGATGACACGCAACGGCGGCAACATGGCCGATCCGGGTTCAGTGTCCTATCTGTTCTCCCGCAAGGGTGTGGTCACGCTGGAGAAGAACGGCCTGACCGAGGACGACGTGCTGACGGCGGTGCTCGACGCGGGCGCGGAGGATGTCGACGACCTCGGCGACAGTTTCGAGGTGACCTGCGAGCCCGGCGATCTGGTCGCCGTGCGCACCGCGTTGCAGGATGCCGGCATCGACTACGAGTCGGCCGAGGCGAGCTTCCAGCCGTCGGTGACGGTGCCCGTCGACCTCGACGGCGCCCGCAAGGTGATCAAGCTGATCGACGCGCTCGAGGACAGCGACGACGTGCAGGACGTATACACCAACATCGACATCCCCGACGACGTCGCGGCCATCCTCGACGAGGAGTAGCTCGGGCGCGTATGTCGACTGCCGAGATAGCAGCTAACAAGGCGGCGTTCAAGCGCTTCCATGAAGCGGCCAACACCGGTGATGCTGGGGTCATCTCGAAGACGATCGACGAGCTTGTTGCGCCGGACGCGGTGATCCGCACGCCGTTGCCGATTGGCGCGACGGGTGCGGAAGCCCTCAAGCAGGTGTGGGCGATGCTCCTTCGGATCTATCCCGACATCCACCTCGCGGTCGAAGACTTGATCGCGGAGGGGGACAAGGTGGTCGGAAGGACGACGGTCACCGGCACCCACCAGGGTGAATTCATGGGAGTCGCACCAACCGGGAAGTCCGTGACATACAACGAGATGTTCATCTTCCGCTTCGCCCATGGCCGAGTAGTTGAGACGTGGGGTGTCGTCGACGTCTACGCGCAGATGAAGCAGATCGGCGTGATTCCGGGCCAGCTCACGCCGGGTGCACACTGACCGGTATGCCCGAGTAGCGCGTCATCCCGGTCACCAGGTCGATGTCGTCCTTGCTCGTGAGTAGATTGACGTTCGCGCTGGCATGGCCGTGCGGAACCGATACCGCGCCACGGCGAACGGATGCGTCCACCCGCGCGACACCGGTCAGCTCACCGTGCTCGCTGCGCACGATCAACCGCTGATCGTCCGACACACCCGCCGCTGCCGCGTCATCGGGATGGACGACGATCGCGGCGACCGCACCGAGAAATGCCAACTGCGCGTTGAGCCTGCGCATCTGGCGTCGCGGAACGAGCACCAGCTGAGCAGGCTCCTGCAGGGCATTCAACTGGTCGACGAGAACCTGAGGGGCGAGACGCCAGCCGCCCAACCGCTCGATGTGCCGGTCCACCCACGGCGCAGGCAGCTCGCGATCGGCCTCGGCCCAGCCGTTCGTCACGAGCTCGTCGTAGGGGGCACGGCCGCCGGAGCTCACCTGCGCCAGCATCGCCTCGTCGGAGGCGTCGGTGTCGGCCAGCTCGTGACCGAGGCGTCGACCGATCTCCGCGAGCACCCACCACATTGAACGGCGTTGTCCCACAGGAGTGATGAGGGCGTCCGTGTGCTGTGCCGAGACCCGCGGGCTGAGGATGTCCCACAGGGTGACGTCGGGCCGCTCGAGCTGACCCTTGGTCGGCAGCACGTGCGTCGAGATCGCCGTCGTCTCGTTCGGCAGGATCTCGGTGGTGGCCAGCACGTCGAGCTTCTCCAGCGCCGGTAGCAGCGATCCGGCGTCGGGGAACGCGGTCAGCAGGCTGCCGCCGAGGTTGAGGAACGCGCGGATGTTGCCCGCGTTGATCTCGTCGGGCAACGTGGCGCAGGGCCATTCGCGCAGAAACGCCTGCGTCTCCGGACGACTGCGGGGACCGGGCCCGAAGTGCCCCTCCTGCGGGATGATCGGCAGTTCGAAGCTTTCCAGCTGGTAGCCGAAACCGGGATGGAACCAGATTCCACCGGGGCGGTTCATCGAATTCGTGATGATCAGCAGCGCCCACGAAAGCCATTGCGTCACATTGGCACTCGCGGACATCGTGACGCCGGTGCCGGTATCGACGACGATCCGACCGGCCCTGCGGACCGCGCTCAGCAGCCGTTCGAGCTCGGCTTCGGGAACGTCGGCGACCGCGGCCGCATGCGGCAGCGTGAACGCCGCGACCGCGGCGGCCAGCGCGTCGACGTCCTGGGCCGGTGCCCTGACACCGTCGCGCAGCACTTCGCGCACCAGATAGGCGAGCAACGCGTAGTCGGTGCCCGGCCGGGGTGTGAGATGGTGCGACGCGAGCCGCGCCGTCTCGGTATAGCGCGGGTCGACGACCCAGACCTCGGCGTGCTTCGCGAGGTGGCGGATCGCGCCGCGGGGATTCGGCAGGCCGACGGTATGCCCGTGGGAGACAACGGGATTGCTGCCGATGAACACCGCGAACGTGGCGTTGTCGTAGTCGGGGCGACCGGTCAGCGCCGACGAGCCTCCCATCAGCTCGGCCATCAGCACCTTGGCGGTGCCGTCGATCGTCAACGGACTGAACTTCGCAGGCGTGCCGATCGCGGCGTGCAGCGACTACGCGATGCGATAGCCGACCGCATCCATGCCGACGCCGGTACCGAAGTTGATGCCGACGGATTCGGGTCCGTGCGTGTTGATGGTCTCGCGCAGCTTCGTGCCGAGATCGTCGAGGCAGGCCTCCCACGTGGTGTTCTGCAGCCTGCCGTCCATCCGCATCTGCGGGCGTTCCAGCCGGTCCGGGTGGTGGTGGAGCTGTGGCAGCGCGCGGCCCTTCGAGCAGGTGTAGCCGTGGGAGAACGGATGCCCCCCGTCGCCGTGCACCGCGACCACCCGGTCGCCGTCAATGTCGACGAGGATGCCGCACACCGACGTGCAGACCCGGCAGAAGCTGCGGACCGTTGGCATGACGGAGAACGTAACTCTCAGCGGGTCAGGAAGGCCCCGATTTCCAAGGCCGTCTGCTCCGGCTGATCCAGCATCACCAGTACGTTGGCGTCGTCGATGTAACGCAGCGTCCCGCCGGTCAGGTCGGCCAGGTGGGTCGCGTGGTCGTCGGGCATCACCGGGTTGCGGCTCCACAGCACCAGCACGCCGCCGTCGAAGTCGGCCAGGCGGTTGGTGGCCCGGATCAGATCGGCCTTGTCGAATTTGGTGCGGCAATACTTGACGAGATCCTGCCGGATGCGCCGGTCGATCAGGCCGGCTGTCAACCATTTGTCGACAATGTCCTGGGGGACAGGCTTTTTCGCCATCTGACCGAACATCAGCCACTGCCGCCGCAGCCAGCCGATCTTGAGCTGGCGCATCGCCAGCGACACTGTCAGCGTGTTGCGGCTGGCCAGCCACGCGACCTTGCCCGGGAAACCAGGCGGGAAGTTGTCGAAAGCCTCCGACGGGCAGATCACGAGCCGCGCAACGCGTTTGTCACGACCGACGTCGGTGAGGAAGAGTGGGCCGCCCCAGTCGGTGACTACGAGCGTCACGTCGGCGACGTCGAGCGCGTCGAGGAAGTCAGCCACGACATCGACCATCCCGGGCAGGGTCAAGTCCGCGTTTTGGCGCATCGGGATGCGGTGCCCACCCATCGGCAGGATCGGCAGCAGATAGCGGAAGCCCGATGGGAGCAGTGGCATCGCGAGGTTCCATTGCGCGTCGTTCATCAGCAGGCCGTGAAGCAGGACGACCGGCGGACCGCTCGGGTCGCCCTCCTCCCGGTATTCGATGGTTCCGGCGGTGACGTCGACGGATTTCATGACCACCTCTCGGCGCTAGAACGTTGATTCTAGAACATATGCTCTAGTCTGGAGCGGGGAGGCGAAAATGGCAAGGTCCACCAGGGAGTCGATTCTGACCGCCGCGGCGGAGCTGATGCGGCACAAGGGCTACGGCGCGGTCGGCATGAAGGACATCACCCAGGCCTCCGGCGCGCCGATCGGCTCGTTGTATCACCACTTCCGCGGCGGGAAGGTGCAGATCGTACGCGAGGCGCTTGTCAACGCGGGCCACGCCTATGCGCTGCTCATCCCCACGATCGTCGACGAGTACACCGACCTCGGCGGGGCGATCGAGGGCGTCTTCACCCAGGCGGCCGAGGACATGGCAGGCACCGGCTTCGCCAACATGTGCCCGGTGGCCAGCGTCGCCGCCGAGGTCGCCGACACCGTGGAGGAACTCCGCGAAACCTCCGCCTCTGTGTTCGAGGGCTGGGTGGACGCGGGTAGCGCGTACTTCGCGTTGCGGGGGCTCGATGCTCCGCAGGCCCGCGAGGTCACGTTCGCCCTGATCGGCGCGCTGGAGGGCGCCTTCGTCCTGGCCCGGACGCTCCGCAGCACCGAGCCACTGCTTGCGGCGGGACGGGCGCTGGCTCCCGGCTACCGCGGCGTCGCGCTGGCACCGCGTGTCGTGGCGGAAGGCGTCGGATCGGCCCGTTAAGCTCTCGAACAGGTGTTCACAGAAGGGGCTGATGTGCGGGTAATGGGAGTCGATCCCGGACTGACCCGCTGCGGCCTGTCCGTCATCGAGGGCGGTCAGGGCCGCCAGGTCACCGCGCTGGACGTCGACGTGGTCCGTACCCCGTCCGACGAGCCACTTCAGCACCGGCTGCTCACCATCAGCAACGCCGTCGAATATTGGATGGACACCCACCGCCCCGACGTCATCGCCATCGAGCGGGTGTTCTCGCAGCAGAACGTCTCGACCGTGATGGGCACCGCGCAGGCGGGCGGCGTCATCGCGCTGGCGGCCGCCAAGCGCGGCATCGACGTGCACTTCCACACGCCAAGCGAGGTCAAGGCCGCCGTCACCGGCAACGGCAACGCGGGCAAGGCACAGGTCACTGCGATGGTCACCAGAATCCTTGCGCTGCAGACGAAACCGACACCCGCCGACGCCGCGGACGCGCTGGCGCTGGCGATCTGTCACTGCTGGCGCGCGCCGATGATCGCCCGGATGGCGGCGGCGGAGGCGTTGGCCGCCGAACAACAACGAAAGTACAAGGCGAGATTGAAGGCGGCACGATGATCGCATCCATTCGCGGAGAAGTCCTCGATATCGCGCTCGACCACGTCGTCATCGAAGCTTGCGGTGTCGGCTACAAGGTGATGACGACGCCGTCGACGCTGGCGACGCTGCACCGAGGCAGCGAGGCAAGGCTCATCACGGCGATGATCGTGCGTGAGGATTCGCAGACGCTGTACGGCTTCGCCGACGCCGACGCGCGTGACCTGTTTTTGACGTTGATCGGCGTGTCCGGGGTGGGGCCAAAAATCGCGTTGGCCACTCTCGCGGTCTATGACGCGCCCTCGCTGCGGCGGGCCCTCGCCGACGGCGACGTCACCGCGCTGACCCGGGTGCCGGGCATCGGCAAGCGCGGTGCCGAGCGCCTGGTGCTCGAACTGCGCGACAAGATCGGGCCGGTGACGCCGGCGGGCGCTGTGGCGCTCAACGGCCACTCGGTGCGCGGCCCGGTAGTGGAAGCGCTTGTCGGACTTGGCTTTGCGGTCAAGCAGGCCGAGGAGGCCACCGATAAGGTGCTGGCCAACGAGCCGGAAGCCAACACGTCCGGTGCGCTGCGCGCGGCGCTGTCGATCTTGGGTAGGAAGTGATGAGCGCTCGCGCGAAGAACAGACGATCATGAGCCGGTTCGACGACGATGAGCCCGAGGACACTTCCGATCGGGAGGTTTCCGCCGCCCTGACCGTCGGGGAAGGCGACATCGACGCCAGCCTGCGACCGCGGTCGCTGCGCGAGTTCATCGGGCAGGCGCGGGTGCGCGAACAGTTGCAGCTCGTCATCGAGGGCGCCAAAAACCGCGGCGGCACACCGGATCACATCCTGTTGTCCGGTCCGCCCGGGCTCGGCAAGACGTCGCTGGCGATGATCATCGCCGCCGAACTCGGGTCGACGCTGCGGGTCACCTCGGGCCCTGCCCTGGAGCGCGCGGGCGATTTGGCGGCCATGCTGTCCAATCTCGTCGAACACGATGTGTTGTTCATCGACGAGATCCACCGCATCGCCCGGCCCGCCGAGGAGATGCTGTACCTGGCGATGGAGGACTTCCGCGTCGACGTCATCGTCGGTAAAGGCCCTGGCGCCACTTCGATTCCGCTCGAGGTTGCGCCGTTCACGTTGGTGGGGGCGACCACCCGGTCCGGTGCGTTGACCGGACCACTGCGTGACCGGTTCGGGTTCACCGCGCACATGGACTTCTACGAGCCGGCCGAACTAGAGCGGGTGCTGTCCCGCTCGGCGGGCATTCTCGGCATCGAGTTGGGTGCCGACGCCGGAGCGGAGATCGCTCGCCGCTCCCGGGGAACGCCACGTATTGCCAACCGGCTGCTGCGCCGCGTCCGCGACTACGCGGAGGTCCGCGCCGACGGGGTGATCACCCGTGACATCGCCAAGTCCGCTCTGGAGGTCTACGACGTCGACGAACTAGGTCTCGACCGGCTGGACCGAGCGGTACTGTCCGCCCTGACACGAAGTTTCGGTGGCGGACCTGTCGGGGTGTCGACGCTCGCCGTCGCGGTTGGGGAGGAGGCCGCCACCGTCGAGGAAGTATGCGAGCCGTTCCTGGTTCGCGCCGGGATGATCGCGCGCACCCCGCGTGGACGCGTCGCCACCGCCCTGGCGTGGACACATCTCGGCATGACTCCACCGAGCGGGGTCAGAGGCTTGGGGCAGGCCGGACTGTTCGACTAGGAGGGCCACTTGATCTATGCCGGTTTGATTTTCGCAATCCTGGCGGCGCTGCTCCACGTCTACATCTTCGTGATGGAATCGCTGACGTGGACCTCACCGCGCACCCGCGCGACGTTTGGCACCACGCCGGAAACGGCGGAGACCACCAAGGAGCTGGCCTTCAACCAAGGGTTCTACAACCTGTTTCTGGCGATCGTGACGGCAGTCGGCATGGTTGCCGTGTTCACCGGACACCTGGCCGTCGGGGCGGCGCTGGTGTTCGCGGGCGTCGGGTCGATGCTCGCCGCGGCCGCGGTGCTACTTGTGTCCTCACCCGACAAGGCTCGTGCGGCTGCCACGCAAGGAACTTTCCCGCTGATCGCGATCGTGCTCCTAGTGATCGGGTTGACGATGTAGCGTCGCTTTGTGAGGCGATGGTTTGCCGCGTTGATCGCGGTTCTGGCCGCGCTCGCGGGTGGGTGTGCGCGTAGTGCGGCCGATCCCGGTCCGTCCGGGCTGTTCGACCTCGGCGACGGCCGAAAGCTATACCTGGACTGCCAGGGGACCGGCTCGCCGACGGTATTCATCATTCCCGGCAAGGGCAGTTATGCGGAGGCGTGGAACTACGTAGTGCCGCCGGATGATCCGATCCGGTCCTCGCCCTACGACATCATCACCCAGGCACAGTTGAGACCCAGTCCCGACGCGGTGCAGCCCACCGTCGCGAAAACGACACGGGTGTGCACGTACGACCGGCCCAACACCCGACCCGATGGGGCTGACCGGTCGACTGATGTGCCGCAACCACACGGCGTGCAGCAGGACGTCGACGATGTCGTCGCGCTGATCAATGCCGCCGAACTACCGGGGCCGTTGGTGTTCGTGGCCCACTCGTACGGCGGTCTGATTCTCGATCTGCTGGCGCGGACTCACCCGGAGATGGTGGCGGGCATGGTGATGGTCGATGGAGTGTCGGAATTTCTGCCCGGCCTGGGCAGTCCAGCGCAGAACGCCGCGTGGGAACGCGACAGTATGGCGCCCCCGGAGCCCGGGGGAGAGAGCGTGCTCATCCTCGAAGCGGTCGCCGCCGTCAAGGACGCGCCGCCGCTGCCGCAGGTCCCGGCAATCGTGCTCAGCGCCGACAAGTTCGCGGCACCTGAGGCCCTGACGCCGGAGAACTACACGCTGGCCCAGATCCACGAGGCCAACGACATGCTGGCGGCGGCGTTGGGCACGACGAACATCATCGCGACCGGCAGCGGACATAACATGATGCTGTATCAGCCGAAGTTCGTCGCCGACAACATCATTGATGTCGTCGACGAAGTCCGGCGCTAGAGCAGGCCAAGCAGCTGCAAATCGGTGATGTACTTGACGATGATCTCCCGCGTCACATGCGGAATGTCTTTATCGGGACCGATTTTCGCGTCCTGCACCGCCGAGCGGAACCGGTCCGTCGGGGCGATCGACCCGCGAATCGGTGTTTCCGGCCGCTGGTAGTTGTGCAGCAGCGGAAGCAACGACGCCTGGCGCTGCCGCTCGGGCAGAGCACGGACCGCGGTCTCGAAGCGCTGCAGCCAGGCGGCATAGTCACCGACGCGCTCGACCGGGTATCCCGCTTCGATGAGCCAGTCGACGTACTCGTCGAGCCCGATGCCGTCGTCGTACGGGTTCATCACGTGGTAGGTCTCAAACCCGTCGACCACCCGCTCGCCCAGTGTGGAGATCGCGTCGGCGATGAATTCGACTGGCAGCCCGTCATAGTGGGCGCGTTGCCGATTGCCCTCGGCGTCCAGCCGGTAGAACGAGCCGGGTGCGATCCCGGTGGCCACCAGGCTCAGCATCAACCGGGTGAACATGTCCGGCAGATTGAGCTGACCCGCGTAGGTGGTGTCGGCCAGGATCATGTCGCAGCGGAACACCGAGACCGGAAGGCCACACAGATCGTGCGCCTCGCGCAGCAGCACCTCGCCGGCCCACTTGCTGTTCGAGTAGCCGTTGGCATAGCTGTCGTCGACCTTGCGGGTCGCACTGATCACCCGAACATCGCCGTCCTCGGTGAACTTGCCGGGCTCGATGCCCGCGCCCACACCGATCGTCGACACGTAGACGAATGGCTTCTGTTTGGTGGTGAGCGCGACCCGGATCAGCTCGGCGGTGCCGAGCGCGTTCGGACCGAACAGCTGGCTGTACGGCAGGACGTGGTTGACCAACGCGGCGGGGTCGACGATCAGGTCGACGGTGTCGGCCAGCCGCTGCCACGTCTGCGGGTCCAGCCCGAGGTCGGCCTCGCCCTTGTCGCCGGCGAGGACTTCGAGATGGTCGGCAGCCAATTCACGGTAGTGGCGCAGCAATTCGGGGTCGCCACTGTCGAACGTCTTGTCCAGGCGTTCGCGGGCAGCGGCGTCGTCCTTGGCGCGCACCAGGCAGATCACCTTGCCGTCGACCATGTCCATCCGCTCCAGCCATTCCAGGGCCAGGTACCGGCCGAGGAAACCCGTCGCGCCGGTCAACAACACCGTGCGCACCTCCGCACTCGGACCAGGCAGCGACGGGGCCGCGGCAAGGGTCTTGGCGTCGATGAACTTGTCCAGCGTCAGGTCACCGGCATGCACCTCGGTCGCGTCGCGGCCGTGCACCGACGCGAACGTCGGCCTCTTGGCGCCGGGCTGGCGCTCGGTCTCGATGT
>Ga0070665_100007526_pt1 | contig 11073 bp, 10 predicted proteins | sample KBSS13metaG_FD_65862 | JGI IMG/M metagenome (GOLD analysis project Ga0070665, IMG submission 65862) | Switchgrass rhizosphere microbial communities from Kellogg Biological Station, Michigan, USA - KBS S1-3 metaG | ecosystem: Host-associated > Plants > Roots > Rhizosphere > Soil ...
TGTCACCCATCTGGTGTCCCGGAGCATCCGCCGTGACCATCGCCTGGTCGCCATCGGGGGGGGAATCATCCAGGACATCACCTGTTTCCTTGCCGCCAACATGTTGCGCGGGGTGGATTGGATCATGGTGCCCACCACGCTTCTGGCCCAGGCCGATTCCTGCATCGGCTCCAAAAGCTCCATCAATTGCGGCGGCGCCAAGAACATCCTCGGCACCTTCACCCCGCCCAAGGATGTGTGGATCGCCGCGCGTTTTCTCGACACCTTGGCCGAACAAGACATGCGTTCCGGGATCGGCGAAATGCTTAAAGTACACGCCATCGACGGCCCCGCTTCGTTTGACCGTATCGCCGCCGACTATGAGAAAATCCTGTCGGACCGTGCCACGCTGCTCGCCTATATCCGCCGTTCGTTGGAGATCAAGAAGCGCTATATCGAGATCGACGAATTCGACCGCGGTCCGCGCCTGGTATTCAATTTCGGCCACAGCTTCGGTCACGCCATCGAGGCCGCCACCGATTTCGCCGTTCCGCACGGCATCGCCGTGACCATCGGCATGGATGTCGCACTGGAAGTGGGTGGTGGCATCGGCAAGACCGATGCCGCCACCGTCACCCGCATGCGCCCGGTGCTTCGGCGCAACGCGCGCGGCTTCCGCAGTGTTCCGGTGCCGCAGCCAGAGTTCCTGGCTGCCCTGTCCAAGGACAAGAAGAATACGGGATCAGGTTCGGCCACCGTGATCCTGCCGATGGGCGAGGGGCGCGTCGAGCGTATCACCCTCCCCATGGACGATACGCTCAAGGGCATCTGCGCCCGTTATTTCGAGACGGCGCATGACTAAGCCCAAGCGCGTCGCCGTCGCCTCGCGATCCTTTTCCCGTCATCCGGTCTTGCGCGCCGAACTTCTGGCATTTTGTCCCGATGTCACTTTCAATGATGCGGGTGTCTCACTGTCGGGGGCCGCACTGGCGGAATTCCTCAAGGGCCATGACGGCGTCATCACGGCCCTGGAAACGGTCGACGAGGCGCTGCTGGCGCAACTGCCGGACCTGAAGGTGCTGTCCAAATATGGCGTCGGCTTCGACATGGTGGACCTTGAAGTGCTGAAGCGCCGCGGTATCCGTTTCGGCTGGACCGGCGGCGTCAACAAGCGTTCGGTGTCCGAATTGGTAATCTCGGCCGCTATTGCGCTGCTGCGCCATGTGCCGCGCGGCTATCGCGAGGTGCTGGACGGCGGCTGGAAACAGATCCAAGGCCGCCAACTCACTGGCCGCACCGTGGGTATCGTTGGCTGCGGCCATGTCGGCAAGGACTTGGCGCTGCTGCTCAAGGCCTTCGACTGCAGATTGTTGGCATACGACATTTTGGATTTCGCGGACTTCTATGCCGAACACGGAATCGAGGCTGTGGGATTGGATGAGCTTCTGTCACGCGCCGGCATCGTGACATTGCACCTGCCGATGGATGCCTCCACCGCCAATATTCTGTCGGCGGAAAAGTTGGCGCAGATGCGTTCGGATGCCATCTTGATCAATGCCGCACGCGGCGGCCTGGTGGACGAGGCGGCGTTGAGGACCATGCTGGAGACCAACAAGCTGGCCGGCGCGGCCTTGGATGTTCTAGCGGTTGAACCGCCCACAGACCGCGCGCTGCTGTCGCTGCCCAATGTGCTGGTGACGCCGCATATCGGCGGCAGTTCGGAGGAAGCGGTCCTGGCCATGGGCCGCGCCGCCATCGAGGGGTTGGCCTCGGCGCGGCTTCCGGATGATGGCTGGCCGGGCTAGGCAGAAAAAATCGTCAGTTGCTTTTCGCCAGCAGCCACAGGCGCGACCAATTCCGGTGCTCCGCGCCCAAGGCTAAAGCGAAATATATCAGAATGCTGATGAGAAGGGATGCGGCGATCACAATTGCGCCTCGCGGCCAGATTGGCGCTTCGGATACATATAGTCCCAGGGATTGGGCGGCGAACTGGTCATTGGCGTAGGCCATCATCCGGATTTTTTCCTGATCGGCGAGTTCCTGCAGCAACGTCGTGCGATATTCGGACACCGTCACATGCTGCAATTCGTTGAGAATATTCGCGATGCTTCCCTGGGCGCGCTTTTGGTAAACCTGCCGGATATGATCGGCGATCTTTTGGTGGCCGAAGCTCAGGAACGACCGGATGAATTGCGGATTATTGTCATTCATGACGACCAAGGTGATAACTTCGCCGCGGTTATGCTGGATACGGATGTGGCCGGCCGTGTAGTCCAGCACCATCTGCACGTTTGGTTCATTGGATGTAGGCTGGCGTGCGCCAAACATGGTGCGGATGAGCGGGCGGATGCCCCCCCCGGGTTTTCCCCAGCCTTCTTGCGGTCCACGCCAACGGCCTGGGAACATCTGGCGGGTCAAGGGCTGATTCTTGAGTACCTCTTCGGCAAACCAGGGCGCCATCCATGACTCCGTGTATATGGAAAAGATGGGATCATTGCCCGACCCTCCGCTGATCAGGCTGCCCAGACTGCTGCTGAACGCGTTGCCGAGGCCGCCCCCGCCCCCCGTAAGGCTCGTGCTCGCGGGGATTACTTGCACCTCGCCCATGAATTCCTGTTTGCTGATCAGGAACCACAGATTGCTGACCAGTAGCCACAATATGGGAATGATGAAAGCAAGCCTTTTTCGCGATTTTATGGCGCGCAGAAGGTAATTTATCCCGAGGTCGTCCAGCAGGGACGAACCCTCGGTCATCTGTAAAACCTCAGCGTCTCCCGACAAATTCTGCCCCTGCAGCGAAAAGAAAGCGATGCGAATTGTGCGCCCACGCTTCGTCCCTCTATAGGCGAAAAGCATCCGAGTTCCAAGTGCTTGTGGCCCTTTGATCAGTTTTTTGCGGCGCAATCTTTCAATTGCACTTCGGCTATAGTGTAGTGGGCGCATGAAACTCATGCCCAATATCACGCGGCCGGACGTCATATTCTGTTTCGTCTGGTTGCTGGTGTTGGCAATCTATCTGCCCGTACCGACCTTGGTTACTCCCCCGATCGCGGCAGAGCTGGGATTTGTTTTGGCCTTCAATATCCTGTCGGCCCCGCTGATTTATGCGGTCATCCGCAAAAGGGTGGAAAATCGGCTTGGGCCAAAATCAGATGTCGATGGTGTCCATCTGGATGCTGCGAGCCTGGACGGAATTCGACGGTTTCTGCGCGTCTGCCTGGTGGTCTGGACCGTCATCTTCGTCCTGAACATCGTCGCCTCCGGCGGCTTGCCGATAATCTGGTACCTTAGGGGCGACAATAAAGAATATTTGGATTACGGCATCCGCACCGTCGGAGGTCTTGGCGACATGTTTCGTTGCTTCGGCGGCGTGCTCTGCATTCTGCTGTATTTCGCGACAGGCAAGCGGACCTATATTTGGCTGTGGTTGGCGCATTTCGTGCCGTCAATACTGGTGATGAGTCGCGGCAACATAGCCATCTTTATTCTTCAAAGCATGGCGGCATACCTCCTGATGCGGCGGCTAAATTTGCGCCAGATTCTGCTGGGTTCCGGTGGCCTGGTCGCCGCCGCATCGCTGTTCATCATTGTTGGACAGCTGCGCGGCATCCAAATGAATGCGGACGACTATGCGGGCGTGAGCAACTATCTGGGCGGTATGCCCATGGGCGTCTATTGGGCCTGGGTTTATATCGCGAGTCCGCTGGGCAATGTCGCTTATGCGGTGTCACTGCATCTTCAGCACGACTATGTTCCGCAATACACTCTGGTCTATCTCCTGCCATCTTTCATGCGGCAAGCGGTTTTTAGCGGACAAGTCTATACACCCCTTACCACCGAGGAACTGAACGCCACATCGATCTATTCGCCCCTCTATATGGACTTTGGTGCCGGCGGCGCGGCGCTTTTCATCGCCGCCCTCATGGTGCTGGCGAGCTATGTCCATGTGATGGCGCGCCGTGGAAATCTGTTTTATCTGACGCTCTACCCCGCGCTTTATGCGGCGCTGGGGCTGAGCTTCTTCCACATTTTCGCCTTGACACCCGGTGTTATCGCGGTCCCCTTCCTGTGTTCGTGGTTCCGCCGGTATGTCGCCGGCAATCAGCGGACGAAGAATCACGATACGGCCTTGGCCGTATCAGCCCAGGCCACGACTTAGGACACGGCCGGATGCTGGCGCCGTCCCTATCGCGTTGGCTGGCGGGGGCCCATAGCCGGGCAGTTATTGGCTGCCCGCGGAGGGGGGATTTGGCTGTACCCGTTGCTTGACGGTTACGCCATTATTCAATAGATGGCGGGGCTATTTCTGTCTTCGAGGCTGAAATCTATGAAAGTCTTGATATTGGCCGGCGGCAAGGGCACGCGCCTCAGCGAGGAAACAGAAATCAAGCCCAAGCCGATGGTCGATATTGGCGGCCGTCCGATGCTATGGCACATCATGAAGCTTTATTCGCGGTTCAATCACAATGATTTCGTGATTTTGCTCGGCCATAAAGGGTATGTCATCAAGGAATTTTTTGCCAATTACTTCCTGCACCAGAGCGACGTAACGATCGATCTCGCGACGAACAAGATGGAAGTTCACAACAACACCAGTGAACCCTGGCGCATTACTTTGCTGGATACCGGTCCGGAAACCATGACGGGCGGCCGCATCAAGCGCGCCCAGCCTTTTGTTGGAAACGAGCGCTTCATGCTCACCTATGGCGATGGGGTCAGCGACGTGAACATGGACGCCCTGCTTGAGCATCATGAGGGCCACGGCAAGGCCATGACGATGACGGCGGTGCGGCCGGACGGCCGCTTCGGCACTTTTGAGGCCGGCGAGGCCGGCATGGTCAAACGCTTTCTCGAGAAGCCGAGGGGCGACGGCGCCTGGATCAATGGCGGCTTTTTCGTCTGCGAGCCGAAGGTGTTTGACTATATTTCCGGTGGCGACGACACGGTGCTGGAGCGTGAGCCGCTGGAGCGGTTGTCGGCCGAGGGCCAACTTTCGGCCCATTATCACGGCGGCTTCTGGAAGTGCATGGACACGCTGCGCGACAAGACCGACCTGAACAAGGCTTGGGATTCCGGTGCGGCGCCGTGGAAGACCTGGTAGCCGGACGATGCGCGCCCTCCTCCAGAACGCCTATGCCGGCAAGACGGTGCTGGTCACCGGCCATACCGGCTTCAAGGGCACGTGGCTGACCGCTTGGCTGCTCAAGTTGGGCGCCAAGGTCGTCGGCGTCTCCAACGGCATTCCCACCAATCCCTCCATGTTCGAAGTGTTGGGATTGGAAAAGCGCATCACCCATCATATCGCCGATGTGCGCGACCTGACGAAGCTGAAAGAGATCGTCACCCGCGAACAACCGGATTTCGTCATCCACCTGGCGGCGCAGGCCATTGTTTCGCTGTCCTACCAGGATCCGGTCGAGACCGTGTCCACCAACGTCATCGGCACCATGAATGTGCTTGAGGCGCTACGCGGCTATGCCAAGCCGTGTTCCGTCGTGATGATCACCAGCGACAAATGCTACGACAATGTCGAGTGGGAATGGGGCTATCGCGAGACTGACAGGTTGGGTGGCAAGGACGTCTATAGCGGATCCAAGGGCGCGGCCGAACTGGTGATCCGCTGCTATGTGGACAGTTTTTTCCGCGGTGAGGATTGCAAGGTGCGCATCGGCGTGGGCCGGGCCGGCAATGTGATCGGTGGCGGCGATTGGGCCAAGGATCGTATCGTGGCCGATTGCGTGCGCGCCTGGAGCAAGGGCGATGCGGTGGAGATCCGCAGCCCCAAGGCGACGCGGCCCTGGCAGCACGTGCTGGAGCCGCTCAGCGGCTATCTGACCCTGGGTGTGGCGCTGGCCGGCGGCGGGTTGCATGGCGAGACCTTCAATTTCGGCCCGCGCGCCGAACAGAACCACACTGTGCTGGACCTGCTGCGCGACATCGCCGCGCGCTGGGGCTATTCCGATATGGACAAGGCGGTGCGCGTCACTGCTGACATTCCGTTCCACGAAGCAGGGTTGCTCAAGCTCAATTGCGACAAAGCGCTTTTCCACCTAAAATGGGAACCCAACCTGGTCTATCGCGAGACGGTGGATTTTGTCAGCGACTGGTATATCGGCTATTACAAAAACAAGGCCGACATGTATGCGGTAACCCACGACCAGATCGCGGCCTATGAAGCGATCGCCGCCGCGCGCGTTCGCGTCTGGGCAGGGGCCTGATGGATGGCGTGCTGGTGACTCCGCTGAAGCGCATTGCCGGCTCGGACGGCGATGTGTTGCACGGGCTGAAAGCGTCGGCGCCCGGCTATGCCGGTTTCGAGGAGGCTTACTTCTCCGAAATCCACCAAGGCGCGATCAAAAAATGGCGCCGGCACAGCCGTATGACCATGAATCTGATCGTGCCGCGCGGCAATGTTCGCTTCGTGCTGCATGACGAACGCAGCGCCATCTTCGCAGAATATACGATCGGTCAGGCCAATTACGCGCGCCTCACCGTGGTGCCCGGCCTGTGGATGGCGTTCCAGGGGCAGGGGCCCGGCACCAGCCTGATTCTGGACATCGCCGATGTCGAGCATGACCCCGCCGAGGCGGAAAGCCGGGACCTTCCGGCCTTCGCCTTCACTTGGTGACAGACGTGGCATGGATCCGTCTTTCGCGCTCGTCGGTAGGGGCTGAGGAAAAGGAAGCCCTGGCGCGGGTGATTGACGGCGCCTATCTGGGCATGGGCGAAGAGGTGCGCCTGTTCGAGGCCGAAATTGCGGCCCTGATCGGCGGCGGCCGCGAGGTGGTTTGCACGTCTACCGGCACCGCGGCGCTGCACCTGGCGGTATCCTGCCTCGACATCGGTTCGGGCGACGAGGTGATCGTGCCCACCATTACTTATGTCGCCAGCTTCCAGGCCGTCAGCGCCACCGGCGCCAGGCCGGTCGCCTGCGATGTGCGCGCGGGCGACGTCTTTCTGGATCTCAAGGATGCGGAGAAGCGGCTGACTGCCAGGACGCGCGCGATCATGCCGGTGCATTACGCCAGCGGCGCCGGCGGCCTGGCCGAGGTTTATGCCTTCGCCAGGGCCAATAACCTGCGCGTGATCGAGGACGCTGCCCATTCCTTCGGTAACGACCGTGATGGCGTGAAGGTGGGCGCCAGTGGAGACATCGTTTGCTTCAGCTTCGACGGCATCAAGAACATCACCTGTGGCGAAGGCGGCGCCATTGTCACGGGCGACGCGACGCTGGCGCAACGCTTGCGCGACGCGCGCCTGCTGGGCGTGGAAAAGGATACCGACGCCCGTTATGGCGGCCGCCGCACCTGGACCTTCGACGTCAAGCATCAAGGCTTCCGCTATCATATGAGCAACTTGATGGCGGCCTTGGGCCGGGCGCAGCTTCGCAAGCTCGACCGTTTCGTCGCCCGCCGTCGCGCGCTGGCGGCGCGTTATGTCCAGGCATTCGCGGGACTGAACGGACTTTCGACCCTGGAGCTTGACTGGCCGCACATCGTGCCGCACATCTTTGTGGTGAAGGTGCGCGACGGCGCGCGTGGGGCGCTGGCAGAACATCTCAAGGCCGAAGGGATCGAGACCGGTTTCCACTACCAGCCCAATCACCAGCTCACTTTCTTCAAGGCCGATTACTCTCTGCCGGTGGCGGAAAAGCTGGCCGACGAGCTTCTCACCCTGCCATTGCATGCCGAGCTGACCGACGAAGAGCAGGATCGCGTGATCATTGCCGTCATGGGCTATTTCAGGACGCGCTAATGCCCAAACTTTCCGTCATCATGAATTGCTACAATGGCGCGGAGTATGTGCGTGGCGCCATCGAGAGCATGTATGCCCAGACCTATCAGGACTGGGAAATCATTTTCTGGGACAATTGCTCCACGGACGAGACGCCGGAGATTGCCAAGAGTTTCGACAGTAAGCTGCGTTATTTCCGCGCTGAAATCACCACGCCACTCGGCACCGCGCGCAACTTGGCGATGAAACAGGCGCAAGGCGAGTGGATCGCCTTCCTCGACCATGACGATCTGTGCCTGCCCCATCGTTTCGAGCGCCAGATGGCGGCGGTTGCAGGCCGTGACTATGCCCTTTGCTATGCCGGCATGCAGGAAATGGACAGCGAAGGGCGAATCATCCGGAACGTGATGCCGCAACACCCCAGCGGCAATATCTTCGGCGAGCTGCTGGCCAACTGTGACGCCTTCCTGCAGACCACGATGGTCAATCGCGGTTACATGCTTCGCCACGGCATCGAAACCGCGCCTTTCTACATGTTGTTCGAGGACGTCAACCTGTTCCTTAAGCTGGCAGCCAAGGGCCCGGTCTGTGTCCTGCCGGAGGTGGTCAGCGTGTGGCGGCTGCTGCCCACCAGCCTCAGCGAGACCAAGAAGGATCGTTTCGCGATGGAATATTTCCACCTGCTGGACGATTTGCGCCAATCCAATCCCGGAATCGAACAGCATTATCCGGAAGCCTTTCGCCAGGCCGAAGCGCGAGGCCGGTATTACCAGGCGCGCCGCGATATGGAGACCGGCAAAATCGCCGCCGCGCGCGCGGCGCTGCACAAGATCGCCGATGTGCGCAAAGCCTATCGCATCCTCTATCTGCTCAGCTTCTGGCCCTGGCTGTGGAATTTGGCGCACAACCGCACGCTGAAGGCTAGGTTGACCAACCTGTTTCTGGGCCGCGGCAAGGCCATAGCGAAGAGGAATGCGTGATGCGTGTCCTGGTCACGGGCGGCTCGGGCTTCATCGGCATCAATCTGGTGACGTCGCTGTTGGCGCGGGGCGAGGAGGTGCTGAATATCGACTCGGCCGCGCCACCGGAGCCCGCGCACGCGCCCTATTGGCGGAAGGTCGATATCCGTGACCGCCAGGGCGTCGCCGCCGCGGTGCGCGATTTTCAGCCGACGCACATCGTGCATTTGGCGGCACTGGCGACATTCGAGGCGACGCGGGAGGAATTGCACGCCTGCAACGTCGACGGCACGGTGAATGTTCTGGACGCGGCGCTGGCGCATGCGCCCGCCGCGCGCATCCTGGTGACTTCCACACAGTATGTGAACGGACCCGGCGCGACTTGCGACGACGACCGCGAATTTCATACCGTCAACGATTACGGCCGGAGCAAAGCCGATGCCGAGGTCGCAACCCGCCAGGACAAGTACGCGGTGCTGGATTGGATCATCACGCGGCCGACCAATATCTGGGGTGCTTTCCATCCGCGCTTTCCCATCGAAATATGGAAATACATCCGACGGGGCTTCTATTTGCATCCGGGCCATGACCCAATTCTGCGGGCCTATGGCTATGTCGGCAATGTGGTGCGGCAGATGATGATCCTGTTTGAGGCACCCGATTCGCGGGTACGCCATCGTGTCTTCTACCTGACCGATCCCAACATCGATTCCTATGAGCTGCTCAATCAGTTCTCGTTGAAGTTGCGTGGACGGCCGCTGCCGCGGTTGCCCTATTCATTGCTGAAGCCGCTGGCGCGCGTGGGAGATGCGATGAAGACGCTGGGATTGAAGGCGCCCTTCCGCAGCGACCGGCTGCACCGCATGACCACCAGCCATACCGCGCGCTACGAGACCTTGTGGGCGGAATTCGGCTATCGGCCCACCAGCCTGGCCGAGGCGGTGGACGAGACGATTGCGTGGCTCAAAAGCCGCTATCCCAGGCACTATCTCTGAAGGGGCAGGCAAAACCCCGCTGGTACCATTTTTCGGTTGCAGAATTTGTCAGCCAGTTGTAGGGCCTTGACGGCTTTTGGCCGATATTTCCACGATAGGGATTTGTGTAAAAATCATGACGCGCAGTGGCCAAGGCAAAGTCGCACTTATCACCGGGACCACCGGCCAAGACGGTGCCTATCTGGCCGAACTGCTGCTGGAGAAGGGTTACACTGTCCACGGCCTTAAGCGCCGTTCCTCGTCGTTCAACACCGGCCGTATCGAGCATCTCTATCAGGACCCGCATGAGCGCAATCAGCGCTTTGTCCTGCATTTCGGCGACATGGTGGACTCCACCAATCTGATCCGCATCGTCCAGCAGACCGCGCCCGACGAGATCTATAACTTGGCCGCCCAGTCCCATGTCCAGGTGAGCTTCGAGACGCCGGAATATACCGCCAATGCCGATGCCATCGGCACGCTGCGCCTCTTGGAAGCGATCCGCCTCCTTGGCCTTGAAGCCAAGACGCGTTTCTACCAGGCATCGACCTCCGAATTATACGGCAAGGTGCAGGAGATTCCGCAGAAGGAGACCACGCCTTTTTATCCGCGCAGTCCCTATGCCGTGGCAAAGCTCTATGGCTACTGGATCGTGGTGAATTACCGCGAGGCGTATAACATGCATGCCTCCAACGGCATCCTGTTCAACCATGAGGGTCCCACCCGCGGCGAGACCTTCGTGACCCGGAAAATCACCCGCGCCGTGGCCGCGATCAAGCTGGGCATTCAGGACAAGCTCTATCTCGGCAATCTTGACGCCAAGCGCGACTGGGGCCATGCCCGCGAATATGTCCGCGGCATGTGGCTGATGCTGCAGCAGGACAAGCCCGACGATTATGTGCTGGCAACCGGCGAAACCCATTCGGTGCGTGAGTTCGTCGAAAGGGCTTTTGCCCATATCGGCATCGCCATCGCATGGAAGGGCAATGGCGTCGAGGAAAAAGGCGTCGACGCCAAGAGCGGCAGGGAGCTGATCGAGATCGATCCGCGCTATTTCCGTCCCACCGAAGTGGACCTGCTGATCGGAGATCCCAGCAAGGCGCACAAGGTTCTGGGTTGGAAGCACGAGACCAGCTTCGATGCCCTGGTCGCAGAGATGATGGAAGCCGACCTTGCATTGGTGGCGCAAGAAAAACGCGGCAATGGTCAATGAATGAGGTGATCTTTCCACTTGCTGGAAAGCGTGTCTGGGTGGCCGGACACGGCGGCATGGTGGGTTCGGCGTTGCTGCGCCGGCTAGCGTCCGAGGGTTGTGAAATCCTGACAGCCGCACGCAAAGAAGTGGACCTGAAGGAACAGGCCATGGTGCGGGCGTGGATGGCGCGGGAAAAGCCGGATGTCGTGTTTCTTGCGGCTGCCACGGTCGG
>Ga0070665_100007527_pt1 | contig 11072 bp, 12 predicted proteins | sample KBSS13metaG_FD_65862 | JGI IMG/M metagenome (GOLD analysis project Ga0070665, IMG submission 65862) | Switchgrass rhizosphere microbial communities from Kellogg Biological Station, Michigan, USA - KBS S1-3 metaG | ecosystem: Host-associated > Plants > Roots > Rhizosphere > Soil ...
CCAGAATTAGTCGTTGGGGACCGCGTACGCATCCCAGCGAAGAAAATATTAATCGCCGGTCGGCTGAAGGACTGGCCATGGCTCCGACGGTGGAAGTCTGGAACGCGTCGAATCATCCCAACGCCGCGCGGTATGTCACAAATCTTTTACGCAACCAGGGGTTTGATGTGGTCAAATATGGTCCGTTTAAGACCAAGCAGCAGCGCACATTGATCATTGACCGCTCGGGAAAGTTGCGTCCGGCGCAGCAAGTGTCGCAAGCGTTTAAAGGAATGGAGCCGGATGTGGTGAGTCGCGTAGATTTAGGCCGTCAAGTCGATGTGTGGGTCATTATTGGAAACGATTTTCAAATTCCGGAGTAATAAATATATGCCTGTTAAAAATCCGTTCCGAGCCGTTGCTATCAGCGCCGCGCGCGCCGCCGACGACAAAAAAGCGTTGGATGTCGTGGTGTTGGATGTCCATGCCGCCAGTGATGTCACAGATTATGTGGTCATCGCTAGCGCTGAATCTTCAGCGCAGCTTTCCGCGATTGAGTCCGCCGTCGAAGAGGCCTTAAAAGAAAAAGGCTATCGTCCGATCCGTCGCGATGGACGCGCGCGGAACATCCGCCCTAGCTTTAGCGGCGGGGGGTGGCTGGCGATTGATTATGGAGCCGTCTTTGTGCACATCCTTCTTACCGACGCTCGCGAGTTTTATCGTCTCGATCAATTGTGGGAAACGGCCAAGCAAGTCAAGTGGGAAAAAGCCTGATGATCGTCGATGCCCTGCGTGCCTGGCTCGATCAAGCGCTCACCCCTTGGGCCGCCGCCCAGTCCATCCCTTTGCCGTCTTACACGTTGGAAGAGCCTCCGGGGGATATTGCCGCCGACGTCGCTTGCAATTTGGCCATGCTCTTGGCCAAGCCGCTTAAAAAATCGCCCCGTGCCGTGGCTCAAGACATTGAAGTGCTATTGCGCGCGGCGCCCCATAATCCTTTGTCTGACATCGCTATTGCCGGCGCCGGCTTTTTAAATTTCACCTGGAACGTACAAACCGCGACGCAAGAATTGCAAACGCTTTTAACGCAAAAAGAATCTTACGGAAAACTATCGCCACTTCCGAAAGAAAAAATTCTTATTGAATTTGTTTCGGCTAATCCTACAGGCCCCTTACATGTGGGTCATGGACGCGGCGCGGCGTTAGGTGATTCGTTAGCGCTGATTTTGGCGCATCTCGGTTATTCTGTGTCGCGCGAATATTACATCAATGATGCGGGCAACCAGGTGGACCTCTTAGGTCAATCGCTGTTGGCACGCGCTTTAGAATTAGAAAACAAACCGTTTTCCATGCCCGAAGAAGGGTATCAAGGCGACTATATGAAGGACGTTGCGCGAGCGTATGTGCAAGAAAAGCCGGAGCGCGAGCGCACACCGGCTCAGGCCACTACGTTTGCTCTACAAAAACTTTTAGAAGCGATTCGCCATGATCTCGAGGACTTTGGAATTCAGTTCGATACCTGGTACAGCGAAGCAAGCCTGGTGGCAAAAGGATCTGTGGAGCAGCATGTCGAGCTGCTTCGTCAGCGAGGTGCCGTCGAAGAAAGCGAAGGCGCGCTCTGGTTTGTTGCTCCCGGCGAAGAGGGAGAAAAAGATAAGAACCGGGTCCTCAAGCGACGCGATGGGCGCTGGACCTATTTTGCAACCGATATCGCCTATCACGCCGATAAGCTGGAGCGGGGGTTTGACCGTCTCATTGATTTATGGGGTGCCGATCATCATGGGTATATCCCGCGCGTCAAAGGCTCGCTGCAAGCCTTGGGATTCAACCCCGAGAAGTTACAGGTCCTTTTGTATCAGTTGGTCTCGCTCACGCGAAATGGTGTTCCTGTCTCAATGTCTAAACGCTCGGGTGACTTTATTATGCTGCGTGAGGTGGTGCAGGAAGTAGGACGCGATGCCTGCCGGTTTTTCTTTGCCTTACGCGGGCCTAATACCGCCTTTGATTTTGATTTAGAACTGGCCAAAAAGCAGTCGGCAGATAATCCTGTGTTCTATGTGCAGTATGCGCATGCGCGTATTTGTTCCATTTTCCGGCAGGCCGCGGAAAAGGGCGTCACCTTTATTCAAAACGATGCGTTGTGGCCGATGTTGTCGTTGCTCGCTTCAAAAGAAGAACGCGCGCTGATTCGGAAATTGGCTTTTTTCCCTGTGTGTTTGCGGCTATGCGCGCAAGAAAATACGCCCCATTTATTAGCCAATTACCTGCTGCAGCTGGGTCGGCAATTCCATCATTTTTATGACCATCATCGCGTTTTAACCGACGATAAGAATCTAACGCAAGCGCGCTTAGCGCTTTTGGATGCGGTGCGGACGATTTTGCGTTTGGGTTTAAAGTTGCTCGGAGTCAGCGCTCCGGAAGTGATGCAAAAACAAGAAGCGCTTAATTCCTGACGCGGAAGTTCTGATAGCCTTTTTTCTCCGTGTTCCAGGCCAATTCCACGCGATCGACACGTGTCCATGTCGGAACAATTTTTATGGCTGTTAAAAAAGCGTCGAGTTTCTCTTTAGGCGCCTCTAAATCAAACTCAATAAAGGTTTCACTCGGCCGCATCCAGCCAAAAATTCCTAAGTTATAGATCTTTTTCTCTAATTCAACGGAATAGCCGCCTTTAGCCAAACGGTCGCCGCGAATAAGAATATGGGCGCGCGAATTCTTATTTTCCGTTTGACTTAATAATTCTCGAAGCCAATTCTGAAGCGTTTCGAACATGATTTGGGCATTTTAGCACAGCGGCGCGAGGCTCACCTGTCAACTTGAAATCCTATAATAGGTTAACAGATTAGCGTACGAAAGGATGGCTTATGAATTGGAATGGATTAGCCGGCAAGGCGTTAGAAGGCGTGGCGCTGACGCGCGATGAAGCACGGCAGGTGCTGGAGGCCTCTGCGCTTGAAACGCCGGCGCTAGTGGCCGCTGCCTGGACGGTACGGCAGCATTTTTTTGGGAAGCGCGTGCGTCTAAATTATCTCTTTAATGCCAAAAGCGGGTTATGCCCCGAAGACTGTCATTACTGTTCGCAACGTAAAGGATCGCAAGCCGACGTGGCGCAATATCCTTTAAAATCCGTTGATGAAGCGCTGGCGATGGCGGCACGTGCGGTGGAAGTGCATGCCGGACGGTTCTGTATGGTGGCTTCCGGTCGCGGCCCTAGTGAAGGCGAACTGTCGCATGTAGTCGATTGCGTGAAGGCGGTGCGCGAACGCTATCCGGAATTAGAAATTTGCGCCTGCCTTGGACTTCTGTCTGAAAATCAAGCCGAGCAATTAAAAGGTGCTGGCGTCTTTGCCGTGAACCACAATTTAAATACGAGCGAAAAGTTTTACAACACTATTTGCAGCACGCATACCTACGCCGACCGGGTGGATACGGTCGAAAAAATTAAAAAGGCCGGCTTGTCGCCTTGCAGCGGCGCCTTAGTCGGCATGGGTGAGTCGGCCGACGATATTTTGGATTTAGCCTATGCTCTGCGCGATATGCATGTCGAATCGTTGCCCGTCAATTTCCTGATGCCTATCGAAGGAACGCCTTTATCAGACCGCTATACCCTGACCCCGACGCGCTGTTTAAACATTCTTTGTCTGTTCCGTTTTTTAAATCCCAAAGCATCGCTGCGTATTTCCGGCGGACGCGAAATGCATCTGCGCTCGCTGCAAGCGTTAGGTCTGTATGTCGCCAATTCAATTTTTATCGGCGACTATCTCACCACAAAAGGGCAAGCAGCAGAGGCGGATTTGATGATGATTCGCGATTTGGGTTTTGAGATTGAAGGCGATCCCCTGGTTCAAGACACGAGCGCGCCGGTATTTCCTAAAGTGGAAATGAAATGGTCGGTCTAAGGTTCTCATGAAAACGGTTCTCATCACAGGCGCGGCGCGTGGCATTGGCGAAGGCATTGCCTTGGCCTTTGGCCGGGCTGGTTATGCGGTGGCCGTGAATTATGTAACGCAGAAAGAAAAAGCCGAAAAAGTAGCGCAAGCCGTACGCGCTGCCGGCGCTCCGGAAGCCGATATTTTTAAAGGCGATGTGCGCGACACCGCGCAAGTGGCCGCCATGATCGATGCGGTTCTTACGCGTTGGGGACGATTGGATGTGATGGTTAATAATGCCGGAATCACGCGCGACCGGACGATTCTTAAAATGCGCGATGAAGAATGGAAAGAGGTCTTAGACGTTAATCTCACCGGTGCTTTTTGGTGCTTACGTGCGGCGGCACTGGTGATGGTACGCCAAGGCGGTGGATGCATTTTAAATGTGGCTTCGATTATGGGCTATCGAGGGGGATTTGGAAACGCCAACTATTCGGCCTCTAAAGCGGGACTGGTATCGTTAACCAAAAGCGCGGCCCGCGAATTGGGGCGGTTTCAAGTCCGTGTGAATGCGGTGTTGCCCGGCTTTCATGAAACGGATATGTCTGCGCCCTTATCGCAAGAACGCCGTCAAAAATTGTTAAGCGAACATCCGCTGGGACGCAGCACCCGGCTTGAAGATTTGGGCGCGATGATGATTGCCATCGCCGAAAACGCCAGTGTTTCAGGTCAGGTCTACAATATCGATTCTAGGATCATCGGCGGATGACACGCGTTGTCATTACGGGAATCGGTCTGCATACCTCTTTAGGTCAAGGCGTTCCGCTGAACTGGAAACGCGTTCTTTTCCCCACGCCGTTCGTGCCAGGGTCGAATAACAAAATAAAGGGATATGCGCGCGCCCGAGACTTGGCTGCCTCTGTCGCTCAAGAAGCCCTTCAGCACAGTGGATTGATGTCGCGAGAAAAATTAATTGCGGTTCATCCGGATCGTATGGGGTCTACGTTTAGCGCTTCCAAACCTTTATTTATTGACGATGAGAACGTTGTTTCTCCCGGTATTTTGTCCCATGCGTTACAAATGCGTTTCGGTTGGAGTGGAGAATCCCGTACCGTGGTTGCGGCTTGCGCCACCGGCGCTTATGCTTTAGCGTTGGGTGCTAGTTGGATTGAACAGGGACTTTGTGATGTGGTTTTGGCGGGGTCTGTGGAACCAGCTCCGCATCCCTTGATGGCGGCGGGATTTTCGCAAATGGGCGTGTTGAGCTCGGAGTCTTTAATGCGTCCATTTGATCAGGCGCGCTCCGGTTTTGTTTTTGGTGAAGGGGCCGGCGCTGTGGTTTTAGAATCAGACGCGCATGCGCGGGGACGTGGTAGCAAAGTCTTGGCTTCTCTCTCCGGATGGGCCTGCGGAGCCGACAGCCATAGCGCCGTAGCATTTAATTCGGGTGGCCAACGCATTGCCGATGTCATAACCAAAGCACTGGCCAAGGCGCGCCTAGCGCCTAACGCTATTGGACATTTAAATGCTCATGGCACCGCGACGCGCTTGAATGATGCGCTGGAAACGCAAGCCCTTCATAAAGCGTTTGGCTCACATGCCCCACGGCTCAAAATCTCGGCCACCAAATCGACGACGGGACATTTGTTGGGCGCGGCGGGAAGCGTAGAATTTGTTTTTACGCTGTTGGCGCTTCTCCATGGCCAAGTCCCACCGACGGCGCATTTAACCACCCGCGATCCCGCATGCGACTTGGATTACACGCCCGAGAAAATGCAGCGGGCCACCTTCGATCATGCGTTGTCTGTGTCTTTTGGTTTTGGCGGTCCCATTGGTGCTTTAGTGGTGAGCCGATGTTAACGTCGTGGATCGATGAAGAATTGGCGCTGCTCGATACGCAAGCATTGCGTCGCGCCTTGCGATTGCAAGATCCCGCGCTAGTTAATTTCGCGTCCAATAATTATTTAGGACTCACCCATCATCCTTTGGTCTTAGCGGGGGCGGAGGCAGCCTTACATCAGTATGGATCAGGAAGCGCGTCGGCGCGGTTGTTAAGCGGTCATACGCCCCTGCATGCGGAATTAGAGCAGTCGTTAGCTGCTTGGGTCAATCAGGAGGCGGCACTCATTTTTCCCGCCGGGTACATGGCCAATCTTGGAGTGATCACGTCTTTGGCGGGGCCTTCAGATGCAGTCATTTTAGATCGGTTGTGTCACGCCTCCCTCGTCGATGCGGCGCGTTTGTCGGGCGCTCGGCTTTTGGTTTATCATCATGCCGATGCCGATGACGCGGAACGCGTATTAAAACGCGCTCAGTCCTATCGACGTCGTTTGTTGGTGACGGAAAGTCTTTTTTCGATGGATGGAGACATCCCCCCATTAAAGGAGTTGCTCGCTTTGGCTCGACGTTATCAGGCGACAGCCTTAGTGGATGAAGCGCATGCTTTAGGCGTCTATGGCGATCAAGGTCACGGATTAAGCCAAGGCTGGGATGTGGTTTTAGGAACGCTCTCTAAAGCACTCGCTTCGCAAGGCGGATTTGCTGCGGGGTCACGTGTATGCATAGATTACCTCACTAATAAAGCGCGATCCTTTATTTTTACCACCGGACTTTCGCCCGTGAGCGTGGGGGCAGCGCTGGCGGCGTTGCAGGTGATTCAAAAGAATCCAGAGGTATTAAAAAAAGTTCAAGCCCGCGCTCTAGCCTTGCGCGAAGGGCTTCGTTCCCAAGGTTGGACTACGCATCCATCGGAAAGTCAAATCATTCCTATCCTTGTCGGAGAGGCAACGACGGCGCTTGAACTGACGGAATGCTTACGACACAAAGGATTCTTCGCGCCCGCCATTCGGCCGCCGGCGGTGCATGCGCATGAATGTCGCTTGCGGTTATCAGTGACGGCAGAGCATACGCAAGAGCAGATCAATCATTTTCTGGAGGTCTTAGGGCATGGCCATGAATAAAGGGTTGTTTGTGACGGGAACCGATACGGGCGTAGGCAAGACAGTGGTTTCTTGTGGTCTAGTTCGCCTGTTGCAAAAATGGAAAGTCAATGTGGGCGTGATGAAACCATTTGCTTGTGGCGATCAGGAGGATGCGCAAGCATTACTACAAGCCATGCAATCTAAATTGCCTTTGTCTCTGATTAATCCACAATTTTTTAAATCTCCCTTAGCGCCAGCGGTGGCCGCCGCCTTGGAAGAACGACCGGTCGAGCTGGACGCGGTATACAAAGCCTTTTGGGAATTGTCTAAGACGCACGACATGCTTGTTGTCGAAGGCATTGGCGGCGTTAAAGTCCCCTTAGCCGACTCGACTTACGTCACCGATTTGATAGCGGCTTTGCGCTTGCCCGCGCTGGTCGTAGCCCGTGCCGGTTTGGGAACGCTTAATCACACTTTGCTCACGCTGGAAGCGCTGGAGCATGCCAAAGTTCCCGTTTTGGGAATTATTTTAAATGGCGATACAGGTGAAACTTTGGCGGAAAAAACCAACGGCGAAGCCTTGCTTGAACATACTACGACGCCCGTTTTAGCCACGCTGCCGTTTAATGCCAAGTTCGCGCGGGATCCTCAGGCGGTGGCGACCGAATTAGAAGCTTACCCGTTACTGGTTTCCACATTGAAACGCTTATGCGAAAAAACCGCCTAGCGGCGTGGGACAAACAATTTATTTGGCACCCCTTCACGCAGCATGCCGAATGGGAAAAACGCGAGCCGCTCCTTATTAAATCCGGCCGCGGCATGTGGCTGCATGAGAGTCAAGGCCGGCGCTACCTCGATGGAAATTCTTCCTTATGGGTGAATGTCTGGGGTCACAATCATGGTGAACTCAATCGCGCGCTAAAAAAACAAATTGACCGCATCGCCCATTCCACCTTTTTGGGGCTTACTCATGAGCCGGCCATCCAACTAGCCAAACGCTTAATCGCTCTCGCGCCGAAAGGCCTGACGCGTGTGTTCTATTCCGACAATGGATCGACGGCGGTGGAAGTGGCGCTTAAAATGGCGTATCAATATTGGCAGCTCCAGGGGAAAAAGAAAAAAACACGCTTTGTCTCTTTAAAAGAAGGCTATCACGGCGATACGCTCGGCTCGGTCTCTGTCGGCGGTATTGATTTGTTTCATCAGCGGTTCCGGCGCCTTTTGTTTAAAGGATGGACGGTCGATCCTTTCAACCCGAAGGCGGCTTCCATCGACCAGATTTTAAGGCAGCATCATGCGCGAACCGCGGCGGTGGTCATGGAGCCGTTGATTCAAGGCGCTTCGGGCATGCGGGTCATGCCGCGCGGCTATCTTAAAGAAGTGGAAACGCTCTGCCGCCGTTATGGGGTATTGTTGATTGTCGATGAAGTGGCCACCGGTTTTGGCCGCACGGGGACGATGTTTGCCGTCGAGCAAGAAAAGGTGCATCCGGATTTTCTGTGCGTTGCCAAAAGCTTGACCGGCGGCTATCTGCCGCTAGCCGCGACGCTCGCCACAGAACAGGTGTATCGCGCTTTTCTCGGACGCTATGACGAGTTCAAAACTTTTTTTCACGGCCATACGTATACGGCCAATCCCTTGGCCTGTGCGGTCGCCGTCGCCAACCTCGATCTGTATAAGAAAAAAAACTTATTAAGGCATGTGCAGACGCGGGTCGTTCAATGGAAAGACGCGTTGCAAGCCCTAGCGCAGCATCCGCATGTGCGCGCGGTCCGCTCGGTGGGATTAATGGCCGGGATCGAATTAGTCAAAGATAAAAATCGCGACCGGCCCTACCCCAGCGCCCAACGCATGGGCCTGCGCGTATGCGACGCCGCACTCCGCCACGGCCTTTGGTTGCGTCCCTTGGGCGATGTCATCGTCTTAATGCCGCCACTAGCGATCACAAAAGACGAATTAGATTTTCTGCTACGCGGCATCGCGCAATCCATCAACGATGCCACTCACCCCTACGCGTTCCATCCTTAATTTTTAATGCAATCAATTGATATCTATAAATAGATACGAAATGATTTAAATTAATCCGACGCGAGTCTAAGGTTAAATATATTTTGTCAAGTTTTATAGCAAAAAAACTTGACAAAAAACCTTTTAAGCGCATACTGTGAACATGGAAACCCTTCCTAACTCACCGGCTGGTTCACCTCCTATCGCAAGATTGATTCGCCGGCGCATTGAGCACGGGGGAGAACGACTTTGGCGACTTGAAGATTTCCGAGCCTTTCCTTTTACGGCTGCGGCTCAGACGTTGTCTCGGCTGACACGTCTAGGGATACTAGAACGCCTAAGCAAAGGGATTTACTATCGTGCCCGAGAAACGACTTTCGGCAAGAGTCGGCCAAATCCGTCTACTATTCAAAAGCTGACCTCTGGATATAAGTCCATTTTTCCCTCAGGGATTGCCGCCGCTAATCTTCTGGGGTTTACCACACAGACCGCGAGGCGCAATGAAATCGCAACGAACGCACTTAGTCTTCCGCGAAAACTCGTCGGTAATGAGACACTCATCCACACCCGCCGACCAGAGGCATGGGCCGGACTCACGGACATTGACGCTGCGTTACTCGATTTCTTGAGGCGGGGGGGAAAGACAAGCGAGCTCTCGCCAGAAGAAACGATCCAGAAGACCTTGACGTTATTGTCCGAGAAAGACCGTTTCGAGCGGCTGCTTAAGATCGCTCATTCGGAACCGCCGCGCGCGCGCGCCATTCTCGGAGCCATTGGTGAACAACTGCGTAAAGACCCTGCGGCGTTGAAGTCTCTACGGGATTCTTTGAACCCATTTTCTCGATTCGGTTTTGGAATGCTGGCCCGATTGCCGTCCGCCCGCCGCTGGCAGGCAAAGGAACGGAACTGATATGAAACTTTTTGAGCATCCCGATTTTACGCAGGCCATCCTTCGGGCGGCCGAACATTTTCGCAGTCAGGGATTACGCCCGGCGATTATTGAGAAGGATTATTACGTTACGGAAGCGCTTAGAATTATCGCCGGCCACAGAGAAAAAGTCATCTTCAAAGGCGGCACCAGTTTATCCAAAGGGTGGAACTTAATTGAACGGTTTTCAGAAGATATAGACATTTTTCTTGATCCCGAGGATTTTCAGCCTGCCTTAGGGCGGCGAGGCATTGATCGGGAACTCAAAAAACTTCGCGACGCCGTCAGCGCACACCCCGCATTGACGTTTCTTCAGAAGGAAAGTCAAACAATCGGTGGGTTCGGACGAAATGACCGGTTTTCTTATGCGCAAAACTTCGGCGGTGCCGGCGAAGTCCTTAACCAGGTGTTGCTAGAAGCTGGAACCGCTAGCGGCCGTGAGCCTACAATGGTCGTTGAATTGGGCTCCTATCTCGGTAAATTTTTACGGGAAAAGGGACCCTCCCTTGGCGCGGAAGACGAAGGACGATTCTCCATGCGGCTGCTGCATTTCCGGCGTACGTTTGTCGAAAAGATGTTCGCCATTCACAGCAAGGTTGAATTGTTCAAACGCGATGGACAATCACTCGGGACGTACGCCAGACATTACTACGATCTATATCAACTGGCGACTCAGGCGGAAGTGCTTGCGATGCTTAAATCCGACGAATATCTGACGATCAAAGCGGACTATGATCGGATCAGCCGCATTCATTTCCCGAAGAGTTATTTCTATCCAGACGATATGAGTTTTGCAAAGAGCGATGCGCTTTTTCCACTGACCGATTTGGCCGCAACTCTCGGAGCTGAATACGAAGCACAATGCAAGGTTCTTTGCTACGGTCCCCATCCCTCATGGGTTCAGATTCAGGCGCGGTTCGTGGAACTTCGAGATTTGTTATAGGCAGGTTCTTTTTGCAACCCATCACACATCTGAATCGTCTTTTTCTTTTCTGAAAGCGTCCCTAGAATGGCGATGGCCGTCAATGAAACGGTTGTCTTCGAATGGGCAAGTGCGAATTTAAATTTTGGGGGACGGGGACTGCCAGATTTTATAGCCGACAAAAAACGGTCCGAGCTGCTGGATGAATTTGATGGTCTGCTGCGTTTTGCGCATGTCTTGCACCAGGCGCGAAAGAGGATAGAGTTCCGGGCCGACCAAGCCAATGACAAATTCGTTGTCGTGCGTATCGATGCCGAAACAGCTCAAGCGAATATCCTGTGCGTAGCCCGCATCGCCATAGGTGCGACCGAGATTACCGTGTTCGGCCAAAATCTTTCCTTGTTCATGGCGCTCGAGCGCCGCAAATTCAGGTTTCCGCCGAAGCG
>Ga0070665_100007530_pt1 | contig 11067 bp, 10 predicted proteins | sample KBSS13metaG_FD_65862 | JGI IMG/M metagenome (GOLD analysis project Ga0070665, IMG submission 65862) | Switchgrass rhizosphere microbial communities from Kellogg Biological Station, Michigan, USA - KBS S1-3 metaG | ecosystem: Host-associated > Plants > Roots > Rhizosphere > Soil ...
GAAATTCGGATCGTCGAAGTCGAAGGCGGCGCGCACGTGGCCGCGAGACGACAGCGCGACGACGCGCGCGCCGTTCGCGCGGCGAAGCGCCGGCAAGAGCCGCGTGAATAGCTGGGCATGGCCGACGTGATTGACCGCGAGCTGCGACTCGAGCCCGCGCGCATCGCGCGAGAGCGGCGCCGCCATCACCCCGGCGTTGTTGATGAGGAGGTGCACCGGCCGATCGCCGAAGCGGCTCGCAAAGGCATCGATCGTCGACGGGACAGCGAGATCCATCTCGGCGATCGTCACGTTCGGGATCGACGACAGCGACTGCTTCGCCTTGTCGAGGTTGCGCGCCGGCACGACGACGTGGGCGCCGGCGGCGGCGAGCACGCGTGCGGTCTCGACGCCGATGCCGGCATAGCCGCCGGTCACGATCGCGGTCTTGCCGTCGAGCCGGCGCTCGACGATGGCCTCGCGCGCCGTGGTCTGTGCGCCGAAGCCGGAGGGAATGGGATGCTGGTCTTGCAACACGGGGCCTTTCAGCTGCGGGCGGCTCGCCAGCGCAGCGGCGTCGTGCGTTCCCAGAAGCGGAACGCGCGCGCGAACGAGTTGGGCTCGGCAAACCCGAGCAGGAATGCGATCTCGATCGGCTCGAGCTCGGTGTGCTCGAGCAGGCGGCGGGCCGCCACGTGGCGGACGTCGTCGAGCTGATCCTGAAACGTGGTGCACGCGGCGCTCAGGCGGCGCTGCAGCGTGCGCGAGCTGGTGTCGAGGCGGTCCGCGACCGTCTCGACGCTCGGGCGCGTGCCCGAGCTGATCGTGCGCGCGATCGCGACGCGCACATCGCCGACGAGTGAGTGTCGTCCTGCGAGCGTTGCTTCGAGGCCCGGGACCAGCCGCTGGTACGCCTCGCGGTTCGCGGTCACGAGCGGCAAGGCGAGGGCGCTCGCCGGGAACACGATGCGGTCGTGGGTCGCGCCGAACCCGATCGGGCACTTGAAGTGCGAGCGCAGGATGTCGGCGTGGCGGCGCTTGCGGGCGAGCTCGACGCGCAGCGGCGCGGCCTTGCCACCGGTCGCGTGCGCGGCCAGCCGAACGTACGAGGCAAAGATCGCGTCGACGAGCAGCGCGGGCACATCGCCGGTCGCGAGGATCCAGTCGCATCGCAGGCTCGCCTCGCCGCCCTTGACCTCGACGATCACCTCTTCGGGGCAGACCAACCGCTTGTAGCGCCCGATCGTGCGAAACCCATCGCCGAGCGTGGGCGCGTGCAGCGCCGCTTCCGAGGCAAGCGAACGGCCGAAGACGGCGGTGCCGAGCTGGAGCCCGAGCTCGGGCCGGTGGTCGCGTGCGGCGACTGCGCGCCAGAACGCGAAGTACTCGTCGGTCGTGAGCTCGACGCCGACCGCCGGCACGTCGACGCGCTGGCGCCGCAGATGGTCGACCACCTGCGCCGAGATCGCGAGTCTGTCGCGTGCCATGGCATCACCATAGGTCGCGCTCGCGAAGCCGACAAATCCGATCGCGCCACGGCTAGAGGTCGAAGCGACCCGCGAGGCCGGCGAAGCCGATGAAGTTGACCTTCTTGTCGTCGAGCTCGGTGAGCTTCGTGGTCATCGGCGAGTCCTCGCCGAGGAACATGTTCACGCTGCCGCCGATCACCGGCGTGATCGAGACACGCTCGCTGACGCGGTAGTCGGCGCCGATCTGCAGCCGCGCGAGCTCGAGGCCCTGCAGCGACGTGGTCTTACCCGACGCGGGCGAGAGCCAGAGGCCACGCCAGCCGGTGCCGAGGCTCAGCCACGGGTCCACCGAGCGCTCGGCGCGCAGATGCATCGTGCCTTGAACGCCGCCGGTCGCGCCGTAGACGTCGGTCTCGCTGCCGATCTGGTTGCCGGCCGCATATTGCGAGAACGAGCTGTAGAGGCCCACGGCGAACATCGGGTTGATTCGATACGACGCATCGACCTCGACCGCGCCACCAGCGCGCGACACGTCTTCGAGGTGCTGCATGGTTCCGCCGGCGATCGGGCCGACGCCTTGCGTGTAGCCGGTCGCGACGCCGAGCTCGAGTGCGTTCGTCGGTGCGGCGACGTGGTGATCGAATTCGCCGCCGTCGAGCGAGTCGGTATCGTCGGCGTACGCGACCGAGCCAGCGAGGAGGGACGTGAGCGACAAAGCGAGAGCAGTGATCTTCATGATGAGGTCCTTCGTTGTGGAGCGCGTGGCTCCGATGTCGTGATCACGGCTTCAGCAACGCGTGCGCCAAATCCGGCCATGCGCGTGCTCGCGAAATTGCGCGATCCGGTGTCGGCTCGCCGGCAGCTGTCGAATCGGCGGCTGTCGGCGATTCGGATGCGCTGCGCGGGCACGAAGCTCACTTGTGATAGAAGCGCTCGTGCACGATCTTGCCGTTCTTCCAGCGGCGGACCGCGACCTGGACCATCTGGATCCGGCCGACGCCCTTGAGCGTCACGTCCATCTCGTACTCCGTGAACGACGCGTCGCCGCCGTGTCCCGACGCCAGGACCTGCCCGCCGTGGAACTGCTCGACGGTCGCGAAGAACTCCTGCTCCCGTTTGCGGTTGAGCGCCTTGCCTCGAAATTCGGCTTCGGTGTTCTCCTGCATGACGACATCGTCGTCGTACAGCTCTTCGAACGCCTCCATCGCGCGGCCCGAGAAGATTGCCTGATCCAGTTTCTTGTTCAGCTCACCGATGTTGCTCATGTTGAACAGATGCCGGGATTCCGGCACTCGTTCATCAGCTGTTCGTCTGCAGGCCATCACGCGCCTGCGACCGCCACGTTTCTGCCTCGGGCACGCGCGCGGACTCGGAGAGCGTGATCGCTCGGCGATAGGCCTCACGCGCTTCGGCAGGCGAGCCGTTGGCCGCGAGTGCCTCACCGAGCGCGAGCTGGTTCTGGGCTTCATCGGGAGCCGCGGCGACCGCAGCGCGCGCTTCGTCGAGGCCGGCCTCGGCATCGCCTGGCCCCGGCCACGACGGCGCCCGCAACAGCACGAGCGCGAGCACGCGGTGCGGCCCGGCCGCGTCGATCGACGGATCGATGGCGATCGCCTGATGCAGCAGATCGATCATGTGCGCGACGGCATCTCTGGCTTCGAGTGGATGCTCCCGGGCGTCCTGGCCGAGCGCCATCGCGAGCATGTACATGCACGAGGCGTCGTGCGGCGACAGGCTCGTGCACCACTGGCCGACGGCGACGGCCTGATGCGTGAGCGCACCTTTCGGAGCACCGGATTCGTACTCGACGCGGTAGTGGATCGCACGCATCGCGCCGAGCAGGGCATCGGTCCGGTGCTCGTCGATCGCGGCGGCCGCGAGATAGGCGTCCTGCGCTTCCGCGGCCTTGCCTGGGGCGGCACGGCGCGTCCACGCGGCGTACGCGGTGTTCACGAGCTCGTCCGCGCTGCGTCCGTACGAGACGGCTGGCGCCAGCGATTTGATCGGCGGCGGCTCGCGCATCGATGACTGGCAGCTCGACGCAACCAACAACACGACCAACAACACGAGGAGACCGAGCGCCTTGTTCATGATGCCGGTGCCATTGCATGCGTCGGACCTCGCTCGATCCGCGACGTTCGCGCGGGTTGCGCGCTTGCTGCCGGAAACCCATACACCGGAGATCCGGCAACCGACGGCGAACCGGCAGGGCGAGGCATCGATCGGCGCGAGCACGCGTGCGCGCTCGCGGTCGCCCGTTTGCATTCGCCGCGGGCATGGTGCTCGGACTCGAGATCCTCGGAGCAACGATCATCGTCATCATTGCCGCACATCACCTGTCGCTTGCCGCGCGAGCGCCGCGCCGCGCCGTGGCCCCTCCGAAAGCCTGGCCGAGCGTCGCGGTGCTGCGGCCGATTCGCGGGCTCGACCCCGGAGCGCGGGAGAACCTCGACGCACTGCTCGAGATCGACTATCCCGGCGCGATCGAGTTCCTGTTCTTGCTCGACGATGCATCGGACCCGAGCTATCCACTCGTAGAAGCCGCGGTTGCGGCGCATCCGGCGCGCCACGCGCGCATCGTGCTGACGGGCGATCCTCCGCCGAATCGCACCGGCAAGATCCACAAGATGATCGTGGGCAGCGAGCTCGTGCACGCCGACGTGCTCGCGTTCAGCGACTCGGACACGCGGCCGCACCGAGGTGCGCTGCGGGAGCTGGTCGCGTTGCTCGAGGCCGATCCGCACAACGGCATCGCGTTCGCGCCGACGGTCGCGGTCGCGAGCGACGCGCAGAGCGGCGACGTCGGCTACGAGCTGCTCGTCAACGCGTGGTACGGCGCGGCGATCGATCGACTTGCCGACGATCGCGGCGAGGTACCGTTCGCGATGGGCCAGTTCATGCTCGTTCGCGCCTCCGCGCTCGAGACGATCGGCACGATGCGAGCCGCCGAAGGCGAGCTCGTCGACGACATGTTCCTCGGACGCCGAATGATCGAGTCTGGCTTCGCGAACGTGATGTCGACGTCGCGAGTCCCCGTCGTGATCGGCGGCATGCGGCTCGGCGAGTTCCTGCGCGTGTTTCGCAAGTGGCTGTTCTTCTCGCAGAGTGGCCTACCGGAGGCGTTCAAGACCGCAGGCTGGCTCCGCGCTGTGCCTGGCTTGGGTGCTTGGGTGATGGTCGTCGCGGGGCTCGTGTTGTCGAGCGGCGCGTTGCTCGCGATCGGCATCGCAGCCGTGGCCGCGTTCACGGTCTCGCAAGCGCGGCTCAACCGTGCGATCGGCGGCGCGGTCGTCGCGTTGCGCCACTACTGGGTCGCCGCGACGCTGCCATTCATCGCCGCCGGCGTCGCGCTGAGCACGAAGCTCAATCACACGGTGTCGTGGCGCGGTCGCCGCTACTTCCTCGATCACGCGGGCCGCTTGCGCGCGTCGTGAGCATTCTCGTGCCATCGTGCGGCAGTCATGGCGAATACGCACGCGGCGGTGGTTCTCGGTGCCTCTGGATCGGTCGGCAACGCGCTGATCGCGGAGCTGATTCGCAACGGCTCGTTCACGCCGATCGTGACGCTGGTGCGGCGCTCGCTGCCGGAACAGGTCGCGATGGCGCGTGACGCGGGCGTCGAGCTGCGCGAGACGATCGTCTCCGCGATGGAGCCGGCGGCGCTGGAAGCGGCGACGATGGAGGCGATTCGTGCGCTCGACGGCGACGTCGTCGGGTTGAGCGTCCTGGGCGTCGGCGCGGGCACGAGCAAGCTCACGATCGACGAGCACCGCTCGGTCGACGTGCAACTGAACGCGGCGTTCGCGCGCGCGCTGAAGGCATCGGGGCGCGTGAAGCACTTCGCGTTCATGTCTGCCGCCGGCGCCGATCCCAGCGCGTCGACGAAAGGCTCCGGCGCCGCGGGTATGGCGCGTTACGCGCGTGTGAAAGGCGAGGCCGAGGAGGCCGTGAAAGCAGAGGGTCCGGCGGTGGTGAGCATGTTCCGGCCGGCGATGATCATCGGATCGCAGCACACGCCGTGGCTGCTCGAGAAAGTGCTGCCCGTGTTCTCGTTCGTGACGCCCAAGAAATACAGGTCGATCACCGTCGAGCAGATCGCGAAGGCGATGGTCGCGACGTCGCTGCGCCCGCCGGCGACATCGGCCGTCTACCACTACGCGGAGATGACCGAGCTGGGCTCGCACGCGGACTAATCGGGCACAACCGCGCGTTGGCTCGGGAACGTGAGCTTTTTTCATCCTGATCTGAAGGCGGTCCGGCTCAAGCTCGTGTACGTCGGGCCGCCCGGATCGGGCAAGTCATCGATCCTCGCGCTGCTCCGACAGCGACAGCGCGGCTACGAAGCTCCGGCTGCGCTCCAGCAGGCGTTCCGCGAGATCGAGACCTCGCACCCGGTCGTGAGCGACGCGTCGGTGCGAGCGGCCTGCGATCACGTGGAATTCGAAGCACCGCTTCGCGACCACGTCGTGCGGGCCGTGCTGCTCGCGTTGCCTCGTTGGCCCGAGGACGATCTTCGAAGGCGCGTGCTGCTCGACGCCGCGGACGCGGTGTTCTTCGTCGCCGATTCCAGCCCGAGCTGCCTCGAGGCCAACCGGCGATGGATGGATCACCTGCGCGCGGACCTCAGCAGCCTGACGGCCACGACGAAGGGCGCCCAGATCGTCGTCCACTACCACAAGCGCGATCAGCCAGGCGTCGTGCCTGTAGCCCAGCTGGCCGATGCTCTGAACGCCGCCGCGCTTCCCGGGATCGAGAGCTCGTGCGTCACAGGACAGGGCGTGTTCGACGGCCTGCGGATCGCGCTGAAGACCGCGCTGGGATAGCGAGACGCCGCGAAGCGGCGGTCGGCTCAGCCGCCGCCCGGCAGCGCGATCGGAATGTGGATCGGACCGAAGTTGAAGCCTCCCTGGCCGGTGGACTGGTTGGTCTGCGTCTGCGATTGGCTGTTGATGCCGATCTGATTCCCGCCGACGTTGTTTTGCTGGCCGCCGTTGGGGCACGACCCCGGCGCGTTGCAGTTGTAGACCGCGGGCGGAGGACACGGCGCCTGGGCGTCCTCTCCATCTCCGCCGGTGATCGAGGTCAGCTGATCGATTGCGATGAGTTCGAAGTCCGACATGGGTTGCTCCTTGGTTCTCAGTTGCGTTCGAGCGACGGTTCAGCACCGCGCATGCCGATCGGTGCGCCGCGAAGTTGCTCGTGAGCTCGCGGGGTTAGGCCGTCTCCTCGCGGCAGCGAGGTGGTCCGTGGCCAGACCATCTCGCTTCGCTTTATGATCGGCTGTGGCGCGGCGCTTCCAGCGCTTCGAGGTCATCGGCGAGCTCGGCAAGGGTGGCGCCGGCGAGGTCTTTCTCGCGCGCGATCCTCAGCTCGAGCGCGAGGTCGCGGTGAAGGTGCTCGCCACCGAGCCAGCCACCGCCACCGCACTGGCGACGTTCCAGACCGTCGATCTACGCGGTGCCGACCGCACCGAGCTGCTCGCCGAGGCGCGCGTGATGGCGCGGATGTCGCATCCGAACATCCTGCCGATCTACGAGGTCGGAGTCGCCGATGGACTGGTGTTCCTCGTCATGGAGTACGTCGACGGCGCCGACCTCCGGACGTGGCTGCGCGAGCCGCGATCCAACCCCGACATCCTCGCGGTGTTCGCACAGGCCGGCCGCGGGCTCGCAGCGGCGCACGCGCACGGCATCGTGCACCGCGACTTCAAGCCCGACAACGTGCTGATCGGCCGCGATCACCGCGTCCGGGTCGCCGACTTCGGGATCGCAGGTCTGATCGCGACGACGTCGTATACCCGGCTTGCCGACGGCCGCGGCACGCCGATGTACATGGCGCACGAGCTGTGGCAGGGCGCTGCCGCCACGCCGCGCTCCGACGTGTTCGCGTTCTGCCGCGCGCTCGCGGAGGCGTTCGGCGGGCACGACGACCCCGCGGCGCTCGACCACCGCGGTCTCGATCCGACGCTTCGCGCGCTGATCGCCGCGGGCCTCGACGACGATCCGGCGCGACGTCCGGATCTCGCGCGGTTGATCGACGCTCTCGAGTGGCGCCGCGGGCGGCGATGGCCTGCGCTCGCAGGCGGCGCCGCGGCGATCGCGGTCGCGGCGACGGTGCTCGCGATGAATCATCGGAGTGACCGCGCTCGCGGTGACGCCGGCGCGAGCTGCGACGCGGGCACCGCCCCGCTCGGGACGTGGTGGACGGCGGCGGCCCGCGACCAGCTGCGCGCTGCTCTGCCGCCGGAGGCCGTCGATCGCGTCGCGCCGGTGTTCGATGCGGCCGCGGCCGATCTGATCTCGGCGCATCGCACCGCGTGCGAGGCGCGCGATCGCGGTGATCTCACGGCGAAGCAGCTGGCCGTGAGGCAGTCGTGCATCGAGCGGCGCGCGATCGGCCTGGCCGCGCTCGCGGAGGCCGCGCCCGCGCGGCACCTGGCGCCGAGCCTGCTCGCCGAGTGGGCCTACACGTTCGTGCCGGCCCCGAGCTGCGCCGACAGCTCCGAGCCTGTCCTCGTCGATCGCGCCGCGGTCTCGAAGCTGTGGCGCCGGATCGCCGCGAGCGTCGACCTCGCGGTCCCGTGCCTCGCGCAGCCCGCCGAGCTGACGCGGCTCGAGGCCGATGCGGATCAGCTCGGCGAGAGCGAGGCGGCCGCGACCAGCGCGTACCTGCTGGGCCGGTGCCAGAGTAACCGCGGGCATTACGACGAGGCCGACGCCGCCGACGCGCGTGCCTACGACAAGGCGCTCGCGATCGGCAGCTCGACCGCGCTGCTCGCGCTCGTGGAACGCGCCCACAACGCGGTCGAGCGCGGCGATCCGGCGACGGCGATCGGCTACACGAACCTCGCGACCAGCCTGGCGGACCGGCTCCATGCGCCGCCGTACCACCGCACGCTGATCGAGTGGGTGCGCGGTGCCGCCGAGCTGACCCGCGAGGCTCCGACCGAGGCGCTCGCGGACCTCCGGCATGCGCTCGCGCGCATCGAACAGACCGGCGGCCACTTCCCGAGCATCGCGCTCGGGATCAGCGGGCTCCTGCTCGGCGCGCTCGAAGGCGTCGAGGGTCACGAGGTCGAGTGCGTCGAGCTCGCGCGGAAGATGGTCGACCGGGGCCGCGAGCAGCTGGGCCCGAAGGACGAGCGGTTCGCGGTGATGCTCGTCGAGCTCGGCGCCACCGAGTCGGAGGTCGGGCGAGCGGCCGACGCGCTCGACCACACGCGGCAGGGGCTCGCGATCCTCACGGCGACGTATTCGGCCGACAACGTCCGCGTGCTCGCTCCCCGCAAGCTGATCGCGTGGAACCGCCTGCTCCTCGGGGAGATCGAGCCCGCTCGAGAGGAGCTGGCCGCGCTCGCGGCCGCGACCGAGCACAACATCTTCCTCGGGCAAGAATACGCCGACGACCTCCTGGCGCTCGCCGAGGCGACGTTCCGCAGCGGCCGCACCGACGACGCGCTGCCGATGTTCCGTCGAGCCGTCGACGAATCGATCGGACGATTCGGCAAGACGGCTTCGCCGGGGCTGCAGGCGCGGTCGCTGTTCGCGTTCGATCTGATCGAGGCCGGCCACCTCGACGAGGCCGACCAGCTCCTCGGACCGCTGGGCGAGGACTTCGCCGCCAGCACGGAGCCGCACGCCAATCGGCTCGCCGCGCTGCGCGGCCAGACCGTCGCGGCGCTGGATCTCGCGCGCGGCAAGCCGAAGGAAGCCGAGGCGCTTGCCCGGGGCGCGCTCAGCGCGCTCGCCGACGGCCACGCGCCAGACGTCATGCGCAGCGACGTGCTGCTCGAGCTCGGACGCAGCCTGATCGATCAACGCAGGCTGGTCGAAGCGCGCGCACCGCTCGAGGAGGCGCGCGCGATCGTCGGCGGCCTCCAGCTCGGCGCCGACGCGGCGGCGCGGATCGACGTCGAGCTCGCGCGGATCGACGCCGGGCTCGGCCACGCCTACGCGGCCCGTGCCCGCGCCGCGCGAGACGCGCTGGCACCATTTCCGGGCCAGCTCGTAGCTCGCCGCGAGGTCGCGGCGCTGCTCGCGGGGAGACCGCGATGAGCCAACCCTCGACGCAGGCCGTGCGCGGCGCGGCGATGTTCGTGCGGCGGTTCGAGTTGCTCGTCGTGGCCGGCGTCGATGCGGGCATGCGGGCGTGTTCCGACAGCGAGCAGATGTCCGTGGGCACCGCCGAAGGGAACCAGCTGCGGCTGACCGATCCCGCGGTGTCGCGCCACCACTGCACGCTGCGCACCTGCGAGCGCGGTCTCGAGGTGCGCGATCACGGCAGCCGCAACGGCACGTTCGTCGGCGCGTGCGAGATCGCGCGCGGCTACGTGCGGTCCGGCGCGCGGATCACGATCGGCCACACGACGCTCGACGTGCGCGTGCTCGATCAGGAGATCGAGCAGCCGCTGGCCGCGGGGTCCGAGCTCGGCCCGCTGCTCGGCGGTAGCCCGGCGATGCGCCGGTTGTACGCCCTGATCGAACAGTGCGCGAACAGCAGCGCGACCGTGCTGCTCGCCGGCGAGACCGGCACCGGCAAGGAGCTGATCGCCGAGACGATTCACGAGCGCAGCGGGCGCCGCGGCCATCCACTCGTCGTGATCGACTGCAGCGCGCTCTCGCACGCGCTCGCCGAGTCGGAGCTGTTCGGTCACGAGCGCGGCGCGTTCACCGGCGCCGAGGTCGCGCGCGTCGGTGCGTTCGAGGCCGCCGACCGCGGCACCGTATTCCTCGACGAGATCGGCGAGATGCCGCTGACCTTGCAGCCGTTGCTGCTGCGCGCGCTCGAAGCGCGGCAGATCCGGCGCGTCGGGGCGACCGACTACCTCCCGATCGACGTCCGCGTGATCGCGGGCAGCCACCGCGACCTGCGCCAGCTCGTCAACGACAAGCGGTTCCGCGCCGATCTGTTCTATCGGCTCGCCGTGGTCTCGATCGAGGTGCCACCGCTGCGCGCTCGCGGCGACGACGCGCGCCAGCTCGCCGCGCACTTCTGGCAGACGTTCAGGCCCGACCGGCCGATTCCGGACGAGCTCGCCGATCACCTCGCCGCGCAGAGCTGGCCCGGCAACATCCGCGAGCTGCGCAACGCCGTCGAGCGCGCCGCGCTGATCGGCTGGACCGCGGAGCCGCCCGAGCAGCCGACGTACCAGCAGGCGAAGGAACGCGCGATCCTCGAGTGGGAGCGCGGCTGGGTCGAGCGCTTGCTCGCCGCGCACGACGGCAACCTGTCGCGCGCGGCCCGCGCGACGCGGATGGGTCGCAGCCACCTGCGCGAGATCGTGCGCCGCCACTTTCCCGCGGCCGACCCGCCGGAGGAGTGATCAGCTGCGGACCCAGCGATCGTGCCAGAGGTTCAGGACGAGCGCGGTCCACAGCCGTGTGCTGAGATCGCGAGGACCGCGGCGATGCTCGGCGAGCATGGCCGCGAGCGCGTCGCGACGGAGCACGCCCGTGCGCGTCAGGCCGGTCTCGAGCAAGATCGGCTCGGCCCATTCGCCGAGGCGGCCGCGAAACATTTCCGGCAAGGGCGTCCGGAATCCCTGCTTCGGGCGATACACGATGTCCGGTGGCAACAGCTCGTGGATCGCCGCTTTGAAGAACGACTTGACCACGCGGCC
>Ga0070665_100007532_pt1 | contig 11066 bp, 10 predicted proteins | sample KBSS13metaG_FD_65862 | JGI IMG/M metagenome (GOLD analysis project Ga0070665, IMG submission 65862) | Switchgrass rhizosphere microbial communities from Kellogg Biological Station, Michigan, USA - KBS S1-3 metaG | ecosystem: Host-associated > Plants > Roots > Rhizosphere > Soil ...
GGCGCCTTAGACGTTGATCGGCATCGCGGTGATGGCGAAGATGGGCCGGCTGCCTTCCAGCGCGCCGGTCTTCGGCGGTGGCGGCGGTGGCGGAACAACAGGGGCGGCGGGCGCAGCCGGCTGCTTGCCGAAATCGACCTTCGGCGGTGCGCTCACTGCCGCTTCGTCCGCCACGGCAAAGTTGGGCTTGACGTCCATCTTGAAGATCATCGCGGTCAGGTTCGTGGGGAACTGCCGCACCGTCGTGTTGAATTCCTGCACCGTCTTGATGTAGCGGTTCCTGGCGACGGTAATCCGGTTCTCGGTGCCTTCGAGCTGGGATTGCAAGTCGCGAAACAACGCGTCGGACTTGAGATTCGGATAGTTCTCCGACACGACCAGCAGGCGCGACAGCGCACCCTGCAGCTGATTCTGCGCCTGGATGAATTTCTGGAACGCCACGGGATCGTTGATGAGCTCGGGCGTTGCCTTGATTGCGCCGACGTTCGCGCGCGCGTTCGTCACTTCGGTGAGCACCTGCTGCTCCTGCGCGGCATAACCCTTCACCGTATTGACGAGATTCGGCACGAGGTCCGCTCGCCGCTGGTACTGGTTCAGAACCTCGGACCACGATGCCTTGATGCCTTCGTCCTGCCGCTGCAGATCGTTGTAGCCGCAACCGGAAAGCGACAGCGCAACGACGGCAACGCAAAGAGCAGCCAGTGTTTTCATAACGGTAATCCCCTCCCGGAACGCCGGATCGGCACCTTCGTTCATGCAATATGCTGTCGCCCTGCGAAGTGCGCAAGAGGACGAGACGTACGCAAGCCTACCATTTGCGCATCACGTCGGCGATCCGGCGCGGCAGTTACGCGTGCGGCGGCGCCAGCGAGCGCCTCGCGAGCAGGAGATCGTCCCAGGCCTTCGCCTTGTCCGGAAGATTGCGCAGCAGATACGCAGGATGATAAGTGACGATCAGCGGGACGTTGCGATAGCGATGCACGCGACCGCGAAGGCTCGCGATGGTCGCGTCGACGTTGAGAAGCGTGGACGCGGCGCTCCGACCGAGCGCGACGATGAGCCGCGGACGCAGGAGGGCGATCTGCCGGTCTAGATAGGGCCGGCATTGCTCCGACTCGCCGGGCTCGGGCGTGCGGTTGTTCGGCGGCCGGCACTTGAGGACGTTCGCGATGTACACGTTCTTCTGGCGCGAAAGCTGGAGTGCGGCCAGCATGTTGTCGAGAAGACGGCCCGCCTGCCCGACGAAGGGTTCGCCGCGTGCGTCCTCTTCCGCGCCGGGCGCTTCGCCGACGAACAGCCAGTCGGCGTCGAGGTCGCCGACACCCGGGACGGTGCGATGACGCGTGCGACACAAGCCGCACGCCGTGCACGCGTCCACGTCGGCCGCGAATGCGTCCCACGACAGGGCCGCGATGCGTTCGATGCGCACGCTCGCGCCATCCGAGACCACGACAGTATCGGTGAAGCCGGCCCCAGGTGTGATTGCGGGCGCCGCACCGGATGTCGATGACCTGCGACGCCATTGCGGCAACAGGTTGAGCTCGGCCAGGATATCCGTGCGCGTCGTCATGGCTGCGCAGGAGGAATCAAAGTCAGCGCAGGCCGGGCCGATGCGAGGCCGTGGCGCATCACCAGCGCATCTTCCCGTGGCGCCTCCTCGGTCGCGGCGGGGTAGTAGCTCGTACGCCGCGCAATGCGCGCAAACCCCGTGCTCTCGTACAGCGCGATCGCCGCCGAATTCGACACCCGGACTTCGAGAAAGCACTGCTCGGCGCCATGCTGCTGCGCCTCGTCCAGGAAGTGAACCACCAGCCAACGGCCGAGCCCCACGCGCCGAGCCTCGGGCACCACCGAAATGTTGAGGATCTGCGCTTCGCCGGGCGCCAGCATGAGCACCCCGTATGCAACGATGTGTCCATCGCAGATGGCGACGCGCGCCGGGTAGCCTGACGCGAGCGCGTCGTGAAAGTTGCCGATCGTCCAAGGCGCGGCATGGATACGTGCTTCGAGGACCGCAACGCCTGGCAGATCGGCGTCGGTCAACGGACGCCATGCGACGGACATGCGCGGAAAGGTCGAGGGCAGCGTGGCCATAAGGGTTAGAGCGCCAGTCCGGCCGCGCGCTCGGCCGTGGTGAGCGCGACGCGATGGCGAACGTAGATCGGCTGCACGCGATCGGCAGGCACACCCCTGCCTTGCGCGAGCCATGGCAACGCGATTTCGCCCACGCCGCGCGCAGTTGGGAAAGCGAGTTCGTCGACGTCCGTCACCGACGGCAGCCGTCCCAGCGCAGCATAAGCGGCGAAGCCGTCGCCCGCGCCCTGCCACTCGCCTGCGGGAGGCACCACGTCGGCAGGCGGCAGCACGCGCGCCTCGCCCACCTCCCTCCACGCATCCGCTTCGCGGACATGGAACGCGACGTAGACCTCGCGCATGCGCGCATCGAGGCACGCGAACACGCGCTTCGCCTGCCGCTCGCGCCATGCGTCCTGCGCCAGCGCCATTAGCGTCGGGACCGGCACCACCGGCAGATCGGTCCCGAGCGAGAGCCCCTGCGCGACACCGCATGCGATGCGCACGCCGGTGAACGTGCCCGGACCTGCGCCGAAGGCGATACCGTCGAGATCGGCGAGGCGCCAGCCGGCCTCCGCCAGCACGGCGTCGATGGCCGGAAGGATGCGCTCGGAGTTAGCGTGGGCCGCACGTTCGGTGTGCATGTGCACCGCACGCCCGTCGAGCGCAGCGACGGAGAGCCAATCGGTCGAAGTATCGAACGCGAGCATTCGCATCGCTGCGATTTTACCGGTGAATCGGCGGGCTCGCCGGCGTGGTCCGCGTAGAATTCCCGCGACCGAACGAAGCGCCCATGAGCACCTTCACCACCATCGAATCGCTTGACCAGGAAGGCCGCGGGGTCGCGCACATCGACGGCAAGGCTGTCTTCGTGGAAGGCGGCCTGCCGGGCGAGCGCGTGAGCATGGAGGTGATCAAGCGCAAGCCCAGTTACGAAATCGCCCGCATCACCGGCATCGCCAAGGCGAGCGCGTCGCGCGTCACGCCGCGGTGCCCGCATTTCGGTGTATGCGGCGGTTGCACGCTTCAACACGCCGACCCGGCGCTTCAACTCGCCGCCAAGCAGCGAGCGCTGGAGGAAGCGCTCGCGCGGATCGGCCGCGTCGGCGCCGACACGGTGCTGCCGGCGATCGACGGGCCGGCGTGGGGCTATCGCTACCGCGCCCGGCTGTCCGTCCGGCACGTGCCCAAGAAAGGCGGCGTCCTCGTCGGCTTTCACGAGCGGAAATCGAGCTTCGTCGCCGACATGCGCGAGTGCCACGTGCTGCCGCCTCGAATCTCGGCCTTGCTGTCACCGCTCCGGACGCTGGTCGGATCGCTGACGATTCGCGACCGGCTGCCACAGATCGAGATCGCGATTGGCGAGCGTCTCAATGGGCCGCAGGGCAGTCCGCCGCCACTGGTTCATGTTCTCGTGCTGCGGGTGCTGGACCTGCCCTCGCCCACCGACGAGGCGAAGCTCGTCGCTTTCGCCGACCAGCATGGCGTCGATTTCTGGCTGCAGCCGGGCGGCCCCGGAACCGTCGCGCCCTTCTATCCGCGCCATTCGAGCCTCGCCTACACGCTGCCCGAATTCGACATAGCGATGCCGTTCGCACCGACGGATTTCACGCAGGTCAACGCCGCGGTCAACCGGGCATTGGTCCGCCGGGCGCTGGCCTGCCTCGAGCCTTGTCCGGGCGAGAGGGTCGCGGATTTCTTTTGCGGGATCGGCAACTTCACGCTGCCGATCGCGCGACGCGGCGCGCATGTCGTCGGCGTCGAGGGCAGCGCAGCGCTGGTGCGCCAGGCCAACGACAACGCGCGCCGTAACGGCCTCGGCGCGCTCGCGACCTACACGGTGCAGAATCTCTTCACCGCCACTGTTTCCTCGATCGAGGCGCTCGGCCCGCTCGATCGCGTGCTGATCGACCCGCCCCGCGAGGGCGCCGTGGAGCTGGCGAAAGCCCTGCCGCATCGCGACGACGAGCGCGCTCTCAGGCGCATCGTCTATGTTTCGTGCAATCCGGCCACGCTGGCGCGCGATGCGGGGGTGCTGGTGCACGAGCGCGGCTACCGGCTGACGGCCGCGGGCATCGTCAACATGTTCCCGCATACGGCGCACGTCGAATCGATGGCGGTGTTCGGCCCCTGATTGGCGTCGCGCCCCCCAAAAAAAACGGGGCTCGCGTGAGCCCCGTCGAAGTGCTGTTGATTCTCTAGTCAGTCGCGCTGTCCGGTGAACGCCAACAGGATGTTCAGCAGGCTGACGAAGATATTGTACACGTCCAGGAACAGGCTCAGCGTGGCGGTGATGTAGTTTGTTTCGCCGCCGCGGATGATGTTGCTTACGTCATACAGGATATAAAGCGAGAAAATGAACACGGCAATCGCCGAAATCGTCACCGACAACGCCGGCACCGCGAAGAACAGGTTCGCAAGCGATGCCACGATCAGCAGGATCAGGCCGATGAAAAGAAACTTTCCAAGGAAAGAAAAATCCCGCTTGGTTACAGTGGCAATACCCGCCATCGCGAAGAAGATTGCCGCGGTCATGCCGCCGGCCAGCGCGACCAGCTGCCCGCCGTTGCGGAATTGCCCGGCCACCGTCAGGATCGGCGTCAGCATCGCGCCCGCGATGAAGGTGAAGGCGAAGAGCGCCGGCACGCCCCATGCACTGTTGCGAAGCCGCGTGACCACGAAAAGGCTGCCCAGCATCACGCCGAACATCAGGAGCGGTGTCATGATCGGCGACGCCGCGAACAGCCGGATGAAGTTGAATTGCATGCCGGCCCAGGCGCCGGCAATGGTTGGCAGCATCGACAGCGCGAGCAGCCAGTAGGTGTTGCGCAGGACGCGACTCTGATCCGGAACGACGATGGTCTCGCCGGTGCGGGCGAACGGTCGCGCCGAATTCTCGTAGACGGGTTGCAGCTTCGGTTCCATCTTTCCTCCGACAGCGCCCGGACGGGCGCGAATGGGACATTAGACTAACAGAACCCTCCCCGGTTTCAACCCGGCGTCCGCTCGGGAAGGACTCCGGTGCGGTCCCTACATTGCGCCGGGATGCCGCAAATTCAATAGGATGGCCACTCGTGCCGGCCCGCGGTCTGCCCCGGGGAGACTGGAAAGCGAAATCTTGGGCGGGCGACGTTCCGCGCTACGGTTCCAAGCTGCTGCCATAGCGGGTTCCATAGACTGCGTCGATCGCTATCGAGACTGACGACCGATCGCTGTCTGGATTGGGTAATCGCGTCGAAGAGTCGGCTGCCGCCCACGCGTCGACGGTCGCTGGTTCGTGGCCAACCGCACCAAGTTGATTCATCCCCGGCTCCCAGTCAGTGCACGCGTTCGCTACCCATGGCGCGCGGTTCAGAATTAGTCCCTATGCACCAGTGACTTGCGCAATGGTGCACTGCGGCATGGGCATTGCTAACCATCCTGGATAGCTCTCTAGGCAGACGTCGCCCGTTTCACGGGTGGATGTCCAGCGCGGTTTGCGTTCCGACACCGTTTGGAGTGTGCATATGGATTACCTGAAGCCCCCCGAAGTCGTCGCCGCATTGATCGATTCCGGCACCCGCAAGGCAGCGCTATCGGTGCGCGATCTGCTGCTGCGAGGCGCGCTGTCAGGCGCAATTCTCGGCATCGCGACCAGTCTCGCCATCACCGCCGCAGTGCAGACCGGCGTCCCACTGGTGGGCGCGCTGATCTTTCCTGTCGGCTTCGTGATGATCGTGCTGCTGAACCTCGAACTGGTCACGGGAAGCTTTGCGGTGTTGCCCATGGCGCAAATGGATGGCGCGATCAATCTCGCGGCGACGATGCGCAACTGGACCTGGGCCTTCGTGGGCAATCTCGCGGGCAGCCTTCTATTCGCCTTCATGCTGTGGGGATCTCTGACCATGTTCGGCGAGACGCCCGGCGGCGCCGTCGGGGACCGCATTGCCGCCATCGCCGACGCCAAGACGCTCGCTTACGTTGCTCACGGCGGCTCCGGATGGGCCGCCGCATTCGTCAAGGCGATGCTCTGCAACTGGATGGTGTGCATGGGCGTGGTCATGGCGGTGATTGGGCAATCGACGGTGTCGAAGATCGTCGCCGCGTGGATTCCGATCACGATCTTCTTCGGCCTCGGCTTCGAGCACGCGGTGGTGAACATGTTCGTCATTCCCGCAGGCATGCTGCTCGGCGCCAAGACGACCGCGTCCACGTGGTGGCTGTGGAACCAGATTCCCGTGACGCTCGGCAATTTCGCGGGCGGCTACCTGATGACCGGGCTCGCGCTCTACCTCACCTTCCGGCCGCGCACGGCGAAGCCGGAACCTGCGTCGAAGGTCGCGCCCGTCGCGCCCTGATTCGTCGATCCGACGCCATGAACGCGCCCGAGCCGATCGCCGACGCGACTTCATTCTCGCCGCAGCAGAAGGACTACCTGCAGGGGTTTGCCGCCGGCCTCGCCGCGATCGACGCGCTGCCGTTCGTCGGCATCGACCCTGCGGGCAAGCTCACCGCCCACGCCGCCTCCGGCGCGGCCAATCTTGCGGAGTCCGCCACTTGGTTCGGCTGGCCGATCGACCAGATCTCGCGCGAAGAGCTAATCAAGCGCGAGGGCAATCCGCTCGACGGTTGGGATACGCTGGTTGCCCACGCGCGGGAGAACAAGTCGCCGGAAGGCGGCGACGTCTATCGCTTCAAATTCTTCGGCCTCTTCTGGGTCGCGCCCGCGCAGGAAGCCTTCATGGTGCGCGTGCGCATTCCGGGCAATGCCATGACCGGCACGCAACTGCGCGCCCTCGCCGACATCGCCTCGGACCTGGGTGGCGGCTACGGCGACGTCACGACGCGCGGCAACATCCAGATTCGCGAGATCGCACCCAAATCCGTCGTCGAATTGCTGACGCGACTTGCCGACGCAGGACTGTCGTCGCGCGGCGCGGGCGCGGACAACGTACGCAACATCACCGCATCGCCGCTCGCCGGACTCGACCCGAGCGAGTTGATCGATACGCGACCTTTGGCCAAGTCTTTGCAGATGTACCTGACCAACAGCCGCGACCTGTTCGGGCTGCCGCGCAAGTTCAATGTCAGCTTCGACGGCGGCGGTCGCATCAGCGTGGTCACCGACACGAACGACATCGGCTTCGTCGCAACCCGCGTGGAGAGCGCGGCGGACGTCGCGCCGGGCATCTACTTTCGCGTGCTCCTGGCGGGCATCACGGGTCACCTGCGGTTCGCCGAGGACTGCGGACTTCTCGTCACGGCTGGGGAGTGCGTCGCGGTCGCGGCTGCCATGTTGCGAGTGTTTGCGGAGCACGGTGACCGGACCGATCGCAAGAAGGCGCGCCTCTGCTATGTACTCGATCGGCTCGGCACGCCGGGATTCCTCGAGCGCGTGCAGGAGAAGCTCGCATTTCCTCTGCGCTTCCTCGACGCCGGGCAGTGCTCGCCGCGGCCCGCGGCCGACAAGCATGGATACCTCGGCGTGCATGCGCAAGCGCAGCCGGGGATGTCGTCGATAGGGGTCGCGATTCCGGTGGGACGGATGAGCGCACGGCAGATGCGTGGCCTCGCGCAGGTGGCCGACGCCTTCGGCAATGGCGAGCTGCGGGTTACCGTGTGGCAGAACCTCATCGTGCCGAACGTCTCCGACGAGCGCATCACCGCCGCGCGCGAGGCAATCGCGGCGCTCGGATTCGCGACGGAAGCATCGAGCGTGGCGGGCGGCGTCATCGCGTGCACCGGCAATACCGGCTGCCGATTTTCGGCAACCGACACCAAGGGCCAGGCGATCACGCTTGCCCGACACCTCGACGCGCGCGTCCGCGTCGACGCACCCGTGAACATCCATCTCACCGGCTGTCCGCATTCCTGCGCGCAGCATTACATCGCCGACATCGGCCTCTTGGGGGCGCAGGTGCCCGACGGCGATAGTTCGGTCGAGGGATATCACGTCTATGTCGGCGGTGGGGTCGAGCACGAGCGCGGCCTTGGTCGCGAGCTCGTGAAGAACGTGCGCTTCGACCACCTGCCGCAACTCGTCGAACGGCTGCTGCAATCGTTTGCGCGCGAGCGCTCGGCCGACGAATCCTTCCACGCCTTCGCACGCCGCCATGACGTGACGGCGCTGCAGCAGATGGCCGGCGTAACGCCGCCGTGAACGCGCGTGTTCCGGACGGGGTGCACCCGCCGGTAATTGCGCTCCTTCCGGACGATGCGCCGTTCAGCCCGGACCAGCGGGCATGGCTGAACGGATTCTTCGCCGGGCTTCTCACGCGGCTCGCGGCACAGCCGCGCCCGGCGGCGACCGTCGCACCGCGCGTTGCGGTTCACGTCGCTTTTGCCTCGCAGACCGGAACTGCCGAGAGCCTCGCGAAAAAGCTCGCCAAGGAGGCGAAAGGCAAAGGTTTCCACGCGAAGGCGCAGGACCTCGGAACGCTTTCGCTGGCGGCCCTTGCCAAGCTTGAGCACGTCGTGATCATCGCCAGCACGCACGGCGAAGGCGATGCGCCCGATTCAGTGGGTGCGTTCGTGATGGAGCTCGATGCTGCGCAGGGTACGCCGCTGCAAGGTCTCAGGTACGCTGTGCTGGCGCTCGGCGATCGGAACTACGCCAAGTTTTGCCATTTCGGCAAGGTTCTCGACGAAAGGCTCGCGGAGTTGGGGGCGACGCGTCTCGTTCCGCGCGTCGAGGTGGACGGCGACGCCGTGACGGGCTTTGCAGCGTTTCGCGAGCACCTGTGGCCGTGTCTCGATGCGACTGCACCTCGCCAGGGCGATCAAGTCGCGGTCCCGACCGAGGAACCGGACGAGCCCGACGAGCCGGAAGATGTGTGGACGCGAAGCCATCCGCTGGCGTCGAAGCTTCTCGGAAAGGAGGTGCTGAACGGCGCGGAGTCGGACAAGGAAGTGCGTCACATCGTGCTGTCGCTCGCGGGATCGGGCCTGCACTACGAGCCCGGCGATGCCCTCGGCATCTGGCCGCGCCAGGCGACCGCGCTTGTCGACGCCGTAATCGCGGCAACCGGGTTGCCGGCGCACGCCGAGGTCGTCGCGGACGGCCAGATGCTGCCGCTCGCCGAAGCGCTCGCCACGCGCCGCGAGCTCGCCAAGCTCTCCCCGCCGGCGGTGATCAAGTTCGCCAAGCTGACCGGCGACGCCGAGCTCGAGCGGCTGCTCGTACCCGAAAACGACAGCGAGCTTCAGCGTTACCTGCATGGACGCGACGTGCTGGACTTGCTCGAACGCAATGCAAAGGCGTTCAAGGATCCGCAGGCGCTGGTGGACCTGCTGCCGCCGCTGGCACCGCGCCTGTATTCGATCTCGTCGAGCCTCGCGGCATTCCCGGAGGAAGTGCACCTCACGATCGCGACCGTGCGCTACGAATCATGGGGCCGCCGCCGCGGCGGCGTGGCGTCGACCTGGTTCGCCGACGCGGTCGGCAACGACGATGCCGTGCCGGTCTACATTCACCGCAACTCGCGATTCCGGCTGCCTGCGGACCCTGGGATCCCCGTGATCATGATCGGGCCGGGCACCGGCATCGCGCCGTTCCGCGCTTTCCTTCACCATCGTCACGCAAAAGGTCTCACCGGACGCACCTGGCTCTTCTTCGGCGACCGCCATGCGCACTGCGACTTCCTGTATCGCCAGGAGCTCGAATCATTCGTCGCGCACGGCACGCTGTCGCGACTCGACACCGCATTCTCGCGCGACCAGTCGGAAAAAATCTACGTGCAGCATCGCCTGACCGAACGTGGAGCGGAACTGTGGCAGTGGCTGCAGGAAGGTGCGCGCCTGTACGTGTGCGGCGATGCCGAGCACATGGCGAGGGACGTCGACGCCGCGCTGCAGGCAATCATCGCGCGACATGGCCACCGATCGGAAGCGCAGGCACGTCTGGAATTGCGCACAATGGCGGCGGACGGCCGGTACGTGCGCGACGTCTACTAGCGATGCTCTCCTCCTCGCTGCGGCCGACGACGCGGCCACAGGGCACGGTCTATCTCGTGGGCGCAGGACCCGGCGCCGTCGACCTGCTCACGCTCCGCGCATTGCGCCTCCTCGAAGCGGCCGACATCGTCTTTCACGACGCCCTCGTCAGTCCGGAGATCGTGAGCCTGGCCCTGCGCGCGGAAAAAATTGCCGTGGGGAAACGTTGCGGCCGGCAATCGACCGTGCAGCATTTCATCAACAAGCGGCTGGTCGATGCGGCGCGCACGCACCGCGTGATCGTCCGCCTGAAGGGCGGTGATCCATCGATTTTCGGCCGCTCCGACGAAGAGCTGCGCGCGCTTCGTGTCGCCGGCATTGCATGCGAAATCGTTCCAGGCATCACTGCTGCGCTGGCGGCGAGCGCCTCTCTCGGACGGCCGCTTACGCTTCGTGGCGTTGCACGGAGTTTCGCTTTCGTCACGCCCCGCCACGGCGAAGGCGAACCTGCGCACGATTGGGCGCGAGGCGCCACTGCCTGCGATGCGGGCGCGATCTACATGGGCGTGGGCGATTCCGCGCAGACGGCCGCCCGGCTCATGGAGGCCGGAAAGTCGGGAACGACGCCGGTCGCAATCGTCACGGACGCTTCACTGCCCGGCGAACGCGTCATGTGGACAACGCTCGGCCAGCTCGCCGAAAACGCCTCATCCTTCGGTCCTGGGCCGACCCTCCTGCTGTTCGGGCCGCAGTTCGTCCCGCGGCCCGAAGAACCCAGGAGTACGGCCAGCACCCATCCCGGACGTGCCCCGAGAGTCTCCTTGGGATAGCGCCGGCGACGGCACGCAGTCTCAAACGCGCGGCGGGTCCGTCTCACGCTCGTAATGGCGATGCCTGCTCAAGGCGTCCGCGAAACCGGAAACCGCATCGTCGCCCGCGGACGCAAAACGCAGCACCCCGGGATCCGCGCCACCGTCCGGAAGCTCGCCGGGGATGCCCGCCTTGTCGATAAGCGACGCCGCCGCCCCCAGAGCCATGATCGTCTTGCAATGCCGGTATTGGTCGCGCAGGAATTCGAGCGC
>Ga0070665_100007533_pt1 | contig 11066 bp, 9 predicted proteins | sample KBSS13metaG_FD_65862 | JGI IMG/M metagenome (GOLD analysis project Ga0070665, IMG submission 65862) | Switchgrass rhizosphere microbial communities from Kellogg Biological Station, Michigan, USA - KBS S1-3 metaG | ecosystem: Host-associated > Plants > Roots > Rhizosphere > Soil ...
TCATTTTCCGTCGCTCTGGCAGATACTCAGCTGCGTTATAGGCCGCGCGGACCTCATTCTGTTCGGCATGGGCTAACTGGCGCTCAATCCAATCCGCGTTGAAACCATTCTCATTAAGGAGGGTAGAGGCCATCCGGCGTAGTCCATGGCCGGTGATCTCGTCCTTCGCATAACCGAGGCGCAGAAATGCGCCGTAAAACGGATAGAGTCGATGGAAAGACATACTTTCCCCGTCCTGTCAGCTTCTGTAGTTGCCTCAGGATCTCGATAGCCTGAGTCGATAGCGGTACCAGGTGCGCGCTCCGCATCTTCATTTTCGGCGCGGGCAGTCGCCATAGAGCGGCACCAAAGTCGAACTCCGACCATTCCGCGTGTCGCAACTCGCCTGGACGGACAAACAGGAGTGGCGCGATCCTAAGGGCCAGCTTGGTGGTCTGTAGTCCGGTGTAGCCATCCACAGCCCGCATGAGTTCTCCAACTGCTTTGGGGTCCAGTATTGCCGCGCGGTGGGTTGGCTTTGCAGTCGCCAACGCGCCACGCAAATCCGCTGCCGGGTCGCGTTTGGCGCGCCCAGTGGCGATAGCGTACCGGAAGATGCGGCCGCAAAGGCTACGAAGTCGCGTGGCTGTTTCCAGAAGCCCGCGCTCTTCGGCCCGGCGCAGTACGTCGAGTAGCTCTGGTGGCTCGATCTCGCTGATCGGCCGTTTGCGGAGGAGGGGATATAGGTGATCCTCTAGCAACCAAGTGAGCTTGGTGAGAGTAGCAGCTGAAAGCCCTTCCCTCGTGCACTTCGCCTTAAATTCCTCGGCAACAGCCTCGAACGTGTTGGCGGCCGCGTTGCGCGCCGTGATCGCCGCGATGCGCTTATGAACGGATGGATCTATGCCGTCGCGCAATCGGGTGCGAGCATCCTCGCGGGCCGTCCGCGCATCGGCCAGGCTCACCGCTGGATATTTGCCCACGGCCAGCGTTTTGCGCTTTCCGTGAAGCCGGTAGTCCAATCGCCAATACCGTGCACCGTCGGTCTTGACCAAGAGGTAAAGGCCGCCTCCATCCGAGAGCTTGTAAGGCTTAGGACGTGGTTTTGCGCCTTTTACGGCGAACTCTGTGAGCGACATGACGGTATCTCTGGTATGTACCAACAGCCGAAAAGCTGCCAGATACCGTCAAAAGTACCGTCATTTTTCTCGGCTGTCACCGGAAATTCGCGGAAGCCGCCGATCCAAAAAAATGCCATTTATCTACCTTAATTCAATATCTTATCGTGCTTCTGCGGGCGACTGCGAACTTCTGCGAAAATGGCCGATGGTGCCCCCTGCCGGACTCGAACCGGCACGCCCGAAGGCTCACGATTTTAAGTCGTGTGCGTCTACCAATTCCGCCAAGGGGGCGCCTTGAGGCCGGTTGCCGGCCCGTGCGGTAGGGCGCGGACAATACACGAAAATTCGGCTGGGGAAGTCCCCTAAGCGCGGCTAGCCGGCGGGAAAGCCCGGCGGGTCGCCCAGGCTGTCGCCGATGGCGCGGCGATAGGCGGCGAGCGAGAGTTTTTCGGTGGCGGCGGCCTTGCCGCGTTCGCCCAGGCGGCGGCGGAACTCCACATCCAGATATAGCCGCCCCAGCCACGTCGCGGCGTCGTCCACGTCGGCTTCGGCCCACTTGGCGCCGGGGACGGTGTAGGTGCCTTGCGGGTCGTCGACCGGGACCAGGGTGTAATTCACCAGGCCGCTATCCTCAGGCGTCATGAAGTCGACATTACCGGACCAGCCGGTGGCGACCGCCGGTACGCCGTGCAGCATCGCCTCGGCCATCAACAGGCCGAAGCCCTCGGCGCGGTGAAGGGATAGGATCGTATCAGCGCTGGCGACCAGCGCGGTCATGTCGGCGTGGCTGAGGGTTTCCTGCATCAGCCGTACGTTGCTCATGCCCTGGATCGCCGCTTGCAGGTCGGCCATCGCCCAGTTGGCGTCGGCAGCATGGCCCACCTTCAGCACCATCAGGCAGTTCGGGTCGTCGCCAAAGGCCTTGCGGAAGGCGGCGATCGCGGCGCGCGGGTTCTTGCGGCCGTAGGTCGAGCCCATGTCGAAGGCGGTGAGGACGATGAACTTGTCCTCCGGCAGGCCGAAGCGATCGCGGGAGCGGGTCGCTCCCTGGGCTTGCATCGGGTGCAACACAACCTTGACCGGCAGCTTCACGTCCGGGGGCAGGCTATCGGCGTTGAAGCGGGTCGGGACCCATATCTCGTGGACGAGGGGGAGGCCGCGGCGCCAGTCGGGCCCCATCACTGGCAGTTCCCAGTTCCACAGGCCGATGATCCGGCGCCCCTCCAGGAACTTGCTGCCCAGCCGGGTCGCGACATAGGGCAGGTAGGGGCCGTTCACATGCAGGATCAGCGTGCCGCCTTCACCCGCCCTGGCGGCAGGACCGGGCAGGGGGAGGGGCAGATCCTGGCGCAGGAACAGATGGCTGACATCGAGATGGCCGGCATCCCAGCCGAAGCTGCGCAGCGCATCGAGACACAGCCGCGCGCTCTCGCCGAGCCCGCTCGCCGTCGTCAGCTGCCCGCCGACGATCACCGGCCCAGGCTTCAGCCGGTCCACCGGCGTGGCGCGCGGCGCGACGAGGTCGATCGCCGAATAGAGCACCCGCCGGCGCAGCTCGCGGGGCAGGGCGCGCCAGACGGAATGAAGGCCTGAAGTCAGTGCGGACAGGGGAGACCGTCGCCGTGGTTAGGATTCGCAGATGGCGAACGTAATTCCTGTTGCCCGTCATTGCGAGCGCCAGCGAAGCAATGACAGGGAGAAAGCTAAACCCGCTTCCCCATTACCCGCCCAGCCGTGCGGCCGAGGGCGCGGAGCGGTTTGGTGAAGCGCCAGGACCAGGTCCCGCGCATCTCACTGAGCAGGCGCTGGGACCGTTCGGCGACGTCGTTCGCGCGTTCGATTTCGGCCAGCATCAGCGCGGTCAGAGTGTCGGCCACGTCCTGTATCTTGCGGACCGGCACCCGCCGCGCGCCGCTGTGCGTCATCCGCTCCAGCGTTTCTTCGGCGTCGTCCAGCATTTCGGCGATCCGGTCGAGCACGGCATGGTCGATCGTTCCGGTCTCGGCCGCGTCGCTGAGACAGCGATAGGCCTGCTTGACGCAATCGGCGATGTCGTCACGCTGGAACAGCGCGTCGGCGCCGTGGCGGTGGTGGCGCAGATCCGGGCGGATGAAGGCGTCGATCTCCTGCTCCACCGCCGGGCTGCGCCCAGGGCCGGCAATATTGGGCAGGGCGATACCGAGCTGGTCGGACAGGCGGGCGACCGTCGCGCGCCAGTCATTCATCAGCTGGCCATAGCCGATGACACAACGCGGCAGGTCGCGCGTGTCGCGCTCCGCCGTGAGAAGATAGCGCAGCCAGACGATGCAGGCGCGATGCTCGCTCCAGCCGTCGCGAAGCTTCAGCGACTCCGCGATCTCGAGCGGGTTGCGCACCACGATGACGATTCGCGGCGCGACGCCGAGCTCGTCCAGCACGGGCCGCCACAGCGGCATCAGGCGCGAGATGCGCGGGTCTTTCAGGATGAACAGCGGGGCGTCGCCATATTCGCGGACCGCGAGGTCGGCCAGGCTGCGCCGGCAGGCGGCGGCCGGTTCGGAGGTGAACAGGGATGCGGGGTAGTCGGCGATCGCCTCCCAATCGGTGCCGGCGGCGCGCAGGAAGCGGTCATGGGCGTCGACGATCGGCTGCGGCTCCCAGAAGCCGAGCGCGTTGCTGTCCGCAGCCACCATCTTGTGCCGGGGCAGGGCGGCGCCGCACAGGCCGAGCACGCGGGTCAGCGCCGAGGTGCCGCTGCGATGCATGCCGAGCACCAGCAGCGCCTGCCGGGCGGGGACCGCCGAAATGTCCAGGTCTGCGCGCCTGTCGACTGCGCGCGCTTTCAAAGCTCCCATACCACTTTCTACGGGCTGGATGCCGATACCCTGCGAAATACTGTAGCATTCACGGTGCGGCGCAACACAATTCCGACATAACCGGACTGTCGGCGTTCTGTTCCCGGCGCGGACGCCGAATTCTCAGGTCGACAGGCGCCCTAGGTCGACAGGCGCCCTAGGTCGACAGGCGATAGTCCGGCGCGCGGATCGAGAGGCCCGGGTGATAAGTCGGGTCGCGGTCGAGCAGGTCGCCCCAGCGGTCGGACATGATGCGCTGCTCGTCCGCCTGCCGTTCCAGCGCTTCCGCCGTGAAATCCACCCCGCGGGTCATCGATTCCCAGTGCTCCAGCCGGGCCCAGGGCGTCCAGATGTTGGTGTAGCCCGCCGCGCGCAGCCGCAGGCACAGATCCAGGTCGTTGCAGGTCACCATCAGCTTCTCGTCGAAGCCGCCGACCGCGTCGAAGTGCTCGGCCGAGACGGCGAGGCAGGCCCCGGTCACGGCAGTGACCTCGCGCCGGCAGCGCAGCAGGTCGAGATAGCCGCGGCTCTCCCCCGCCAGATAGCGGAAGGCATGGTCGGTCGAGCCGCCGACGCCGATCAGCACCCCGGCATGCTGGACGCTGCCGTTGGGATAGAGCAGCAGCGCGCCCACCGCCCCGGCATCGTCGCGCCGAGCCAGGCTGACGAGCTCGGCCAGCCATTCGCCAGCGATGATCTTGGTGTCGTCGTTGAGGAAGACCAGGACATCGCCGGTGGCGTGCCGCCGCCCATCATTGTTGATCTTGGAGAAATTGAACGGCCCGGGGCAGGGGATGACCTTGATGCGCGGGTTGGTCTTCAGCCCGGCCAGGTACTTGACCGCGCGCTCCTGGGTCGAGCCGTTGTCGCAGATGACGATCTCGTAATCGACGCCGCTGGTATGTTCCAGGATCGAGTCGATGCAGGTCTTCAGCGTGCAGGCATTGTCCTTGGACGGGATGACGATCGAAGCCCGGATCGAGTCCGGCGCCGGCCAATCGACCTTCAGCACCCCGTCATCCAGCCGGGTCAGCATGTTGCCGCAGCCGAGATCGGCCAGATGGGCGGCCAGGATGCGGTTGTCGGTCGCGACGTCGCAGGCTTCGGCACCGGTCTGGTGGAACAGCACCGCCGGGATCCGCGCCAGCGCTGCGCGGCCGCGGCGTGCCAGCAGGGTCAGCGCCAACGCATAGGCCGGCTTGCGCGCGGCGCCGGGCAGGGCGAGGGCAGGGCTGAGATCGTCGGTCCAGCGGACCATCAGCGGGGCACGGATATAGTCGGTGCACCACAGCAGTTCCCGGTCCCAGATCGGCTTTAGCCGGGGGCTCTGCCGTGTGCCGTCGGGGCCCAGCGCGTCGCTGTCGGCGAAGACCGCGGACAGGCCCGGATGCGCCGATAGTTCCAGCACCAGCCGCTCGACCGCGCCGGGCGGGAATATGCCGGGGTAATCGACCGGCAGAACGAAATCGACTTCGGACGCGGTGAAATCGCCACCGCTGAGCACCGACAGTGCGACGGTCGCGCCGATCAGCGAGGTTTCGACCGCGCTTTTGACCGCGGCGGCGTCCAGATGCTCGGCGACCAGCAGCCCGACGCGGGATTGCGCCGGCCCGACCGTCCGGCTCAGCGCCTGGGCCGCCGAGGCGCCGCTGCCCGGATGCTCGTGCAGGGCCTGCCATTGGTCATAGCTGCCCTGGCCGGCCCGCTCATACAGAGTGCGGAAGACGAAATTGCCGCGCGGGTTGAGCGCGGCGCGCAGATGCATCAGGCCGGCCTTCCAGCTGATCCGGCCGCGGGTCGAGCGCGCATATCTGACCGCCTTGGTCGCCAGGAATCCGGCGACCTGAAGTCGGCCGAGCGGAAGAAGCTCGACCTTGCCGATCAGCCCGGGGCCGATCAGGCTGCCGGCGGGGTCGCCCTCCGGCGTGACCTGCACAGACGCGATCGGCTCCGCCGTCTTGAAGGTGATCTGGAACCGTTTCCGGCCCGCGGGCTCCATCTGGATGCGAAATTCCGCCCGCCGGTCCTCGATGAAGCGCACCCGCGCCGACAGGATCGCTTGCTCGGTCGATGTCCAGACCCGCAGCCGATACCAGCCGGGCGGCAGGCACAGATCTTCGATGGAGACCTTGGATGCGTCTCCCGCGGCGCCGATCTTGACCGGCGCTGACCGCTGCCGCTGACCATGCCGCGCGGCAATATCGAGGGTCGCCGACGTCATCGCGCCCGAAGGAAGGTTCGAATCTGGCATTGCGCTCGCATGGCGTCTCCAGCCGGTGTCGATGACGACACGGCGAAAGCCGCCTGATTTTTCCTTGTGGCAACCTGCGGACGGAGGGTTCGAATTCTACTCATATCCGTCCGTCATGCGCGACAAGGATCCCCATGCAGACCATAACGCATCATCACGTCGATTTTGGCTGCCACGCGTCCCGGTGTCCAGAATTTGGCGCTCCGAATTGTAGGGATTCGCATATTCAACGGCTGACCGGCCCAAATCTTGCGTAATTTATGATATAAAGTAGCCGATATTTCAAAGCGAAACGGTCAAGTTGCCGCGCCGGAGGCAACGCTCTAAGGATAGGCCGCGCGTCGCGCCGCCCAGAAGCGACTCCTTGGGCAGGCCGGGCGATGGCTGGGTTTGGAGTAGCCGCAATTGCGAAGTTTCTGGAGGTCCGGCGTCCGGCTGGCAGTGGCGATCGCGGTCGCGGCCGGCGCCGTTGCTTCGATCTATCTGGTCCGGCAAGGCACGATCGACCCGTCCGCCATCCGCGACATCATCGCCGGCAGCCCGCTGGCGCCGCTGGTCTTCATCCTGCTCCAGGTCGCGGCCAGCCTGGTCTTCATTCCGCGCACCTTTCTGGGGATCGCCGCCGGACTGCTGTTCGGCTTTGCCTGGGGCTCGGTCCTGGCGATCACCGGGGCCATGGCCGGCGCCGCGGTCGGTTTCGCGCTGTGGCGCTGGATCGGGGAGGGACAGGTCGACCTCGAGAAGATGCCGTGGCTCGGGCCGTTGCTGGAGAAAGCCGAGCGTGACGGCTGGCGCATGGTGGCGATCGTCCGCCTGATCCCCGCGCTGCCGCACAGCCTGGCCAATACCGCGCTGGCGCTGACCCGGATCGGCTGGGCCGATTACCTGATCGGCTCGTTCCTCGGCATGCTGCCGATGACCCTGGTCCAGGTCGACGTCGGCGTCGCCGGCGGGCAGGTGCTGACTGGGCGCAGCGGCCTGCTGGTCTCGCTGGTACTGCTGGCGCTGCTGTTCGGCACGTCAGTCCTGCTCCGGCGCGCCGCCGCTCGTCATAAGTGAAGGTGCCAAGGTCGATAGCACCGGACGTACTGCCGGACATATTGGCGCCCGGCCTCGGGCTCGTCGTCTGCGGCTCGGCCGCGGGGACGCGCTCGGCTGAACTCGGCGCCTATTACGCCGGGCCGGGCAACCAGTTTTGGGGCATGCTGCATCGGGTCGGGCTGACGCCGACGCTCCTGCGGCCAGCCGAGTTCCGGAAGGTGATCCGATACGGCATCGGCCTTACCGATATCGTCAAGACCAGCTTCGGCGCGGACAGCAGCCTCAAGCCCGCCGACTTCGACCGCGATGGCCTGTTCCGGCGGATCGAGACCTTCCAGCCCAGGGTCTTCGCCTTCAACGGCAAGCGCAGCGCCTCGGCTTTCTTCGGAAAGTCAGTAGCTTACGGGTATCAGTTCAGACAGGATATCGGGACGACGAAGATTTATGTCGCCCCCTCGACCTCGGGCGCGGCTCGCGGTTTCTGGGACGAGAGCCTGTGGCGTCTCGTTGCCCAGGAAGTTCAGGGATCGACCGCCGAGAGGATCGTGGCCAGCACCGTCAGTGGCCGGTAGGGCTTGGGCAGGATGCGGTCCGGCGTTTTCGCCTGGGTTTCCAAGAGCGCGCTCGAATAGCCCGAGGTCAGCACGATATGGGTCGAGGGCCATTTGCCCTTGACCTGCCGGGCCAGTTCGCTGCCGTCCATCGAGCCGGGCATGCACACATCGCTGAACAGCAGGTCGATTTCGGCCCCGGCCTCGAAATGCGCCATCGCCTCGTCGGCACTGGCCGCCTCGAGCACGTCGAAGCCGGCGTCGCGAAGAAATTCCGCGATCATCGACCGGATGAAAATATCGTCCTCGGCGACCAGAAGCTTTGCCGTCACAACAAACTCCTCCCCCCTGAGGAAGAAGGGTAACACAATTGCCCGCTTTCTCAATGATTTGCTCGACGGAGATGTCACGATCACGCAATTGGGTGTATCCTGACGGCAACAATCGGAAGGGAGGCAATGACTATGCGTGCACTGTCTTTCGCGACCCCGCTCCTGGCCGCCGCCTGTCTCATGGCGCCGCCGGCAAAGGCCGCCTTCACCGTCTTCGGCAACGGCTTGGCCCAGCGTTGCTCAGAGATAGCGAAAAACCTGGAGCACGGCATCGCGCCGCCGCCGCGTGCCATCGAAGATTGCACCACGGCGATCCAGTATGAGAACCTGCCCCGCCGTGACTTGGCCGGCACCTATATCAATCGCGGCATCATCTACATGAGCCGCGTGCGCTATGCCGAGGCGAAACGGGACTTCGATTCCGCCCTCGCCATCGGCCCCACCATCGGCGAGGCCTATGTCAATCGCGGCGCCGCACTGGTCGGGCTGCGGGCGTTTAAGGAAGCGATCAACGATATCGACCGCGGCCTGGCGCTTAATACGGACGAGCCGGAAAAGGCCTATTTCAATCGCGGCCTGGCGAATGAGGGGCTCGACAATATCCCGAGCGCCTATCGCGACTATTCCCACGCGGCGGCGCTCAAGCCCGGCTGGGAACCGCCGCTCAACGAACTGTCCCGCTTTACTGTGACCAATAAAGGCACCTAAAACCTCGACCTTCCTCGGCGTTCAGGCGGGTAGGGGCGGGCATGTCGGTCGATATTTTGATGATGGGGCCGATGCGCCCGGTCGAGCAGGGACTGGTGGAGCCGGAGTTCACGCTCCATCGCCTCTGGCAGCATGAGGACAAGGCCGCTTTCCTGAGGGAGGCCGGCCCCCGGATCCGCGGCGCGGTCGCCTATAGCGGGGCCGCGCTGATGGATGAAGCGATATTCGCTGCCCTGCCCAGGCTCGAGATGATCGGCAATATGGGCGTCGGCTATGACAGCATCGACATCGGCATCGCCAAGCAGCGCGGGATCGTCGTCACCAATGCCGGCAATGCCAATGCGGTCGATGTCGGCGAGCATGCATTCGGGCTGGTCCTGGCCGTTGGGCGGGCGATCGCCGCCGGCGACCGCTATGTCCGCGCCGGCCGCTGGGTCAAGGAAGGCCGGATGCCGATCACCCACCGCGTCAGCGGCCGCACGCTCGGCATTGTGGGGATGGGCCATATCGGCTGCGAGGTGGCAAAGCGCGCCATCGCCTTCGACATGCCGGTCTTCTATCACAACCGCAACAGGCGGACCGACACGCCCCATACCTATGTCGAGAGCGTGGTCGAGCTGGCGCACAAGGTCGACGTCCTGGTCGTGGCAACCCCGGGCGGCGACGGCACCCGCCATCTGGTCGACCGCGCCGTGATCGACGCGCTGGGGCCCGAGGGTGTCATCGTCAATATCGCCCGCGGCACGGTGATCGACGAGGCGGCGATGGTCGCCGCGCTGACCGAGGGCCGCCTGGCCGGCGCCGGCCTCGACGTTTTCGAGGATGAGCCCAACGTCCCCCAAGCTTTGTTCGATCATCCGCACGTCATCGTCCAGCCGCACCAGGGCGGCGCCACCTATGAGGGCATCGCGGCGGCGGTCGGCATACTGATCGAGAACTTGAAGAACCACTTCGCCGGCAAGCCGGTGGTCAACCGGGTGGTGTAAGTACTCAATCGCTGGCCGACGCCATCACGCGCTTAAAGAATCCAGGCTTTTTCGGTTCGGTTGAGTTGAGCGGGCATTGGCGCGGTTGCGCGCATGGCTTGAGCGGTTGAAATCCCTGGGGCAGGATCGGGGGCTGGGCTGGGTCGGCACAGGCTTTCGAGATCTGCTGCTCCGAAATTTTTCCGTCAGCGGCGAGCTTGGTGAAGTCGACCCCCGACACATCGGTTTGGGTCAGGATGGTTCCGGTGAGGCTGGCGTCCGTCAGGATGCCGCCGGCGATCGTCCCCCACTGGAGGTCGGCATCGTTCAGCACCGCTCCGGTCAGATCGGCTCCAGACAGGCTTGCGCACTGCATATGTGCCCGGCTGAAATTCACCTGATTAAGAAGGTCGTGCGAGAGGTCCGCACGATGCAGAAGGCTGCCCGAGAAATCGGATTTTATCAGATCCGCCCAGGTTAGATGAAGATCGGCAAGAAACGTTTCGGCCCCATTGTAGCGATCCGACATGTTCAGCTGTACGAGGTATTCGCCTTTCCTGTGCAGATACATGAGGGCATCGCGTTTTCCGGCATTGCCGGCTGCCGGTTGAGAAACCAATCGCCAGGCTTCGCGAACACGGGCCGCGTCGCGATCGGACCATTCAATAGCGAAAGCTGTTATTGCCCCTATTATCGCGAGAAAAGAGAGTATTGAAGACCAGATTGCAAGTTTTCTCACGAAATTCGAGGCGTCATCCGCTGTTTTAGATACTGTATCGTTTTCGACAGTCACAACGTTTCCTTCGATGGTCATAACAGTTTCCCGCCCCATGCTGGAATTGGCGCTCGTCCACTGCTTTGACATAAGGAAACCCTCCGCCGGATCCGAATTACAAACCTTGGAGGCTAACGCCCCCCGAACGCCCGTTCTATTGCGCATTTCGCGTACCCCGATCGCCCGTCGTTTCCGCAATCTGCATCCGATCGTGGTGGCGCGGCCGTCGCTCGATGCGTGGCTGCGGGAAGGCGCAGTTGGATTAGTTATATCGGGTAAATATATAAATATAGTTTATATATCATTACCCCAATATTCTTTATCTCGTGGCTCTAGGCTGTGCGTATATTTATTTTTTCGCGAAGGCCGCCCTGTTATTCCAGGCCAAAAATACAGTTAAGGAGATTCGGATGCCTTCGTTCATCCCACAGGCGATGCAGAGGCTGAAATCACTTGCCTATGCGACAGGAACTCTGCTGATTTTGATCCTCGTCTTTGGCGCGGCGAGC
>Ga0070665_100007535_pt1 | contig 11064 bp, 6 predicted proteins | sample KBSS13metaG_FD_65862 | JGI IMG/M metagenome (GOLD analysis project Ga0070665, IMG submission 65862) | Switchgrass rhizosphere microbial communities from Kellogg Biological Station, Michigan, USA - KBS S1-3 metaG | ecosystem: Host-associated > Plants > Roots > Rhizosphere > Soil ...
CTGACGGTGAAGGCCAGCGCGCCGGCGGCGTTGCCAACGTGGCCTTCGACCACGCCGTTGTTGAGCACGAGCACGACGGCCTGGCCGGTCGCGACGTCGATGAGGCCGCTGTCGGCGCCCGGCGCACTGATGCCGAGCGAATAGACCAGCGAATTCGCCGCTGCCGGGCCATCCGCGCCAAAGCTGTGCGAGAAGTTGTTCGCGAAGCTGGCAGTGGCGTTGGTGCCGAGATCGGTCTCGTCGACCGTCAGGGTCGGCGTGCCGCGATCGGCGATTCCGGCCGTCGGCGTGTCGTCGTCGACATTGATCGTGAACGTGCCGGGGGCGCTGTCGCCGTCCGAGTCGGTCACGGTGTAGTTGATCGTGAAGACGTCGTTGTTTTCGTTGCTGCCCGCCGGATGATCGATCGGCGCATTCTGAACGACGTTGTAGCTGCCGTTGGCGCCAACCGTGACGGTCAGGACCGTGTGGCCGTTCTGCTGGACGAGCACGACGCCCGCGCCGCCCGATACGTAGCTGAAGCCCGCCGGGGCGCCAGTCGTCTGGACCGCGAAGGTGATCGGGCCATCGCCGCCGCTGCCAGCGAGCTGGCCGGCCGCGTTGACCGAATCCGGATCGTCACCGACGCCGCCGGCGTTGCCACCGGCCAGCGCATCGTCGTCGAGCTGGACGAGCGGATTTTCACCGGTTTGCGGCGTCGCATCGCCGATGCTGATCGTCAGCGTGGTGGTCGACGTGTCGCCGTCGCCGTCGGTCAGCGTGTAGTTGAACACGTCGTTGACGCCGCCCGGAGTGCCCGGGTTGCGGGTGTAGCTGTAGCTACCGTCCGCCTGCATCGTCAGCACGCCATACTGGCCGTTGACCACGAACGGGCCGCTGTTGTCGGTGCTGCCGTTGAAGCCGGTAACCAGCGAGATGTGCGCATTGTCGGCGCCAACCGTGTCCGCACCGGTGTCGCTGTCGCCGGCATCGCCAGCCGACGCGTCGGTGATGACGTTGCCGGTCGCCGGGCCGAACTGGCCGGCCGGGATCGAGTCCGTGTCCGGACGCGCGGTCGGGACGTCGTCGATGATGTTCACGACCAGCGTGGCGGTGGCCTGGTCGCCATCGGGGTCGGTGACGGTGACGCTGAAGTCGTCGTGCGTCGCATCGCCCGACGTGTTGTCGGTCAGCGTGTAGGTGTAGAGGATGTTGCTGCCGCTGAAGCCCGTGATGGTTAGCGTGCCGAAATCGCCAGCAATCACCTGGCCAGCGACACCGGTTACCGCGACGCCGTTGATCGAGACGCCGCTGACGCCGTCGGGCGAATTGACGATGATCGTTCCGCCATGGGCTTCGCTGGTGTCGCTGTTGTTGGCGCCATTGCCGTCGGCGATTTCGCCCGAACCGGCGGGCTCGCCGCCGTTGCGGGTCGGCAGGCCCTTTTCGTTGACGCTGTCGACCGCCGCGACCGAGGCCGGCTGGCCGTCTGGCTGAATCTGGATCGTCGGCTCACGGTCAATGAAACCGTTCACTTCCTTGAAGGTCGGCGGAATGAACGTGAGACCGGTCGGCGGAATCAGGTCGCCGAGGGGAACGCCCGGGTCCAGCGGGGGAACCGGAACGTCGAAGTTGCCGCCGCCGCTCTGCGGCGTTCCCGCCGCCGGCTTCGGCTCCGCGTCGATGAGGAGCGCGGCAAGGTTGGTCGAGGGGACCTCGACTCCGCCGAGCACCAGCTGCGGCACGAACACCGCGCCGTCGACGATAACAATCTGCGTGCCGTCGGGCATGTCGACCACGAGGTCGCGGCCGACGACATGAACGTCGTTGAGATCCACGCCGGCCGGCAGGGTGACGGTGCCATCGGCGTTGGGCGTGATCTTCTGCGCGTTGTCGGCGACCTTGATCTCGCCGCCGCGGCTGATCACCAGGTCGGCGACCGAACGCCCGCCCTTCGTATCCGCCAGCGTATATTGGAAAAGGTCACGGAAGTTCGCAGGGGCGTGGCCGTCCGCGATATACTTGTAGTTCCCGTGATCATCGATCGCGAGCGTGCCGAAGCGACCGTCGACATGGAGGCTAGCGCCGTTGTCGGAAGCATCGGTGCCGCTGGCGCCGCGGACCGCGACGACGTGGCCGTTAGCCGGCGTATCCGCACCGGCCTTGCCCGTGAGCGTGCCCGCGCCCGAGATTACGTTGCCCGTCGCCGGACCGTTGCTGCCATTGGCCAGCGCGTCGGCGTCGTCATGTGCGCCGGCAACCGCCGAGCCACTGATCGATCCTGAAGTATCTTCGTACCGCATGTGTCACCCCTGCCTCATCCGGCGCGGGGGAACCCCCGCGTTCGGTTATTGTCGCTTTCGAGAGTGCCCCCCACCCGCCAATTCCGTTCAACGGAAAAGGTTAATGTCGAGAGTCGGCATCCCGTGCTCGCGAAACAAAGACCACTCGTTGTCGGGTTTGGCAAGCTTGGCGAAAAGAGACGAACCGCCCTATGAATCATTTCAGGTTGGTGACACAAGTAAAACTTAGTTAACGACCTAAGTGTTACTACCGACCTCGACTGGATAATCATCAGGGAAACGCTGGGGGATTAGGCATATTTGCAAGGATTGCCCCACACAATCGTAGTAATTCTCTGGTCTCGATTTAAATATTTGGCACGAACACACGGCGAGAGTCATGGCTGTTTCCGTGCTCAAAGTGCTTAACACTTGTTTAATAGCGTCGTTTATCAGACTCTGAACGGCGGCCCGCAAAGTGTTGCCGATCAGCCAAAAATGTGCCGAATCCACGTCCCGAAACGGGACGCAGAGGGTGGGAGCGGAGCCAAACCGCGGCGACTCGGGCTGCCACGTCCGGAGTCGCCGACGAGTCGCGGTGGATAAAGGCGCCCCCCGACGACCCGACCCGTGCTGCCCCTTTGGCATTTACTGCAGGACTTGTTGCCATAGCCTTGGTTCGCTAAAGCCATCGGGGCCTAAGATTTTTTGGGATTAGCCGTTTTGATCAGTAACTTAGGCGCATCCATCAACGCATGGAGCCGTTGCGGACAGCGCTTTCGCCTAGCGCATTGCGTACTTTTGGCGGCCTCAGCACCGATGCTTGCGGCCTGTTCCACCTTGTCCGCCTCGGTCGGTCCGAGCCGCCACGCGGTCGAGCAGGCCACGGCAAGCTCCGACCTGCACGGCATGCAACTGATCGATCTCAGTGATCCGGTCGCGCGCCAGGTGACCGTCCAGGACATCGGCGGGGACTTCGCCGGGCGCCTCGGGGATGCGACCCCGATCGGCACGCGCGTGGGCGTCGGCGACATCCTCGAAGTCACCATCTGGGAAGCCGCGCCCGCGGCGCTGTTTGGCACGACCACGTTTGACACGGGAATCGCCTCGACGGTGCAGGGCAGCCGGCCAAATGCCCTGCCCGAGCTCGTGGTCGGACCATCCGGGACTGTTTCCATCCCCTTCGCGGGACAGGTTCCCGCCGCCGGGCAAACCCTGCGCCAGATCGAACAAACGATTGTCGCGCGCCTGCGCGGCCGCGCTCACCTCCCCCAGGTGATCGTCCGGGTCGCCCGGAACGTGACCGCCAACGTTACCGTCTTGGGGGATGTGAAGGCGCCGCAGCGGGTGCCGCTGACCCCCCGCGGCGAGCGCTTGCTCGACGCCATCGCGACGGCCGGGGGAACGAACCAGCCGCTCGACCGGATGACGATCGAAGTCACGCGCGGCGGCCTTTCGCAGCGGATGGCAGCGCGCGATATCGTTCGGGACCCGCGGCAAAACATCGTGCTCAAAAGCGACGACATCGTCACCGCTTTCTACCAGCCCTATAGCTTCACGGTGCTCGGCGCCGCGGGCAAGAATGAAGAGGTTCGCTTCGAAGGTGTCGGCCTGACCTTGTCGCAGGCGCTCGGTCGCGTTGGCGGCCTGCAGGACCAGCGCGCTGATCCGCGCGGCGTGTTCCTGTTCCGGTGGGAACGGCCCGAGGTGCTTGGTTCGCTCGCCAATGGCGCGCAGCCGAATGCGGAGGGCCTTGTGCCCGTGATCTACCGGGTCGACCTGAAACAGCCGGAGACTTATTTCGCCGCGCAGCGATTCCGCATGCGCGACGAAGACGTGATCTACGTTTCCGATTCCGGACTCGTCGGGCTGCAGCGTTTCATCAACATCATTGCCTCGTCGATCCTTCCGGTCGCAACGGTCAGAAACATCGCGCGCTGACGAGGACTCCTGGGCAACACGGCGCCATATCTTTTCGACATTACCCGCCTGGTGTGGCGCCGGTGGACGGGACGTCACCCGACCGGCATCGACCGGGTTTGCCTGGCCTATCTCAGCCGCTACGCCGGCGAGGCGAACGCGGTCATCCAGCATCGCCGTTTGCGCCGGATTTTCGACGCGAAGTCCTCGGCCGCGCTCTTTGCGCTGCTGTCTGATCCGGCGCCGGCCTTCAAGCGGCAGCTAGCGTCCCGGATAGTGCGTTCGGCCGTGACGTCCGGCGAAGCCGGAAACGGCCGCATCTACCTCAACATCGGGCATACCGGGCTGGACGATCAGGGTTTCCGCGACTGGCTTCGGCAAACGGACGTTCGGCCGGTGTACCTGGTCCATGACCTGATCCCGATTACGCACCCGGAATTCTGCCGCGCTGGGGAGCGCGAGCGGCACCAGGCGCGCATGGACACGATCCTGGGCACGGCTGCCGGCGTCATCGGCAATAGCCAGGCGACGCTCGATTCTTTGGCGGACTATGCGCGCGACACCGGGCAGGCCGAGCCCCCGGCGATTGCGGCGTGGCTGGGCGCGACCCCGCTGCCCGGACGAGGGACGCCGGCTGCCACCCCGTCGCATCCGACGTTCGTCATCCTCGGGACGATCGAGGCCCGCAAGAATCACCTGACCCTGCTGCACGTCTGGACCCGGCTCGCCGAACGTCTCCGCCACGCGGCGCCGAAACTGTTGATCATCGGCCAGCGCGGATGGGAGTGCGAGCAGGCGGTCGACATGATGGAGCGGAGTGAAACCCTGCGCGGCTCGATCGTCGAGGCGGGGCGCTGCTCGGACGACGAATTGGCCCGCCATCTGGCGGGCGCGCGAGCGTTATTGTTCCCCAGCCTCGCCGAGGGGTTCGGCCTACCGCTGGTCGAAGCCCTCCAGTCGGGGACTCCGGTCATTGCCAGCGACCTGCCCGTGTTTCGCGAGATCGGACAAGGCATTCCCGACCTACTCGACCCGATCGACGGTCCTGCCTGGGAACGCGCGATTCTCGCCTATGCCGAAGCGGACAGCGCGCCGCGCTCGGCGCAGCTCAAACGGATGGCCGGCTATCGGGCGCCGACCTGGGACGAACATTTTTCGAAAGTCGATGCCTGGTTGGCGGCATTGTAAACGACGGTCCCGCTGCACAACCGTTGAACCACTCCTTCGACTAACGTCGTCACGGCGGATTCGCTGGCCAGTCCGCCGCGGACGAGGCAGCGATCGACCAGCACCCGCCTGAACGCACGATACAGTCCGCGCTCGGGTGGCGTGGGCGCAGTCCAGAACTCATCCAGGTGCGCTTGATGGGTTAGCCCCGGCATATCGTAGATTGCTTCGCCGATGGTGCAGACCGGCGTGTCCTTGGCGAGTGCCAGCGTCGCGGATGTGCTGTTGACGCAAACCAGCCCCTGCGCTGCGCCGGCAATGTCATCGAGATCGCCGCCATTGACGTAGTGAAGGCGCTCTTCGAGGCCCAGTCGCCGGGCATGGTCGCGAACGAACTCGCGCCAGTTGAAGAAGCTGCAATCGAGCGGATGCGCCTTGAGCAGCAGATGCAAGTGCGGCGGGGCGTGAGCCGCAAAGCTTTCGATGACGTAGCTCGCCGCGCTCTGCATGTCCGGGAACGGCGAGTGCGCCCGGATTTGAAAATCGCCCGACAGTTGAAGCGGGAGCACGAACATGGGCCTTCCCGAGAGATCGCCGAGGACTTCGTCCGCGGCCCTGGACTCCCGCGCTTCACGGACGAACTTCCAAAGCCAGCCGAAGCCTTCGACCAGGATCGATCCCGACCGATGCGACCGGTAATGCGGAAAGCGCAGCCGGCCCATCACGACCCGGTGATAATACCAATATGAGTCATGCGCCCGGCGCCGGAAGCTCGCAGTCACCGGTGGGAGCAGTGCTTCGGGCGGAAGGCGCAGCGCCTGCTCCCGGAACCAGATGCGGTCGCGACTGAGCGTCGAGCGGGCGTTCACGCCTTCCGGCTCGAGCGTCATCCAGTGCGGCCTAAGATAGCCCTCCTCCAGCACATGCGTCCGGACATCGCGGGTCCGGGCAACACCGTGCGCCGAAACGTGATACGGTCGGCAATCACCGAACAATACGAGGTCGGTGATCCGGTGCTCACGGAGAAACTTGTCAAAGAAAACTGGCCATTCCGAGAACCGTCCGCGGAAATTCACCTGCGCATCCGGCCAGTCGCGCACGTCGCCGCCGTTGAGATTGATGCGGTGAACCGCATGGCCCAGCTCTGCAAGCGACTCTCCGACCCGCCGGAAGAGCGGGCCGGGCGGGCCCTGCAGGAATAGAAAGGACCGTTCGCGCTCTTGAGGAATCATCGCGCGAGACTCCGGAAACCGCGCATCAGGCGCCCCTGGAGCCGGCGCATGGCGACGATTACGCCGGGCTCCTCGGTCGCGTCGGCCGACAGGCGCTCGACCACGACCTCCGCCGGGCACGGAATGCCCGTCACGGGGTCGAGATAGCGGGGATAGATGAGGAGGGTCGCGGCGACCAACTCGTCGAGCGTCCGGCGCGCGGTCCGGCGCGACGGCACCGCACCAAGATCGCGGGTGAGGCCCCACCCGGCATAGAAGGGTGCGCCGTACGTCGCGACAGGCGTGTCGCGCATCAGCGCCTCGAACCCGGTCAGCGACGTGTTCACGTGAACCTCATCGACCATCTCGATCAGGGCCGAAATGGGCACGTCCGCGATGACCTGGTCGGCAAATTGCAGGCAGGCCCGCTCCGCCACGGAGCCGTTCCGATGGCCGGCGACGACATCCGGGTGTGGCTTGTAGAGGATGTAGGTGTCGGCCGACTGTTCGCGGACCCGCCGCAACAGCTCGATATTGGTCATGCCAGCGCCGCCCGTCTGGACGGAGCGATCGTCCTCGACCTGCCCGGGCACTAGGATGTGCCGGCGGTCGCCGCCCGTGCGCTCGAGCCTGACGCGGCCCCGCTCGTATTTGCCGAGACCGGCGCTGATGATCAGGCTGCGCACTTCCCGCGCTCGCGCGAGCATCTCCGCGTCAAATCTCCCGGCTTGCAGCAGCTCCTCGAGCTCGCTCGGCTGCGCTGGATCGAAATAGGCCCCGAGCCGATCGACCGTCAGCGACAGCGGCGGGATGCAGTCTGCGCCGAGGCCGTTCGAGCGCAAAAACCCATCTTCGACCTCGATCAATGCGGTGCCACGTTTCTCCAGCTCAGCAACGGTCTCGCGCGGCGTTTTGGAGCGCCAGATCGCGACTGCTCCGTGCTGCGCGGGTGCAGTACGTTGGAAGGCGAAAGGCGTGCTGCCGTTCCACAAGAGTGGACTTACGTTCTCCTGCTTCCAGAAAGCGAAGCCGACACCGCCAGAAATGTCGCGGTTGGAATCGATCAGGCGGCGCCAAAAGCCACATAATTCCGCCGTCTCGACCGGGTTCATCGGTCGACCGTCGAACGGGTTCAGAGCAATGGCGTCCGGGGCGACGAAATCCGCCAGCACGCCGCTTGCATCGCCCTGCTGAGCGTCGATCCGGCCGCTCTCCCGGTCTTGCACATAGACGGCGACGCCGAGGATCGCTGCGACGGCGCGCACCTCGTCCCCCTGCTCCGTGATAATCGCTTCCGCGCCAGCAAGCATATGCCACGGGTCGCAGTCGCCGCCGATGACGGCCGCTACCGCCGCGCCGTTCGAACCTGGCGCCGTGTCGGCCCAGAGGACGACCGGGACTCCGGCCCATAATTCCAGACAGGCAGCCACGGCGTCACGCGATCTCGCCAGGACATAGCGCGGTGGGAGTTGCGGCTGCGCGGCCCAGTAGGTCCCGCCGACGCGCAGCCTCCGCACCACGGCCACAAGCTCGTCCGCGCTGCAGGTTGTGCGCTGCGGCGGAGCGAAGGCAAATCCGTCTATTCGGGCTCCCGGAAAGGGCGGGATACGCAGGAACTGCGCCTTCTGCGGTGCCGCGGCGCGAGCGGGCAGCGCAGCTTCGCGGAATCCGCCGGCCACCTGCGCATCTTCGCTATCAGCAGTCTTCACCACGCAGGCCGTCATCCACGCTCTTCTACAGGGTTATCGCAATCGCCGCCTCGAGCCCGCGCCACCCGAGACGATCATTGAGCAGGTGTAGCGAATTGAAAATGCCTTCTCAAACAAAGATTTCGGTTGGTTTGGACCGATTCAGTCGGGGATCGTGGCGCCCGAAGCTGCAAGCGCCGCACGATAGACATCAACCGTGGCCTCCGTGCATCGCTCCCACGTGAACTCCCGTGCCCGTGCCAGGCCGCGCTCGACCATACCGGCGCGCAGGGCGGCATCACCCAGGATTTCCCGGATCGCCTCCGCGAATTCATCGACGTCGTCGGGACAAACATACCGCGCCGCGTCGCCGCAAACCTCGGGGAGCGATGATTCCCTGGCGACGATTACCGGGACGCCGCTAGCCATCGCTTCAAGCGGCGGCAGGCCGAACCCTTCGTAGATCGAGGGATAAGCAAACAAGGCGGCTCCCGCGTAGAGCCCCGGCAGCCTCGCATCGTCGACAAAACCGAGATTCAGGAGCCAGCCCTCAGCGGCGGCCCGCTCGACCTCTTCCAATATTGATTCGTTTCTCCAGCCACTGCCTCCCGCGAGAACAAGCGGGAAACGAGCGCGCAACTCTCCGGGGAGGTTGCGCCACGCCCGGATCAGCTCGGGGATCCGCTTCCTCGGCTCCAGGGTCGTCACGCACAAGCCATAAGCGCCAGCGGTCAGCCCCCATTGCTCGCGGACCTTGGCAGCGAGCTCCGGGGTGGCCGGGCGGAAACGCTGCTCCACGCCCAGTGGAATCGCCGTGACCTTATCCGGAGCGAGTGAGAAGGTGTCGATCAGTTCGCGCCGTATGGCTTCGGCATCGGTAATGATCTGAAGCGACCGCTCAATCGATGGGATCAGCTGCTTCTCGAAGATCTTCACCCGTTCCGCCGGATGCGTTTCGGGAAAACGCAGCACCGAAAGGTCATGCACGGTAATGACGCCCGTCACCGCGAGCGGCGGCAGAAAGTAATTGGGTCCGTGAACGAGGCTCGCGCGGAACGCCTGCCTCAGCTTTCGCTCTGCAACGAGGCGAAACGGACCTCGCGGTCGTGCCGGCCGGGCGCCGCGCAGCAGCGCCTCGGGATCATCGATCAAGCGGCCGCGGGCGGCGTAACGGAGTGAATCGATGTCTGCACGGCGCGCCAGGCCCTTGCACAGCTCCCAGGTGTATCGGCCGATTCCGCCGGGATTGGGCGTCAGGGCATCGACGCTAAGGACGATGTCCATGGCCGGTCAGTCCTGGAGCATCCAGCGCAACGTCTCGTCGAGCTCAATCGCCGCGAGTGGCCCGATGGCGCCCTCAAGCTTTGCCGCCGACCCATAGAGCTCGCGCACTTCATTGGGCCGGGCCAGCGCCGGGTTCACCCGCACCTCCATCGTGTGGCCTGAGATAGCCTGGACGCGCTCCACGACGTCGCCGAGCGACACCGCGCGGCCGGAGCAGATGTTGAAGGTACCACCCACGGCGTCCGGCGCCGACAACAGCCGCACATAGGCGTCCGCCACCGTCCGCACGTCAGAGAAATCGCGGGCCACGTCGAGGTTGCCGAGCTCGATGAAAGGCGCGCGGCGGCGCGCGTGCGCCACGATCTTGGGGATCAGGAAATTCTCCGCCTGCCCGCGGCCGGTGTAATTGAACGGCCGCACCACCGTCAGCGGCAACTTCGCCCGGTAGAGTGCGGCGACATATTCCATCGCCAGCTTGCTGACGCCGTAATCGTTGACCGGCGCCGGCGTCGCGGTTTCATCGAGAACGCCCGCGGCGGCATTGCCGTAAATATTGGCGCTGCTCGCAAGCAGGACCGACCTTGGCCGCACGTGCACCTGCGACAGCGCTTCGAGCAGCTGGCGGGTGCCCACGACGTTTGAGCGGTACATTTGCTCAATATCTTCGTGAGCAACGAACGCGATCGCCGCGAGGTGGACGACGTGGACCGGCTGGACCTCCTCGACCACCTTGGCGAGTGCATCCAGGTCGGCGAGGTCCGCTTCGTGCGTCTTCGCGATTCCTGCGACGGCGGCGGCGCGGTCGGCGCCATGGACTAGGCCGTGGACCTCGTGACCGAGGTCGGCGAGCGCAGGGACTACATAGCGTCCCGTGAATCCAGCCGCGCCCGTGACCAGGACCCTAGCCATGTGCTCGCCCCCGCCCAGCAGCTCGAGCCATCAGAACGTACTGCCCTCGCGATTACGGCGGAGGTCGGCTTCGACCATGATCTTGCACAGCTCTTCGAGCGTCGTCTGCGGCCGCCAGCCGAGCGTCTCTCCGGCCTTCGCCGGGTCACCGATCAACAGGTCGACTTCGGCCGGCCGATAGAAGCGCGGATCGACGCGCATGACAGTCTTGCCGCTCGCGGTATCGACGGCCTGCTCTTCCTCACCGCTGCCGGAAAATTCGAGCTCGATCTCGACTGCCTTGAAGGCCATGCGGACGAAATCCCGCACCGTTTCGGTGCGGTTCGTCGCCAGAACGAATGTATCAGGCTCGTCCGCCTGAAGCATTCGCCACATCCCGTCGACATATTCCTTGGCGAAGCCCCAGTCGCGCTTGGCATCGATATTCCCGAGCGCAAGACAATCGAGCTTGCCGAGTCTGATCTTGGCCGCCGCATCGGTGATCTTGCGCGTGACGAACTCGAGCCCGCGCAACGGGCTCTCGTGATTGAACAGGATCCCGCTGCTTGCGAAAATCCCATAGCTCTCGCGGTAATTGACGCTCATCCAGTGGGCGAACAGCTTGGCCACGCCGTAGGGGCTGCG
>Ga0070665_100007536_pt1 | contig 11062 bp, 8 predicted proteins | sample KBSS13metaG_FD_65862 | JGI IMG/M metagenome (GOLD analysis project Ga0070665, IMG submission 65862) | Switchgrass rhizosphere microbial communities from Kellogg Biological Station, Michigan, USA - KBS S1-3 metaG | ecosystem: Host-associated > Plants > Roots > Rhizosphere > Soil ...
CTCGACCGGAGCGCCGTGACCGGGGCCTGTGGCACCATCGCCGAGGCCCACGAGCGCTGGCGGGCCCTGGTCCGCCGGTTCGACGACCTGCTGCCCCCCGCGGAGAAGCGGTTCGGGGAGAGCTCGGCGGCCGGGCTGACGACCAACATCGGGTTCGACGACGGCACGAACGTCGAGCTCCGGCTGGACGACGGCTCCCCGCACGCGCTGATCGGCGGGCCCAGCGGCTCGGGCAAGACCAACCTGCTGCTCGGCCTGATCGGGTCGCTCGCCGCCCGGTACGCGCCGGACCAGCTGCACTTCTACCTGCTGGACTTCAAGGAGGGCGTGTCCTTCGCCCAGTTCGCCCCGGGGCGCCGGGACGAGACCTGGCTGCCGCACGCGCGGCTGATCGGGATCAACGTCAACACCGACCGCGAGTTCGGGCTGGCGCTGCTGCAGTTCCTGGCCGACGAGATGCGGCGGCGCGCGGACGCGGCGAAGGCCAACGAGGTGAGCAAGCTCGAGGAGCTCCGCCGCGCGGACCCCGACGGCGAGTGGCCGCGGATCGTCGCGATCATCGACGAGTTCCAGTACCTGTTCGCCGAGAACGACCAGCTGGCCAAGCGCGCGACCACCCTGCTCGAGGACGTCGCCCGGCGCGGCCGGTCCCAGGGCATCCACCTGGTCTTCGCCAGCCAGGACGTGTCCGGCATCGAGGCGTTCTGGGGCCGCCCGGCCATCTTCGAGCAGTTCGTCCTGCGCATCGCGCTGCCCCGCGCCCGTCGCGTGCTGGCGAACCTCAACGACGTCGCGCTGGGCCTGCCGCGCTGGCACGCCGTGATCAACCACGAGTCCGGCATCAAGCACGCCAACGAGATCGCCCGCATCCCCGACGCGGGGGCGGGTTCCGCGGTGATCGACGTGCAGAAGCAGGCCCACCACGAGCACCCCGGCGCCGAGCCGCGGGTGTTCGACGGGGCGCGCTCGCCCGCGCTCGCCGGCCTGCTGCGCGGCCTGGCGTCCGACGTGCCGCTGGCCGTGCTCGGCCAGGTGATCGACATGGACGGCAGCCCGGCGAGCGTCCGGCTCCCGGACGCGCCCGGTCGCAACGTCGCGATCCTGGGCGGGAGCACCGACGCCGTCCGGGTCCTGGTGGCCGCCGCGCTCTCCCTCGCCGCCACCGGCGCGGACCCGTCCGCCCGGTTCCTGGTCGCCCCGCTCGTCGGGGATCCCGAGGCCGTCCCCGCGGCCCTGCGCCGCGCGCTCGGCCTGCGGTCCGACGCCGTGGTCACGGTCCCGCTCGCCGAGTTCCGCGCGGCCGTCGAGGACCTCGCGGGCGAGGTGCGGGCCCGGGCCGCCGGTGGCGATCGGAGTCCGGTGTTCCTGCTGGTCCAAGGCGCGGACGCGGCCGATCCGCTGCTGGAGCGCAGCGGTACGGACGCGCTGCGCACGGTCGTCCGGTTCGGGCCCGAGGTGGGGGTGCACGTCGTCGGGTGGTGGCGGTCGCCGATGCGGCTCAAGCAGCTCCTGACGATGTCCGCGAGCCCGGACGACGTCGGCGCCTGGATCGGGCTGGACGTCCAGGGCGCCGAGCTGGCCCCCTTCGCGTCGATGGCCTCGATCAGCTGGGCCCCCCGCCCCGGCCGCGGTCTGTTCTTCGACCGGTCCCAGCACGCCCGGCCCGAGGTCGTCCTCGTCCCGGGCCCGGACTCGACGGGGGGAGAGCAGCCGTGAACGAGCCCGGGGAGCCGAGGACCCCCGCCGACCACTACCGCGCCGAGATCGCGAAGATCACCGCGGTCGCGGAGCGGCTGCGGGAGGCCGATGCCGCCCGCGCCGCGGAGCTCGAACGCCTCCTCGCCGTGCTCGACGACCGGATGGGCCGGGTGGGGGAGCGCACCGGGATGAGCGAGCTGTCCGTCCGCACCCACTGGGAGACCGCGCTCGACGCGATGTGGGCGGAGCCGTGGATGACGGTCCGCCCGTTCCCCCGCCCCGACCCGGACGCCGACCCCGGCCGCCTCACGGCCTACGAGCAGCAGATGTACGCGGCCCACCAGGACCTGATGTCCCTGGTCCACCGCACCCGCTTCGGCTTCCGCCGCTGACGGGTCGGGCTAGTCCTCGTCGTCTCTCGCCAGGAAGGTGGCCAGGCGTTCGACGGCGTCCTCGTAGGTGGGGTGCTGGTCGACGAAGGCCCGGAGGCGGGCGGCCAGCCATTCGACGCTGACCGCCTCGTCCCCGCGGCGCTCGACCAGTTCCTCGATGCCCCGGTCGGTGAAGTACATCGGACTAGGCGAAGGCCTTGTCGATCAGCTCGCGCTGCTCGACCTCGTGGACCTTCGACGAGCCCGCCGCGGGCGCGGCCATCCGGCGCCGCGAAACCCGCTTGATGCCGGCGAGCCGCTCGGGCAGCTTCTCCGGGAGCTCGAGGCCCATGTGCGGCCAGGCGCCCTGGTTGGCGGGCTCCTCCTGGACCCAGCGGATGTCCTCGGCGTTCGGGTAGCGCTCCAGCACCGACGCCAGCTGGCGGTCCGGCACCGGGTACAGCTGCTCGACGCGGACGATCGCGGTGTCCGTGATCTCCCGCTTCTGCCGCTGCTGGTGCAGCTCCCAGAAGATCTTGCCGCTGCACAGCAGGACCTTCTTGACGCTCGACGCGGGGCCGTCCGCGCTGCGGAACTCCGGGTCGTCGATCACCGGGCGGAAGCGGCCGCCGGTGAAGTCCGAGACCGACGAGACCACGGCCTTGTTGCGCAGCATCGACTTCGGGGTGAAGACGATCAGCGGGCGGCGGACGCCGTCGAGCGCGTGCCTGCGCAGCAGGTGGAAGTAGTTCGCGGGCTCCGACGGGAGCGCCACGGTCATCGAGCCCTCGGCGCACAGCTGTAGGAACCGCTCGATGCGACCGGAGCTGTGGTCCGGGCCCTGGCCCTCGAGGCCGTGCGGCAGCAGCAGCACGACGTCGGACATCTGGCCCCACTTGGCCTCACCGGACGAGATGAACTCGTCGATGATCGACTGGGCGCCGTTGACGAAGTCACCGAACTGGCCCTCCCAGAGGACCAGGGCGTCGGGGTTGGCGACCGAGTATCCGTACTCGAAGCCGACCGCCGCGAACTCCGAGAGCGCGGAGTCGTAGGGCAGGAACCGCGCCTGGTCCTCGGAGAGGCTGCGCAGCGGGTAGTACTCCTCGCCGGTCTTGCGGTCGATCAGCACCGAGTGCCGCTGCACGAACGTGCCGCGCCGCGAGTCCTGGCCCGAGAGCCGGACGAGCTTGCCGTCGAGCGCGAGCGACCCGAAGGCCAGCAGCTCGCCGAAGGCCCAGTCGATGTCGCCCTCGCGGGACATCTTCTCCCGCTTGGCCAGCACCGGCTTGACCCGCTGGTGCGGGGTGAAGCCCTCGGGGAGGTCGACGTGGGCGTCCCCGATGCGGTGCACGACCTCGAGCGGGATCGAGGTGTCCAGGTCGGTGGGCACGGACTGCTCCTGCTCCACCGAGGCGGAGACGACGGGCTGGGTCTTCTCCAGCTCGCGGACCTCGTTGAACACGTGCTCGAGCTGGTTGGAGAAGTCCTTGAGCGCGTGCTCGGCCTCCTCCATGGTGATGTCGCCGCGCCCGATCAGGGACTCGGTGTAGACCTTGCGCACCGAGCGCTTGGCGTCGATCACGTCGTACATCGCGGGCTGGGTCATCGAGGGGTCGTCGCCCTCGTTGTGGCCGCGGCGCCGGTAGCAGATCATGTCGATCACGACGTCGTTGTTCCAGCGCTCGCGGTAGTCCACGGCGAGCTTGGCCACCCAGACGCAGGCCTCGGGGTCGTCGCCGTTCACGTGGAAGACCGGCGCGCCGATCATCTTCGCGACGTCCGTGCAGTACTGCGAGGACCGCGAGTTCTCCGGGGCGGTGGTGAAGCCGACCTGGTTGTTCACCACGACGTGCACGGTGCCACCGGTGCGGTAGCCGCGCAGCAGGGCGAGGTTGAGCGTCTCCGCGACGACACCCTGGCCCGCGAACGCCGCGTCCCCGTGCATCATCAGCGGCAGGACGGTGTAGCCGCCGTCGCCCTTGTCCAGCAGGTCCTGCTTGGCCCGGACGATGCCCTCGAGCACCGGGTCCACGGCCTCGAGGTGCGACGGGTTCGAGGCCAGCGACACGACCGTCTCGCCGTCGCCGAACATCCTGAAGTACTTGCCCTCGGCGCCCAGGTGGTACTTCACGTCGCCGGAGCCGTGTGCCTGACCCGGGTCGAGGTTGCCCTCGAACTCGCGGAAGATCTGGCTGATCGGCTTGCCGACGATGTTGGCCAGCACGTTGAGCCGCCCGCGGTGGGGCATGCCGATGACGACCTCGTCCAGCTCGTTCTCGGCGGCCTTGTCCAGCACGGCGTCGAGCAGCGGGATGACGGTCTCGCCGCCCTCCAGCGAGAACCGCTTCTGCCCGACGTACTTGGTCTGCAGGAAGGTCTCGAACGCCTCGGCGGCGTTGAGCTTGCTGAGGATGTACTTCTGCTCGACGACGCTCGGCTTCTTGTGCGGGACCTCGATGCGCTCCTGCAGCCAGGCACGCTGCTGCGGGTCCGCGATGTGCATGTACTCGGTGCCGACGGTGCGGCAGTAGGAGTCCCGCAGCAGGCCCAGGATGTCCCGGAGCTTCATCCGCTGCTCGCCGCCGAAGCCGCCGACGGCGAACTCGCGGTCCAGGTCCCAGAGGGTGAGCCCGTGGGAGAGCACGTCCAGGTCCGGGTGGCGGCGCTGGCGGTAGTTCAGCGGGTCCGTGTCGGCCATCAGGTGGCCGCGGGTGCGGTAGGACTCGATCAGCTCGAGGATCCGCGCGGTCTTGTCGACCTCGCCCTCGGGGAAGTCCTGCACCCAGCGGACCGGCTCGTACGGCACCCGCAGCGAGGTGAAGACGTCGTCGTAGAAGCCGTCGTCGCCCAGCAGCAGGCGGTGCACCCGGCGCAGGAAGTCGCCGGACTCGGCGCCCTGGATGATCCGGTGGTCGTACGTCGAGGTCAGCGTGATGATCTTGCTGACGCCGATCTGCGCCAGCCGCTCCTCGCTCGCGCCCTGGAACTCGGCCGGGTACTCCATGGCGCCGACCCCGATGATCGCGCCCTGACCCTGCATCAGCCGCGGCACCGAGTGGTTGGTGCCGAGCGTGCCCGGGTTGGTCAGCGACAGGGTGGTGCCCTGGAAGTCCTCGGCGGTCAGCGAGCCGTTGCGGGCCTTGTGGACCATGCCCTCGTAGGCGGACCAGAACTGCGCGAACGTCATGTTCTCGCAGCCCTTGATCGACACGACCACGAGCGAACGCTGGCCGTTCTTGCCCGGCAGGTCGATGGCCAGGCCGAGGTTGACGTGCTCCGGCTGGACCACCGTCGGCTTGCCGTCGACCTCGAGGAAGTGCCGGTTCATGCCGGGGAAGTCGGCGAGGGCCCGCACCAGGGCGTACCCGATGAGGTGGGTGAAGGAGATCTTCCCGCCGCGGGTCCGCTTGAGCTGGTTGTTGATGACGATCCGGTTGTCCGCCAGCAGCTTCGCGGGGACGGCGCGCACGCTCGTGGCCGTGGGGACGGCGAGCGAGGCGTTCATGTTCTTGACGACGGCGTTCGCCGCGCCGCGGATCGGGGTGACCTCGTCCCGGCTCGGCTCGGTGGGCTTCGCGGCGGCCTGGGAGGTGCTGCCCGCCGCCGGCTTGGCCGGGGCGGTGCGGGTGCCGTTCGCGCGGGTCTCGGCGGGGGTGGACGTGCTGACGGGAGCCACGGTCTGCTTTCCGGTCTCGGCGGTGGGGGAGGAGCCGTTCGGGGAGGGCTTCTCCGAGGTCTTGGCGGGGGCCTGCTCGGGGGTCTTCGGTGCGGGTGCCGGGGTGGGGGCCTCGGCGGCGGACTCGGCGGCGGCCTGCTCGGCGGCGGCCTGGGCCGTCGGGCTGTCGTCGGCGGGGGCGGCGCCGGACAGCGAGCCGCCCGGTCGGTAGTCGGCGAAGAAGTCGTGCCAGGCGGGGTCGACGCCCTGGGGGTCCTCGAGGAAGCGCTGGTACATCTCCTCCACCAGCCACTCGTTCGGACCGAAGTCGTTCGACCCGAATTCGCCGGTATGGCTCGTACTGCTGGTGGACACGCGCTCTCAACCGCCTTGGTTCGCCTGAAGCTTGTCGGTCGCCGATGACCGGGTTCCCAGGGTAGTCCTCTTCACACCTCGGGACGTACAGTGCTCGGCCCCCGTCACGTCGTCGTCTCGGTGTCGTCTCGGACACGTCCCTCAGAAGCCCGGGGGAGCCCCGATCGCGGGGACCACCGAGGTCCGCACGGAGGTCTCCGCGATGACCGTGCCCGCCACCAGGCCGCACGACGAGGCGCGGCGCAGCGTGTCCCGCTCGCCTGCGTACTGGCCGTCGACGGGGTCGACGAGCAGCTCGGTGCGGGTGGGACCGGAGTCGTGCACGAGGGCGTGGCAGACGTTGCCGTCGAGGTCCTTCACCTCGTCGACGAAGCTCACCGCGGGCAGCTGCAGCAACGCCGCGTAGAGGGGGGCGCGCAGGTCCGCGGGGAGCATGCAGGAGCGCAGCGCGTCGACGCCGCTGCGGAACGGCCCGGTGTAGGTGCGCCCCGCCGGGGAGTCCTCCTCCAGCCGGGCCCGCAGTGCGCCTGCGTCCCGCGGGAGCAGGGCGACGAACTCCGGGGTCGGGGTGGCCCAGCTGCCGGTGGGCCTGCGCGGGGCGCTGTCGTTCAGCTCGGCGTAGAAGTCGCCGAACGGCGCCTGGAAGCGGCCGACGGGCCAGTGGTCGGCGAGCTCGAAACCCGCCTCCGCCGCGGCCTCACCGGAGCCCGCGAGCCAGGTCACCCGCCCGGTGAGCACCCGGTCCAGCAACCAGTCCGAGGCCTGCTCGGCGGGGGTCCACTGCTGGAGCAGGTGCTCGGCCACGTAGGCGTGGCACCCGTCGTCGTCGGCCCCGTAGTCCATGAACGTGCCCATCCACCATGCGTGCGTCGCGATGTAGCGGTACGCATCCGGAGCCAGGGGCTCGTCGGAGGTACGCACGGGCAGGTCGGGCACCACCCCATTGTGGAACGGGTCCCTCACCGCCAGTGACGGCACCCCCTACGGCAGCCATTCCTTGAGCTGTCCGAAGATCTTGGGGGCGTCGTTCGTGACGGGCATGACCTGCAGGTGCGTCACGCCGGCCTCGTGCAGCGCGGCGATCCGCTCCCTCACGAAACCGGGCTCGCCGATGAGCGTGACCGAGTCGATGAAGTCGTCCGGCAACGCGGCGGCCGCCTCCTCCTTGCGGCCGTCCAGGTACAGGTCCTGCACGAGCTTCGCGGCGTCCGGCCAGCCCTGGCGCTGCATGACCGTGTTGTAGAAGTTCTTGCCGCGCGCGCCCATGCCGCCGATGTAGAGCGCGAACATCCCGCGCGCGGCGTTGCGCGCGTGGTCGAACATCTCCGGCTCCAGCGCGACGAATCCGCCGCCCGCGATCTGCAGCGGCCCGAGCGCCGGGTCTCGCTTCGCCAGGCCCTTGGCCAGGGGCTCGCCGAACGCCTGCGCCATCCGCTCCGGGACGACCGCGTGCGGCAGCCACCCCTGCGCCAGCTCGGCGGTCATCTCCAGGTTCCTGTCGCCCAGGGCCGCGACCCAGATCGGGATGTCGCTGCGCTTCGGGTGGTTGATCAGCTTGAGCGGCTTGCCCAGGCCGGTGCCCCCGGACAGCGGGATGTCGTAGAGCCCGTGGTGGTCGATCTTCTCCCGGCGCCACACCTGGCGGCAGATGTCGATCACCTCACGGGTGCGCGCGACGGGCTTGTCGAACGGCACGCCGTGGAAGCCCTCGATCACCTGCGGGCCGGACGTGCCCAGCCCGAGCAGCATGCGGCCGTCCGACAGCGCGTCGAGGCCCGCCGCCGTCATCGCGGTGAGGGTGGGGGTCCGGCTGTAGATCGGCAGGATGCCGGAGCCGATCTCGACCCGTTCGGTGCGGGCCGCCAGGTAGCCCATGACCGAGACGGCGTCGTAGCTGTAGGCCTCGGCCACCCAGACGACGTCCAGCCCGGCCTGCTCCAGCTCGACGATCCGCTCCACCCCACCCACCGGGTCGTCGGAGTAGGGCAGCTGAGTCGAGAGCTTCATGACAGCGATGCTGTCACGTCGCCGCGACGAACACCATCACCCCGCTGGGCTGTCCGATTTGACTGGATTCAATGTAGTATCCCTGCTACGTTTCATCCTACGAAGGCGATGATGGGGGTGGGCATGGAGGTGGTGAGCGAGTCCGTGGCATCCGCGGTGCGGACCCGGGCCGCGGTGCGGGTCCGGGGCCTGCGGATGAGCTACGGCGAGCAGGAGGTGCTCCGCGGCCTGGATCTGGAGATCGGGCACGGTGAGGTCGTCGCGCTGCTGGGGCCCAACGGCGCTGGCAAGTCCACGACGATCGAGATCCTGGAGGGCTTCCGCACGAGCTCGGGCGGCGAGGTGGAGGTGCTCGGCGTCGACCCGGTCCGGGGGGACGAGGACTGGCGGGCCGATCTCGGGATCGTCCTGCAGTCCTGGCGGGACCACGCCAAGTGGCGGGTGGCGGAGCTGCTGGAACACCTGGGCGAGTACTACGCGCCGTACTCCGAGCCGGGACGCCCGCGCCCGGTGGCGGTGGCGGAGCTGCTGGACCAGGTCGGGCTGCGGGAGCAGGCGCGGCACCGGGTGGGGGCGCTGTCGGGAGGTCAGCGCCGCCGGCTGGATGTGGCGATCGGGCTGATCGGGCGCCCGCGGCTGCTGTTCCTGGACGAGCCGACCGCGGGCCTGGACCCGCACGCCCGCCAGGAGTTCCACGAGCTGCTCCACCGGCTCGCGGACGTCGACGGGGTGACGATCCTGATCACCACGCACGATCTGGCGGAGGCGGAGAAGCTCGCCGACCGGATCCTGATCCTCGACGGCGGGGTCATCGTCGCGGCCGGCAGCGCGGCGGCGCTGTCCCGCGAGGTCGCCGGACGAACGGAGGTGCGCTGGTGCGCGGACGGCGAGCGGTCGGTGCACGCCGCGGAGGACGACGCGGCGGTCGTCGCGTTCGTCCGGGGGCTGCTCACGGCGCCGGGGCCTGCGGTCACCGAGCTGGAGGTGCGGCGATCGTCGCTGGAGGACACCTATCTGGCCATGGTGCGTCACCGGGAGGGGGAGCCGGTGAGCGAACCTGCGAGCGAACCATCGACACAGCGCCTCCGCGAAGCGCCGAGCTCGCGCAGCGAGGGAGAGCGATGAGGGGGCTGCGGCTCGGGCTGCGCCGGGGGTGGATCACCTGGCGCGCGGTCAACACCACTCGCGAGGGCCTGTTCCAGACGATCGTGTGGAACCTCGCCCCGCTGATCGTGCTGATCCTGCTGCGGGACGAGACCATCGACGCGGTGGGTGTCTCGCTGACCGCGTCGATGCTGCCCGGGATGATGGCGATCCTCGTGGTCTTCGGGGTCATGGGCATCGCCTACTACCTGGCCAACGAACGCGAGGACGGCACGCTGCTGCGGGCCAAGGCCACCCCGGGAGGGATGCGGGCGTACGTGGTCGGGCTGGTCGTCGTCGCGGCGCTCGACGTCGCGGCGGGGCTCGTGATCGTGGCCGTCCCCGGCATGTTCCTGCTCTCCGGGGTGGCGGTGGCGAGCGTCGCGCTGTGGCTCGGCCTGCTCGGCTACCTGGCCCTCGGGCTGCTGGCGTGCCTGTCGGTCGGCCTGCTCATCGGCTCGGTCGTGGCGAACCCGCGCACCATCGCCGGGGTGGGCATGCTGGCCACGACGGGCCTGGCCGTGGTCTCGGGGCTCTTCTTCCCGGTCCAGGTGCTGTGGGGCTGGGTGCAGGTCCTGGTCCAGCTGTTCCCGATGTACTGGCTCGGCCTCGGCCTGCGGTCGGTCTTCCTGCCCGCCGAGGCCGCCGCCCTGGAGGTCGGTGGCACCTGGCGCACCCTCGAGGGCCTGCTCGTCCTCGGTGGTTGGGCGGCGGTGGGCCTGCTGCTCGGCCCGGTCCTGTTGCGCCGCATGGCGCGCCGCGAGTCCGGGTCCAAGGTCGAGGCCCGGCGTGCCGAAGCCCTGCAGCGGGCCTGACGATGGTGCGGATGGGCGACGAGCGGGTGCACAACCGGATCGCGATGCTGCGCGCGGAGCGCGGCATCTCGCGCCGGGAGCTCGCCGACGCGCTCGGGGTCCACTACCAGACGGTCGGCTACCTCGAGCGCGGCGAGTACAGCCCCAGCCTGCACCTCGCGCTCCGCATCGCGGAGTTCTTCGAGGTACAGGTCGAGGTGGTCTTCTCCGTCCGCCCGTTCCCGCGGATCGGGGTCGCGGGCTCCTAGACGGTGCGGCGCTCGCGGCCCTCCCAGAACGGCGCGCGCAGGTCCTTCTTGAGGATCTTGCCGGTGGGGTTGCGCGGCAGCTCGTCGACCACGTCGATGCCCTTCGGGCACTTGAACGCGGCCAGGTTCGCCCGGCAGTGGGCGAGCACCGCGGCCTCGTCGATGCCCTCCGGGGCCACCACGATCGCGCGGGGCACCTCCCCCCACCGCTCGTCCGGCACCCCGATCACCGCGACGTCCGCGATCCCCGGGTACTCGGCCAGCACCCGTTCGATCTCGGCCGGGTACACGTTCTCCCCGCCGCTGATGATCATGTCCTTCACGCGGTCGGTCACGTAGACGTAGCCGTCGGCGTCGAGATGCCCGCCGTCCCCGGAACGCAGCCAGCCGTCGTCGGTGATGGCCGCCGCGGTGGCGTCCGGCAGCTGCCAGTACCCCGCCATGAGCTGGGCCGAGCGCACCCAGATCTCCCCGGGCTCGCCGGTCGGCACCGGCTCTCCGGTGGCCGGGTCGCGGACCTCGATCTCGCAGCCGTGGATCGGGGTGCCCGCCGAGATCAGCCGGTGCGCGACGGCCGGGTCCTCGTGGTCCGCGGGTCCCAGCGCGGACACGACGCCGCACGCCTCGGTCATCCCGTAGACCTGGTGCATCCGGCCCGGGAACAAGGGCAGGCAGGCGCGCAGGACCGGCAGCGGCATCGGTGAGGCGCCGTAGGACAGCGTGCGGAGGGCGGAGAGGTCGAGCTCG
>Ga0070665_100007539_pt1 | contig 11061 bp, 5 predicted proteins | sample KBSS13metaG_FD_65862 | JGI IMG/M metagenome (GOLD analysis project Ga0070665, IMG submission 65862) | Switchgrass rhizosphere microbial communities from Kellogg Biological Station, Michigan, USA - KBS S1-3 metaG | ecosystem: Host-associated > Plants > Roots > Rhizosphere > Soil ...
GTAGTGATGCGCCTCGGTCTGCTGCGCCCAGTTCAGCACGATGTTCGTCGTCGGCACGAGCTCGACCTTCATCACCTTGGTGTTGAGCGGATGCTTGCCGGGCAGCAACGGCTCCATCCACACGCCCTTGCGGCCGCGCTCGACGAGATCGCCGTGGGTGAAGGCGTCGCCGGACACGTCGACATGTTCACGCCCGACGTAGCTGACGACGACGCCGACGTAGCCGATCGGCACTTCGACGAGCGGCACCTGCTCGACCTGCACGAGCCACGGGTTCAGGTTCCACGAACCGGAGAGCAGCACCTCCTCCTGTAGACCGCGGCAGCCGCCGGCGTCGATGAACGCCTGTCCGCGCTGGAAGCTCTCATGGCCGGCCACGGTCGGGCCGGCAAGATCGCCCGCGGTAATCGGGCGGCCGTCGAGCGCGGTCACGATGCCGACGCGCTCCGGCTGCACCTGGTGGACGCGCAGATCGTTCGCGGACATCCCCGCCTTCGACGCCGTCGCCGTCGTCACCACCTCGAAGAGCGACGGGTTGATGCGATAGGTGCCGGCGGTCAGCATCGCGAGCTGGCGGCCGCGTTCGCCGCCGCGCGTCAGAAACGCCTCGGCGTCCTGGAAGTCGTCGCACGGCACCGCCTTGCCGAGGACATGTTCGCTGGGCATCGCCGCGCCGTCCGCCGCGACAATCAGCGCGATTTCACCCGGCCGGACGATGGTCGCCGGCACCTTGACGACGCGAAAGCGCCAGCGCCACAGGCCGAAGTGCCATCCAGGCGACAGCATGCGCGCCTGGTAGCCCGCTTCACCGTTGAGCGCGATGATGCGCCCCGACGCGAGCGGCGGGCCGAATCGTTTGACCACCAGCCCCGACTGGTTGGCAGCAATCATCCAGGTGCCCGAGAAGACGATCACGGCGATGGCCAGCAAGAGCGTCGAGACCACCGCGGTCGTCCACCAGTGTTCCAATAGCAGGTTCAGCATCGGTCCGTCCTTTGTGGCGAACATGCTTGCGTTCGCTGAATGCCTGGATGGTGCATCGGCTGGACCGACGGCTCCGGCCGAGTTTCAAGGGCTTCCGTGTTGATATCAGTAATCAATTGCCATCGTGTACATGTTCTAATACGGATATGAGCTCCGTCGCGTGGGTTGGTCCACCACCCTCCAGGGCGCTGGCCGAGCGGCTGCGCACGCGCGAGATCCACATCGATCGCGAGGAACGGGAGGGGCTGCCGCTCGTCGTCTCCACCGCGACCGCCGCCAAGCTGCCGTCGCCGCGCGCGGAGCGCGGCCGCTGGATCTGGGTGTCAGGACAGGTGGTGCCGGCCGGGCGCGCCTCGGACGCGGTGCTGCGCGGAGCGTACGACGTGATCGCACTCGACGCGACCGATGCGATCGAGACGATCGTCGCGCGGCTGGAGGAATTGCTCACCCCGGATCCACCGCTGCCCGCCGCGGATCATCTGGTCCAGGAAAGCGCGGCGTCGCGCGCCACCGTGCGTCAGGCCGCCCGCGCCGCACAAACGTCGATGGCGGTGCTGCTGACCGGTGAAACCGGCACCGGCAAGGAGGTCACCGCCCGGCTGATCCACGCCTGGTCGGTGCGGCGTGACCGGCGGTTCGTGCCGATCAATTGCGCCGCCATCCCTGACGATCTGATGGAGGCGGAGCTCTTCGGTTACGCGCGCGGCGCGTTCTCGGGGGCCGTGCAGGCGTACGACGGCCAGTTGATGGCCGCTGCAGGCGGCACGGTCTTCCTCGACGAGATCGACGACACGCCGCTCGAGACCCAGGTGAAGCTGCTGCGGGTCCTCGAGGATCGCGTCGTCAGCCGGCTGGGCGAGAACGACTGGCACGAAGTGGATTTCCGCATCGTCGCCGCGACCAATCGCGATCTCGAACCGCTGGTGGCGGCGGGACGCTTCGGGGCCGACCTCTACGAGCGCCTCGCCATCGTCCGGATCCATCTTGCGCCGCTCCGTGAGCGTGTCGAAGATCTGCCGGCGCTGATCCGTCACTTCCTGGATCGCTTCGCGATCGAAAACCGGCGGCAGCCAATGGCCTCAGTCAGGCCGGAGGCGTTGCGCGCGCTGACCGCGTATCCGTGGCCGGGCAACATTCGGGAGCTGCGGAATGCGATTTTCGAAACGCTGGTCTACAAGCGTGCCGGTCGCGAGGTCCTGCTCTCGGACCTTCCGGTGCGTCTGCTGCGAGCGCCCGCCCGCCGCGACGCCCTGGTGGACGGCAGCCGGGTACGCCAGCGGCTGCGATCGGGATCGCTGAACCTGCGGGACGAGATCCGGGCGCTCGAGCACTCGGCGCTGGCGGCGGCGCTCGACGAGAGCGGCGGCAACGCGACCGAAGCCGCGCGGCTCCTGGGTGCGGTCGGCCGCGGAGCATCGCGCGATCCCGGAGGCACCGTACGCGCGATGAAGCGACGATTGGGTTACCGAGGGTAATACTCGCCAGGGCTGAGGGCTACTCGCTGCGAAGCGCCTCCAGCGGGACAACTCGTGTGACACGGCGTGCCGGGAAGTAACACGCCAGCATCGCGGTCGTCGACAGGACGACGGCGGCGGCGGTGAGCACGACAGGATCGAACGGGCTGACGCGATACAGCAGTCCGCTGAGCAGCTTGCCGATACCGGCCGCGAGCAACAGGCCGATGCCCACGCCGATGATCGTCGTGCGCGCCCCCTCGCGCATCACCAGACGTTTCACGTCGCCACTGGTGGCGCCCAGCGCCATCCGGATCCCGATCTCGCGCGTCCGGCGAGACACGTCGTAGGCCTTGAGGCCGTAGACGCCAATCGTCGCCAGCAGCAGCGCCAGCGCGCCGAAGGTGCTGAACATCGTCGCCGCGACGCGAACGCCCCACACCTGCAGGCTGCTGTCGCGATGCAGCTCCATCGTCTTGGCCGAGAGCACCGGCAGCTGCGGATCGACCGCCTGGAGCTCGCGGCGGATCGACGCCAGCATCGGCGCGTCGGCAACGCCCGGCGCGAGCCGCACGTGCAGGTTCATGATCGTGTTGAAGCGGCCGCCGTACGATACGTAGACGTGCGGCTCCGGCACGTCCTCGAACAGGTTGTGCCGCATCTCGGGTGCGACGCCGACGACGGTGTAGGACTGCGCCGGATCAGTGTCTCTGAGCGGCATCCTGATCTGCCGCCCGACCGGATCCTCGTCGCCGAAGACGCGCGACGCCAGCCGCCGATCGACGATCGCAATCCGCGGACCGGGGCCCGGCTCGTCTTCGGACGCCGTGAACTCGCGGCCGCGCAGCATCGGCATCTTCAGTGTGTCGAAATAGTTCGAGCCGACGACGACGAAGATCGCGTGAACGCCTTTGTCGGTATCCTTGAGGCGGACAGTCTTCCCTTCCGTCATCGAGCCGAGCGGCACCGTGGAGGCAAAGCTCACGCGCTCCACGCCCGCCATCGATCGCACCCGGGCCAGCACCGCGCGATAGGTCGAGCGCACGTGCGCCTCGTCGTAGCCGGCGAGGCTCGGATCGAGGCCGACAATGAGCTCGCCCTCGACCGGGAACCCGAGATCGGCGCGCGCCGCGCGCGTTGCCGCGCGCACGAACAGACCACCGGCCGTCACCAACGCGAGCGACACCGCCAGCTGCACCACGAGCAGCCACGGCCCGGTGCCGATCCGGCGGACGCCGGTCGCCGGCTCGCCCTTCAGGTCGCCCGCGAGCGCAGGCCGCGACAGCGACCATGCCGGACCCGCGGCGAAGCACAGCGTGCTGAACGCCGCGAAGCCGGCACCCGCCACCAGCAGCCGCGCCGATGGCTCGACGACGACGTCGATGCCGAGCGGCAGGGCGCCGCCAAGCCACGCCGCGAGCGCCCGCGTCGTCCAGACGCCGATGGCGAGGCCGACGACGGCACCGCCGATCGACAGCATGAAACCCTCGACCAGCAGCTGCCGGACGACGCGCGCGCGTCCGCTGCCAAGCGCCTGGCGGATCGCGATCTCGCGGCGCCGCGCCGAGCCGCGCGCGAGCAGCAGGTTCGCGAGGTTGAGGCACGCGACCAGCAGCACGAGGACGGACATCAGCATCAGCAGCGCCGACAGCGTCGCCGGCCCGGAATCAGTTTCCGGCCGCGAGCTGACGCCGAGGCGAGACATCAGCCCGACCGACAGCGTCTGGTCCTTGTCGGTGGCGGGATAGTCCCGTTCCCCCTGCCGCGCGACGCCGTTGAGCGCGCTCTCCGCCGCCGCCGCCGAGAGCCCCGGCTTCAGCGCGCCGGCGATGTTCAACGCGTAGTTGCCACGATCGGTGAGGCCGGTCGCGCGCTGCTTGAACATCTCGTTGACGATGGCGTCGTAGCTGCCGAGCGGGAACCACCACTGCGGCGACACCAGCGTCATCGTGCCGCCGAACCCGCGCGGCGCAACGCCGATCACCGTGAACGTACGCCCGTTCGCGCGGATCGTGCTGCCGACGAAGCCCGGCGACAGGTTGTGGCGCCGCCACACCGAGTACGACGCGATCGCCACCGCCGCGCCCGAGCCCGGACGCTCCTCGTCCACGGTGAACGCGCGGCCGGCGGCGAGCCCCACGCCGAGCGCCTTGAAGTAGTTCGACGACACGATCGACGCGAATGTCTGCGTCGTCGTGTCGCCCTCGCGAATGCCGACGGTCGAGAAGGTGTGCGCCAGCAGCTCGTCGAACGCGCCGCTTCGCTCGCGAAGATCGACGTAGGCCGGGTACGAGAAATCGCGGTAGGTGTCGGGCTTCACGCGATCGCGGCTGAAGACGGCAACGACGCGATCGATGAGTCCCGGCCGCGGCTGCAGCACCAGCGTGTTGACGACAGAGAAGACCGCCGCGTTGACGCCGATGCCCAGCGCGAGCACGCCGACCGCCACGGCGGTGAAGGCCGGCGTACGACGCAGGAGGCGAAGGCTGTGGCGGAGATCCTGAAGCAGCATATGGCTCCTCGGAGGTACTACGAGGACCGCCCCGATCGGTTCACTGGATCTTGAACGGCACCGACGCGACTGCCTTGTCCCACATGATCGTCAGCTTGCCGCCGGCGTCGCTCATGTCGGTGAAGTCCCAGGTGAGCTGTTCCACCGAGAACGGCAGCGTTCCCAGCGTCATCGGCGCCCGGACGACGTCCTTGTCGGGGGTGTAGCCGTAGGCGCCCCAGATCTCAGCGGTGTTCTTGGGATCGTAGCGGGTCTGCGCCTTCCAGTTCGACACGATCAGGGTCCACGCGTTGGGCTTCAGATCGATGAACATCGTATAGGTGCCCGGGGCGACCGTCTTGCCGTTGATCACGAGCGGCACCTCGGTCTTGAGCTGGGTCGAGTAGTTGGCGCCGGCGCGCCATACCGGCGCATCCGGGTTCGCGATCTTCCCGTAGCTGGCGCCGGTCCCGCCGAGCACGTCGCGGCCGCGCTTGATCGGCCGGCCATAGGTGATTTCAATCCACTTCCCGCCCTTATAGGACGGCTCGGCGGCGTTGTCGTACTTTCCTCCCACTTCGGTGGCCGCTGTTCCCGTGGGGCTCGCCGGACGACCTCCCTGCGCGAACACCAGCACGCTCATCGCCAGGGCGGCCGCACTCGCCGCAACCAGATTCTTCATCATTGCTCTCTCCTCCAGTAAAATCCCGCCGTGCCTACCCGTTCGCCGCTCGATGACGACGCCACCATCGGACCGGCGACGGCGCGGACGCCGACTCCTGGTGGCCTCACGCCGGGCGCAATCGTCGCCGGCCGCTACCGCCTGGTCGCCCTGCTCGGGCGCGGCGGCATGGGTGAAGTGTATCGCGCCGACGACCTCACGCTCGATCAACCGGTCGCCCTGAAGTTCCTGCCCGGCGGCGTCGCCGAGGACGACAGCCGGCTGGCGCAGTTTCACAACGAGCTGCGCGTCGCGCGGCAAGTGTCGCACAAGAACGTCTGCCGCCTCTACGACCTTGGCGCCGCCGACGGCCGGCGCTTCCTCACGATGGAGTACGTCGACGGCGAGGACCTGGCGTCGCTGCTCCGCCGGATCGGTCGTATTCCCGAGGACAAAGCAGTCGAGCTCGCGCGCCAGCTGTGCGCCGGAGTGGCCGCGGCACACGAGCGCGGCGTACTCCACCGCGATCTGAAGCCGGCCAACGTGATGATCGACGGCGACGGCAACGTGCGCATCACCGACTTCGGCATCGCCACTGCCGGTGGCGACGCCGGCGCCGCCGTGGTCGGCACGCCGCAGTACATGGCGCCGGAGCTGCTGGCGGGGCAACCGGCCTCGATTCGCAGCGACCTCTACGCGCTCGGCCTCGTCCTGTTCGAGATCTTCACCGGCCGCCGCGCCTACGACGCGAAGTCGCTCGGCGATCTGAAGCAGCTCCACGACACCGGCGCGCTCGCGACACCGTCGTCCATCGTGCGCAATCTCGACCCGGCGATCGAGCGCCTGATTCTTCGTTGCCTCAACAAGGATCCGGAGAAGCGGCCCGGGTCAGCGCTCGCCGTCGCGGCGGCGCTGCCCGGCGGCGATCCGCTCGCCGCGGCGCTGGCGGCGGGCGAAACACCGTCGCCGGCAATGCTGGTCGCGGCCGGTGAGAGCGAGGCGCTCAGTATCGGCCGCGGTCTCGCCGCCGTCGCACTGGTCGTGATCGGCCTCGCGATCCTGGTCGCGTTCTCGTCGAGGACGACTGTCGCCGGACGCTCGCCGCTCGACAAGCCGCCGGCAGTGCTGATCGATCGCGCGCAGCAGATCCTGGCGTCGGTCGGCTACACCGACCCGATCGCTGACTCGGCCTACGGCTTCACGGCGCACATCGTGTTCCTCCGCTGGATCGCCGCCACTGATTCGTCGGCCCGTCGGTGGGACAGCCTGCGGGCGGGCCTGCCTTCGGCGGTCAACATGTGGTACCGCACCAGCCCGCGTCCGCTCGCGACAACGCGCGCGTCGGCTCTGGTCGGGCCAAGCGATCCGCCGATGGCGGTGTCCGGCATGGCGTCGGTCGCGGTCGACTCGACCGGCCGGTTGATCGAGCTTCAGGCGGTGCCGCCGCAGATCAGCACCGACGAGGATGGCGCGCCGCCGACGCCGCCGTGGCGCGCGCTGTTCGATGCCGCAGGGCTCGACATCTCGACGTTCGCGCCGGTGACGCCACAGTGGTCGCCGCGCGACTTCGCCGATACGCGCGCCGCATGGGAAGGGCCGATGACCGGCCATCCCGACTATCGCGTGCGGGTCGAGGCTGCCGCGTATCGCGGACGCCCGACTTCGATGTTTCTGCTCGGCCCATGGTCGCGACCGAGCCGCATGGCGCCGATTTCGCGCTCGATGTCACAAGTCGTGCTCAGCGGGATCGTCTCGCTCCTGCTGATCGCGTTGACAGTCGCGGCCTTGATGCTGGCCCGCTACAACCTGAAGGCGGGGCGTGCGGATCGCCGCGGCGCCACGCGTCTCGCGTTGTTCGTCATGGTGGGCAACGCCGTCATGTTCGTGATTGCGGGGCATCACCTGCCTGACGTCAGCGCCGAGCTGAGCTTGTTCACCCGGAGCTTCGGCAGCGTCCTCTTCGACGCCGGTATGTTGTGGATCGTGTACCTGGCGCTCGAGCCGTATGTCCGGCGCTTCTGGCCCGACGGCATCCTCGGGTGGACGCGCCTGCTTTCGGGCTACGTCCGCGATCCACGCGTCGGACGCGATCTGTTGACCGGCTGCGTGATCGGCACGGTGCTCGGCCTGCTGGAGCAGTCCAACGACGTCCTGCCGCCGCTGTTCGGCTTTCCGGCCCGAGTCCCGACATCGCAGGCCATCAGGACGCTGGCCGGTGCGGCCCCAACCCTGGACTACATCTGGGACTCCATCGTCAACGGCATCGTCGTCGCGGTGTTCCTGGTGCTCGGGTATGTCCTGCTGCGGCTGACCCTGCGGCGAACCGGCCTGGTCATCGCCGCGTCGGTGATCCTGGTGGCAATTGTGCAGGTCGGCGGATCACAGGCACTCTCGACGGAGACGGTCTGGTGGATTACTGCGATCCAGCAGGGCATCATCGTCGCCGCGGCGACGACCATCGTCATCCGCTACGGATTGCTGGTCACCGCCGTCGCGCTGCCGATCGTGAACATCGTCGCGAATGTGCCGTTGACCTTCGCGCTCTCGCACTGGACGGCGACGACCTCGAACGTCACGATCGGTGCGGTGCTCGGGCTGACGCTGTTCGCCTTCTACGCGTCGCGGGCCGGCCAGCCGCTCTTTGGGAAGTTGGAGTTCTGAGTTTTCCGTTCTAACTTCTGAGTTTCTTGGTCGTCCGCGCCGAAGGCGGCGCCGTCCAGGGATCCTCCGGCCATGGGTGCCTGGGATAGCGGCCGCGCAGTTCCTTTCGCACCTCTGGATAGGTTCGATCCCAGAAGCTGCGCAGATCGCGCGTGACCTGGACCGGCCGGCCGTTTGGCGCGAGGAGCGCCAGCACGACGGCCTCGCGCTGACGTCCAACCCGCGGCGTTTCCGCCAGGCCGAACAGCTCCTGCAGTTTCACAGACGCCGAGACGCTGCCGTCCTCGTGATATTCCAGCGGGTGCCGGCGTCCGCTCGGAACCGCCAGCGACTCGGGTGCGTCGCGAGCCAGATCGCGGACCAGGTCGGCGGCGAGCGCGCGTTCGAGGTGCACGTCGTCCAGGGAGCGCGCCCCATACGCGGCGGTGCGGACCAGGGTCTCGACGTCGACCTGGTGGCCGGCGAACCGCAGACGCCGGAGCAGCGTCGTCTCCTCCTCGCGCGGGCCGCGAGCGAGCCATGCCTCTGCCAGCAACGGCGCGGCGATCTCGGGATCAACGGGCACCGGACGCTGCGAGAGCACCAGGGCGTCGTAACGATCGACGATCGTCGCCCGGACCTTGCCGGTCTCCTTGTCGAAGCGGTGAACGGTGTCCGAGGCCGTCGGCGTGAGCCATTCGCGTTCGACCCGGCTCGCGATCCGGACCTTGGTGGATTGTGAATGGCGGCTGACGTCGAGGGCGACGAGAAACTCGCCGTCGCGGACGCCGCTCTCCGCCGCGATCGTCGCCCCGGCGCCGGATGCGAGCAGGACGTTCGACGAGCCCGGCTCTCGCCGCTGTGCCACACGGTCCGGGTATCCGGCGAGAATCGCGCGGCGAAAATCGACCTCTGCGAACAATGGGGACGGCCGCTTCTCCGCGAGATCGTCGGCCACACGCTGCACGTGCGGAGGCACATCGCGCCAGTTGTCGATCGCCGACAGCAGGTCGGACGAGGTCGACGCGGTGCGTGGCGGCAGGAAGTGGCGCTCCGACAACAGGGCGCACGCCTGGGCGATCGGTCGTGCGCCGCCGGCTTCCACCAGCATGCGGGCCAGCCGCGGATGCACCGGCAGGCGGCGCACCTGTTCGCCGAGCGCCGTCAACCGGGCGGGCCCGCTGATCAAACCGAGGCGGGCGAGCAGCGTCAACGCGGCATCGAGCGCCTCCTCGCGCGGCCGCTCGAACCACTCGAGCGTGCGCGGGTCGCCGCCCCATGCGATCACATCGAGCGCCGTGCCCGCCAGATCGATCCGGTTGATCTCCGGCTCCCGGTGCGGCCGCAGCCGATCGCGCGCGTCCCAAAGGCGCCTGACGAGGCCCGGCGCCAGCCGGCCGGCGCGGCCGGCACGCTGATCGGCGGCGTCCTTCGTGATGCGCTCGGTCTCGAGGCTGTCGATGCCCCGCTCGGCGTCGTACCTCGCGACCTTCTGCAGACCGGCGTCGATCACCGCCGTGACGCCCGGCACCGTGAGCGACGTCTCGGCGATGTTGGTCGCGACAATGACGCGACGGCGGGCTGAAGGCCGCAGCGCCAGATCCTGCTCGTCCGCGTCGAGCGATCCATGAAGCGGCACGATCTCCACGCCGCTCCCGGCCTTCTGTTGCAGCTCGCCGACGGCGCGGCGGATCTCCCCTGCGCCCGGCAGGAAGCACAGCACCTGCCCGTCGGTCGCGCCGAGCAGATCGATTGCCGCCTCTGACACCGATTGTCCCGGGTGATAGGTGATGTCGATCGGATGGGTACGGCCGGCGACGTCGATCACCGGACAGCCGCCGAGAAACGACGACACCGGCCCGGACTCGAGCGTCGCCGACATGACGACGATGCGGAGATCGTCACGCGCGCGCCAGGCCTGCCTGGCGAGGGCGATCGCGAGATCCGCATGTACGCTGCGCTCGTGAAATTCGTCGAGGATGACCGTCGTGAAATCCGACAGCAGCGGATCGTTCTGCAGGCGCGCGGTCAAGACGCCTTCGGTCACGACGAGCAGCCGGGTGTCGGCGCTGAAGCGGCGTTCGAAGCGGACCTGCCAGCCGATCTCGCGGCCGAGCGTCCAGCCTTGCTCGTGCGCGAGTCGCGCGGCAATCGCACGCGCGGCCACACGTCGCGGCTGGAGCAGGATGACCGGGCCGTCGGCAAGGAGAGCGGGAGGAACGCGAGTCGTCTTGCCCGCGCCTGGCGCGGCGGTGACCACCACAGCCCGCGATCGCCGGACGACACCGAGGATCTGGTCGAGGAACGGGTCGATCGGGAGCGGGATCAGAGGCAAGAAAAACAGTGGAGAGCGCGAAGAACACGACGATCAACGCAGAAACCGCAGAACTCGCAGACACACTCTGCGGGTTCCGCGGGTTCCGCGTTTGACGTCGTGATCACGCCGTCGTCGCAACCCCGATTGGACAGCTGACGCCGGTGCCGCCCAGGCCGCAGTAGCCGTCGGGATTCTTCGCGAGGTACTGCTGGTGGTAGTCCTCGGCGTAGTAGAACGCGGGCTCCGGCAGAATCTCGGTCGTGATCGGGCCGTAGCCGGCCGCGGTCAGCTGTTTCTGAAACGCGTCGCGCGAGGCTTCAGCCGCGCGCTGCTGGTCGGCGTTCTCGTAGTAGATCCCCGAGCGGTACTGGGTACCGACATCGTTGCCCTGGCGCATCCCCTGGGTCGGATCATGGTTCTCCCAGAACACCTTCAGCAGATCCGCGTAACTGATCGCCTTCGGATCGAACACGACCAGCACCACCTCGTTGTGGCCGGTCATGCCGGTGCACAC
>Ga0070665_100007540_pt1 | contig 11061 bp, 12 predicted proteins | sample KBSS13metaG_FD_65862 | JGI IMG/M metagenome (GOLD analysis project Ga0070665, IMG submission 65862) | Switchgrass rhizosphere microbial communities from Kellogg Biological Station, Michigan, USA - KBS S1-3 metaG | ecosystem: Host-associated > Plants > Roots > Rhizosphere > Soil ...
CGTGACATGGCCTGGGCAGCAGTGGCGCTGGCGCGAATGGGGCATCGCGATGAGGCGCGGGCGGCGGTGCTGGCATACTTCAATGCGCGGCCGACGGGGAAGATGCGCGCGGAGACGAATGGCGCTGATTACCAGATTTCTGTGGTGCGGTATTTCGGCAACGGAGAAGAGGAGCCTTTCTTTACGCAGGAGGGCAGCACCAATGTTGAGTTCGATGATTGGGGCGAGGCACTGTGGGCGCTAGGCGAGTATCTGAAGCGATTCGATGATTCTGAACTGCTGCGTGAAGAGACGTATCGCGGAAAGCTATACGAGAGCGCGCGTGACTTCATTGTGAAACCGCTGCTAGCCAACACTGAGCCTTATGAAGGCGGGCTCATTGTGAATGCGGACACCTCGATCTGGGAGGAGCGGCAGAAGGATAAGAAGCATTTTGCCTTTTCGACAGCAGCGGCGATTTTTGGATTGCGTGAATTTGCCGATGTGGCCCGGCGAGCGGGCGACGACAAGACTCGCATTGAGGTGCTGGGCAAGATCAGTGAGCTGCAGAGGGGGTTCGATGCTGCATTCATCAAGCAGGGGCATCTGCACGGAACGCTGGAAGCAGGCGTGAAGAACGACATTGACGGCGCACTGATACCGATCATCAACTTCGGCATTGTGACCGATCCGGCGATTGTTCGCGACACGGTGGAGCGAATGAATTTGCTCAAGGTCGTGTCAGGTGGATACAGACGGGTGCGCGGAACATACACGGATCCCGCTATCTATGAGTACTGGTATGAGCAAGAGGAGTTTCTGTTCGTCGATCTGCAACTCGCGGAACTTTATCGGCGGCTGGGAAGGACGCCTGAGGCGGACGCAATGCTGGCGCGAATTGTGAAGAAGGCGGCAGCGGACCACAACATCATTCCGGAGATGTATGTCGCGGTGCCGTGCAAGCTGTTTTCCGGAAAGATAGGCGATCCGACGGGAGCGCTGCCGATGGTCGGATATGGGGCGGGGGCTTTTGTACTCCACATCATGGAGAGGGAAAGGACAGGAATTAGGGATTAGGGACCAGGGAATAGCCCGTGTATTCATCGCTGCGGACTGGGCACTCAAACTGATCCTGACTTAGAGCATCGCCCCCCGACAGCGAGGGACCCTTCGGCTTCGCTCAGGGCAGGCCCCGGGGGCATCCGGCAAAGAAAGATGCAGGCGCCGGAGCGACGCCTGCATCCTCAAACAGGAACTAGATATCAGCCGCAGCGGTGAGGATCCTCGCCGGGGTAGTTTCCTTGTACGCAGGGAACGGTGCTGAGGTACTCGTAGATTGCGCGAAGGTCGTGGTCCGAGAGATGGCGGAGGTTCGGCCAGGGCATGATCTGCAGGAGATTTCCATCGAATGGACGAGGGATGCAGTTTGCATTGGGCGCGCCGGTGCAAGGCGGATGGAGGTGATCGGGATCGATGCCGGTGCGAATGGTGTGGAGGAAATGCTGGAAGCTATCCCCGCCGATCGGTTTGCCGCTGGCATCGGGAGTGAGGTTGCGCGTGATGATTTCGGCCGAGCCGGGAATCAGCGCGCCGAAGTTTCTGCCGCCGCCGAGGTAGGTGGCTGGGTTGGTCTGCTCCGGTTGATTGAAGTACGGATTGCCGCCGGGGAGATACTGGCTCGGCGGGCCGGCGGAGTGGCAGCCATTGCAGTCGCCTGCAACGTTTACGAAGTAGCTTCCGAGTCCCACGAGTGCGACGTTCTTGCCTTTCATATTGAGGGGCACGGGAGCGGCGTTCAGGCCGATCTGGACGCGTGAATCCCCTGATTCGGCGGCCTTCGCAGTCGAAGGCGCGTTGGATGCGGCGATCGCGATTGTGGCGACGACGGCGCAGGTAGCGGTGATCTGAAGCAGGCGAGAGCGGGTCATAAGGTTTCCCTTTCAGAGATGGTGAAAGTGAGGAAGATTCTTTGGTCTTCGTCCGGAGGAAAAAACAACTTGCTTTGGTGCGAATTGTCTTCCCTTGCTCGAATGGATAGCAATCGTACAGTCAGGTTGTTGTGGTGTCTAACGAATTGTTGTTGAAATCAGGTGTACGCCCACCTCCGGTTTTGCGAGAGCTCTGGTTTGGCTGTAAAAAACATCGCTAAATGCGACTGGGATGGTGCTCAGAGCGAATTTTGTCAAAGATATTTGCGACTGGGGAGCAAGATATCTGCGACTAGATTGCAAAAGGCAAAGATATTCGCGACTGGATTGCACCTGGCAGCGCGGAATCTTGCAGACGAGATGATGGAGCCCTATGCTTAAGCCGCCGGAACATGCCTAGATCATCTTTAGCCGGCGTCTGTTTACCAAAATATAACTTCCGGGTGGGCCACGATACAACCCTGACGGGGCATGCATACGCGTTTGCGCATCGATTAACATGTGGACGAGATGAACGCTAAGGACTTCCGCTGGTTCGTACTGGGGTATTGTGTCCTGTTGATAGCTGCCTTAGAGTTTCGCTCCGGCGAAACTATTGGCATCAATGCTGATTTGTACAACGGAGAATACTCGTATCAAGAGGGTTCTGCCCCGTGGGCTATTGGTTTTGCTGTTGTTGGATCACTGCTCTATTTCTTACTCCTTGGCAGTAAAGTTGCTCCGGGTCTGCAGCGAGTGCCATACCTATTCCGCCGTTGGGTCGCGGGCTTGGTCGATTTCATCTGGGCTATGGTGATTCCGACGGCTTTTATGGGGTTCGCTGTCGTCCTCTCGGAGTATCGACGCACAGGCGTTTTCGACTGGCTCGTGGAACGACAAGAGCATCAATCTGGCGACTGGCTTTATGTCTTTGGATCCATTTTCCTGCTCATGTTTGTTCTTGCGCCGTCTTATTTTGCATTGTCGTGGTGGCGGGGGAAACCGACTCTTGGGTCATGCATCTTCGGTTTCAGAATCGTGGCAGACGAGGGAACCCAACTTCGCTTTTGGAAGGCTGCTCTTCGTGCTTTGCTTGGCTCAATGGCTCTGCTTGGTTGGCCATGTTGGATTCTGGCGTATTGGCTAAAGCGCGACAAGTCTGCGGGAAAATTCTGGCTCGATGCAGTCTTCGAGACCCACGCAGAGTTTTTCGGGTAGGTGTGAAGCGGCTCTTGAACGTTCGTCGCGGAAGTATCACCGCCTACTCGGAAATTATCCGGATAGCGGTCAATTTTTGGATTACTTCAGCCATGCAGTCGCTTCGTCGGACCAGCGATGATCGGAAGAGTCCCAGCAACCTGGTGCAGCATTTGGCACGGTCGGAAAGTTCGTTCGACAACGGCCCTGCCGGGCTGTGAAGTCGAATGTGGCATGAGGATAGCCGTTGATCAGCAACGCGCACTTGATTCCATCTGCCGACCAGAGAATCGAAAGAGACGATTCGCCGTCACGGTCCGAAACGCTCGCAACATTGTAGATATGCAATGCGTCGAGGATCATGTTGTCGGAGCGATCCAAGTCCAATGCATAGAAGTAGCCAGTGTCTCCGTCGTCCTCGAAGGATGCGCTGTGCGGATGGGTAGGAGAATCACTCGCAAAGAACGCGTTGTCGCCCGGTTTGAAAGTCTGCCCCGACATTGAGTCATTCTCTCAGAAGGAAACGTTTTTCGAGACCAAAGGTCGACATGCTTCTGGACAACCGCTCAACCGGACGTAACCGTTTCGGTGCAGATCCGACATCGCTCCTCATCGAGGATGAGAGGTCCGCCAGGACTCCAAAATCTCGATATGCTAGCTTGGATCGTGTAGCGGGCTTTTTGCAGACGGCTTGCTGATTTCATAGATTCCTCGCCGCCATGTCACATTTGGGGGTTCTATCCCGTCCCACTTCTGAAGACAGGAGAAAACCTATGAAAAAGGCCTTCACGATGATCCTTGTGGGCGTGGTTGCGGCGACTCTGTTCGCATTGCTTGTGCATGCAGTGTTAGTGGCCGCGCATGTTTCAAATTCCTCCTCCTCCGGCGCCACGGTTCAGGGCTTAACTCCAAGGCGCATCTGGGCCCTAGTGGCAGACGGACTGAGACTTGCCGCAGTCCTCGCAGGTTCGATGAGCCTGATGCGCTCGGCTCATCAAATCGGAAATCGCGTGCGAAACGGTGCGATCTTGGCGTTGGCGGTCGGGATAGTCAAGCCCCAAGGGGGCTTGGCATCGGATACAGTCGCCATTCCTTGGGAATTGGGAGGCACTACATCGCGGGCAAATGATGGTTTCACTTTCACGGAGTGAAGGGAAGAACTTCGGGTTAGACAGAGCGTTCCTTTGACTATCGAGGGCCTCGGGAACTCGTGCAGACCGGGAAGCTGGCAGGTGAAGTTCGATGGGGGCACGTAGGGCCTGTAGTTTCCGAATAAAATCGATTCCGGCGAGTGGATTCTGTATCCTCCGATCCACAATCGATCGCTGCGCGCTACCGCGTATCCGTAAGCTGCAGTCGCTTTCGATTTCGTCGTTGATGGAGCCAGGCGGCACGTCGGAGTAGCCGTGATCGCTCCGTCAGCCACAGCAATGAGGTTCAGCACTGCACGGTGCATTTCGTTCCTTTCTGATGTTCGGTTGGGATGCTGGTATCAGGCGCGCATCCCATGACAGGTGGAGTCCTGGGGCGCTTACGCATCGTCGCGATTGGTTAATCCAGCAGGGAAGGGAAGGATGAATGGAAGAGACAGCGAATAGTGGCCTGCCTTTAAGCACTTTGCATCGGGCCGCGGAGCAGGGAATGCGGTTTCTCCAACTCTCGTTTATTTAATAAGTTGCAGCCCCTTGTTTTCTTATGCTTTCTATTTCGAAGGAAGATTTTGACAAAGTGTTTAGATGACACTAATATAGTGTGTACATGACACGAAAGGAGCCACGAGATGCTCAGCTTCATCAAGGTGCCGCCAACCACTTACGTCATGCAGTACAAACACGGCAAGATCAAACGAGAGGGACCCGGACTTTCCTTCTTCTACTACGGCCCGACGACGACGATCGTTGCTGTTCCGATAGCGAGCACTGATGTTCCCTTCGTCTTCCAAGAGGCTACGGCCGACTTCCAGACTGTCAGCATCCAAGGCCAATTCACGTACCGCGTCTCAGATCCGAAGCGGCTCTCCACTCTGCTGGATTTCAGCATCAATGGGCGGAGAGCTTACACGTCCGAGGATCCGCGGAAACTACCAGAACGGTTGGTGCACACCCTTCAGACATTGACTCGTTCGATTACTCAGAGTCTGACGCTGAAAGAAGCTTTGATCAGCTCAGACTCAATCGTCAGCGAGGCCCTTCTGAAGTTTCGAGATTCTGAATCCGTGCGAAATCTCGGAATCGAAGTTTTAGCGCTCTCGATTCTCGCGATCAAGCCGACGCCGGAGACCGGCCGCGCTCTTGAAGCCGAGGCACGGGAGGCATTGCAGCGCCGGGCAGACGAAGCAATCTATGCCCGTCGAAATGCGGCAGTCGAACAGGAACGGCTCATTAAAGAGAGCGAGCTGAATACTGAGATTGCTGTTGAAGAGAAGAAACGTCAGATCCGGGAGACGCAAATGGCTGCCGACATAGCGGTCGAAGAGCAACGAGCAAAGCTGATCGACCACCGCGTTGAGAACGAGCGTAAGGACGCCGACAGCAAAGCGTATGCACTCACGGAGACGCTGAAGCCGCTCCGTGGCCTAGACTGGAAAACACTCATGATGCTGAGCGGGCAAACGACTGACGCTAGAAGCCTGATCGCTCTCGCCTTCCAGGAAATGGCTGAGAACGCTCAGAAGATCGGCGAGCTTAACATCTCTCCAGACCTCCTGACATCCTTAACAAAGCCTGCACTCAGCGCGGTCCCACCGGTGAGGAAATAGCCGTGTTCAAAAAGATCGTCCTCGTTACTCGTAAGACAAGGCTCGACGGACTGATTGAGCGCTTCAACACGCGCTCGCAGGCCAAGTTTTATATCGAGCACGCGGGCGGTGACTTTGCGGACTATGAGCGCGAGGACAATTCCTACCAGTGCGCCCTGGAACTTGTTCGGCGAACTCTCGATCTCGAGATGCCGATCCAGGTATTGGACCGTTCACTGTTACCAACCTTCCAGTTCCAGAAAGAGGATGTTGTTGTTACGCTTGGCCAGGATGGGCTGGTTGCAAATACTGCCAAGTACGCGGGTGGCCAGCCCATCGTTGCGGTCAACCCTGAACCGAGCCGCTTCGACGGCATCCTCCTTCCGTTTCTGCCGGATCAGGCCCGGCCGGCACTAATGCGGGTTCTCGAAAGCAAGGCGAACATACGTGAGGTTACTCTTGCGGCCGTGGACCTCAATGACGGCCAACGGCTTCTCGCGTTCAACGATCTGTTCCTCGGCGCAAGAACTCATGTTTCTGCGCTCTACCGCATCTCGTGCGGAAGCAGGTCCGAGGTGCAATCATCGAGCGGCGTGCTGGTCTCGACTGGAGCCGGCTCGACTGGCTGGGTTTCCTCTGCATTCAACATGGCGTCGGGCATAGCCGGATTTCGCGGCAGCGCACCAATCGAACGTGTCCAGATGTCGTGGGAAGACCCGCGGCTGTTGTACGTCGTTCGGGAACCCTTTCTCAGCAGACACTCGCAGGTTGGCATCGTCGCCGGCCTGATCAACACTGGCGAAACTCTGGCACTTGAATCTCTCATGCCATCTGGTGGTGCGATTTTCAGCGACGGTATCGAGTCCGATTACCTGGAGTTCAATTCGGGCGCCGTGGCCCGTGTTGCCGCAGCAGAGCAGAGGGCGCGCCTTGTCGTATCCTGAAACGTGCATGAAAGTTGCAGTCGATATCGTCATCTTCACGATCGAAGATGGTGTGCTCAAAGTTCTTCTCGTAAAACGGAAGATTCCGCCTTTCAAGGATCAACTGGCGGTCCCTGGCGGCTTCGTTCTCGAGCACGAGAGTCTCGATCAAGCGGCGCTTCGGGAGCTGCGTGAAGAGACGGGAGTAGCGAATGTCTATCTCGAGCAGCTTTACTCGTTCGGGGATGTAACACGTGACCCTCGAGGAAGAATTATCTCGATTGCTTACTTTGCCTTGATATCCGCTGGGCACAAGTTGAGGGCCGGAACCGACGCCTCGGAAGCCAGTTGGTGGCCTGCTCAGCGGACTCCACCTCTCGCATTCGATCACGCGAAGATACTCGCCTATGCTCTGGAGCGCCTTCGCAACAAGCTCGAATACACGACCGTAGGCTTCCAGCTGCTCCCGTCGAAGTTCACACTCGGGGAGCTCCAGGCGGTCTACGAGGCGATTCTGGATAAGCCGATGGACAAGAGAAACTTTCGCAGGAAGGTCGCGGAGTTGAAGATCCTGAAGCCGCTCAGGGAGTATCGAAGCGATGTGGGGCGCCCTGCGCAGCTCTTCCAATTTGTAGCGGCGCGATTCGAAAAGCTGAAGGATAAGGGTATTCTCTTTCCGTTTTAGCTCTAACTCATCGGGGAGATCCCTGGCCTCTAATAAGAGGAGATTTCCCGGGACCAGAACTGATCCCGGGAATTTGCCCAGAGCCTCGGAAATCAGCCTACAGGCCGAGGCTGGCCGACGCATTCTCGCGGAACATTTCGCCCGGGCGGATATAGCGGCGCAAAACGCGACGGGATTTGTGGCGGGTAGTTTTCGCGATCGCGCGTTCGGACGATCCGTTCAACGCGGCCTGTGTTGCCATGCCGGCACGGACACTGTGACCAGCGATGTTGGTTACGTTCATACCTGCTCGCGATGCGGCAGTTTTGAAAATCGCCGCGATCGAATCGCGATGCAGACCTGTGGTTCCGACGTGACCGTGACGGTCGACTCCGCGAAAGACTGCACCGAAGGTGATTTTGGCTGCCTTCAGCCACTGACGAAGCGCTCTGATCGGGCAGGTATCGTCGTGTTCGCCAAAAGGGATCGCGACCTTGTCGCCGGCCTGCTCCTGGTCGGCTTTTGAGCGTGGCAGGTTGATCACGAGTCCCGACGCTGAAAAGCACAAATCAGCCACGGTCATCGCACAGAGTTCCGATCGGCGAAACGCGCCCGCGAAACCGATGAGGATCAGGCGCGATCGCGAAGACCGAGGAGATTCTTCGGGCACGCGGCAAGAAGCCGACAAATGTCGCTCAACAGAAGCGCGTCTTTGCATTTCTGCGCGACGCCCAGGGTGCGGCGAGCGCCTTTGAGGACTTCACCGACTACGAAGTGCTTGGTCGACGCGGAAGATTCGTCGGACCCAGCTGCCTGGTGGGCCATCGAGATCGATGCGAGGCGTCGTGCGATTGTCGCAGGTGCAAGCCGGGCTACGACGCAGGATGCAATGTAGAGAGCGATGGTCTGAGGAGCAGATGGCAGGGAAGTGAGTCGGTGATCTGCGCACCAGGATTCGAAGATCCGGAAGTCGGATTGGTAGGCCTTGCGGGTCGAAGGAGCTTTGGCGGCACGAATGAGGTCGTTAGCTTGTTGGATTAGGTCTTCAAGGCCGGTAGAAAGATGAGAAGGAGTGATGAGTTTGTCTTGCATGAGAGAACTCCTGGCATAGAACGGTGAGGCGGACAGGAAGCGCACGGGAGGCCTCCCGGAGGAGGTGGTTAGCATAGGATGGCGAAGGCTTGCTACTGGATAGACTGCGACGGGGGCTATTTTAGGGTAGGTGGCACACTAGACAGTTAGGAGAACATTTGAGATCTACACGTGACTCATGAACGGGCTGACTCTTCCTGAGATTCTGGCTTGCCCGCCTCTTAATTGACTACCTAGAACGGACATGGGGGCCGTCAGTCGGGAAGAGAATGATTCGAGTGAGACGGAGTGGCCCGACATCATTTTGCGCAACGCGCAGCCAACATCCGAGCCGATTGCTGAGGTTCTCACCTTCTCAAAACATCACCTTATCGGAAGATGGGCATTTGCACGTTGACGAACTGCAATGATAGATCTCCGGCATGTTTTACGCCGGGGCTCGAACGTCTCGGCGCCCTGACAGTTTCTCGCGTGAGTACCCGAAAGCGGGAATGGAGCGGGCGGTGGGATTCGAACCCACGCAGTGCCAGGTTGGAAGCCTGGTGCCTTTCCGCTTGGCGACGCCCGCTTTATGGCTGTGGTCCAGGGAGTGGGAGTTGAACCCACGAGCTCGCGATTATCAATCGCGCGCTCTGCCAACTGAGCTATCCCTGGATCTGAAGAGTGGTGCCGGGTGCAGGAGTCGAACCCGCGTAGCTTGCTTGTAAGACAAGCGTTCTGCCGTTGAACTAACCCGGCCAATGGAGCGCGTGATGGGAATTGAACCCACAACCTTCGGGCTTCGGACGCCAACGCTCAATCCGTTGAGCCTCACGCGCAGACAAACAGAATTGGAACCGTCCGCGGGACTTCAACCCGCATCCTCATCGTTAGGACCGATGCGCTCTCTGCATTGAGCTAGGACGGCAAACTGGAGGCCCCGGCGAGATTCGAACTCGCGACCTGCTCTTTAGAAGAGAGCCGCTCTGATTCCAACTGAGCTACAGGGCCGGTTGCGTCTTGATCCATCCAATCTCCTTCCGACTCGCACTCTTAACTCTGCGAACGACCACATCTGTGCGATACGGGCGAAAGCTGCGTACTTCCACCGTGATGAGGCAACGGAACCATAGCCCATCAATCTTCCGGTAGACCTGCGGTTCATTTCCAGCTACCGGAATTTCGAGCTTCGGCTTGTTCTTCATTCGCTGAAAGCGCTTGGACTCCTTATAGAGAAGTAGTCCGGTCAGAGGATGGACATAAAAGCCCTCGACCTTCGACCAGCGCCCGGAGAATACTCGCAACACCGACTGTCCATACACCTCGCCACCCTCGCCGAGAAAGGTATTCGTCTCAACCTCCCCCATCAGATGAGTCCAGATGTGGTAGCCCGAGAGTCCGCGCCGGGCAAGTGCGTCGCAGAACTCGCCGAACACTTTGTCCCAAGGCCGTCCGACCTTCTTGCGGATTGCCCCACGCAGTGGTGATAGAAAGTCGGAGAATCCCTCCGCGTTGATCTGCCTCTTCCGGGAAGAAGAACGGAACCCGCCGTATTCATCCGGATAGTCGTGCTCTCGATCGGGGTTAGCTTTGACTCTGCCGCCGTATTTTTTCGTGATCGCCCGATTGCGGCCATGCCGCGGTCGTTCGGTCGTGCACTTCGCTAAATCTGGTCTCACATTCACCTCGTTAGTGATTCGTCATCGGTTGACCTCCTCTTTTGTCCACGGCAATCTCCTTTCGTTGTGTTGCGTTTGGTGGAGTCGGTGGGATTTGAACCCACATTGGGATTTCTCCCACTGATTAAAAGTCAGGTCTCTGCAATCCAATTCGAGTACGACTCCAAAGTTGGTGGGTCACCGGGAAGTCGAATCCCGTCCGAGCGGTTAAGAGCCGCCTATGCTGCCGTCAACACCTGTGACCCGTCTGCGCCTTCGCCCGCAGCAATGGTGGACGTGGTGAGAGTCGAACTCACGGACTGGCGCTTATAAGGCGCCGGCTACATACCACCCAGCAGCTACACGTCCACAGAATCTGGTGGCTGCGGTCAGATTTGAACTGACTACCTTGCGCTTATGAGACGCCTGCTCATCCGCATGAGCTTCGCAGCCGTTGGCGAGGGTGGGAGGACTCGAACCTCCGGGTCCGGTTTTGGAGACCGGCAGTGTAGCCACTTCGCTTACACCCTCATTTTCAAAGAGCAATAAAAAACCCGGCCTAAGCCGGGTCTGGTGCGCAATGCGCAAAATGCACTCAGACCCTCAAAAAACGACTCTCCTAGTGACCCGCTTCCAGATCGTTCTGGCTATCCCGAGTTTGGAAGTCTTCAACGACACGTCTAGACACCCTTCAATAAATGCGATCACTTGTGGAGCGCCCGGCAGGACTCGAACCTGCGTTTACTTCGTTCGTAGCGAAGGCCATCCATCCGCTCTGGCACGGGCACTCAAATCTTTGGTCGGGGAACTCAGAATTGAACTGAGTCCACGTGCTCCCAAGGCACGGATGCAAACGCATTACACCATTCCCCGATTGGTGCCAGCCCAGCGAGTTGAACGCTGCTCTCTCCGTTTTCAGCGGAGC
>Ga0070665_100007541_pt1 | contig 11060 bp, 9 predicted proteins | sample KBSS13metaG_FD_65862 | JGI IMG/M metagenome (GOLD analysis project Ga0070665, IMG submission 65862) | Switchgrass rhizosphere microbial communities from Kellogg Biological Station, Michigan, USA - KBS S1-3 metaG | ecosystem: Host-associated > Plants > Roots > Rhizosphere > Soil ...
TCCCTAGGCGGTTTTAGGCGATGGCTTTCGAACCGGCTCGTTCGAGTAGCGATCATCGGCGGCGCCGTTGCAACGCTCGTGTATTGGCTTGTCCTTCCGAAGTTGCCGGAAATACGCGAACACATAAGGAAGGAAGTCCACGAAGACCGAAGCGGCGATCCCGGGCGAGTTTCAACGCTCGTGCCCGACCCGGCCAGCGACCCCGCAATTTCTCCCGACGGAAAACTCGTGGCATTCCGGCGCAACAGCTATGCGCCCGGTGGCGCGGGAATTTTTGTGACCAGCAGCGAAGGCAAGGGCGTGATGCAATTGACTCAGCATCCAGGGGATTGCTGTCCCGCGTGGTCGCCCGACGGACAGAACCTTGCCTTTACACGCATCGCCGCCGACGAATACGCAATTTATATCGTGAGCGCGAAAGGCGGAACCCAGAAGAAAGTCTCGCGGCCAGATCCGCGCAGAAAGCGCGGTGAACTAGCCTGGACGCCCGATGGAAAATTCATCGCCTTTTCGGGCGATTCTCCTCGCGGCGGTTCTCAAATCTTCCTCTTGTCGGTGGAAGATTCCTCGGCAGAGCCCATAACTGAACCGCAAGGCCAGGACCGCGATTGGGGTCCGGCGTTCTCACCTGATGGCACGCAAATGGCCTTTGTGCGCGGAAACGGCGCGGGATTTCCAGAAGAAGTTTACGTGATGGCGCTCAACGGTGGGCCGGCACGCCAGCTGACGAACGAACGCGCTGCGATCATGGGTCCGCCGACGTGGTCGCAAGATGGAACGAACGTCATTTTCTCATCGACCAAAGAGGGCGACCCCGCGTTGTGGGCCATTCCGGCAAGCGGAGGCGCTGCCACCCGGATGGTAGGGACCGGCAGCGCCACGTGGCATCCGGTTATCGCGAAACACAGTGGACAAATGGCGGCGCAGAAGATTTCGCGCTCGTCGGGAGTCTACTGCCTGCCTGTCGATGGCGAACCAGGCAAAAACACACCGTTTGTGGTCACCTCTACGAACGGAAGAAACGAAGGTCCGCAACCTTCGCCGGATGGACGACGGCTCGTCTTTATGTCGGATCGGTCAGGCTACGTGGAGATTTGGGTCAGCAATCGCGACGGATCTTCTCCCGCCCAACTGACGAATCTTCACGGATCCGGAACACCGCGTTGGTCGCCTGATGGTCTGTGGATCGCGTTTGACAGCACGACTCACGACTTCAGCGGTGGGACTGGCGTGTCTTCCGTTTGGGTCGTTTCGTCCATGGGCGGAGTACCGCGCGCCTTGGTCAAAGATGAATTCGAGAACTCCGTTCCCAGCTGGTCGCACGACGGCAAGTGGGTCTATTTCGGTTCGAACCGCTCCGGAAAAGATCAAGTTTGGAAAGTGCCCGCCGAAGGCGGAACGCCGGTGCAAGTCACGCGCGACGGCGGATTCGCCGCGCTCGAATCAGTCGACGGAGGAACGGTGTATTTCGCAAAGACCCGCTACGACAATCCGGAGCTTTGGCGGATGCCGGTTGCTGGCGGACTGGAAACGTTGGTTTCCGGAACCCTGCACCCGCGCTCCTGGGCTGCGTGGAGTCCGACGAGCCGCGGCATCTTCTTCTCGTCGCCAGAGGGCCCGAACGGCGGCTCTTCCATCGATTTCTACGATTTCCAGACGCGGCTAGTCCATCAGGTCAGTTTGCTGGACCGCAGCCCGTTTTGGCTGTCCGCATCAGCGGACGGGAAACAGGTGTTCTTCAATCAGGCTGAGCGCGACGAGAGCAGCATTGTGCTGGTGAAGGCGCAATAAAACGTCGCGTGCTCAGTCGATGCCATGAATGCGCAAACTCACGAGCTTATCAATCGTTAAGTCCTTCATGCCGCGCGACTGCATGTCCCGAATGAATTCTGGCGAAACGCCGTGAATGCGCATCGCGACCAACTGGTCGGGCTCGGGGTGTTTATAGCCGAGACTCGCTAGTTTTTCGATAAACTCTGGCGACACTCCGTGAATACGAAATGCAATCAGTTTCTGCAAATCTATGTTCTCGTAGCCGTCGGTTTTTAGCTGCTGCATGTATTCGGGCGAAACACCGTGGATGCGCATCGCCACCAGCGTGTCCTCATCAGGTTTATAGCCGGACTTTTGCAGGTACGCGACCATTTCCGGCGAGACTCCGTGAATGCGAAACGCAACGAGCTTGTCGGCATCCGTTGCGGGCAATCCGGACTTGCGCAGCTCATCGATAAAATTCTGCGTCACGTTGAAGATGCGGAACGCAATCAGCTTGTCCGCGTCCAAGCCTTTCAGATTGCGCGACTTCATCTCCTTCGCAAAGTCGAGCGACACATCGAAAATCGCCATCGAGAACTGCTTTTCGTCGTCAATCCCGCTGAAGCCGAGGTTGCTCATCTTGGAGACGTACTGCGGATCGGCCGCGAAGTGAAAAACGCCGGCGCCTTCGCCATTGTCCAGAAAGCCTTCGCAGTCAAATTTCCCGGCATCCCGAGCGATCACAAACTTAACGTCTTGCTTGCCGGACTTGGAAAAGTCGACACCTTTGAAATCGCTCGCCGGCCAGTCGGATTGGTGATTCGAGTTGTTGTGCTTGTCGTGGTAAATGAGCCCGAAAGAAACCTTGCCGGACTCGTCGGAGCGCGCGATGGTCCAGCTGCCTTTGCGCGTGTCCGCGGCGCGAGCGATTAAGCCGAGCACCAGCGTGCAGGCGATCAGTATGTAGGCTACTAATGCGTGACGGCGATTCATGGTGGCGATGTCCTCCATAAGGAAACCTCAAAAGCAAACTTCTGAACTTCTTCGCTTCCCTGGGCACACGGAGAGCGGGCGCGTCGGAATCGGGTTGCAGGGTTTGTACCTACAAACCCTGCGCTAAGAAGCCCAACGCGACAACCCACCGAAGATCGAGTTTCGATTACTCCAGAACGCCAGCGTGTTTCAGCTGGATCAGCTTATCCAAATCGAGATTCTTGAAGCCGTGGCTCTTCGCCAGTTCAATGAACTGCGGCGTGATACCTTGCACCTTCGCCCCGACAACTTCATCCACATCGGGCTTGAAGCCGGCGGCTTGTAATCCCTTGATGTAGTCCGCGGTCACTCCCTGCACTTTGAGCGCGACCCACTCGTCCTTGTCGGGATTGATTCCCGTGGCGCGAATGCTGCGCACGTAATCGGCGTTAATTCCCTGCACTTTCATGCCGATTAGGTCGTCCGAATCGGGCTTGATGCCGAGGTCATTCAGCGCCTTCACATATTCCGGCCCGATGCCTTGCACTTTCATCCCGATAATTTGATCGGCGTCGGCGTTAAAGCCCAGTTTCCGCATCTGGTCGACGTATTCGGGGGTAATTCCCTGCACTTTCATGCCGACGAGCTGATCAGCGTCGGGGTTGAATCCTAGCTTCCGCATCTGATCAACATATTCAGGCGTAATCCCCTGGACCTTCATTCCGATAAGCTGATCCGCGTCAGGCTGGAAACCCAGCTTACGCATCTGGTCCACGTATTCAGGCGTGATGCCCTGCACTTTCATGCCAATGAGCTGGTCTGCATCGGAGTTGAAGCCCATTTTGTGAATCTGCTCGACGTATTCGGGCGTGATGCCTTGCACTTTCATGCTGATCAGCGAATCGACGTCGCTGTCGAGCTTCATGGCGCGAACCTGGTGGATGTATTCGGGCGTAATTCCCTGTACTTTCATCGAGACCAGCTCTTCGATGGAAGGCTTCAGCCCTTCCGCGCGAATTTCGTGGATGTATTGCGACGTGATGCCCTGCACCTTCATGGTGATCAGGTCATCGGCGGAGAGGTTGTCAAACCCTTCCGCCTTCATGCTGTCAATGTAGGACTGCTTGGGTGACGGCGGTTGCTCAGGTTGCGCGCCTTGCGCCGGAGCAGCTTTCTGCGCGGGCTTGGCTTGCGGCTCAGCGCGCGGCGCCGTGATAGTAATGACGGGCTCGCCACCCGAGACCTCAAGCGCGGGCTTCTGCAACGAAAAAAGTGAATGTGCGGAAACTGGCCGAACGATCCCAAACAGAGCATTGGCGGCCATCATTGCGGTGACAACACAGAGAAGCCCAAAAGCAACGCCGGCATTGCGCAGGCCGCTTCCCTTTTCACCGAGACCGAGAAGCCTAGCCACACGCGAGGCCAGCGGGCCGCGATTCGCAGCCATCGCGAGCGAGGGAGCAACGCGCCACTCTTCCATCAAAGCAAGTGCGCGGGCATATTCCGCAGGATTTCCGCAAACGGACAAAGCCACGTCGTCGCAGCAGTTTTCGCGCTCAGCGCGAATTCGCTTGTTTAACCACCACACTCCCGGGTGATAGAAAAGCAGCGTTTCAACGGCGACCTGGAACACATTCACAAAAGCATCGAAGCGGCGAATGTGGGCTAGTTCATGCGCGATTACTGCGCGGAGCTGCGCTTCCGTAAGGCCGGTGAGAGCCGACACGGGAAGAAAAACGACCGGACGGAACCAACCGAGGACTGCCGGCGCGTCTAGATGAAGGGACTCACAATAGCGCACGGCGCGCGTGATACCGAGGCGCTGATGCAAATCGCGACAAAGGCCGAGGAGTCCGGCGGTGACGGGATGAGAATCGCGACGGCGCAGACGAGCCACGACAAAAAATCCTCCCGCAGTGCGCAGGCTGAAGAGCAGCACACCCGCAAACCAAACCGTGACGAGCCAGTTCATCGCGCTGACATTGACTGGAACCGAAGGCTCAGCAGGTGGAACCGAGGCGGTGTGGTGTGCCGCCAGTTTCGCAGCGCTCCCGGCAACGACGAATGAAAGATCCGGAGCGCCTGTCGGCGCGGAAGAACTGTTGAGTACAAAGAACGTGATCACCGGTGCGGCAAGCATCAAGGCCAGCGCCGCGACTCCGATGGCGTAGCGAGCGGAAGCCTTACGCGCGAACGCAATCGCTGCGGCAGCCAATGCCGCAATCGCCGCTCCCTGCCAAACGAAATGCGAAAGGGCCAGACCGAGATTGCGGAGAACGTCAGGAGCGAGCCACTGCGAGACGGCGTTCATCGGAGATTCCTTTCGTGTTCGTCGAGCAGGTTACGAAGTTCTTCAATTTCTTGCCGGGAGCTGCGCTGCGCGGCCAGGGCATGCAGCATCAGCTCGCGCGCGGAGCCGTCGAAAACGCGCTCCAGCACGTCCGCGGCAAGCTGCCGCTTGGTTTTTTCCGCCGGCTGCTCCGCTTCATAGACATGCGCGCGCTGATCCTCGTTGCGGCGGACCAGGCCCTTTGTGGTCATGATCTGCATCAGCTTCAGAACAGTTGTGTAGCCGGGAGCCTTTTCTTCCTGCAGCGCTTCGTGGACTTCGCGAACCGTGGATGGTCCGCGATCCCAGAGCACCTGGAGGATTTGCAGCTCACCGGCGGTGGGCTTTTGTGGCGTGGCGTCTTTCATGCGATGCACCATACTACGAAGGAATTCGTAATGTCAACGAAAATCTTCGTACTTCTTTGGACGCCGGTTTTGGGCCTGTGGTTAGCACGTCGAAACATATACTTTAGGGAATTGGGCCAATCGACCCAACAAGCTATGAACAGACGATCCAAAAGGACGGGCAACGAGCAAACCGCAAGGAGAGTTGGTCTGGCGCGGGCCCTTTCGAAGCTGGGCTATTGCTCGCGCAGCGCTGCGTTCGAACTAATACGCACAGGACGCGTGCGGCTTAACGGGTCTGGCACAAGAAATCCGGAGGCGCCGGTAAGCCTTGGGCGGGATCGCATCGAAGTGGATGGCGTTCGAATCGAGAGATCCGAAAAAGCCTATTGGATGTTGAACAAGCCGCGGGGCTTGGTGACAACCGCCGACGATGAACAAGGACGCGAAACGGTGTATGCACGTCTCCCTAGCGGCCTGCCTTGGATGGGACCGGTCGGGCGGCTTGATAAAGCCAGCGAAGGGTTGCTGCTCTTCACCAACGATTCGGAGTGGGCGGGGCGGATTACATCGCCCGAATCGCAACTGGACAAAACCTATCATGTGCAGATTGCAGCGGTCGCGGACGAAGAGTTGATGCAGAAGTTGAGGCATGGAGTCCACGAAGGTGGCGACGTTTTGCACGCGAAAACTGCTCGGCTCATCCGCCGCGCCGACAAGAATTCGTGGATTGAAATCGTGCTCGACGAAGGCAAGAACCGGCAGATTCGGCGAATGCTAGACGTTTGCGGGATTGAAGTTTTGCGCTTGATTCGCGTGGGCATCGGTCCTCTGCAACTCGGTTCACTGGGCAAAGGCGAGTCGCGGCAGCTGGCCGCGCAGGAAAAGAAGGCACTGGACTGCGCACTGGAACAGTGCTGAGGCGACTCCCCGGTGCGGCGAGCGGTACAGCGAACAACTTTGGCGGGTACAGCAAATTCCTAATAGAAGTCGCATTCGGTTTCCGGCAATCTCTGTTTGCGAATGGAGACAACTCCATTCCACTTGAGTTCGAGGGGAAAGGCGGAGTTTCCCAAGAAATTGGGACCTCAGGGCTGGGACGCCTTTCCCTTCGTAACCAAAACCACCTGAAGCAAATTCCTTACATATGAAAACACTTGGGATCTGCTGGATCGTCTATGGGATTTTTCGCCTGGGTATGGGCATTGTCGCCGTGCTGCTGGCGCCAACGGCGACCGTCATGTTTGGAGCACTGCTGACTCGCGTCGCGGACCCGTTCACCTGGATGGATCTCTTTCACGCTCTGTACGCGGGTTGCGCGGCGCTCGCGTTCCTCTGCGGAATTCTCGGGATCGTCGGCGGCGTCGCGCTACTGCGAAACCCAGCATCGGGGCGAGGGCTGCTACTGGCTGCGAGTTTTCTTTCGCTTTCGGATTTGCCTGTTGGAATCGCGATCAGCGTGTACACGCTGATTGTCTTGTTGCGTGGGCCAGCGGTGGCGCCAGTCACGCAAAGCCGAAGCTAGCCAGAGATTCGCCAGGACATCAGTTAAGCAGGAACGACATCAGTTGACAGGTATGGGCTGGTTGAGGCGGGGCTTCAGATACCAGCATGGCTGATCGCCGTAATGCGGAAAGAGCGAGTGGACGCACGTAAGCGTTTCGACCGGCTGCGTCTGATCAATCTGATAATCGAACTTGCCGCTCTTTTGCGGAATCGCCAGTACGCGTGTACGCGTCATGCTCTCAAAAGGATCGGTCGGTGTGCGATGGAGCATGCGGACGCGCAGATAGCAGTAATCGAATGCATAGACCGCGATAAACGCAACGGCGAGTCCGGCAAGAATCCGCTTGAAAATTTGCGTGTACGTCACGCAGCGAGTATAGCCGAAGCAGTCCGCCTCATCCTTTGCGCCGTCATTGCTTGATCTCGACCGGCGTGCCGATCTTGATTGTGGAACCGAAACGCTTGTAGTTGGCGTACTTCACCGTAAAGCGGATGTGAACTCCACCGGCCCGAAAGTTCAACGTATCGTCGGCATGGGTATACGTAGGAAACCAGTAGGGGCCGGTTATGTTTTCACGGTATGTAGTGAAGTGCGGAAAAATGTTTTCGTTATTTTTCTTAATGATGTCGGGAACCGCTTTACCGTAACTCTTCACGATCTGCAGATCCTTTTCGTCCACCCACACGCGACCTTGGAAATAACGCTCGTCTTTTTCCATTTTCTTCGGCGCGACATCGAGAACGTACGTATGCAACTCATCCACAATCTGCTTGCCGACGTACGTCACGTTGTATTTCGGGAGCTCTTCGGCAGTGAGGACGAAAGGCTGAATGCTGCGGAGGTCGTCGATGTCCTGCTTGGTGAATTGCAAGCGGGTTATGCTCGAAACAGGCGCGTAGGTGTCCTTCTCGTAGCGTTTGCCTTCCGGAGTGAAGCTGACGTCGGTCGTTAGCCGATACTCGCCGTCAGGCTGGCCATCGTAGTCGAGCGTTTGAAAGACAAAGGTTTGCGTGTAAGTGTAGTTGTCGCGCTCCCGCTTGAACTCCGATTCGTGTTGCGAAAATTTCGCGATGATCTGTTCGATAGGGATCGCGGGCGGCGTATTGGTGATTTCGGATTCGTCGTGACCTTCTGACCTGTCGGCAGGAGGCGCCGATGTGCTACTGGAAGGCATTCCCGGTGAGCCGGACGAACCGCCGGAGGCAGGGGGCCGCGGGAGTGGGCCTTGCTGCTGCGCGCGCACCGAGGTTGGCAATAGCGTCGCTGAAATCACAAACGCCGCAACTGCCGCGAGGTGCGGAAAGCTTCGGCGATCAAAAGTGCGAAGAGGTGTTGGGATTAGGGTGAGAAGGCTCATGCTAGTGCAACCGCTCCTAGAGAAAAGTGTGGCCTTAAGGATAAGACTTGTAAAGGCGGCAACAGGTTGCATCGAAGCAAACGGCAAGAGGTCGATGAGGGTATTTGGCTGGTGAGCTTTATGGACTACGATCTCGGTTACATCGATCTCGAGGAAAGGACTCTGCAGCCTTTAAACAACCCTTTTCGCCCAAAGGTGTAAAGTATGTCTCAGGTACGTTCTGTAAGGGATGTCTCCGAACTGTATAAGGTGAGATTGGTGGAGCCGATGGGATTCGAACCCACGACCTCCTCGATGCCATCGAGGCGCGCTCCCAACTGCGCCACGGCCCCACCGAAGGACTTCAGTTTACCACATTCGCTATCATCCCAAACTTCGCATTCATCACGATCACGCATTATTCAACTGCGGGGCAGGTTTTAGGAATTTAAAAAACGTCGCATTCGCCAAAATCGTGACAAGAGATGCGACCAAGGTCGCGTTGTAGATTTCGCGGGAGATTAGACCTGCATTGAGCGAGACTTGAGCGAGGATGAACGAGAATTCGCCGATTTGCGTGAGACCGATGCCGACGCGCTTGGCAGTGTCCCACTGATAACCGAAGGCACGGACGATGCCGCTCCAAACAAAAAATTTCCCAACGACAATTAGCCCGGCCAGTATGGCGACGAGTTGCCACGAAGAAAGCCATGTCTTGGGATCGATCAGCATTCCGATCGTTACGAAGAAAAGAGCAACGAAGGCGTCGCGCAGTGGCAGCGTTTGCTTTTCCAATTTGTGAACAAAGTCGGAGTTGCCGAGCAGTAGTCCAGCGACGAACGCCCCGAGCGCCATAGAGAGGCCAATCATTTCGGTGATAGCGGCAACGACTAGGCAAATGGTCAATGCCAACAGCAGCGAGATTTCGTCGTTGCCAGTTTTTTCGATGCGCGCGAGGAGGCGCGGAATAACTTTCCATCCAGCAAAGGCGATGGGCACCAGGAGCAAGAGCGCACGTCCGATTTTCCAGGCCACCTGGCCATAGTTGCCCTCAGCGGAGTTCAGGCCCGGAAGCAAGATCGTAAGGATAACGACGGCCAGATCTTCAACCAGCGTCAGCGTAATCATCACGCGGCCGGACTCAGACGAAAGTTCACCGCGGTCCATGAGCAGGCGCATCATCACCATGGTGCTGGCGACCGAAATGATGCAGCCGATGGCAATGCCCTGCAGCAGCGGCCAGCCAAGCAGTGCCCCGACTCCCACACCAAGTCCGACAGAAATCAAAATCCCCAACGGCGCGCCCAGAAGCGCTACCCACTTCACTTTGAGCAGTTCCGGGATGGAAAATTCGATACCGACGGAGAACATCAGCAAGATGACGCCGATTTCCGCCATGATTTCGAAGGTGCGGACGTCGTGGACCCGGATGCCGGGGGTCAGCGGGCTAAGGATGAGTCCCGCAAGGACGTAGCCGAGGAGGATGGGCTGCCGCAAGCGCCACGCGAGGAGGCCGCAGACAAAGGCACAGGCGAAGACCATGGCGATGTCGCGGTAGATGAGAGAGTGTTCCGGCATGAGCGCTCGAAGAACGACGATTCGGTGTCGAAATCCATAGTGAAACGGAAGAAGTGTAACACTGGAAGTGCGGACCACGAGTGAAGAAGCGCAAGGCGGGCCCCTCCCCCACCTTGTCTGTGCCTAAGCTGCTGAAAACAAAGCGCAGACGGAATACGAAAAAGTGAAGAGTGTGAAAGGAAAGGCGTCACGGGAGGAAATTAGGTAAGAGTGTGAAAAGACGGAACTTAGAGCGATCCGGAAAGATTAAAGCGCAATCGGACGAAGTATTACCTTTTTGTTAATGTACCATAGAATATCGTCAGTATCAAGCAAAAAAGCCCTTCATTTGAGCCGCGAGGTCAGGACGGTTGGCGAAGCGCGGACAAGAAGGCTTGGTGAACGCGGGAGAGGGAGCGGCCACGGAGAGTGAGTGCGCCGATGGTGCGAGTGGCTTGGGAGTCCGCGATGCGGACGAATTTCAGGTCCCGATCGCGGGTGACGGCCATGGCAGGAACGAGGGAGATTCCCATGCCTGCGCCGACGAGGCCGAGCAGGCTGGAAAACTGTCCGCTCTCGAAAACTACTTGAGGGGAAACGCGTGCGCGGTCACAGGCGGCGACGGCGTTTTCGCGGAAACAGTGGCCGTCGCGCAGGAGCAGGAAGGGTTCTTTGCGAAGATCGCGAAGAGAGACCGAGTTCCGACGCGCGAGTTTGTGTTTTTTGGGCAGTGCGGCGAAGAGAGGTTCTGTAAGCAATGGCAGGGATTCAAACTCGTGGCCGCGCACGGGGAGCGCGAGAATCGCGAGGTCGAGCATTCCTGAGCGGAGACGGTCGAGGAGGACAGGGGTTATTTCTTCCACGATGGAGACGGCCGCCTCGGCGAAGCGTTTCGAGAACTGCGCGAGGATGGGCGGCAGAAAATAGGGCGCGACGGTCGGGATCACGCCGACGGTGACGTGACCGGAGATGGAGTCGCGCGTTTCGGAGACATCGCCGCGGGCGGCTTTCAGTTCGCGCAGCACAGCGCGGGCGCGCGGCAGAAAGGTTTTACCGGCATCGGTGAGGCGAACGGAGCGGCCGAGGCGGTCAAAGAGGCGAGCGCCGAGTTCGGCTTCGAGTTTTAGGATTTGCTGCGAAAGAGAAGGCTGAGAGACGTGGGAATGTTCGGCGGCTCGTGAGAAGCTGCCAGTTTCGGCTACGGCACAGAAATAGCGGAGTTGGTGGAGTTCCATTTGCTAAAACCCGCACCCTGAA
>Ga0070665_100007542_pt1 | contig 11059 bp, 10 predicted proteins | sample KBSS13metaG_FD_65862 | JGI IMG/M metagenome (GOLD analysis project Ga0070665, IMG submission 65862) | Switchgrass rhizosphere microbial communities from Kellogg Biological Station, Michigan, USA - KBS S1-3 metaG | ecosystem: Host-associated > Plants > Roots > Rhizosphere > Soil ...
AGGGAGTCCCGGGTGGCGGGGTCGGGGTCGTCCGCGATCCACCGCATCGTCCGGTCCCGCAGAGACGGATCCATCAGCGCAGATCCATCAGGCCCGGGCCACCAGGTCGCGCAGCAGCTCGCCCATCCGGGTCGCGGCGGCCCGCCCCGCCGCGAGGACCTCCTCGTGGTCGAGCGGCTCCCCGGTCATGCCCGCGGCCAGGTTCGTGACCAGCGACAACCCGAAGACCTCGGCGCCTGCGGCCCGCGCCGCGATCGCCTCGAACACGGTCGACATCCCGACCAGGTCGGCACCGAGCCCGCGCAGCATCCGGATCTCCGCGGGCGTCTCGAAATGGGGGCCGGGCAGCCCGGCGTACACCCCCTCCGTCAGCGTGGGGTCGATCTCCCTCGCCAGCCCGCGCAGCCGCGCCGAGTACAGGTCGGTCAGATCGGTGAACTGCGGCCCCACCAGCGGGGACCGCGCCAACAGGTTGAGGTGGTCGGAGATCAGCACGGGCTGGCCCACGGACATGCCCTCGCGGATCCCGCCCGCCGCGTTCGTGAGGACGACGGTCCGACAGCCCGCGGCGACCGCCGTCCGGACGCCGTGCACCACGGCCTCGACCGGGTGCCCCTCGTAGGCGTGGGTGCGGCCGAGCAGCACCAGCACCCGGCGCCCGCCGACCTCCACGGAGCGGAGGGTGCCACCGTGCCCCTGCACCGCGGGCGGGAGGAACCCGGGCAGCGCGTCCATCGCCACCTCGGCCCGGGCCTCGCCGATCACGTCCGCGGCGGGCCGCCAGCCGGACCCGAGGACCACGGCGACGTCGTGGGCGGCCACCCCGGTGGACCGGGCGAGTGCCCCGGCCGCCTCCTGTGCCAGATCGGTGCTCATGACGACCACCCTAGGGCGGTCCGGCGCCGACGGGCTCGGTCGTCCACAGGTCGTCAGACGGGTGGGGTGAGGCTGTTCGCCACGCTCGCGAACAGCTCCTCCGAGCGGGTGCCCTCGTGGTCGGTCGGGACGGTCAGCGCGACGGCCCACACGCCGTCGGGCACCGGGACCGTGCGGACGACGCTCGTCCGGGAGACGCCCCCGAGCACGCTCGTGTAGCGCGAGTCCACGGCGTCCACCTGGGCGCCCGCGACCGGCCCCGACGCACCCGGGACGACCGAGTCCACGCCGAGCCGTTCGGCGGTGAACCCCGCCGCGACGTCCTGGACGGTCCCGGTCCGCCACAGGGCGATCTCCTCGGAGGAGTCCGGGCTGAGCCAGCGCACGAGCCCGTCCCGGTCGACCCGTTCCCAGTCCGCGGGCACCGCGATCGACCAGCCCTCGGACACGACGGTCGTGGGGTCGCTCGCCCGGGTCAGCGTGACCGTGGACAGCGCCGACTGGCCCGCGATCGTGCGGGTGGCCATGTACCCGCCCGCCGCGCCGAACAGCACCAGCAGCGCGCCTGCGATCGCCAGCGGCACGGCCCAGCGGGTGGGCAGGCCGGTGGGCTGCGGCGGCCGCGGCCGGACCGGTGTCTCGACGTGCACCGGCGGGCGCGCCGGCATCGGGGGCGCCGCCTGGGCGGCGTACGAGCCGCTCGGGAGCGGGCCCGGCGCGGCGGCGAGCGGGGTGCCGCGGGACGGGATCCGCGCGCTCGACCCCCACTGGTCCGACGCCGCCACCCGTGGCTCCGGCACCGCTTCGGGACGGGGGGTGACCTGGGAGTACGTGGTCGGCGCGTCCGGCGATCCGGGGTAGAGGGGATCGTCCGGGTCGTCCATCAACGGACGCAGCCGCCGTCGGACCTCCTCCAGCGGCATCCGCTGGTCGGGGTCCTTGACCATCAGCGCCGCGATGACGTCCGCGACGGGGCCCATGTCGCGCGGGCGGGGGACGTCGCCGTCGACGACCTCGGTGATGGTGGACACCGGGTCGCCCTTGACGTCGTACGGCGGGCGGCCCTCGATCGCCGCGAAGAGCGTGGCGCCCAGCCCCCAGAGGTCCGCGGCGGGCGTGACCGCGCCGCCCATCGCGACCTCGGGGGCGATGTAGGCGGGGGACCCGAGGACGAGCCCGGCCGTGGTCATCGGGGCGTCGGACGAGTTCCGCGCGATGCCGAAGTCCGTGAGCTTGATCCGCCCGTCGTGCGCGACGAGCACGTTCCCCGGCTTGACGTCCCGGTGCGTGATCCCCGCCCGGTGTGCGGCCCGCAGCGCCGCCGCGGTGGCGTACCCGACGACCGCGGCCTGGTTCGCCGACAGCCGCCCGTTGTCCTGGATGATCGTGGCCAGGTTCCGGGACGGGACCAGCTCGAGGACGACGAGGGGTTCGCCCTCGGCGTCGACGACGTCGAACACGGTGATGACGTTCGGGTGCGACAGCCCGCCGAGCGCGCGCGCCTCGCGCAGCATCCGCTCGCGCATGCCGAGCGCCTCGCGCTCCGGGACACCGCGCGGGACCTTCAGCTCCTTGACCGCGACGCGGCGGCGGAGCACCTCGTCGTAACCGGACCAGACCGTGCCCATCGCACCGCTGCCGAGCTGGCCGGAGAGGCGATACCGGTCGCCGACGACGCGGCCCGGCTGCTCGTCTTCCTGCGTGGACACGGACCCCATTCTGCCGATGCGGCGTGACGGCGGTGCGCCGGGTCCACCTTCGACGCCCTCGTCCGGGGCATTGACCAGCACAAACGCGTACGTCACGTGACCGGGTGACAACGCTGTGCTGTCCTCGTGTCGGCGGCGAACGGCGGGTCCGCCCGTTCGTCGCAACCATGGGCAACCGCTCGTCACAGGTGTGCCGACCGGCCGCAGCAGATCACCGACCCCTTGGCGCGGATACCCGGTGAACTCCCGGTTTCGGGTTGGTACACCGCTGTCCGGGTGAGCACCATGGAGTCATGCAGGACAGAGCGAAGAGCCCTCTGGGGGCGGTCCCGGGCGGTGCCCGGTGACCCTGCTCGAGGCGCACCCCGAGCTCGCCGCCAGTGGCGACGACGACGTCGTCGCGGACCTCGGCGCGGGCACCGGCCCGGCCTGGCTCGACCAGTGGCTGCAGGCCCACCGCGGCGACGTCGTCGCCGTCCGTCGATCGCTGCACTCCGTACCCGAACTCGGTCGCGACGAGCATCGCACGACCGCCCTCGTGGCCCGCCGCCTGATGGCCGCGGGCCTCGAGCCCCGCACCCTGCCCGGCGGCACCGGCCTCGTCTGCGACGTGGGCCGGGGCGACCGCTGCGTGGCCCTGCGCGCCGACCTGGACGCGCTCCCGCTGCCCGAGGAGACCGGGCTGCCGTTCGCGTCGACCGTGCCGAACGTCATGCACGCCTGTGGGCACGACGCGCACACCGCGATGGTCCTCGGCGCAGGCCTGGCGCTGGCGTCCGCGCCGTCGCTGCCCGGCCGCGTCCGGCTGGTGTTCCAGCCGGCCGAGGAGGTGCAGCCCGGCGGCGCGCTCGACGTCGTCGCCGACGGCGCCATGGGGGACGTGGAGCGCATCTTCGCGCTGCACTGCGACCCGCGGCTCGAGGTCGGCAGGCTCGGCACCCGCGTCGGCCCGATCACCTCGGCGTGCGACGTCGTGGAGATCCGGCTGACCTCGCCCGGCGGGCACACCGCCCGTCCGCATCTCACCGCGGATCTCGTGGAGGCCCTCGGGCTGCTCATCACCCAGCTGCCGCTGCTGCTGACCCGCCAAGTCGACCCCCGCTCGGGGACCGTCCTGGTGTGGGGTGCGGTGCAGTCCGGTGAGGCCGCCAACGCGATCCCGCAGCACGGCGTGCTGCGCGGCACGCTGCGCACCGCGGACCACGGCACGTGGACCGAGTTGGAGGACAAGTTCCGGGCGCTGGTCGCGGCCGTGCTCGCCCCCACCGGGGTGGGCTACGTGGTCGACCACATCCGGGGCGTCCCGCCGGTGGTGAACGACGCGGACAGCTCCGCCATCCTGCGGGACTCCGCGATCCTCACGGGCGGTCTCGACGCCGCGGCGGAGACCGAGCAGTCCTCCGGCGGCGAGGACTTCGCGTGGTACCTGGAGAAGGTGCCCGGCGCGATGGCCCGGCTGGGTGTGTGGTCGGGGGAGGGTCCGATGAAGGACATCCACCAGCCCACCTTCGACCTGGACGAACGCGCCCTCCCCTTCGGAGTGCGAGTCCTGGTCAACAGCGCCCTCCAAGCCCTGACCTGACCCGCGAGTCGCACACCTCGGCTCGCGAGTCGCACACCTCGGCTCGCGAGTCGCACGTCGCCGAGGTGGTTATCCACAGAATCGACGGCCTGTGGATGGTGTCTGCGCGAGGTGGCGCGCCGGAGTCATCCTTCGGCGCATGGACACGATCACTGATCTGCACGGCGCCGTCCGGCGGCGCGACCTCGCCGCCAGGATCGGCGACGGCAACGTGAGCAGCGCGGTCGCGGCGGGCGTCTGGCACGTTCCGTGGCCCGGCGTGCTCGTCCCGGCGCAGCGGAGGAACGATCCGCTGACGATCATCGCCGCAGCGGTCCTGCATGGGGGCGAGGACGCGTTCGTCTGCGGCCGGACGGCGGCATGGCTCCACGGATGCACCGCCGTGGACCCGCTCCCGGTCCACCTCGCGGTGCCTTATGGCCGGGGACGTCGGCTCTACGAGGGCCTGGCGCTCCACAACGGACGCACGTTGGCCGAGGACGGCTCGGAGTGTCAGGGTCTGCCGGTCCTCACCCTCGACCGCGTCTGTGCCGACCTCCTGTGCCGAGACCACGGGCCCACGGCCTTCGCCGTCTACGACGAGGCGCTCTCACTCGCCGACGACGCCGGTGCCCTGCGTGCCGAGGTCCGCCACCGCATCGAGACACGCTCGGACCGCCGCGGGACGAGACGGGCAGGCGTGCTCGTCGAACTGGCGAGCGGACGGCCGTTCTCGCCGGCGGAGAGCCGACTGCAGTTCAGGGTCGTCGACCTGGGATTCCCGAACCCCACGCTCAACCACCCGATCCACGACGCGACAGGACAGCTCCTGTTCCTCCTCGACCTCGCCTGGCCGGGCGTCCGGATCGCCCTCGAGTACGACGGTCACGCCGCCCACCTCGGCCGTGAGATGCGGGACGCGGACCGTCAGCGCGAGCTGGAGAAGCGCGGCTACATCGTCATCAGGGTGGCTGCGGCCGACCTGAAGGACTTCACGAGGGTGCAGCAGGAGCTCGCGGCGGCCTTCCGGACGCGGGGGTTCCCACTGCGGAGGAACGCCGAGCCCGGTGTCCTCGGAACCCGCAAGCACCGCGACCGCGTGTGGTCGCCCCGTCGACCCGGGTGATCGCGGACGGAGCGTTCTCGCGCCATGAGGCGCAGGACTCGCGACGTGTGGTGTGTGACTCGCGGGGTGTGGTGTGCGACTCGCGGGCCCTGGTGTGTGACTCGCGGGCTGGGGGTCCCGACTCGGGGGTGGGTCAGGAGCTCTTCTGGCTGGGGCGGTTGCGGAGCTCGGTGACGTAGTCGTCCGGGGCTCCTGCGGCCTCCGCGGCGTCCGCGATCACACCCAGGTAGCGGGCGCTCGGGGTGCCGCCCTCGTAGGCGTTGAGCACGTAGATCCAGGGCAGGACGCTGCCCTCGAGGGTCTGCACCCGCAGCCGCAGCTTCTTGTGCAACCCCAGCTCGCCACCCTCCCAGCGGTCCAGCTGGGCGGCGTCGTGGTCCGGGACGTCGTAGAGCACGACGAAGACCTGGGAGTCCGGATCCTCGACGACGGTGGAGAGGGCGCCCTCCCAGGCGTAGTCCTCACCGCCGAAGGTCAGCCGCCATCCCATCAGCCACCCCGTCCCCGCCATCGGCGAGTGCGGGGCGCGCTCCTTCATCTGGTCCGGGTCCATGTTCGACCCGTAGGCGGCGTAGAGCGGCACGGGGGACAGGGTAACGGCGACCGCCAGGGCGGGCCCCGTCGGCACCGCATAGGGTTGTCCCGACAGGACCGAGGCACCGAGAGGACGTGCGCGACAGTGACCCGCATCGTGATCATGGGCGGTGGCCCCGCCGGGTACGAGGCGGCTCTGGTCGCGGCCCAACACGGCAGCGACGTCACCGTCGTCGAGGCCGACGGCATGGGCGGCGCGTGCGTCATCCACGACTGCGTGCCCTCGAAGACCTTCATCTCCTCCGCCGCGGTCCGGGTGGACCTGCACCGCGCCGAGGACCTGGGGGTGCTGCTGGACCGGGACACCGAGGGCGTCGACCTGCCGAAGGTCAACACCCGGGTGAAGAGCCTGGCGCATGCCCAGTCCGCGGACATCCGGACGCGTGTCGAGGCCGAGGGTGTGCGGATCATCAACGGCATGGCGTCGTTCCTGGACGAGACGAGCGGCCGCCAGCCCCACACCGTCGAGGCGCGCCATCACGACGGCACCGTCGAGAAGCTGCCCGCCGACACCGTCCTGATCGCGACCGGTGCCACCCCGCGGGTGTTGGACTCCGCCCGTCCGGACGGCGAGCGCATCCTCACCTGGCGCCAGCTCTACGACCTGCCCGCGCTGCCCGAGCACCTGATCGTCGTCGGGTCCGGGGTGACGGGTGCGGAGTTCGTCTCCGCGTACGTCGAGCTCGGGTGCCGGGTCACCCTGATCTCCAGCCGCGACCGGGTGCTCCCGGGCGAGGACGCGGACGCCGCCGCCGTGCTGGAGGACGTGTTCGCCGAGCGTGGCGTCGAGATCGTCCCGAAGGCCCGGGCCGAGTCCGTGGTGCGGGACGGCGACGAGGTCGTCGTCACCTTGGCCGACGGGCAGACCGTCCGCGGCTCGCACGCCCTGATGACCGTCGGCTCCGTGCCGAACACCGCGGACCTCGGGCTGGAGAAGGTCGGCATCGAGACGGACCGCGGCGGGTTCATCCCGGTGGACCGGGTGTCGCGCACCTCCGTGCCGGGCATCTACGCCGCGGGCGACTGCACCGGGCTGCTCATGCTGGCGTCCGTCGGGTCGATGCAGGGCCGGATCGCCATGTGGCACGCGCTCGGCGAGGGCGTCGCGCCGATCCGGCTGCGGACCGTCGCGTCGAACGTCTTCACGCGGCCGGAGATCGCGACCGTCGGGATCAGCCAGCGGGCGATCGACGCCGGTGAGGTCGCCGCCCGCACCGTGATGCTCCCGCTGGCCACGAACCCGCGGGCGAAGATGCGTGGCCTGCGGCGCGGGTTCGTGAAGCTGTTCTGTCGCCCGGCGACGGGTGTGATCATCGGCGGCGTGGTCGTGGCCCCGGTGGCGAGCGAGCTGGTGCTGCCGATCGCGCTCGCGGTGCAGAACGGGCTGGGCGTCGACGACCTGGCCCACACCTTCTCCGTCTACCCGTCGCTGTCCGGCTCGATCACCGAGGCCGGCCGCCAGCTGATGCAGCACTCCGACCTGGACTGAGGGTTCGACTCGGGGACATCCCCGATCCGCCCGGCGCGGGGCCGCCCGAGAGTGGACGCATGACCACTCCCGTCTCCACCCGCGTGCCGGTCGTCCCGGTGGTCGCGGCCGGGATCGCGGCGCAGCTCGTCGACGATCTCCTCTTCGTGTTCCTGCCCTCCTTCCCGGGCGCCGCCGCGTTGATCGCGATCGGGCTCACCGCCGTCGCGGCCCGCGCGGTCGGGCGCAGGCTCGACGGTGCCGCGGTCCCGCGGGCTGGGCTCGCGGTCGGGCTGGTGTCCGCGACCCTCGGGCTCTGGATCTCCGGGCTCGGTCTCGTCGCGATCCTGGTCGCCGGGATCACGGTGATCGCCGGCGTCGGCGGCGCGGTGCTCGGGCGCCCCGACGTGCGGCCGGGCCACCGCGCCGACTCGTAGCCGGGACCTCGCGGGCCCGGACACACCGATGCCCCCGGTGGACGGTGTCCCCGGGGGCATCGGAGGGAGCTCAGCGTTGAGGATCGTTCCGTTGTTCTCAGCCCGTCGCGGCGAGCTGCGCCTGGCAGGAGGCCAGGGTGCAGAGCGCGGCGGCGGTGTGGCGGTGCGTGACCACCTCGGCGGGGACGGTCCCCGCGAAGGGCCACTCCCCGACGTACCGCTGTGCGTACCAGTAGACGAACAGGTAGGACTCGGGCTCGACGACGAAGACCGGCTCGCCGGGCAGGCTCGCGGCCCAGCGGAGGAAGGCCCTCGTGGCGAGGCCCGGGGGCTGTGCGGCTCGCCGGGTGGAGAGCCACTCCTCGGCCCGCGGGCGCCATTCCCGCACCGACGCGGGGTGCAGGGTGGCACCGGGCAGTTCCCGCAGGTTGACGGTGAACGTGCTGATCGGGACGCCGGCGACGTCGTGGGCCGCCGAGGTCAGGGTGAGCAGGGAGTGCGGACCCGGGATGGGCCCGTCGGTGTGGATGTGGGTGGTGACGTAGGGATCGGGGGGCATGACGGATCCTGTGCTCGAAGGTGACGAGGACGTGTCCGCGCCGAGCGGGCGCTCGGGTCGGACGGATCCGCGGCGCGGTCCTGGCCGCGTGGCGGAGGGACCGGGCCCCGTGGGTGACTCACACGGGTGCGTCTCGTTCGCTGTGTACTTGTGCAGTAACGACGACCGGGACGGTCGAGACCTGGCAAAGCAGGATTCAACCGTCCCGGTGGAGAAGCGTCAATCAGTCCTTGATCTCACACACGACGCCGCCCTGCGAGATCGTCGAGCCCGCCTCGGCGGACAGCCCGGTGACGGTGCCGTCCTTGTGCGCGGTGACGGGGTTCTCCATCTTCATCGCCTCCAGGACGACGATCAGGTCACCGGCGCTCACCGTGTCGCCCTCGGACACGGCGACCTTGATGATCGTGCCCTGCATCGGGGCCGTCACGGCGTCGCCGGAGACCTTGGCGCCCCCGCCGCCACCGGCACGCTTGCGCGGCTTGGCCTTCGCGGCTGCGCCGCCGCCCCCGCCACCGAACGCGATGTCCCCCGGCAGCGAGACCTCGAGGCGCTTCCCACCGACCTCGACGACGACGTTCTGCCGCGGCGCGGTCTCCTCGTCCGCCTCGGCCGCACCGGTGAACGGCTCGACCGTGTTGTCCCACTCGGTCTCGATCCAGCGCGTGTGGACGGTGAAGCCCTCCTCGGTGTCCGAGGTGAACGCCGGGTCGGTCACGACGAGCCGGTGGAACTCCAGCACGGTGGCCATGCCGCCGACCTGGAACTCGGCCAGCGCGCGACGCGACCGCTCCAGGGCCTGGGCCCGGTCCGAGCCGGTGACGATCAGCTTGGCCAGCAGCGAGTCGAACTGCCCGCCGACCACCGAACCGGCCTCGACGCCCGCGTCGACCCGCACACCCGGGCCCGCCGGGTACGCGATGCTCTCGACGGTGCCGGGAGCGGGCAGGAAGTTGCGGCCCGCGTCCTCGCCGTTGATCCGGAACTCGATGGAGTGCCCACGGGGCTCCGGGTCGTCGAGCAGGTTGAGCTCGTGGCCCTCGGCGATGCGGAACTGCTCTCGCACCAGGTCCAGCCCGGACGTCTCCTCGGAGACCGGGTGCTCCACCTGCAGCCGGGTGTTGACCTCGAGGAACGTGATCAGCCCGTCCTGGCCGATCAGGAACTCGACGGTGCCCGCCCCGTAGTAGCCCGCCTCCTTCACGATGTCCTTCGACGCCGTGTAGAGGGTCTTGCGCTGCTCGTCGGTGAGGAACGGCGCGGGGGCCTCCTCGACCAGCTTCTGGAAGCGGCGCTGCAGCGAGCAGTCCCGGGTCCCGACGACGATGACGTTGCCGTGCTGGTCGGCCAGCACCTGGGTCTCGACGTGCCGCGGCTTGTCCAGGTAGCGCTCGACGAAGCACTCGCCGCGACCGAACGCCGCGGTGGCCTCGCGGACGGCCGACTCGTAGAGCTCGGCGATGTCCTTCTCCTCGCGCGCGACCTTCATGCCGCGCCCGCCGCCGCCGAACGCCGCCTTGATGGCGACCGGCAGCCCGTACTCCTTGGCGAACTCGATCACCTCGTCCGCGCCGGACACCGGGTCGTTGGTGCCGGGGACGAGCGGGGCGCCCGCGCGGGTGGCGATGTGCCGGGCGGTGACCTTGTCGCCGAGGTCCCTGATGGACTGCGGCGACGGCCCGATCCAGGTGATGTCGGCGTCGATCACGGCCTGGGCGAAGTCGGCGTTCTCGCTCAGGAAGCCGTAGCCGGGGTGGATGCCGTCAGCGCCGGCCTGCTTGGCCGCACCGATGACCTTCTCGAAGTCCAGGTACGACTCGGCGGCGGTGGTACCGCCGAGGGCGTACGCCTCGTCCGCCAGCCGGACGAACAACGCGTCCCGGTCCGGCTCCGCGTAGACCGCGACACTGGCAAGGCCCGCGTCCTTGGCGGCCCGGATCACCCTGACGGCGATCTCCCCGCGGTTGGCGACGAGAACTTTGCGCAGTGCAGGCACCTTCGGCTCCTCGTGGTCCTCGCCGGCCCCCGTTGCGCCGACGCCTTAACTACCGGGGAGTCTAGGAGTTCACCTGGCGAACACAGAACGAGATCAGGTGTGGGATCCGTCATCAACCGGTCATGGCTGACTGCCACGACGTCGGCGCGGACGCGTCACCAGGGCAGCCGGAGCCGTCGGGGGCGCGGTGGGCCGTCCCCGGTGTAGCGGTGGGATCGTTCCCGGGCGCGCAGCTCGCGGCGGGCGCCCTCGGTCAGGCGGCCCAGGGCGGCACGGGCGACGTCCCAGCCGTCCTGGAGGCCGCCTGCGACCGGGCGGTCGGCGAGGACCCGGGTCGCGAAGGCGGTCCACTCGGCACCGAAACCCGCCGCGAGCAGGGGCCAGTGCCTCGCGGCCTCGCCCGCCCGCTTCCGCAGCAACGCGCGGCGGGTGGCATCGAGCCGGACGGGATCGAGCCCCGCGGGATCCGGACCCCCGGCGACCAGCGACTCCACCAACGCGGCCTGACGAGCGGCGAGCCCGCCGGGCGGGCTCATCGCGGAACCTCGGTGGTCCCGAGGCCCGCCGGATCGTGCGACTCGCGCGGCGAGGTGTGCGACTCGCGCGGTGGGCTGTGGGACTTGCGGGGTGGGGTGTGGGACTTGCGGGGTGGGGTGTGGGACTCGCGCGGTCTGGTGTGGGACTCGCGCGGTCTGGTGTGGGACTCGCGGGGTGGGGTGTGGGACTCGCGGGG
>Ga0070665_100007545_pt1 | contig 11056 bp, 7 predicted proteins | sample KBSS13metaG_FD_65862 | JGI IMG/M metagenome (GOLD analysis project Ga0070665, IMG submission 65862) | Switchgrass rhizosphere microbial communities from Kellogg Biological Station, Michigan, USA - KBS S1-3 metaG | ecosystem: Host-associated > Plants > Roots > Rhizosphere > Soil ...
AGTATCCGGGACTGCCGGTCGTCGTCGTGTCCGCGCAGGAGGAACCGGCGGTGATCCGCCGCGCGATCGCGCACGGCGCATCCGGCTACATCCCGAAGTCGGCGTCGGTCGACACGATCGTCACCGCGGTGCGACGCATTATCGACGGCGACGTCTGGGTGCCGCCGCACATGGTGACGCCGGGCGGCGCGCTCGAGCCCGCCGAAGCCAGCGCCGCCACGCGCATCGCGGAACTGACACCGCAGCAGTTTCGCGTGCTCGGCATGATCGCAGCCGGCCTGCTGAACAAGCAGATCGCGTTCGAATTGAACGTGTCCGAGGCGACGATCAAGGCGCACATGACCGCGATCATGCGCAAGCTGCATGTTTCCAACCGCACGCAAGTCGCGCTGTACGCGAATCACCTGGCGCTCGAGCAGGCCGCGGGTTTGCAGGAGCTGATCGAGTCCGCCGGCTGAGAAGTCCGCGTGTCACGCCGCGGGTTGCGCCGTCCGGTTGTTGTCGCGTCCCAGTTGGGCGATCAGCGCACGCAGCGCCGCCGGCTTGACCGGCTTGCGCAGCAACGCATAACCCAGGTCCTTCGCGCGTGCCTTCAGCTCCGGGCTCGCGTCGGCGGTGATCAGTGCGCCCGGCGGCGGCGGCGCTGCGATCCCGCGCAGGCCATCGAGTGCGGCGAGCCCATCGACCTCGTCGTCGAGATGATAGTCGGCGAGGATCAGGTCCGGGCGCCGCCGCTGCACGGCAGCGGTCGCCTCCTCGATGTTCCGCGCGATGTCGCAGCTGAGTCCCCAGCGCGTCAGCAGCGCGAGCATGCCGTCGAGAATCGCCGGGTCGTTGTCCAGGCACAGCACATGCAGCCCGTGCGGCAAGCCGACCGGCGACGGGCGGCGGAGCACGCGCGTGGCGGTGCCGGCGGCCGCCTCCGGGGCGCGCGGCACGTGGATCGCGAAGCGGCTGCCGCGCCCCGGCCGCGAGTCCGCGCTCAGCTCGTGATTGAGGATGCGGGCGATGCGTTCGCAGATCGCGAGGCCGAGTCCCAGTCCTTTTTCTCCCCACGGCGATGGCTGCTCGAGGCGACGGAATTCGTCGAAGATCATGCGCAGATGTTCGTGGGCGATGCCGGGACCGGTATCCCACACCTCGATGCTGACCTGGCCGCCGCGCCGGCGCACGCCGAGCAGCACGCGGCCGCTGCGCGTGTAGCGGAGCGCATTGGACAGGAAGTTCTGCACGATCCGGCGCAGCAGGTGCGGGTCGCTGCGCACGTGCAGGCGCGTGGGCAGCACGTGCAGTTCGAGGCCGCGCGTTCCGGCCAGCACCGAAAACTGGTGACGGATCGATTCGAACAGTTCGCTTAGTGGAAATGTGGATATTTCCGGACGATAGCGGCCGGCGTCGAGGCGCGACGCCTCGAGCAACGCCTCGAGCAGGTCCTCGGCGGCCTTGAACGACGCGTCGATGCGCTCGGCCAGCTGGGCCGAATCGGTGTCCAGCTGCGGCTGGTGGCGCAACGCGGACGTGAACAGCCGCGCCGCGTTGAGCGGCTGCAGCAGGTCGTGCGATGCGGCCGCGAGGAAGCGCGTCTTGCTCGCGTTCGCCGCTTCCGCCTGGCGCTTGGCCTGCTCCTGCGAGGCCAGTGCCTCGCGCAGCTCGCTGGTGCGCTGCGTGACGCGTTGCTCGAGCGTCTCGTTCGCCTCGCGCAACGCGCGCTCGGCGCGTTTGTGGTCGGTAATGTCGCTGAACGTCGTCAGGTAGCCGCCGCCGGGCAACGGTTCGCCGCGAGTTTCGATGACGCGGCCGTCGGGGCGTTCGCGCACGAACACGTGCGGCGTGCCATGGCGCAGGAACTCCAGCCGGCGGCGGATCAGTTGTTCGATGTCGCCCGGCCCGAGCAGGCCGCTCTGCGCGTTGTGGCGGATCAGGTCCGCGACCGGCCGGCCGACATAGACGAATCCTTCCGGGTAATCGAACAGGTCGGAGTAGCGGCGATTCCACGCGACGATGCACAGGTCGCCGTCGACGACGCTGATGCCCTGGGTCATGTTCTGGAATGTCACGCCGATCAATTCGCGGCTGAAACGCAATTCCTGCGAACTTTCGTCGAGCAGCGTCACCGCCTCGGACAGGTCGAGGCCGGTGCCGCGCAGCGCGCTCGTCAGCATGCGCCGCGCGGTCGCCGCGCCGATCGCGCCCGCGAGCAGGCGCTCGGTGAATTGCAGCGACGCCCGGTCCGCGACCGCGTGCGCCGGCAGCGGCTGGCCGGTCGACTGCGCGTAGTCCGCAAACGCGCGCCGGGCGGCGTCCTCGCCGACGATGCGTTCGGCCAGAGCGCGCAGGTCGGCGATCGGCACGCGCCCGCGCCACTCGCCGGCGGCGGCGCGTTCGGCATCGAGGTTCAGGAATGCCGCCGCGCGCAGGCGCTCGTCGACACCGGGGCGGAAGCGCAGCGAGAGCACGACGAGGCAGCCGACGTTCGCGAGCAGCGTCCAGAACGTGCCGTGGCTGATCGCGTCCCAGCCGTCGAGGTGGAACAGCGCATGCGGCTTGAGCACGGCGATGCCGAACGGCCCTTCGCGCACCCAGTCCGAAGCCAGCCAGCCATTCTCGGCCATGCCCGGCAACAGCAGCGTGTAGGTCCACAACGAAAATCCGGCGATCAGCCCGGCGCTTACGCCGGTGCGACTCGCGCCGCGCCAGTACAACCCGCTGATGATGGCCGGCGCGAACTGCGCGAGCGCGACGAATGCAAGCAGGCCGATCGACGCAAGTTGCACGTCCTGGCTCGTTGCGCGGTAGTACGCGTAGGCGAGAGCGGCGAGCACGACGATCGCGATGCGCCGCACGGCGAGTATCGTCGTCGACAGATCGCGTTGTTCGAGTCCCAGGCGGCGGATGCGCAGAAGCGCCGGCACGACCAGGTCGTTGCTGATCATCGTCGACAGTGCGACGGCCTCGACGATCACCATGCCGGTGGCCGCGGAAAACCCGCCGAGGAACGTGAACAGCGCGAGCAGGTCGTGGCCGCCGGCGAGCGGCAGCCACAGTACGTACGCGTCGGGACTGATGCCGTGCGCGATCGGCGATCCGGCCGCCACGATCGGCAGCACGAAGATGCAGATCAGCACGAGGTATAGCGGGAACAGGCGCCGCGCGTGCTTGACGTCCGCCGGGTTCTCGCATTCGATCACGCCAACCTGGAACTGGCGCGGCAGGCAGAACATAGCGACGAACGCGAGCAGGCATTGCGCGACGAATCCCTGCGGCAATCCGTGCTCCGCAAATTCCCGCACCGGCGGCGAGAACGCCGCGCGGAACCCGCCGACGTGCAGTGCGTACAGGCCGATCGCGAGGAACGCGATCAACTTGACGACCGACTCGGCGGCGATCGCGAGCATCATGCCGTGGTGGTGCTCGGTCGCGTCGATGCGGCGCGTGCCGAACAGGATCGCAAACATGGCGAGCAGCGCGGCGATGTACAGCGCGCTGTCATGCAGCAGCGGCGTGCGCTGCACGGAGTCGCCGCCGAGCACGTCGATGCTCATCGCGACGGCCTTGAATTGCAGCGCGAGATACGGCACCGCGGCGGTGACCGCGATCAGGGTCACCAACGCCGCCAGCCCATGCGACTTGCCGAACCGCGACGCGATGAAGTCAGCGATCGACGTGATGTTGCGCTGCTTCGCGACGACGGTCAGCCGGCGGAACATTCCGCTGCCGAACGTAAACAACAGGATCGGGCCGAGATAGATCGGCAGGTACGACAGGCTCGATCCGGCCGAACTGCCGACCGCGCCGTAGAATGTCCACGACGAGCAATACACGGCGAGCGCGAGACTGTAGACGAGCGGACGCAACCAGGCGCGATTCGGATACAGCGGCCGGCGGTCGCCGTAGTAGGCAAGAGCGAATAGCCCGGCAACATAGCCCAGGGATACCAGCAGCAAGACCCATCCGGCGATCACCGCATTGTCCCCACGACCCAGTCTCCTCGCACCCACAGCACGACCCGCGCGGCGATTGTAGTTGCAGTTGTCCGCCGGCGCGCGCAACTGCGCGTGGCTGCCATTCGTCGAGTCGGCCGTCGCCACAGGCGAGCGCACGAGCAAGCGCTTTGGCAGCGGGCGCTTGACCGCCCTCGCGCAAAGCTCAAGCATGCGCCGATGCAGACGCTGACGACAGAGCATTTCGAAACGGCCCGCTATCCGGTCCCGCTCGAGTCCGACGAGATCCAGCTGTGGTTCTTTTCCGGGCCCGACGCCGTCGCTGGCGCGACCGACGCGTGCGTCCTCACGCTGCTGGCTGCCTACCTGGGGTGCAGGGCGGACGCGTTGACGCTACGCCGTGGCGAACACGGCAAGCCGTATCTCGCGCCACCCGGGACGCTCGAGTTCAACCTGTCGCACAGCGCGGGCGGCCTGCTGATCGGCATCAGCCGACAGCAGGCGCTCGGCGTGGACATCGAACGCCTGGCCCGCGTCCGCCCGGCACTCGAATTGGCCCAGCGCTTCTTTCATCCGGAAGAAGCCTCCGCGCTGGCGGCGCTTGAGCGCGATAGGGTGCTACCAGCGTTCCTGCAGTTGTGGAGCTGCAAGGAGGCCGTCGTCAAGGCGCTCGGCCGCGGCATCGGTTACGGCCTCGATCGCGTCGCTTTTGCGCTCGATCCGGACGGAGCACCGGATCGCCTTAACGTGATCGCCGGCTCGGCATTGACCGCGCAGGAATGGCACATTGTGCAACTGGAACCGGTGCCGGGCTGGATCGGCGCGCTGGCCTGGAATGGCCCGCCGCGGCAGATCCGTGCATTCATGCCCGTGTCTGCGGATGCAAGCGCGGCGAATCAGCATCCGGTCGCGGTTGCCGGACCGGCACAATCCAGCTAAGTTTCGACGTCTAAACCCAGATATCTGCCGCATGTGGAAGCTGCTGCGTAATTCGATCCTTGCCGCGGTCCTGATCGCCGCCGTGCTCAAACTCGTGCTTTGGTACGAGATTCAGCAGGGCGCCGCGCGGCTCGCCGCGCAGCTGGCCCCGATCGGCCAGCTGCAATACGGCAGCGTGAGTGCCGCCCTCAACGGAGGGGTGGAACTCGGCGCGGTGACCCTGACTCTGGGCAAGGGCAAACTGCGCGAGACGTGGCGCGCGACGCAGGTCGATATCGAGACGCCCGGCGCGTTCTGGCTCGGCCGGCGCCTGATGCTCAGCGACGACAGCCTGCCGGAGCATCTGATCGTATCGATCAAGGGTCTGCAGGCGCCCGTCTCCGCGCTGCCCGCGGATCTGGCCTGGCTGAGTCCGATCAGTCTGGTTCCGTTCGAGACGCTCGGTTGCGGCGTGGTCTCGCGCTTCAGCGTTGCCGACTACCAGCGCATGGGCTTGAACCCGGGCGTACAACAGCAACGCGTCGAGTATCGCTACGACGCCGCTGCTTCGACGCTGAGTTTCGTCGCCGATCTGGCGTCGCCGCCGTTTTCGAACGTCGCGCTGCACGGCGAGTTGCAGAAGTTCGATCCGCACACCGTGCAGGCGACCGGCTGGAACAAGCTGCACGTCGTCGAAGCAGGCCTGTCCTACAACGACGCCGGCTATTTCGCCAAGCGCAATCGATTCTGCGCGCAGCAGGCCGGGATCAATCAGGCGCAATTCGTCGCGCAGCACGCGGCCGCCGTCGATGCCTTCCTTGCGGATCGCGGCATCCAGATGAGTTCGGAAATCGGTGCGGTCTATCGCAGCCTGGTCAGCGACGGCGGGCGCGTCAGCATCCTGAGCCTGCCGGCTGCGGCATCGACGGTCGGGCAGCTGCTCGCCGAAACGCCCGACGTCATGACCCGCCAGTTGAACCTGACGGCGCGGCGCAACGACGGACCGCCGGTCATGCTGCGTGTCGCGTTCCGGCCGCCGCCGATCGAGGAGCCGGGCGCGGTTGCTTTGACCGCCCCGGTGGCGAGCAGCGGCACTCCGCCTGCAGCGTCTGCGCCACCGCCGACATCCGCGCCAATATTGCCCGCGGCGAAACCGCCGACATCGCCAGCGGCGCCGCCTGCGACAACGGCCGCGGCGCCCCGGCCCGCGCCACCGATTGTGGTTTCGCCGACGCCCGCCGCGGTTCCGGCGCGTCCCGCGGCCGCGGTGGCCGCCGCACCTGCTCCAACGCGACCGGCCGTACCACCGCCCGCAAACCAGACCCCGCAGAAACCGGTCGAAAACAGCGCGGCACCCTCCGCGCTGCCGAGCACGCCGCCGCCGCCCGATGGCTCGACGTTGGCATTGGTCTGGAAATCAGAGATCGATCGTCTCGACAAGCCGGCGCCGGCGCCACTGGATTACGACGTGGTCGAGTACCAGGCGTTGCTGAGCGGTTACGTCGGGCGCTTCGTCCGGCTGCGCACCGCGACCGGCAAGAAGGTAGAAGGCACCGTGATCAACGTCGACGCAACGACGCTCGGCCTGCACGTCAAGAAGCCTGGCGGCAGCGCGGATCTGCAGGTGCCGCGCAGCGTGATCGTCGAGATCCGGGTTCCGCGTGCGCGGCCATCCGCCGACAACGGCTGACGCGACTGCGACGGCTGACGCTTCCGCGTCGTCTGTATGGCAATGAAAGACATCGGCGATCCGGCCACCGGATTCGCGCAGCGCGTCGACGCGATGACGCTGGCGCGCGCGCAATCCGGCGACATGCAGGCATTCGCCGCGCTGTATTCGTGTTTCGGCCGACCGTGCTTCAACCTCGCGTTGCGCATTCTCGGCAACCGGGCGGGCGCGGAGGATCTGGTCCAGGAGGTTTTCTTGAAGATGTTCGGAGCGATTCGCGGCTACCGTGGCGACGCGCCATTCGGCAGCTGGCTCAAGCGCATGACGGTCAACGCGATCATCGACCAGTTGCGCGCGCAGCGCCGCGACAGCGATGTCGACGCGGGCGATGCGGCTGCGGCGCAGCCGGCCAGCGACGGCGATGGCGCAGCCGCCCGTGTCGACGCCTGGTCGCTGCTGCAGCGACTGCCGGTTCGCGCCCGCGCCGTGCTCGTGCTGCATGAATTCGAGGGCTACACGCACACCGAACTCGCCGCGCTGTTCGGGCAGAGCGAGAGTTATTCCAAGTCGATCCTCGCGCGCGCGGTCAAGCGCCTGAGCGAACTGGTCGCAACTCCAGCGGAGACGACGCCGTGTCCGAATCGCAACTGACCAGCGACGGCAACAGCGTGCGTCTCGGCGAACTGCCGATCGCCGAGCCGTCGCCAGATCTCTGGGGGCGCATCACCCACGCGCATCAGGTCGCGCTGCGCCGGGCGCGGCGGCGCAGGCTCGCGTTGTGGTCGGGGAGCGCGATCGCGCTGGTCGCCGCACTCGTCGGCGCGAGCGCGCTGCGCGCGCCGACAAACCCGGGCGGTGAAGTCGACTGGCAGGCGCGTGCGCAGGCACTCGAGCTGCAGCTGCGCGAGGCCGCGACCGCAGGACGACCTGGCGCGCTGCCCGCCGAGGCGTACAGCGAACTCGTGCGCGTCGATCGCGCGCTGCAGGCGGCTTACGACGAGGGCGCGGAGCACCCGCGCGTGACTGCGCTGTGGAAGCGTCGCAGCGAGTTGTTGAACACGCTGCTCCAGGCACGCCGTGAAAATGTGGAAATCACCAGGATCTGATATGCCAATACTGTCGAAATTTGTTGCCGCGCGAATCAATTGCCTGCTCGCGTCCGCTGTATTGCTCGCCTCTGCCGGCTCGCTGCAGGCGGCCGACTCGCCGGCCCCGGCGACCGCGGCCGGCGGCGCCCGTCCGGACGGTGAACAGGTCCTCCGCCATGACCTGCAGTCGACGCTGTCGCATCTGGCCGAAACCGGTGCGCTCGGCCAGCACCCGGACCAGGTATCGATGCGCATGGACGAACCGGCGCAGCGAATCACGACGCTCGGCGCGCTCGTCGACTCGACCAGCGCGCGCAGCGCGCAGGACGGCCTGCATGTGCTCGGCGCGACGCCCGACAGCACGGCCGATCGGCTCGGCCTGCGACCGGGCGACGTCATCGTTGCCGTCAACGGCACGTCGTTGCGCAATCTCGGCGCCGACGAACACGGCCGTGCGCTCGCCGCTGCGACGATGCGTAGCGTGGTAGCCGACTTGCCCGACGCCGCTCCGATCAACGTCAATGTCGTGCGTGGCGGCAGCGCGGTGACGTTGACGGCGGCGGTACAGAGCGTCTATCTGCCGGCGATGCACGTCGAGCTCGGGGCGGCGGCCGGGAGCGCGGGCGCATCGACCATGACTGCGGTCGATGGCGGCGGCTGCGGCCGGATCAGCGCGTTCGACGTCGCGCCGCGCGGCGAGCGCCTGTACGGCGTTCGCATCCTCCTGCTCGACGGAACCACGCCGGGTCCGTACGGCACTCCGTCGTTTCGCGTCGGTGCCGGCGAGCACCGCCTGCTCGTCGCGGAGAATATCCCGACGCGCGCACTCGGCGTCGGCGAGATCGCGACGTTGCGCCGGCAGACGAGCAAGCCATTGATCGTCACGGTCCGCCCCGGCAAGACCGCTCTGATCGCCGCGCAGCTGCACCTGGGCAGCACGACCGACCTCGCCCACGGCTCGTACTGGGACCCGGTGATGTGGAAGGAGATCGACGAATCGTGCCAGTGATGCGCGCACGCGGAACTTGCGCGCGGCGATAACGGTCAGAAGGATCACCCTCCCACAGGGAACATGAGCCACACGGATGTGGCTTTCTCACTTTGCAGCCGCGGGTCGCGATATTCTTGTCTGCGTGAGCATGCGTATCGACACCGGCGCGCGGCGACGCCTGCAGATTGCGGGATTGTCGCTGCTGATTGTCTGCGGCCCCGCGCACGCGGCAGCGCCGGTCATGTCCGACGAATTCCGCCAGTTGTTTCAGCGCGGCGCCGCGAGCGGCGCCTACGCCGGAATCGCCGTCGGACTGATCGAAGGCGGCGAGCAGCAAACCTGGTTCTTCGGCGACGCGAAGAAGGCGGCGTTGCCCGATGCCGATACGGCATTCGAGATCGGAGCCGTCTCGGACGTGCTCGCGGCGATCCTGCTGGCACGCGCCGCCGTGGAGGGCAAGGTCCGCCTCGGCGCGTCCATGCGCGAGCAGCTGGGCACGGACATTTCCTGGGCCGACGGCGACCTCGCCGCGACTCCGGTCGTCGCGCTGGCGACGCAACAGACGACGCTGCCCGCGACTCCAGCAAATCTGTTTCCGGCCAGCGTCGACGATCCGTACGCGGACTACCGCAATGGCGACCTGCTGGCATTCCTGGCGAATTGGCGCGCCCCGTCCGGCGCACGCCGCAACGGGTATTCCGCGCTGAATGCGGCACTGCTGGCGCGTGTTCTGGCGCGCGCCTACGCGGGCGACTACGCGGCCGTGCTGGCCGACAAGGTGCTCGTGCCACTCGGCATGACGCACACGGTATTCGACGACCCGGCGGATTTTCCGACCGGTCACGCGTTCGGCGCCCCCGTGGCGCATTGGCATTTCGCCGCTCTCGCGGCGGCGGCGGGTTTGCGCTCGACGCTTGCCGACCTGCTCGCGCTCCTGCGCGTGAACCTGCATCCGGACACGTCGCCGCTGCGCGCCGCGCTATTGCTCGCGCGCCAGTCGCGCGCGACCGACGAGAACGGCGGGCTCGGCCTCGGCTGGAACATCCACGACGTCGCGATGGACGAGCAGACCTGGCCGCTGGTCTGGCGCGCGAGCGAGACTGGCGGCTTTTCGACGTTCATCGGCTTCCGCAGCGACAAGCAGCAGGGCCTCGTGATCCTGGCCAATTCGGCCGTCGCTCTCGCGCCGATCGGGCTGGCGTGGTTGTCGGGGCAACCTGCGCCGGCGGCGCCTGCGCCGCCCTACGTTGCCGAGCTCGCGAAGGTCGAACGCTACCCGGGTCTTTATCGCCTCCTCGATGGCGCAGATGTCGTCGTACGCGCGCAGGGCACGGCTCTGAGCGCGCAGCTGCGCGGGCAACCGCCGTGGCCCCTGTATGCGCTCGCCGAGGATGTCTATGCGAGCAGCGACGGCGCGATCGGCGTCACGTTCGTCCGCAACATCGACGAAATCGGCGGGTTGTTGCTGCGCACCGATCGTGGCTTCGTCAGCGCGAACCGGCTCAGCGCGCGCGCGCCGCGCCTGAGCCGCAATCCGATTTCCGTCGACGCGGCGGCGCTCGCGCGCTACGCAGGAGATTACGTCGTCGCAGCCGATGTCATGTTGCGCGTTGCGGCGAGCTCCGAAGGCCTGTCCGTCCAGTACACCGGCAGCGCCGCGATCCCGATGCGCGCCTATGCGCCGGATCGTTTCAGCGATGCCGACGGCGGCAATGGCATCATCTTTCGACGCGACGAGCAGGGACGTATCGACTCGGCTACGATCGAACTGGCCGGCGGCGAACGCGAGGCGACGCCTGCACACTGGCGCGTGCCTTGAAGTAGAGTGCGCCGATGACCCGCCTCAGCGTGAACGTCAACAAGATCGCCGTGCTGCGCAATTCGCGCGGCGGCCACGAGCCGGACATCGGCCGCGCGGTCAAAGCGTGCCTCGCCGCCGGCGCGCCCGGGATCACCGTCCATCCGCGCCCCGACCAGCGCCACGTACGGCCCGCCGACGTTCTCGCGATCGGGCAACTGCTGGATGGGCGCGCGGAGTTCAACATCGAGGGCAACGCGTTCGCGCCGCCGCGCGATGGCTATCCGGGCTTGCTCGCACTCGTCGAAGCGACGCGCCCGACGCAGGTGACGCTCGTGCCCGACAGCGATGCCCAGATCACGTCCGACCACGGTTTCGATCTGCGCGCCGACGCGGCGCGCCTCGCACCGCTGATCGCCGAGCTGAAGAAATACGCCAGTCGCGTCAGTCTGTTCGTCGACGCGGACGTCGCCGACCTCGCGCTCGCCGCACAGATCGGCGCCGATCGGGTGGAAATCTATACCGGCCCCTACGCGGCTGCCCACGCTCGCGGCGACATCGCGCACGAGCTGGAGCTGTGCCGGCGCTGTGCCGAACGCGCGCGTGATGTCGGACTTGCCGTCAACGCCGGCCACGATCTGAGTCAGACGA
>Ga0070665_100007546_pt1 | contig 11055 bp, 9 predicted proteins | sample KBSS13metaG_FD_65862 | JGI IMG/M metagenome (GOLD analysis project Ga0070665, IMG submission 65862) | Switchgrass rhizosphere microbial communities from Kellogg Biological Station, Michigan, USA - KBS S1-3 metaG | ecosystem: Host-associated > Plants > Roots > Rhizosphere > Soil ...
GGTGGAACCCTCAGCGGGCATGCTGACGGTCAGCCGCGCGCTCAACCCCGAATGCGAGCACGTTCAGGGCGACATGCGGAGCATCCGGCTCGGACGTCAGTTCGAAGCCGTCTTCGTCCACGACGCCGTGTGTTACATGACGTCCGAGTCGGATCTGCGCCAGGCGATCGAGACCGCCTTCGTGCACTGCGCGCCCGGCGGCGCGGCGGTGTTCGCGCCCGACGCGATCCGCGAAACATTCCAGCCGGCCACCGACCACGGTGGTCACGACGCCGGCACGCGCGGCCTGCGGTACCTGTCCTGGACCTGGGATCCGGATCCGTCGGACACCAGCTACCTCACCGACTACGCGTACCTGCTGCGGATGCCGGACGGGACGATGCGCGTCGAGCACGATCGCCATGTGGAAGGTCTGTTCGCGCGGGCCGACTGGCTGCGTCTGCTGTCGGAGGCCGGCTTCGAACCGCGATCGGTATGCTTCGATCACTCCGAGCTCGAGCCCGGTTCTTACGAGATCTTCGTCGCCAAAAGGAACCGCGGCGACCTTGCTCACGGCTCACACCCAACCCGAGCGCGCTCTAGTCCTTCAGCGCGGTCAGCGGGATGATCACCGATCCCAGCGCGCCGCTGCCCGCGTCGCGCAGCACCACGTGCAGTTCATCGGCGGTTTCGGCCAGCGCCACGTTCCTCTCGAAGCTGAAGCCTTTCGTCGTGATTTGCTCGTAGCGCGCAGCGGGTACCTGCACGTCCACGTTCCCGAGCGTGGTCTTCACGAACTGTCCGTCGGCCGCACTCTGGGTGAAGGCGAGCGCGAGGGACACGGACCAGCCGTCGCCGTCCTTCCAGATCGAGAGGGCGTCGGGATCGACGTGGATCGCCAGCGTCACCTCATGGCTGTTCTCCGCTGACGCGGCGGTGGACGCAGCGTGGACGGTCAAGCCGAGACCGGCAGCCGCGAGCGGGCTTCGGGCCTCGGCGAGCAGCTCGTCGTTCGGCTGGGCCGAGGTCTTGGCCAAGGCGGGAAACGCGCGATACCCCGAGCGGTGCCGGACGTCGAGGCCAGGACGATTGACCTTCACCGTGATCCGCCGAAACGATCCGTCGAGCTTGTCACGCGACGGATAGTAGCCGAGCACGTAGGTAAGGCGGCCGTCGTCCATCGCCGAACGGATGGCAATCCCGATCGCGTTGCTGTTGATGAACGCGCGGCCGCCGGTGTAATCCGCCAGGGCCTTCATGGTGTCGAGGTTGCGCACCGTTTGCGCCATGCCACGCTCCGGGAGAATGGGCTTGGATGTTACCTGGCCTTTCATCGCGGTCACTTCCGGCATCGTCTCCGCCGGCGCCACGCCCGTGGTGACGAGGCCTCGTGCATCCACGGGGTAGATCGCCACGTTCGCTTCGTCTATCGCCCGCGCCGCCCGGGCCACGGGAATGGCCATCGTCTCTTCCTTGACCTGGAAGGGGACACCCGACGACACCCAGATCAAGTTCTTGCGGCCGCGCGTGCCAGAGAGATGAGCGGCGATGGCGATCAACGCGTCGAGGGTGACGCCGACCCGATCCTGCGAGATCTGCATCGACATCGCGTCCGTCGTCCTCGATATCCAGGCCGCCACGTCGGGATCCTCGGGCGGCCGGTCGGCGCCGGCCGGCCACGACAGCGCGCGCAGGAGCGCCGTGGCGTTGCTGGTGAAGTCGTGCAGGATCCGCACCCGGTTCCATTCCAGCGAATAGAGCGCGATGCGATCCTCGGGCCGGATCTGCCGCAGAAATTCCGCAATCTGGGTGCGGGCCTGATTCTGCTCGGCCACCGTCGTATTCACCCGATCGAACAGAATCGCCGTCACCCCGCCGCTGAGGCCCCGCTGCGACCGGTTGCTGAACTCGCCGGTGGAAAGAGCCGGCGGCTCGGTGCGCTCTGGACCGGCAGAGGATCCGGCGTCGCCGCTCGAGGTTTCGACGGAGAAGAGATCGACGGGATGGAGCTTGCCGTCCTCGAGCAGCGTGAAGTCGTCGCGGGTCAGACCCTGGACCGGCTGCCCGTTCTTGTCGTGCACGACGACGCTGACCTCGATGAGCCGGGTGTCGGCGCGGAAAGTGGGAGACTGCGTCGGAGCGGGAGGCTGCGCGAGCGCGGCGGCCGTCGCGACGCCGCACGCCACTCCGATGACCGCGAGTGTGCCTCGCATGCGTTTAGGCTACACTCTCTGGCCAACGTGGTCCACGTCCAGCCGCCTAAAAATTTCACGCATGGCGACATCCTGCGCTGGCGCACGGTCGGCGGCCTGACCCTCGCCGAGGTGCAGTACGAGCCGGGACAGCGGGTCCATCGGCACGTTCACCCGCACTCCCGCTTCGTGCTCGTGCTGGAGGGCGCGATCACCGAGATTCGGGGCGATACGCAGAGCCACGGCCCCTCGACGCTGCTGTTCCGGTGCGCAGGCGAGCCGCACGCCTATGTCGTGTCGCGAGCGGGCGCGACCTGCCTGATCGTAGACCTGGCTGATGAGTGGCTCGCGCGCGCGACGCTGCACGCAGCGGTGCTGCAGCAGTCCGCCTCGTTTCGCGGCGGCTTCGTGCTGCATCTCGCGCATCGCCTGCACGGCGAGTTCCGGCTGCGCGACGAGGTGTCGCGACTGGCGATCGAGAGCATCACGCTCGGCGTGCTGGCGGAAGCCTCGCGCCGGGCGGCGAAGGCGAGCGAGCGGCCGGTGCCGGCGTGGCTCCGGCAGGCGCGAGAGCTGGTCGACGAGCAGTTCGCCAAGCCGCTGCCGCTGGTCGACGTCGCCCGGCTGGTGGGCGTCCATCCGGTGCACCTGGCGCGCACCTTCCGTCGCGTCCATCAGATCACCTTTGCCGGGTACGTCCGCCACGTGCGCATCGAGTTCGCGCGCCGGGAGCTGGCCGTGTCGGGCGCGGCGCTGGGCGACATCGCCGTCGCGGCCGGATTCTGCGACCAGAGCCATTTTTCCCGCCTGTTCAAGCGCTACACCGGCCAGACGCCCGCCGAGTATCGCCTGACGCTGCAGCCGCGCTAGCTGCTAAGACCGTCCCATCACGTTGGTCGTGTGCAAGACACCTGACGCCGCCGTGCGGCAGGCTTGCGCATGGGCCTTTTCTCGAAGAAGTCACTGGCGGACCTGCACGCTGAAGCCGAGGGCGGTCTGCTGCGGCGATCGCTGGGACCCTGGAACCTGACCGCGCTCGGCATCGGCTCGATCATCGGGACCGGTATCTTCGTGCTCACCGGGACGGCGGCGTCGCAGAACGCGGGGCCGGCGCTGGTGCTGTCGATGATCATCTCGGCCGCCGGCTGCGCATTTTCCGGCCTGTGCTACGCCGAGTTCTCGTCGATGGTTCCGGTGGCGGGCAGCGCGTACACCTATGCCTACGCGACGATCGGGGAGTTCGTCGCCTGGATCATCGGCTGGGACCTGATCCTCGAGTACGCCCTCAGCGTGGCGACCGTGGCGGTCGGCTGGTCCGGCTATTTCGTGAGCTTCACCCGCGACCTCGGCATCGTCATCCCGCCCTCGCTGGCGAGCCCGCCGCCCGAGGGGCTGTTCAACCTGCCGGCAGCGGCGATCGTGTTCGTCGTCGCCGGGCTGCTGGTGATCGGCATCAAGCAGTCGGCCGACACGAACACGGTGCTGGTCGCCATCAAGGCGATTGTGCTCGTGGTGTTCGTGATTGCCGGCGCCTCCTACGTGACGCGCGAACACCTGACGCCGTTCATTCCGCCGAACCAGGGGGCGTTCGGCCAGTTCGGCTGGAGCGGCGTGCTGCGCGGCGCCGGCGTGATGTTCTTCGCCTACATCGGCTTCGACGCCGTCTCGACCGCCGCGCAGGAGGCGCGCAACCCGGCGCGCGACATGCCGATCGGCATCCTGGGGTCGCTCGCCATCTGCACGGTCATCTACATGTTCGTCGCCGTCGTGCTGATCGGCATCGTGCCTTATCAACAGCTCAACGTCGCCGATCCGCTCGCCGTCGGCATCGATGCGACCGGCATCACCTGGCTGAGCCCGGTCATCAAGATCGCTGCGCTGTTCGGGCTCTTCAGTACGATGCTCGTCCAGCTTCTCGGTCAGACGCGGATCTTCTACTCGATGAGCCGCGACGGCCTGCTCCCGCGTATCTTCGCCGTCGTCCACCCGCGGTTCCGTACGCCGCACTTGAGCACGATGCTGACCGGCACCATCATCGCCCTGATGGCGGGCCTGACGCCGATTGCGGTCCTCGGACAACTCGTGAGCATCGGCACGCTGCTCGCATTCGTGCTCGTGAGCATCGGCGTGATCATCCTGCGCAAGACGGCCCCCGACGTGCCCCGCCCCTTCCGCACGCCCTGGGTTCCCACGGTCCCCATCCTCGGGGCGCTGATTTGTCTGGCGCAGATGGTGGGCCTGCCGTGGGCGACGTGGGAGCGCCTCTTGATCTGGCTGGCGATCGGGTTCGTCGTCTACTTCTCGTACTCCCGACGGTCGTCGCTCCTTTCGGTCAGGCGCGCGGCCTAGTGGCGGTTTTTCATGTGTACGTAGTGTCCGCCTTCAGGCGGACCTCGCCAGGTCCGGCTAAAGCCGGACCCAACCGGCGCTTCCACTCTGAGCCGGACCCAACCGGCGCTTCCACCCTGAGCCGGAGGCAACCGGCGCGTCCGCCCTGTTTCGGTAGTGTCCGGCTTTAGCCGGACCGTGGCGCATCATAAGATGGGCGAGCGATGTCCATCGACGACGCCCCGGCGCACAAGCGGCGTCCGCGCTACCCCGGCAAGAACCCGCGCCGGTTTCACGAGAAGTACAAGGAGCTGAACCCGGAGCGGTACGAGGCCGAGGTTCGCAAGATCGTCGATTCGGGCAAGACGCCGGCCGGCATGCACCGCGCGATCATGGTCGACGAGGTGCTGCTCGCGCTGGCGCCACAAGCCGGCGAGGTCGCGGTCGATTGCACGCTCGGCTTCGGCGGGCACGCGCGCGCGATCCTCGAGCGCCTCCAGCCCGGAGGCCGGCTGATCGGTCTCGACGTCGATCCGATCGAGCTGCCGCGCACGATCGCACGCCTCCGCGGCCTGGGGTTCGGTCCAGAGACGTTCGTGGCGCACCGGAGCAACTTCGCCGGGCTGCCGCAGGTGCTGAGCGGGGAAGGGCTCGCTGGCGCCGATCTCGTGCTCGCCGACCTCGGCGTCTCGTCGATGCAGCTCGATAACCCCGATCGCGGGTTCACGTTCAAGGAAGCGGGGCCGCTCGACATGCGAATGAATCCCGGCCGCGGCGAGCCGGCGTCGCGGTTCCTTGCGCACCAGAGCGAGGACAAGCTCGCCCGCCTGCTGAACGAGAACGCCGACGAACCCGACGCGCGGCCAATCGCCCGCGCGCTGACGGCGGAAGCCATCCATACGACGGGCGATCTGTGCCGGCTGGTGAGGGCGGCGATCACCGCCGAGCGGTCGAAGGCGTCCGACGAGGAGGTGGACAAGGCGATCCGCCGGACGTTTCAGGCGCTGCGAATCGCGGTCAACGACGAGTTCTCGGCGCTCGAGACGTTCCTCCGCCATCTGCCGCAGTGTCTCGCCCCGGGCGGCCGCGCCATCGTGTTGACGTTTCACTCCGGGGAGGATCGGCGCGTCAAGAAGGCATTCGAAGCGGGATTCCGCGACGGGTTGTATGCGGCGATCGCCGACGAGGTCGTGCGTCCGTCCGCGGAGGAAGTGCGCGCCAATCCGCGCGCCGGATCGGCCAAGCTCCGCTGGGCGCGCGGAATTAAGAAGTAGGAATTAAGAATTAAGAATGGCAGCTACCCCTGCGCAACAGCTGGCGACATTCCTGGCGCGGTTTTCACCGGGGATCGTCGCGCTCGCGAAGACGGCGCGCGCCAAGCTGCGGAAGCAGCTCCCGGGCGCGATCGAAATGGTCTACGACAACTACAACGCGCTCGTGATCGGGTTCAGCCCGACCGAGCGTCCGTCGGATGCGGTTCTCTCGCTGGTGATCTTTCCCAAGCGGGTCAGCGTCTGCTTCATCCAGGGGAAGCATCTGCCGGACCCCCACGGCGTGCTCGTCGGCGACGGCAACCAGGTCCGATTCATCCGGCTGGACGCGGACGCCGCGATCCTCGACACGCCCGCGATCCGTGCGCTCGTGTCCGAGGCGATTGCCTTCGGCGAGACGCCGTTCGCGGGCCGCGGCCGGCTGGTCATCCGCGCCATCGCGAAGAAGCAGCGCCCCCGCCGCTGATCGGGCGGTTGCCCGCCGCGCGAGAATCCGCTACCCTAGATCAGATATATGGGCTCCAATACATCAAGCGGCCACGCGCGCGCGGTGCTCGACGGGATCCGCCGGATCGTTCAGGCGCTGCGCGAGTCGTCGCGCGCCGCCGAGAAACATGCCGGGCTGAGCGGCGCCCAGCTGTTCGTCCTGCAGGCCCTCGCCGAGTCTCCAGGGCTGTCGCTCAACGAGCTGGCCGAGCGGACGCGCACGCATCAGAGCTCGGTTTCCGTGGTGGTGACCCGCCTGTCAACCGCACGCCTGATCGAGCGTGCGACCTCGCCCGGGGACGCCCGGCGCGCCGAGCTCCGCCTCTCCGCGCTGGGGCGCCGCCGGCTGCGCAGCGCGCCGCAAACGGCGCAGCAGCGGCTCGTCGCGGCGGTCGACGGCCTGCGGCCGGCCGACCGCGCCCGCCTCGCGGCGATGCTCGGACGGCTGGTCGACGGGATGGGATTGGAGACACGGCGGCCGGCGACAATGTTCGACGAGCCCGCAAAGAGGAAGGCAGGACAGCGGGCACATGCATGAACTGGGAGATTTCACCGCCGGCCGGCGCGTCACCGTCATCACGGCGATTGCGATCGGGATCGGCGTCGTGTCGGCGTACGTCGCGAAGGCGCTGCTCGCGCTGATCGCACTCTTCACGAACATCTTCTTTTACGGGCGCTTTGCATTCGACGCCGCCTCGCCCGTCGGCAACCACCTCGGCCTCTTCGTCATCGTCGTGCCGGTCCTCGGGGCGCTGATCATCGGATTGATGGCGCGATACGGCTCCGACCGCATCCGCGGCCACGGGATCCCTGAAGCGATCGAAGCGATCCTGATCAACGGCAGCCGGATCGATGCCAAGGTCGCGGTGCTGAAGCCGCTGTCGTCGGCGATCTCGATCGGATCCGGCGGCCCGTTCGGCGCCGAGGGGCCGATCATCATGACCGGCGGCGCCTGCGGATCGCTGATCGCGCAGTTCTTTCACCTGACCGCCGCGGAGCGCAAGACGCTGCTCGTCGCCGGCGCGGCCGCCGGGATGTCGGCGACCTTCGCGGCGCCGGTGGCGGCGGTGCTGCTCGCGGTCGAGTTGCTGCTCTTCGAGTGGAAGCCCCGCAGCTACATCCCCGTGGCGCTCGCGAGCGCGACCGCCGCTGCGACACGCCGCTACATCATCGGCACCGGTCCGTTGTTTCCGGTGCCGCCGCACCCGATCTTCATCGGCCCGCAGGGGCTCGCCGGCTGCGTGATCGCCGGGTTGCTGGCCGGCGTGCTGTCGGCGGCCCTGACCTATGCCGTCTATGCCTCCGAGGACGCGTTCCAGAAGCTGCCGATCCACTGGATGTGGTGGCCGTCGATCGGCGGCCTGATCATCGGCATCGGCGGCTACTTCTTCCCGCAGGCGCTCGGCGTCGGCTACGACACCATCGGCGCGCTGCTGCAGGGCGACGTGACCCGCCGCGTGATTGTGGGCGTGCTGCTCGTGAAGTCGACGATCTGGGCGCTGTCGCTCGGATCCGGCACCTCGGGCGGCGTGCTCGCGCCGCTGCTGATGATGGGTGGCGCTCTGGGCGGCCTGGAGGCCGCGGTGCTCCCGTTTGAAGGCATCGGCTTCTGGCCGCTCGTCAGCATGGGCGCGATCCTCGGCGGGACGATGCGGTCGCCCTTCACCGGGATCGTGTTCGCCCTGGAGCTGACCCACGACGTGAATATGCTGCTGCCGCTGCTGGTCGCAGTGACGATCGCGCACGGCTTCACCGTGCTGATGCTGCCGCGGTCGATTCTCACCGAGAAGGTCGCCCGGCGCGGCTTCCACGTCAGCCGCGAGTACGCCGTCGATCCGCTGGAGATTCTGTTCGTGCGCGAGGTGATGCGAACCAACACGATATCGATTGCGGCCGACACGCCGCTCGAGGTCCTCCGTCAGGCGCTGCACGGCAATGCCGAGCGCCGCCCGCAACGGCTGTATCCGGTCGTTGACGGCGATCGCGTCCTGGCCGGCGTCGTCACCCGGAAGGAACTGCAGACGATCGTCGCAGGCGGCAGCGCACCGAGCGTCGGCGCGTTCGTCAGCGACTCCAGCCGCACGCCGACGGTCGCCTATCCCGACGAGCCGCTGCGCGTCGTCGTCTACCGGATGGCGGGGACGGGGCTCACGCGCTTCCCGGTGGTCGAGCGCGGCAAGTACGGCAGGCTGGTCGGGATGATCACATTGACCGATCTTCTCACCGCACGCACCAAGAACCTCGAGGCGGAAGAGCGGCGCGAACGGTTGTTCGCGCTGCCGAGGCCGTTCGCGTCGAGCTCGGTTTCTTGACCGCGCGCAAGACGCGGTGATACAAGCGCAAGCTTGGCAGCGCGCGGTCAGTGGTTCGATCCAGCGCGACTCGATCGAGTGCCCGGCCATAGCTTCGGCCTGACGCTGACGCCGGAAGATCGCCGCGCGCTCATCAACTTCCTCGAAACCTTGTGACCGCCGAGACCGCAAAGGGTCCGGCTAAAGCCAGACACTACCGGAGGCTTCCACGCTGTTTCGGTAGTGTCCGGCTTTAGCCGGACCTGCCAAGCGCGCACGTGCTCTAGTCGCCGGTGAGTTGCCGCGCGATCGGGTACTCGCCGAGGCGCGTCCATTGTCCCGATCCGGCCTTGACGAAGACCTCGACCTTGGCGTCGCTGAACTTGGAGTTGTTGAGCAGCTCTTCGACCGGATCGGTGCCGGTGTACCCCAGCGACGACTTGAGCGTGATCTTCTCGGTGGACGCGGCCGCCGGCAGACCGCCGGATCCCGAGATCGGGCGGAAGTCGGCGCCGATTTCACTGTTCGTGGACGCGAGGCGAAACACGGCGTTGGTCTGGAGCGCGTTGATGGTCTGGCCCGATACGTTCTTCAGCTTCAGCGACACTGACGGCACGATCTTGTTCTTGCCGTCGACGGTGCCGGCGAAGCGCCACCCGCTGGTCGTCACATCTACCTGGACCGCTTTTGCGACGTCGACCGGCGCGTCACAGGCGGCCGTGAAGACGATCGCGAGCATCAGCACCATCCGCTTCATCTCTGCTCCTCTGCCTCAGCCCGGCTGTTGTGGGCGTGCCGGTTTCGCACACGCGTCGCCACGTCGTGCTGACGCCGCTGCGAAGGCCCGCTGATACGGGTTGACACCAAAAGCGCGGAAAGGTTCCCGGCACGACGCCAAACGTCATAGAATCTCCGTCCCGGTTCAGTGTTCAACAGGAGGTCTGATCATGTCAGTGTCGCAGGCGTTTCTTCAGGAGTTCGACCATGAGGCCAAGACGACGCGGCGCGTGCTCGAGCGCGTCCCCGCCGACAAGTTTTCCTGGAAGCCGCATCCCAAGTCGATGTCGCTGGGAGAGCTCGCGCTGCACACCGCGATGACGCCGGGCATGATCTGCGGCTGGGCGTGCGAGGACGAATCGAAGTTGGGGGGCGGCGACAAGCCGCCCGTGGCCGTGTCGACCGCGGACATCCTCGCGGCCCACGATTCCAGCGTCGCGAAGATGAAGGCGACGATGGGGGAGCTCGGCGATGAAGGCCTGATGAAGGGCTGGAAAGCATCGGCCGGCGGGCAGACCATCTTCGAGATGCCGAAGGTGGCGCTGGTCCGCTCGATCGCGTTGAACCACTGGTATCACCATCGCGGCCAGCTCTCGGTCTACCTGCGGCTGCTCGACGTGCCGGTCCCGTCGATCTACGGACCGAGCGCCGACGAGAATCCGTTCGCCGCGCACGCCTGACACCGGTCTGGTGATTCGCCGGATCGTCCGACTCCACCTCTGGATCGCCGCCGCCCTGGCGGCGATCGTCCTCGGCACCGGTCTCGTCTGGAACACGCGCGTCGCCGCCGGCGCCGATGCGTACGGCTACGTGAGCCAGGCCGACCTCTGGCTGCGGGGTGATCTGCACATCGACCAGAGCTTCGGCGCGTCCGTGCCATGGCCGCTGGCGCGCTGGACGTTCACGCCGCTCGGCTACCGCCCCGAACCCGACGGCTACCGCATCGTCCCGCAGTACTCGCCGGGGCTGCCGCTGTTGATGGCGGCCTTCAAGGCGTTCGCCGGCCAGTGCGCGATCTTCTGGGTCGTGCCGATCTGTGGCGGGGTGCTGGTGGGCGCGACCTACGCGATCGGCCGCCAACTCGGGAGACCGATCGTCGGCGTCGCCGCCGCGTGGCTCGTGGCGACGAGCCCGACCGTCCTGTTCATGCTCATGGCGCCGATGAGCGACGTGCCGGCGGCTGCCGCGTGGGCGGTGTCGGTAGCCTGCGCGCTCGGACAAACACCGCCGGCGGCGTTCTCGGCAGGCGTCGCCGCGGCCGTAGCCATCCTCATCCGACCGAATCTTGCGCCGATTGCCGGCATCGTCTTCTTGTGGCTGCTGTGGTGCAGCCTCCGTCGCACGGCATCGACCTCGATGCGATCGGCGTTATGGTTCCTCGTGCCGGCGGCAGCCGGCGCGGCCGCGGTTGCCGTGATCAATGCCCGGCTCTACGGATCGCCGCTCGCGTCGGGTTACGACCTGACCGACGGGTTCCTGCTGTCGTACGTGTGGCCGAACATCCAGCGGTACGGCGGATGGCTGATCTCGGCGGAGACCCCCTTTGCGCTGGCGGGCCTGGCGGGCCTCGCGGTGTCGAACACGCGTCTCTGGCGCACGGACGCGTCGCGCGACGCGCGGTGGCTCCTGGCTGGGACGACGGCGCTGGTCTGGTTGTCGTACCTGCTGTTCGTGCCGTGGGATGCGTGGTGGTATCTGCGGTTCCTGCTGCCGGCCTGGCCGGCGATGACG
>Ga0070665_100007550_pt1 | contig 11052 bp, 9 predicted proteins | sample KBSS13metaG_FD_65862 | JGI IMG/M metagenome (GOLD analysis project Ga0070665, IMG submission 65862) | Switchgrass rhizosphere microbial communities from Kellogg Biological Station, Michigan, USA - KBS S1-3 metaG | ecosystem: Host-associated > Plants > Roots > Rhizosphere > Soil ...
TGGTTCAGCATGATCGCCGGTTTGCTGGAGCAAGCCGCGCCTGGTGCGCAACGCGCTCTCTCTCAGACATAGCTATTTATTGGTGCCGGACATGCTGGACGGCGGACTGCCATTAGGGTCCGGTTCTCGATCGTGCGGCGAGATAACTTCAAGGTAGCTCTGATGCAGTGTGATTGAGGATTTGTTTCCGTCAAAGCGGACGCTCACACTGTTGTTGTAAACGCTGCCTCCGACCACCGTGCCAAGCTTTCCGGCAAGGCCTGGACAGCGTTCTGCGCCCAGTGCACTCATTCCTACCCTGCTGCCTATCGCGATTTCGAGCGTCATAAGGTTGCAGCGAGTATGTTTGGTTGCATGAACGCCACCTGAGAGACCGAGCGAAGGTTAAATTAGATTCAGTGCCTCTCTGCGCGAGGACAAAGCCCGGCAGTGGCGCAAGCGCTTCTATGTGCTCGCCGAGCTTGTTGAATTTCGGCGCAATTCCGAAAATATTCTATGGGTGAGGCGCTTTGGCAGTTACGCCGGCAACAGGGCAATGGGGCTCGGTTAAACGCTCTCTGTCAGACGTAAATTATGCGTTGAGCCGACAGTCAACTTGACGAATCTCAAAACAAGAGTGCAGCGCAAGGCTAGTTGGTCTGGAGCCAGAATGTGATCAACGTGGGTGTGGTATGGTTCCAGGATTCTCAAGCTTGCCCCGGCTGCGCGCCGCATCGGACGAGATGCTGCATCTGGATCTGCTGAGGTTCGTCGCCTGTGTCGGCGTTGTTGTTCATCACTCTGTCGAATTCTTTTTGCCGGTCTCGATTCGTCCATCTCTGCCGACCGGTCTTGCTCTTTTTGTTGATCTGTTTTTCGTGATCTCTGGATTTGTAATTGCACGCGTCTATGAAGGAAAGGTTGGGACGCTCGCCGGCTATGGTTCCTTCCTTCAGAGAAGGGTCGCGCGGCTCCTGCCGCTACACCTGTTGACGTTGGCCGTCATGATTGCGGTCTGGTCGGCGTTCTCTGCGCTTGGCAAGGCAGCAAACCATGAGCCGTCATATGAGGTTCGATGCATCCTCGAAACGGCTGTGTTTCTGCACGCACTCATACCCTGCGGGAACGGAATCGTATTTCACAGCGCCACTTGGTCGATCGGCGCCGAGATGGTGATGTATCTCATGTTTCCGATCTTTGCCTGGATCGCTGTCCGGACAAAAGCAGGGTTTGTCGTCGCGACCCTCGCAGCTCTTCTTGCGGCCATGGCTGTCGACTTGACCGAAAATACAGGGTCTCGTTCGTGGATCGACCTCTGGCCGCCGTTCAGGGCGCTTCCTTCGTTTATGTTTGGAATCATGCTGTTTTGCTACCGGGACAAGTTAGCCAAGATCACCCGGCCGGAAGTCCTACTGTTGCTCTCGTCGATTTTGATGATCCTCTGGATGATAACGGACGCGTCGCACGTCGTAGGGATCTGTATCGTATGCCTCGTTGCGACGGTGGCGGTCGCGGCAGACGTGCAACGAAACGTATCGACCCCAGTGAAGCGACTGGCCCCTTTAGGGCAGTTAACCTACTCGATATACATGTGGCACTCGGTCGTTATTCTGGTCATTTTGAATGCCTTCGGCGACAAGCTGCTCCACGCGTCCACCGGTGTGATGGCTATACTAACCATTGTCAGTTACGTGATCATCTTCGGAGTGTCGTACTTTTCGTTCTTTGCGATCGAAACGCCGGCTCGACGCTTTATCGATAGTCTGGGAGCGCCGCCGCGGCGTGCGGTGCCGGTGACATCTTGAAGGTCGTTCGCGTTCAAGGTGGGAAGGTCAGCCGAGATCGGCCGCGTGCAGCTGCAGACCGTCTGTCGCGAAAGCTCGCTTCAGGCGTGCAGGACACGGTCGTGAGAACGCAAGTCGTGCTCGGCAGAGCAACGCGAGGTCTGCTCGCCCTGACACCGGAGGTGTTTAGCGACGTTTGCGGCGGCGCTGTCCGGGGTGGAGCTGCTCTACCGGGGTGCCAGGACGCGCATGCAAGGCGATGGTGTATTTGCGGCGCGTCTTGCACGGGGAGCCTTCGTCGCTAAGGCCGATTCGGCGAAAGGCGGAGGCGGATCTGCGAGAAGCTGCTCCGTGCTTCCAGAATAGAAGAGCACGGTTGACCAGTCCGTGGACAGTTCAACCCAATTGCTGTTGCCCGCCCCTTGGCTGTTCGTGACGCCCAGCGTGTAGGCTGCGTCCGGAGCGCGCCACCATTCCGCTCCGACGTTGGCGACCAGCTTCATTTTTGGATCAGTCGTCTTCATGTCGATTTGAACATACACTGCATCGACTTCGCCGGCCGCATAGGCGCCGCGCTTTACAATCCAGAACGTGCCATTACGAGCGGGCGGGGGGCTGCTGATAATGATGACACCGTCTCGGGCCTCGATCTTCATGTCGGTTGCGGTGTTTCTGGAGGCGTTCGTCGCGAAATGCGCTCCGGCGATCTCATCTTCGCTCTGATCCTGGACGAGAATCCACTCCTTTGTCGCGCGCATACGCACGTAGGTCTTTGCGTTTCCAATGACGATCTTTGCATCCGGATTCGAGTACTCGGGTTCGCCGTATTTCGGGTAGACCGAGCCCAGTGCCGTCACGGCCGTGAAGTCGGACGGTGGCTCACCGCTTCCCGGAGGCTTGTACATGCCGTTGCACCAAGAATACGTCTTGGGTACGCCCGCCGGAAAGCCTTCGCTGTAGCCGGGAGTGTTTTGCGCGATGAAGTCCAGCGACGGTGCCGTGGCGGCAACTTCCCCCGATGGTGTTCGGGACTCGTTCGCCAGGGCCGGACTGTACCCGACGATACCAAAGGCGAGAGAAGCCGCTATCGGTAGGGATTTCAGCCGAGTGAAAGGCCGTATTGCATTGTGTGATGGGAGAAGTGCGCGCTCATGAGCAGGAGGCAGCATGGCAATAAGCCTTTACGCTGAGGTACGGGGCTTCCCGGCAACTGATACGCGTCGGCCCGGCGGCGGACTTGACGAATCTCAAGAAATCATTGCGGAGAGAGCGACCTGGCGTTGCAATTACCTCAGCGCCGCGTGGCACGTCGTGTTTTGGCAGCCGGAGCGGGAAACCTTGGCGCAACGCGATTGCGCGAGCCGCTTCGGCGTAGCGTCACGACGGCGCAGAGGAATATGGGCAGTAAGACAAAGGAGTCCGAGATGGCGGCGGCGCCAGGATTGGCCGGTCGTTCATGTTCAGGCTGCGCACCCACGGCGGCGGCGAAATGATCGTGTCTCTCGGTCGCCGCCTGCCCGGCTTTATGGTTTCCATCATTGCGTTTCAAGCCGAGCCGCTCGCCTCCTTCCTCCAACGCATCGAGCGTTCCTTTTATCAAGGGCTTGTCGTCGGCGGGCGCGGGCGACGGCATGGGAGCGGTGTCGACCTTGATGCTCAACAGCGATGACGCCGAGCTAATGTTTCCGTCGACGTCGGTTGCCCGCGCTGTGAAGTTGTGATCGGTCTTCGACAACCTTGGCGTCGTGAATCGCCATGCGCCACTGGCGTTCGTCATCGCGGTGCCGATCTGTTTGGCTCCGTCGAATATTGCGACCGTGCTGCCGGCTTCCGCCGTGCCGGTCAATTCAAGAATTCTGGAGGTCGTGATACCGCCGACAACGCCTGTGTCCGGATTCGACAAGGTAAACTTGGGTGGGGCAGGCGCCACGGTGGCGGAAGACATAGGAGAGGAGCCGGGTCCCAGCTGCGGAGGGAGGTTCGACTGAAATCGTTCCGTGCTCATGGAATAGTAGCCAATGGTCTTCCAATCTGTCGAGAGCCGGACCCAGTTGGTGCCGCCAATGCCGGGATTGTTGCTATGATCGTCGAGGTAGGGTGCGGTTGCATCGCGCCACCAGTCGGCACCGACCATGGCGACCAATCTCAGATCCGGATCCGATACCCTCATATCCATCTGGACATAAACGGCATTGACCGTTCCGGCAGTATATGTTCCTCGCGATCCGTACCAGAAGTGATTGTTGTACCCAGGCGGAGGGGCGCTAAAAGCCGTATGCGCACCCGGGAGCGGTATCACCTTCATTGGGATCGCGACATTTCCAGCGAAGTCAGGCACGAAATGACCGCCGGTCATTTGAAGTTTCGATTGATCCTGCACCAACATCCATTCGCTCGTCTGCTCGACGAGCACGTAGGTCCTGGCGTTGGCGATTTCGACGTTCGCATGAGGATTGAAGTAATCCGGTGCTCCCACCTCTTGATAGACCTGTCCCCATCCTTCGACGGCGGTGAAGTCTGCGGGCGGCGGCATCTGCCCGCCGTAATTCCAGCCCTTGTACCAGCTGTAGCTTGGCGGCACGCCAACAGGAAACCCCTCGCTCTGCCCGATGGTATTCTGCTTGATCAGATCCGAATTCAAGAAATCCACCGAGGCGTCCTGATGTTGGCTATCTCTCATAGCGGTGTTTGGAAATATGTGCGCGCCCATTTGTCAGTTGCATAATGTCAGAGTTGACGGGGTGCTCTGGTTCTCCTTCTTCAACGAAACAGGAAATCTGGTTGACGTGAGCTACGCGTAACCGGTGACGGACGGCCGCCCGGACGTAAACCGGCCCGCGTTTGAGAAGAACAGAGCCATGGACGTGAAATTGTCCAGCAGGTTCTCGGAAAAGAAGTAGATCAGAAGGACGGTAAAGAGGATCCTTGCGGCCTGCTGCCGAATTGAAACGGCAATAGAGAGCACGAAGGGAACGAAAATCAAGAGATTGAGAAGTCCGTATTCCGCCATCACCCGCAAGTAATCATTGTGTGGTGGCAGAGGAAGGACGGTCAGCACCCAGGTCTGATTAGCGCCGTAGCCGAACAGTATCCCGCCGAGCCCCTGTGAGGAATATATCTGCCAGATATTTGACCAATGGCCGATGCGGAAAAACGCGGACATGTCGGTCGAGCCGGTGAGTTCTATCAACTGCCTAGCGGGCATTCGCGCGATCGTGCTCGGTTCGAGGCTCCAGATCAAGGCTATGGCATTAAGTCCCGTAATAAATCGATCCGCCGCGCCGAGCTCAAACGCAAGAAGGCCACCAATCCCGACCAAGAAAAAAGCGACGAACACCTGCACCCGGAGCGGGAAGATCGACCAGATTCCGAAGGAAAGAATAGTAGCCAAAGCGGGGCCGACCCTGTTCATCACGGCCGCGTTGACGAATTGCAGGACCAGCACCTTGTTTCCGAACCACGGCGACAGGGCAAAAAATACGGCAGAGAAATACAGTGCTGCTGTATTCGTATTGGGGAAATATGAGAATACGTCGGGATACTCGAACCCTGTGTAAATCTTCGTCTCGCCGATCAGCTTGAAGAATAAAGGCAGACCGATGAGGGCGTAGAGGCAGCGCTTCTCGGAGCGCCGAAAGCGACGGGAAACGCTTCGGCCTGCCACGAAGAATGAATACAGAGACAGGTATTTAAACGCGGCGGCTATATCGAAACTGTTGACGTTAGCCAGGCAGCTGGCGCCGACGAACGCACATGAAAGAACCAGAAGAACCACGTAAAAGGTGCTGCCCTTGCCCGCGATAAGTACGAGATAGAACGAGTAGGCAATAAGCAGAAGACTGACGACGTTACTTAAGACGTTGAATAAATTCGAGCCCGAGAGGTGGTAAGCGAACGTCAGGAAGTTCATGAAAACAAGCCCGACGCAGGTAATCAAGAAAAACTGTTTCTTGAGCGCTATGGACGGATGAACGGCATTTACTACCCGTTCTCGGTCAACAGTCAGATCCTGCACGGCGAAGTATCTCCACCCTCGTCGATCGTCAAACGCCTCATGCCCAGTGCCCTCGCTGGGCATGTCGGAACCCGCAAGACGCGCAAAGGAGAGTGCGACCGAGAGAGCGTGTAGGCGTTCGCCTCGACCCGATTTGACGGTGGTCAATACCGTTCCGGGCGCGTCCCATAGAAGTGCTCAGGTACAGCAAGCGGGGTCTTCAGTGGAACGCGGCGGAAGCATGTTATTTTCCAATCCCTTTGGCCTCTTCTGGCGTCGGCAATGGATCATATATTTGTGCCTCTTTGTCACATCCGGCGCAGCGTTCCTTTACTATGCGGTCTCGGGCGAGCGTTACGAGGCATATACGCTTCTACGTGCCGGGCAAGGTATCAAGGAGCGATCAGGCAACGCCACGAACAGCCCCCTGGGCGAAGGCGTTGACCTTCAAAGCCGGATGGAGTCGCTGTCGCGCATCGCAAAAATCGATCACGTTATTTTGGAGGCGGCAGGCGCCGTAGGGTACGACCGCCTTTCCTCCAACTCAAACCCGACGCTGTTGGCGCAATTCTGGCAGTGGGGAAAGGAAATCGACTTCGGTGACGCGTTTGCCAGGGAGCCTGCGGGATCGAGACCGCGGCCTGAGGAGCAGGCAGCCATGGAGCCGGAAGCGCGAGCGGCGATCGAGCGCAATCAATCTGCCATTTTGAGTCTACGGGACCGTGTCATTGCGAAACAGGAAGGGCGATCCGACCTGCTTCGAATAACGTTCCGACATGCCGATCCGTCGATCGCGGCGAGTTACCTGAATGAACTCGCAAACGCGTTGGTCGCTATTCAAAGCACCGACGTCCAAATGCCGGGTGCCCAGGAGTTCTTTCAGCAGCAGACGAAGCGTCTTGAGGAAGAGGCCGAGATAGCGGCCGCCAATCTGAAAACATTCTCGGTCGACGCGTCGATCTACTCGGTCGACGAGCAGCGGCAACTCCTGCTCAAGCGAGCAAACGATTTGGCAGCGGCGATCTCGACCACGCGCGGAACAATCGAAGAGCGAAAAGGGCAAAGACAGGCGATCACGGATCAACTGCAGGTCCTGAGGCCGGTATCACAATCGAAGACCGTCAGCCGAATAGTGAAGACGCTCGGAGGGCAGGACCCCCGGAAGGCTGCAGAAAGCGCCGCGAAGGAGCCGGATCAGCCGGACGAAATTCCGCCGTTGCTCCTGGTAAGGGTCTACCAGGACAACATGTCTACACTCATGAAAGTCAACGCCGACCTCAATGGGTCGACATTGCTGCTGAGCCAGTTGGCCGCTGAACTCGAGAATGTAAACAAGGATCTGGCGTCTCTATCAGCGAAGGAAGCCGAATATGGGCGACTGAAACGCGCCCTGACCACATCATCGGCAGCGGCTGCGCACTATGCAAACCGCATCCTGGAGGAAGAGATCAGCTCCGAGGTCGCGAAGAAAAGCCAGCTCTCAAGCCTGCGTGTCGTCCAGAGAGCTATAACGCCAACCGCGCCCGTGTTTCCACAGATCCCGCATCTCATAGGCCTTGCCTTGATAGGCGGAATTTTGCTTGGCTTTGCGCTCATCATTGGTCCGGATCTCGCAAAAGGGGCTATGGCCGGTCACGAGAAGCGTGAAGTCGATGTCGGAGATGATGACCTGGTGGACTTGCTGGTTGCCCGACGAAGACGCGAAGCATCGAAGTAGGCTGGTTTCGTCCGCCTCGATTCGAGTATCTCCCTCACTTGGCCGCGAAGCATTTTATCGCCAACTCGTGGTCCGCCGCTTAGATCATCCGCTTCCCTTCGGGAGCAATCATGTCCGGACGACTTACGGACGACCAGGTTGACACCGGCGGTGCTTCAGCACGGGTGAAAGCAGAGCTCGTCCAAGCTGCGTCGCCTGCAATCCCGCTTTCAGCAGGTCGCCGATAGGGGACGGGAGGGGGGGCATCAGCTCGTTGCGAGTGACGAAGGCGCCATCACCGCGGTCGATGTCGCATTCATATGCCTTTCTCACCCGATCCTGCCATGACGCCGCTTCGAAAATTACCGGTTCGGCATGTCCGGCAGACCAATCCGGTCGAGCACTCTTCGCGAGAGTCCGGTTCGCCTCGTGCTTGAAGAGCACGGGTTGCTCTTGGCGTATTTCGAGACGACGGGATATCTGATCTGGAGAGCGGTAAGGAAAGTGCTTCAGTCGAATTCGCGAAGGAAACGTTCGGCCGCGGTTATCTGGCCAGATCAAGCCACTCCAGTTGAGGTCATTTCGATGTCGAACAAATCGCGGCTCGCCCCAGTTGTTCTGATAGAACCTGAGCCGCTGCGAAACAGGTCTGGCCAGCCACTTCGCCGGATTTTGATGGTACCTGTGAAGATCAACGTCGGTGAAATAGAAATTGAATGAGGCAGAATACACAAAACCGTATTTGTCGGGGACGCCCGACAGAAAGCCAATGGGATCATCGATGTAGATTTCGTCGGAATCGAGCCTGCACCACCAATCTCCAGCAGACGCGATGCTTCTGTAAGATTCAAATATTTCTCCACGGAGTTCGTCCGTGAAGGTGCGATCGTCATGGCCAACGATTTCGAGCTTCGAGGTCCTGCGGGAAAGTTCCTGAACCGTCTCCCAGGTACCGTCGACGCTACCATTGTCAAACACAAATATTCTGTCGCTCCAGCGAAGCGCAGCTTCCAGTGCCTCCGCAACGATATCGTTTTCGTCCCGAACGCAACAGATGCTGAATATCTTCATGGCGTGACCGTACTAGCTCCTGGCTCGTTCGGTGACCAGCTGGTTCAGCAAGGCACTCGCTCGGGCGATGTCGCAATACACGGTCAAGAATCATGTTTTGCCCCAAGGGAATTGTCAAAGCTCAAGTTGGCGAAGTAGTTCTCCGCCCATAATCGCAGCGAGCTGGCAGGGAGCGATGTCTCAGGGGAGCGGCATGACTGTGAAAGAGCAACTGAAGTCCATGGTTCGGTCGACAGGGTATGAAATCCGTCGCCATCATCCGGACCTGGTCGAGTTTCTCCGATCTCGTTCGATCAATGTGGTCCTGGATGTCGGCGCCAATGAAGGGCAGTTCGCGCAAGAAATTCGCTCGCGTGGCTATGAAGGGCGGATCGTCTCATTTGAGCCGGTGGCTGATACCTTCAGGCACCTCCAGCGGAATTGCGCGTCGGACAACAATTGGGATTGCCGGAGAATGGCGCTTGGCGACGCCGCCGGCGCAATAGAAATCAACGTCAGCAAGAACACGGCGATGAGCTCAATCGTCAGCCAGACGGATATTGGCCGCAATAGCATCTATGAGGCAGATGTCGTCCGTGTCGAAACTGTCCCAATCGAGACGTTGGACACCATTTTTGCGGAGTTTGCCGGCAGCCGAGTGTTTGTGAAGATCGATACGCAGGGTTTCGAACGAAACGTTTTGAATGGTGGCAAACAAATCCTCTCGTCTCTGCTGGGAGTGCAGCTGGAGCTACCTCTCATCCATCTCTACCAAGGCACGTGGGGCTTCGACGAAGCGCTTCGTTTCATGCGAGAGGCGGGATTCACGTTGGCCCAGATGCGTCCAGTCACGTATTATTCAGAGGATCCCGTGTCGTTGCTTGAGGTCGATTGCGTGTTCAGGCGGACCGATTACGCGACCGGTACGTCGCGTTGACCTTGAACAAACGCCGCTCGGCCTCATTCGACCGAGCCGACATGGAGCGCGTCGGACTCAATAAACAATTTCGAAGAACGATCTCGAACTAGGCTCGAGCCTGCCGCGAGTGGGGGGGCACTAGCGAGAAGCCAAAGAGCAACTGGTAGCGCCAAAGTGCCATACCGGCAAACGTGATCAGGATCGCTCCGCCGGCGCCGTGCAGGCCCGTTATTGGGAGCAATATCGTCTGTGCTACGACCAGCACACATACCGACACCACGTTCGTCAGCGTCGTGATTTTATCGCGATGTGCGGTAAACAGGCCCATGCCCAGGAATTCCGTCACATAGCGGAACGCGATGCCGGCAACTATGAGCCAGAATGCGGTCCAATGACCTGCGAGTGAAGCCTGTTTCAACCAAGGTGCGAGAAGTTGGAAAACTGCAGCTAACGCAATGCTCAGCGCCGCGGTGGCCAAGATCGTCGTTTGGAGGAAATTCCGGGCCAATTGGCTGTGAGCAGGCAGTCCCCCGGCCTTATATGCGTTGATGAGCAGGGGGCGCTGCTTCTGTCCGAGAACCAACCCTAGAAAGGCGGTGGCAGCATTCGCTACGGTCCAGAACAGAAAATAGATGCCTGCTGCCTCTATTCCCAGAAACAGCGTGACCAGATATCGATCGACATACTGGCTGGCTATGAAGCTGAGATCGCTGACGTAGAAGAGCACGGAGTTCCGGAGGGTGCCTGTGACTACAGAGGACCTGAACGGTAAAGAAAAGGCGGCCCGCCAGGGCCAGGACCAGCTCAGGTAAACGAAAAGAACGAGCGAGAGCAATCCGCCCGCGAGCCAGAACGTAAAGAGGTAGGAGAGCGTTCTAAGGGCCGGATCCCAGGCGGCAAGCGGGATGTAAACAAGTATCCATGCAGCGCTGCGGAGGAAAGCGATCGCGTTGGCCGATACGTGGTTCTGGATGCTGGAAAGGAGGTAGAAGACGTCGTTGCCGACCTGTTCGAACAACATCGCAGTGACAATGAGAAGCCAGAGCGCAGGGGTGCCGAACGTGACAGTGATAACAACGGCGGACGCCAGCAAGACAGCATAGACCGAAAACACGAAGGTCCAGTGGTGGCGCATGCTATCGGTCAGCTCATCGGCGGAGGCTGTGACGGCGTTGCGCATCAACAGGTGGTTCATTCCGGTGTTGACGATCACGGGCACAATTGCGATCGCGCCGGAGGCGAGGCCATACAGACCCAGGGACGATAGATCGAGGTAGTGAGCGATGAAGAGGGCGAGAGCGAATTTTGTCCCCATCACGCTGGCCCGCATCGCGATGACGATCAAGGCGATGACGAAACGGCGGGCGGAGGCGGGCATGGAGGCAGGGCTCACTATCTTGACCATGGGGGCAGAACGATGGCTTGCGCAATGCGATCGGGCCGGATTCTCCCGGCCTGCGGAGCGCGCAGTTGGAACCGAATGAATGGTAGAACATGCATGCGGTCGTAGAGTGTGCATACATCCGGCCGATGAGTTGACAGTCGTCAAGAAAGGCATCGCTCGAGAGCGAGCCACGAGCGGCTGTGCACAATGTCTGGCCTTGCGCGTCCGGCTGACGCACAACGAGCT
>Ga0070665_100007554_pt1 | contig 11051 bp, 12 predicted proteins | sample KBSS13metaG_FD_65862 | JGI IMG/M metagenome (GOLD analysis project Ga0070665, IMG submission 65862) | Switchgrass rhizosphere microbial communities from Kellogg Biological Station, Michigan, USA - KBS S1-3 metaG | ecosystem: Host-associated > Plants > Roots > Rhizosphere > Soil ...
CCGATGCCGTAGATGCAGGAGACCGAGGCGACCACGATGACGTCGTCGCGCTCCAGGATCGCGCGGGTGGCCGAGTGGCGCATCCGGTCGATCTGCTCGTTAATCGACGAGTCCTTCTCGATGTAGGTGTCGGTCCGCGGGACGTAGGCCTCGGGCTGGTAGTAGTCGTAGTAGGAGACGAAGAACTCGACGGCGTTTTCCGGGAAGAAGCTCTTGAATTCGCTGTAGAGTTGGGCGGCCAGCGTCTTGTTGGGCGCGAGGATCAGGGCGGGACGCTGGGTCTGCTCGATGATCTTGGCCATGGTGAAGGTCTTGCCGGAGCCGGTGACGCCGAGCAGCACCTGGTCGTGCTCACGTTCGTTGACGCCGGCCACCAGTTCGGGGATCGCGGAGAGCTGGTCGCCGGCCGGCTGGTAGTCGCTGACCAGCTTGAACGGGCGCCCGCCCTCGGACTTGTCCGGCCGCGACGGCCGGTGCGGCTTCCACAGAAGCGGCATGGTGTTTTCGTCGTAGTCGAAACTCGCCGACATATCGGCGACGCCGGGAGCTGCTACGGGAGAACGGGCCATGAACGCCAAAATAGGTTGTACGGCCCACGAACGCTAGGCTGTCGGGACCGGTTGCTGACAGCATGGTGGCAGCAAGAAAACAGCGGAGATCTGAATGGCCCAGGACCACGCGACCGCCGAGGCGATCCGCGCCGCGCAAGCGGTGCTCGACGCCTTCATGACGGCGTTCAACGCCCGCGACACCGCGGCCTTCGAGCAGACCTTCAACTTCCCGAGCGTGCGGCTCGCGTCGCAGGGGCTGGTGATCATCAAGGCCGGCGACATGAAGCCGGAGCGGTTCAACGAGGGCGCGCTGGCGGAGTGGGACCACTCCGCCTGGGACCGCCGCGAGGTGATCCACGCCGGGCCGGACAAGGTGCACATCGACACCCGGTTCACGCGCTATCGCAAGGACGGCTCGGTGATCGGGGGGTTTGACTCGATGTACGTGGTGAACTTCGAGAACGGGAAGTGGGGCGTGAAGATCCGGTCGAGCTTCGCGCCGTAGCTGAAGGAGTTGGCCACGGAAAACACGGAAAGAGCACGGAAGGCGCCGGCTTGGCGGGGCTTCGATCCAAATTAGCGCGCCACGGCGCGATCAATGAATCCAGGCGGCGGCTTGCCGTCCCACCTTCCGTGTTCTTTCCGTGTTTTCCGTGGCCAGGTCTTCCTACCGCCGCTCGTTGAGCCAGTCCTTGACGGTGCGGTCGACGAGTTTTTCGGCGTCGTGCTGCACGAAGTGGCCGGCGGTGGGGATCATCAGGATCGTCGTGTCGGCGGTGACGTGGTCCCAGGTGCCGGCGTGGCCGGCGGCGTTGAGCGCCTTGTCCTGCATGCCGTGGATGACCAGCACCGGCACCTTGATCGGCGGGGTCGGCGGCGGGGCGGGGGCGTCGGCGCCTGCGCCCTTGGGGTAGTTGGCGCGGTAGTAGTTCATCATGGCGGCGAAGTCGGAGCGCCTGAAGGCCTCGACATAGCCGGGCTTTTCCTTGGGGTCCTTGACCCAGCCGGCCAGGCCCTCGGCGGTGAGCATCTTCTCCGAGCCGGGTTTCTGGAAGTTGCGGGCGTACTGGCTGTTGGCCTGCTGGTCCTTGTTGGAGGCGAGCTCGCGGGCCATGCCGGCCGGGTGCGGCACGGCCATGATGACGAGCTTGTTGACCAGGTCCGGGCGGTTCAGCGCCACCTGCCAGGCGATCGCCGCGCCCCAGTCGTGGCCGATGACGATGGCGTTCTGCTGGCCCTCGGCCTTGATCACCGCGGCCACGTCGCCGATCAGGTTGGGCATGGCGTAGGCGGCCTCGCCCTGCGGCTTGTCGGAGAGGTTGTAGCCGCGGGTGTCGAGGGCGGCGGTGCGGTAGCCGGCGGCCGAGAGGGTGGCCATCAAGGGCTTCCAGGTCGCCCAGTAGTCGGGGAAGCCGTGGATCATGACCACCAGCGGGCCCTTGCCCTCGACGACGTAGTGGATCTTCACCGAGCCGTTCAGGGCGTAGCGGTCGGCGACCTTGTGGGCGGCGGCGGGGGCGGGCTTGGCCGTCGGCTTCGGCGCGGCCTGGGCTCCGAAAGCGATCAGGACTGCGGCGGCGGCCACGCCGACCAGAGTGAAGCTGCGCATCTAGAGGCCCTCCCGTTTGTGCGGAGCATAGCACCGCTTACGGCGTAAGCGAGAGGGACGCCGACTACTATGTGCTAGACAGTGTGTGTCACACAGTATATGACGCACAGCATGACCGAAGCCGACATGTTCGAGCCGCTCCGATTGGAGCTGCGCAGGGGGTCGCTGATCCTCGCCGTGCTGGGTCGCCTGCGCCGCGAGCACTACGGCTACACGCTGCGCAAGGCGTTGGCGGACGTCGGCGTCGAGATCGACGAAGGCGCGCTCTATCCGATGCTGCGCCGGCTGGAGACGCAGGGGCTGCTGACCAGCGAATGGCGCGAGGAGGAGAAGCGCAACAAGCGCTTCTACCGCCTCTCGCCGCAGGGCCATGCGGTGCTGGCCCGCCTGACCGAGGAATGGCGCGGGCTGAACGCCTCGGTCTCCGAAATCCTGGAAGGAGATGCGTGATGGATCTTCTCGAACGCTATCTGAGCGCCGTCGAGCGGGCTCTGCCCACCGCCCAGGCCGCGGACATCAAAGCCGAGTTGCGCGACGTGCTGCTGTCCCGGATGGAGGAGCAGGAGGCGCGGCTGGGTCGCCCGGTGACGAAGCTGGAGCTGGAGGCGCTGCTGGTCGAGTTCGGCCACCCGCTGGTGGTGGCCGGCCGCTACCGCAAGATCCAGCACCTGATCGGGCCGGAAGTGTTCCCGTTCTGGTGGGCGTGGATGCGGACCACGCTGGCCGTCGTGGCCGGCGTCTACCTGGTGCTGATCATCGTGGAGATGGCGGCAGGCGGTCACGACGTCCTGGACCGCCGGCTTCCCTCGCTCTGGATGGGCCTGTTGATCGCCTTCGCCGTCGTCACCCTGATCGGCGTGGCGATGGAGCTCTACCCGCCGGCGCGCATCCTCGAAAAGTGGAGGCCAGGCGAGCTGCCGCCCCCGGGGCGCAAGACGCGTTCACCCTTCGAGATGGCGGTCGAGATCGCCATGGGGGTGGTGTTCGCCATGTGGTGGATGGGCTGGATCCACTTCCGCAACTGGCTGCCGATACCGGACTTCCTGCAGGTGGAGCTGGCGCCGGTCTGGCGCGTCTACTACTGGCCGATCCTCGGCTACATCGGGCTCGAGATCGGCGCCAACGTGCTGGCGCTGGCGAGGCCCGGGCTGACGCGGCTGAACAGCGGCCTCTCGGTGGTGCGGCATGTGATCGGCGCAGCGATCATCGGGGGCGTGCTGCAGGCGGGCCACTGGGTGACCATTACGGCGCCGACCCTGGCGCCCCACGTCGTCGAGACCATCGAGCGCAACTTCGACCTCGGGATGCAGATCGGCCTCATCGTCACCGTGGGGGTGATGGCGGTGAAGGCGGTCTGGTCGCTGTGGCTGCTTGCCCGCGACCTGCTCGACAAGCCGGTCCGGACGACCGCGGCCTAGAGGTCGCTAGCGCTTGCCGTCCGTGGCGTGGCCGACGACGTTGCCGGCGGCGCCGCCAACCGCCGCGCCGATCGGTCCGCCGACCACGGCGCCCGCGACCGCGCCTGTGGCGGTCTTCTGTTCGGTGGTGTGGCCGCAGGCTGCGACGCCGAGCAGCAGCCCGGTCGCGCTGAGAATAGTGATCAGTGTTCGCATAACAGAATCTCCAACCCGAGAATAACGTGCGCGCAACGCGGGCATAGCGGTGAAGGTTCCAAGTTTGCAGCCAGTCGCCGCACGCTTTGCGTCGCAACATTTCCGCTGGTTCAAAACGATACACTCTGCGACATAACGGCGTAATCTTATGCTGCAGTGCGGTATTGGCTTGCCAACCGCCGCGGTTTTGTTCATACAGCCTTTACCATTTGCCGTCGCTTGCCCCCCATCGAGTCCCGGGCAGGCCTGCCGGCGGGCGCTTCCAGCACGAGCAGGGGCGACCGCGGCGACAACTGTCGGGGGGCATAGTCGCCCTCGCCGCGTAGGACGCGATTATCTTGAATTTTGGAACGCAGGCCCGCGCCGAATGGCGTGTGCTGCTCAGCGCCGCTTTGATCGGCTCAGGCATTGGCCTGGCCGTGGGCGCCACATACATGGCCGGGGGCATGGCGCAGGCCGCCACCGACCACAGCCGATCGGAACGTATCGCCGAGGCCGCGGCCGGGGGGTTCTCCGAGTCCGTGCTGCAGCGCGAGTCCGAGGGCATGACGCCGGGCGGGCTTCGCCTGGCCCGCGCGCACGATCCGCTGGCCGACCAGGCGCCGGACATGACGTTCGAAGACCGGCTGCAGAAGCGCAAGGTGGCCGCCACCGGCCGCTTCGGCTCGGCGCTCAACCGGACGCGGGAACTCGATTGCCTGACCCAGGCGGTCTATTTCGAAGCCCGCGGCGAGACCGTGCGCGGCCAGGCGGCCGTGGCGCAGGTCGTGCTGAACCGGGTCAAGCACCCGGCCTTCCCCAAGACCGTCTGCGGCGTGGTGTTCCAAGGCGCCGCCAGCCGCGGCTGCCAGTTCAGCTTCGCCTGCGACGGCTCCATGCGACGCGCCCGCGAGGCCGGCGCCTGGGATCGCGCCCGCAAGATCGCCGCCCGCGCCATGTCCGGCGTGGTGCTGGCCGACGTGGGCTCTGCGACGCACTTCCACACCACCGGCGTCTCGCCGGGCTGGGGCCCGCGCATGCTGCGCGTCTCGCAGGTGGGGCTGCACGTGTTCTATCGCTTCAACCCGCACGCCCGCGCCCTCGATGCAGCGCCTGAGCGGGCGGTGTTCGTGAACCTGCCCGCCCAGGCCATGGCGCCGACCGCGCCGCTGCGGATCGCCACAGCCATGGTGGAGAAGACCATCGACGCGACGCTCGCGACCTCGACCCCGCAGGTTGCGGTCCCGCAGATTGCGCCGCCGCCGGCCAAGCCCGTTGTGGCCGAGGCTCCCGCGGCCAACGTCGGCAAGGCGTCGGACGTGGCCGCCCAGGCCCGCACGGCCAGCGAGCCCGCCGCCTCCTGATCTTGGGACGGCGGGCCTTGTGAGGCTCGTCCCAGGCGCGGAAGCTGTTCTTCGGTCAGGCTGGGCGAGTCGCCGCCTGGGACAGGAACACAGCCATGCTCGAAGAACCCCATCAGGAGCTCGCTCAGCAGCTGCTCGGCTGCAGCTATGAGCAGCTGACGCCAGTCCAGCGCAGCGTCATCGACCTGATCGCCAACGAGACGCCGTCCGGCGTCGATCCGAAGCTCAAGCACGACGAGCGGTCGTTCGGCGACCGGCTGGCGGATCGGGTCGCGGCGGTGGGCGGCTCCTGGGGATTCATCATCGCGTTCGGGGTGATCCTGGCGGCCTGGATGGGCTGGAACCAGGCGACCAAGGGCCACGCCCTGGCCTTCGACCCCTATCCGTTCATCTTCCTCAACCTGATGCTCTCGATGCTGGCGGCCATCCAGGCGCCGGTGATCATGATGAGCCAGAACCGCGCCGCCGCCCGCGACCGCCAGGCCGCCGAGCACGACTATGTCGTCAACCTGCGCTGCGAACTGGAGATCATGCACCTGCACGACAAGCTCGACGCCATGCGCGACAAGCAGATGCTCGAACTCCTCAAGCGCCAGGCCGAGGCGATCAGGCTCCTGAAGGGGCAGGTCGAGAAGCTGAGCGCGAAGAAGCGCTAGGCCCGCGCGGCCCTTCGCAGCGCTTGGGGCGGTTGGCCGAAGGCGCGCAGGAAGGCGCGGCGCATGCGTTCGGGATCGTTGAAGCCGGCGGCCTCGGCGACGCGGTCGATGGGTTCGTGGGTGGTCTCGACGCGCACGCGGGCGGCCTCCAGGCGCAGGCGCTCGACCGCTTTAGCGGGGGTGAGACCGGTCTCGGCGGCGAAGGCGCGGGCGAAGTTGCGCGGGCTCATGGCGGCCTGGGCGGCCAGGCGCTCCACGCTCAGCGGCTCGCCCAGACGCTCGCGCACCCAGTCCATCAGGGCGGCGAAGCGGCCGTGCACGCCACCGGTGTCGAGCAGGGAGGAGAACTGCGACTGTCCGCCCGGCCGGCGCTGGTGCACCACCAGCTGCTGCGCCGTGGCGCGAGCGATCTTCGAGCCGAGGTCGTCCTCGACGAGCGCCAGGGCCAGGTCGATGCCGGCGGTGATCCCGGCCGAGGTCCAGACGTCGCCCTCGCGCACGAAGATCCGATCGGGCTCCAGCCGGATCTTCGGATAGCGCCTGGCGAAATCGTCGGAGCGGCCCCAGTGCGTGGTCGCCCGCTTGCCGTCCAGCAGCCCGGCTTCGGCCAGCAGATAGGCGCCCGAGCAGACGCTGGTCACCCGCCGGGCCCGCGGCGCGGCCCGCTTCAGCCAGGCGACGATCGTCGCCAGGTCCGGCAGCGACCGGGTGCCGTCGCCGCCGGAGATCAGGATGGTGTCGATGGGACCGTCGTCCAGCGCATCGGCCGCCATCTTCACGCCGGACGAGCTGGCCACGGGGCCGGCGACCGGCGCCAGGACGACCAGTTCGTAGGCGTCCGGCTGGTGGCGCCCCGCGATCTCGAACGCGGCGATGGGGCCCGCTGCGTCGAGCAGCTGGAAGCCCGGAAAGACGACGACGGCGATGCGGCGGGACATGGCGCTAAACGTGGGAAGAATGTCATTTCGGCCAGAACCTAGGCCTGAAAGGATGGCGAGGTCAAATCGAGGAACCCCGCCATGACCGACAAGCTGAAGATCGTGATCCCGCTTTATCCGGACGTCACCCATCTGGATTTCACCGGCCCGCACCAGGTGCTGAGCCGCGCGCCGGGGGCCGAGGTCGTGGTGGCCTCGATGGGCGGCGTCGACGTGGCCTGCGAGGGCCTGGTGTTTACCGGCCTGACGGACCTGGCCAAGATCGATCGGTGCGACGTGATCTGCATCCCCGGCGGCTTCGGAGCCACCGACGCCATGCTGGACGAGGCGTTCATGCGTGAGATCCGGCGGCTGGGCGCCGGCGCCAAGTACCTGACCTCGGTCTGCACCGGCTCGCTGATCCTGGCGGCGGCGGGATTCCTCAAGGGCAAGCGCGCGGCCTGCCACTGGGCCTGGCGCGATCTCCTGGAGCCGTTCGGCGCCATCGTCGACGAGCGCCGCGTGGCGCGGGACGGCAACATCATTACCGGCGGCGGCGTCACGGCGGGTATCGACTTCGCCTTCGTGATGCTGGCCGAGCTGGCGGGCGAGGACTACGCCAAGGCCATCCAGCTCAGCCTGGAATACGCCCCCGATCCGCCGTTCCAGGCCGGTCGCCCGGAACTCGCGCCGCCGGAAATCCTGGCGATGGTGAAGGGCCGGCTGGCCGCCATGATGGACGAACGCGCGAACGCCGCCGTCGAGGCCGCCGGGCGGCTGCAGCCGGCCTGAAAGTCAAGTCGCGACCTTAGCGAGGCGGCTCGCTAAGGTCGCGGCGTGACTGGCCGCATCGTCATCGTCTCGGGTCCGCCCGGCGCGGGCAAGAGCACCATCGCCCGGCGCCTGGCCGACGGCGCGGCGGCCGATCTGGCCGTGCATCTGCACACCGACGACTTCTACACCTACGTCCGCAAGGGCTTCGTGGCGCCGTGGCTGCCGGCCGCCCAGGCGCAGAACATCGCCATCATGAACGCGCTGGCGGCCAGCGCCGCGGCCTTCGCAATCGGCGGCTATGAGGTGCTGGTGGACGGCATCGTCGGGCCCTGGTTCTTCGATCCCTGGCTGGCGGCGGCGAGAGCCCACGCCATCGACCTGCGCTACATCGCGCTGGCGCCAGACCAGGCCACGACCGTCGCCCGCGCCACGGCCCGCACGGCGCCGGGCGCGATGACCGACGCCGGGGTGGTCCGCACCATGTGGGCGCAATTTCAGACGTTCGCGCCGCCGGCCGGGCATGTCGTGGATACGACGGGGCAGACCGTCGACGGGACCGTGGCGTTGCTGGCGGCCGGGTTGGCCGAGGGCCGGTTCAAGCTGGCCTGAACGCGTAGCGCGTCAGCGCCGGATAGATTGGCCACGGAAAACACGGAGAGAGCACGGAAGGGGTTAGCCCGCGACGTCTTAGCCAGAGAACGATCGCGCCAAAGCGCGATCAATTCCGGACCGCGGTCTAGCCGCGCCTCTTTCCGTGCTCTTTCCGTGTCTTCCGTGGTTCAAAAAAGAGGGTCCGCCGCGCCGAGGTCGGGGGCGCGCCTTCAGGCTGCGTCGAGGCCGATGTCGAGGACGCTGGCGGAGTGGGTGAGGGCGCCGACGCTGATCACGTCGACGCCGGTGTCGGCGATGGCCCGGACGGTCTCGAGGGTCACGCCGCCGGAGGCCTCCAGCACCGCACGGCCGGCGGTGAGGCGGACGGCCTCGGCCAGGTCGGTCAGGCTGAAATTGTCCAGCATCAGCACGTCCGGCTGGTGGCGCAGCGCGTCTTCCAGCTGGAAGAGGCTGTCGATCTCGACCTCGACCTTCATCAGGTGGCCGGCGGCGGCCCTGGCGCGGCGCACGGCCTCGGCGACCGAGCCGCAGGCGGCGATGTGGTTGTCCTTGATCAGGATGGCGTCATCCAGGCCGAAGCGGTGGTTCACGCCGCCGCCGCAGCGCACGGCGTATTTCTCAAGGGCGCGCAGGCCCGGCGTGGTCTTGCGCGTGTCGACGATGCGGGCGCCGGAGCCTTCGACGGCGTCGACGTAGGCGCGGGTGAGGGTGGCGATGCCTGAGAGGCGGCCCATCAGGTTCAGGGCGACGCGCTCGGCGCCCAGCAGCGCGCGGGCGTTGGCGTCGACCCAGGCGAGCTTGGCGCCGACGCCGACCTGGGCGCCGTCCTCCTGCACCGCCTTGAAGTCGGCGCTGGGATCGAGCTCGAGGATGGCGAGGCGCGCGCAGGCAAGCCCGGAGACCACGCCTGGCTTGCGGCTGGCGAAGACGGCGCGAAGGCGCGCGTCGGCGGGGACGCAGGCCTGCGAGGTGACGTCGCCGGCCCGACCGAGGTCTTCGGCCAGCGCCGCCCGGACGATGGGGGCGATCAGAGTGTCGGGGAGGGGCTCGGTCATTCCGCGGCGTACCGCACGATCGACGGGGCCGGCAGGTCGGCCCAGTGGAGGAAGGTGCGGCGCGACGGCTGCGGGCCGGTCCCGTCGGCGCGGTAGTGGCCGCCGCGGCTTTCGGTGCGGGCGAGCGCGCAGGCGGCGACCAGGCGGGCGGCGACCAGCGACGCGGCGCGGCCGTGGGCGGCTTCCAGCGCGTCGATCTCGCCGAGCAGGCGGTTGAGGCCGGCGGCGGTGCGCACCACGCCGGCGTCGCGGCTCATGGCCTTGCGAAGCTGCGCCAGGGCTTGCGGCGGCAGGTCGGGCGCGGCGACGCAGACGGTGGGCGCGGTTCCCGGGTCAGGCTCGGTCGCGGCGGTGCGCCCGGCGCGGGCGCCGAAGACCGCGGCTTCCAGCAGCGAGTTGGAGGCGAGGCGGTTGGCGCCATGGACGCCGGTCGAGGCGCATTCGCCGGCGGCGTAGAGGCCGGCCAGGGAGGTGCGGCCCAGGGCGTCGGTGGCGACGCCGCCCATGTGATAGTGGCAGGCCGGGGCGACTGGGATCGGCTGCACCCGCGGGTCGATGCCGCCGCCCATGCAGGCGGCGAAGACGGCCGGGAATTCCTCGGGGAAGTGCGCGCCGACCGCGGCCCGGGCGTCGAGGAACGCGCCGCGGCCCGCCTCGCGCTCGGCATGGATGGCCCGGGCCACCACGTCGCGCGGGGCGAGCTCGGCGTCGGGGTGGTAGCGGGACATGAAGCGCTGGCCGTCGCCGTTGATCAGCACGGCGCCTTCGCCGCGCAGCGCCTCGGTGGCCAGCGGCGCGGGATCGCGGCCGATGTCGATGGCGGTGGGGTGGAACTGCACGAACTCCGGATCGGCGATCTCGGCGCCGGCCAGGGCCGCCAGCGCCAGGCCCTCGCCCTTGAGCTCGGGAGGCGTGGTGGTGACGGCGTAGAGGCCCCCGACGCCGCCCGTGGCCAGGATCACGGCATGGGCGGTGATCTCGATCATCCGGCCCCGGGTCTCCGCCAGCACGCCTCGCACGCGGCCGTCGGCGTCCTGCAGCAGGCCGCGCAGGCGATGGCCGGTGTGGACCTTGATGTGCGGCGCAGCCAGCACGGCGACGGTGACCGCCTCCATGATCGCGTGGCCGGCCTGGTCGCCCTTCACGCGGGCGATCCGGGGACGTGAGTGGGCGGCCTCCAGGCTCTGGGCGAAGCCGCCGTCGGCCGTGCGGTCGAAGGGCGCGCCCAGCGCCGCCAGTGCGCGGACGGCGGCGGGGCCTTCTTCGGCCAGCAGGTGCGCCATGGCCGGGTCGACGAGGCCGGCGCCGGCGAGGACGGTGTCGGCGGCGTGCTGGTCGGGGGTGTCGCCCTCGGTCAGCGCCGCGGCCATGCCGCCCTGCGCCCAGGCCGAGGAACAGCCGTGGTTCAGAGGCGCGTCGGTCAGCACCAGCACCTTGGCCGGGGCCGCGGCGAGCGCCGCGGTCAGGCCGGCCAGGCCCGCGCCGACGACGATCACGCCGTCATGGGCGAGGCGTGTCAGTCCAGGATGGGCCACTAGATCAGCTCCACATCGACGTGGTGGCGGGCCTTCACGAGGTCGTAGCGCGCCGGGACGGCGGGCGGCGGCAGATCGACCATCCGCTGCACAGCCAGCCGCGCGCGGTCGGCGATGGCGGGATCGACGGTCACCTCGTGGCGGCCGTAGAGCAGGGACTCGTAGATGTTCTCGAGCGTGATCCGCTTCATGTGCGGGCACAGGTTGCAGGGCCGCACGAACTCGGTGTCGACCGCGTCGGCGGCGACGTTGTCGGCCATCGAGCACTCGGTGATCAGCACCACCTGCTTGGGCTTCCGCTGCAGCACATAGTCGTTCATGGCGGCGGTGGAGCCGGCGAAGTCGGAGACTTCCAGCACCTCGGCCGGGCATTCCGGGTGGGCCAG
>Ga0070665_100007555_pt1 | contig 11049 bp, 14 predicted proteins | sample KBSS13metaG_FD_65862 | JGI IMG/M metagenome (GOLD analysis project Ga0070665, IMG submission 65862) | Switchgrass rhizosphere microbial communities from Kellogg Biological Station, Michigan, USA - KBS S1-3 metaG | ecosystem: Host-associated > Plants > Roots > Rhizosphere > Soil ...
TTCGGACCCTCGGGCGTCTCGATCGGGCAGATGCGGCCGTAATGTGTCGGGTGCACGTCGCGCACCTCGAAGCCGGCGCGCTCGCGCGTTAGACCGCCAGGTCCAAGCGCCGAGAGACGCCGCTTATGCGTGATCTCCGACAGCGGGTTGGTCTGGTCCATGAACTGCGAAAGCTGCGACGAGCCGAAGAACTCGCGCACGGCGGCCGCGGCAGGCTTCGCGTTGATCAGGTCCTGCGGCATGACCGTGTCGATATCGACCGAGCTCATGCGCTCCTTAATGGCGCGTTCCATGCGGAGCAGGCCGACGCGATACTGGTTCTCCATGAGCTCGCCCACCGAGCGCACTCGGCGATTGCCGAGATGGTCGATGTCGTCGATCTCGCCCTTGCCGTCGCGCAAGCCGACCAAGGTCTTGATCACCGCAAGGATGTCTTCCTTGCGGAGCGTGCGCACCGTGTCTGGCGCGTCGAGGTCGAGCCGCATGTTCATCTTGACCCGGCCGACCGCCGAAAGGTCGTAGCGCTCGGGGTCAAAGAAGATGCCCTGGAACAGATTTGCGGCGGCCTCAGGCGTCGGCGGCTCCCCGGGGCGCATCACGCGGTAGATGTCGAGCAGGGCCTCCTCGGGGTTCGAGTTCTTGTCGATGTTGAGCGTGTTGCGGATGAAGGCGCCGACATTGACGTGGTCGATGTCGAGGATCGGAATCTCCTTGAGTCCGAGTTCCTTCAACTTGACAAGCAGCTTAGCATCGAGCTCCTCGCCCGCCTCGCCATAGATCTCGCCCGTCTCCATGTTGACGATGTCCTGGGCGAGGTAGCGGCCATGCAGGTCCTCGTCGCTGACGAGCAGCTCCTTGAGGCCCTCGTCGGCGAGCTTCTTGGCGAGCCTTGCGGTCACCTTGCGGCCGGCCTCGATCGCGACCTTTCCAGTCTTGGCGTCGATCAGGTCGCTGGTCGGCTTGATGCCGCGCAAGCGATCCGGCCGGAACGGCATGCGCCAGCCTTCTTTAGTCGATTTGAGAGTAATGCGGTCGTAGAAGGTCGCGAGGATCTCCTCATCCTCGAGGCCGAGCGCATAGAGCAGCGTCGTCACCGGCAGCTTGCGGCGCCGGTCGATGCGCACATAGACGATGTCCTTGGCGTCGAACTCGAAGTCGAGCCATGAGCCGCGATAGGGAATGATGCGCGCGGCGAATAGAAGCTTACCGGATGAATGGGTCTTGCCACGGTCGTGGTCGAAGAACACGCCGGGAGAGCGGTGCATCTGGGAGACGATGACGCGCTCGGTGCCGTTGATGACGAACGTGCCGTTCATCGTCATGAGCGGCATGTCGCCCATATAGACGTCCTGCTCCTTGATGTCCTTGACCGAGCGGGCGCCGGTCTCCTCGTTGACGTCGAACACGATCAACCTGAGGGTGACCTTGAGCGGCGCGGCATAGGTCATGCCACGCTGCTGGCATTCCTCGACATCGTACTTAGGCGGGTCGAACGCGTAGCGGACAAATTCGAGCTGGGCACGCTCACCGAAATCCTTGATCGGAAAGACGGAGCGAAATACGGCCTGCAATCCCTCATCCTGGCGCCCGCCCTCGGGCTCCTCAACCATCAGGAACTGATCGTAGGATTGCTTCTGAACCTCGATAAGGTTCGGCATCTCGGCCACTTCGTGGATGCGACCGAACATCTTCCGCAAACGCTTATGCCCATTCGTTGTCTGCTGCGCCATTTTCACCTCTTAGCTCGTTCGCGACGGCTCACCGGAAACCCCGCTTGCGCGAAAGCGGAGATTCTGGCGAAACGTCGCATATTGTCGTTCGCGACGGCTCACCGGAAACCCCGCTTGCGCGAAAGCGGAGATTCTGACGAAACGTCGCATATTGTGGTGGGTTACTGCCCGGACGAACAACCTCATATGGGGGTCGCCCGGGCATCTTTCAACCCACTGATATCTCACTTCAACTCGACGGTCGCTCCGGCGGCCTCGAGCTGCTTTTTGATCTTCTCGGCCTCATCCTTCGTCACGCCTTCCTTGACGGGCTTCGGCGCGCCTTCGACGAGGTCCTTGGCCTCTTTCAGACCGAGGCTGGTGATCGCCCTCACCTCCTTGATAACGTTGATTTTCTGCGCTCCGACCGTGGCCAGGACGACGGTGAACTCCGTCTTCTCCTCGACGGGCGCAGCGGCTGCTACACCGCTGCCGGCGGCCATCATGGCTACAGGCGCTGCGGCTGAGACGCCCCACTTCTCCTCGAGCAACTTCGCAAGCTCGGCTGCCTCGAGTACCGTGAGGCTCGAAAGCTCGTCCACTATTTTCGCTAGATCTGCCATTTACTTATCCTCGTAGGTTCGATTCTCGTATGAGTTGTCCTGACGGCCGTTTCATGCCGCTTGCTTGTTGCCATAGGCGCCGAACACGCGGGCAAGCTGGGCCCCGGGCTCGTTCAAGGTGCGGGCGATCTTGCTCGCCGGCGCCTGGATGAGACCGATCAACTTGCCGCGGAGCTCGTCGAGCGATGGCAGACTGGCAAGCGAGCTCACGCCTTGGGCATCGAGCACCTGGGCTCCCATCGCTCCGCCAAGGATCACGAACTTGTCGTTCGCCTTGGCGAATTTGACGGCAACTTTCGGCGCTGCCACGGGATCGTCGGAAAAGGCGACGCAAGTCGGCCCCTTCAGTAGGTCCGCGATACCCTTGGCATCGGTGCCTTCGAGCGCGAGCTTGACGAGCCTGTTCTTCGCCACCTTGACCCGCCCGCCCGCGCTTTGCATGTCGCGCCGGAACCTAGTCATGTCGGCGACGGTCAGGCCCGCGTAATGAGCGACGACGACCACGCCAGTTTTGGCGATGGCATCGTGAAGCGCCGTCACGACTTCGCGCTTCTCTGCTCTATCCACTGCTCACTCCGTCTCTTGAGGTTGAGAGCGCGTGCCCTCGACCTCGGCTGCACATGCCGCAAGAAGCGAGGGGCAGGCGATAGGCTGCCCCGCTCTTCCAAGCGGCGCTCCGTTGCCTGTCCAGCTCGCACGCGAAACTGCGCTAGAGCCAACTACGAGGTTCAAACCGATCTCCAGGTTGCGGGCATCCCGCATCCATCGAACCGTTCGTCACCCGTCTCATGCAGGCCCGAAAGGCTTAAGCGGTCGCCCGCACCTGCAGTCTCGGACAGGTTTGGACCGCTTCGAAAAGGAAACGGCCCTTCGGGACTGAACCTCAGCCCCGAAACTCTAAAAACTCAGCCCGCGCCACCAACGAGGTTCGCAGGCTCGATCTTCACGCCGGGGCCCATGGTTGAAGCGACCGCGACCTTCTTCAAGAATGTGCCCTTGGCGCCGGAAGGCTTCGCCTTCATCACAGCATCGGCGAAGGCACGGATGTTCTCGACCAGCGCCTCCTCGGTGAAGCTTGCCTTGCCGACACCGGCGTGGATAAGGCCAGCCTTCTCCACTCTGAACTCGACGGCGCCGCCTTTGGCAGCCCGCACTGCGGGTCCGACGTCGGCGGTGACGGTGCCGACCTTCGGGTTCGGCATCAGCCCGCGCGGGCCAAGCACCTTTCCGAGGCGACCGACGAGAGGCATCATGTCCGGCGTGGCGATGGCGCGATCGAAATCGATCACGCCCTTCTGCACCTGCTCGACGAGATCCTCGGCACCAACCACGTCGGCGCCGGCTTTCTTCGCTTCCTCGGCCTTGGCGCCTTTGGCGAACACGCCCACTCTGAGCTTGCGTCCCGAGCCATGCGGCAAAGCGCAGACGCCGCGCACCATCTGATCGGCGTGGCGCGGATCGACGCCGAGATTCATGGCGATCTCGATGGTCTCGTCGAACTTGGCCTTGGCGCCGCTCTTGACGAGCTTCACGGCGTCCTCGACCGAGTAAAGCGTCTCACGGTCAATTCCGGTACTCGCGGCCTTATATCTCTTGCCCGGCTTGCTCATGGTCTACTCCTGGACCTGCAGTCCCATCGAGCGGGCTGAACCGGCGATGATCTTCATCGCCTGCTCGACGGAATTGGCGTTCAAATCCTTCATCTTGATCTCGGCGATCTCGCGCAGTTGAGCCTGGGTTACTGTGCCTGCCACAGCGCGCCCCGGCTCCTTCGAGCCTGAGCCGATCTTCGCCGCCTTCTTGAGGAGGTACGACGCCGGAGGCGTGCGCATCTCGAAGGTGAAGGATCGGTCGGAATAGACCGTGATGACCGTCGGGATCGGCGAGCCGGGCTCGAGCTTCTGCGTCGCCGCGTTGAACTGCTTGCAGAACTCCGGGATGTTGACGCCGCGCTGGCCGAGCGCAGGGCCGATCGGCGGCGAGGGATTGGCCTGCCCTGCCGGCACCTGGAGTTTGATGTAACCCTCGATCTTCTTAGCCATTCCGACTTTCCCGCGCCTTCACGCTTATCTCACGCGCTCGTCTAGAGCTTCTCCACTTGGGCATATTCGAGCTCGACCGGCGTAGCGCGGCCGAAGATCGACACCGCCACCTTGAGCCGCGCCCGCTCCTCGTCGACTTCCTCGACTAGACCGTTGAACGATGCGAACGGACCATCGGCCACGCGCACCTGCTCGCCAATTTCGAAGGTGACCGACGGCTTCGGCCGCTCGACGCCTTCCTGCACCTGCTGGAGAATGCGGCCTGCTTCCTCCTCGGTGATCGGAATGGGCTTGTTCTCGGTACCGAGAAACCCCGTAACCTTCGGCGTCGACTTGATCAGGTGATAGGTCTGGTCGTTGAGCTCCATCTTCACGAGCACATAGCCCGGGAAGAACTTCCGCTCCGAGCTCACTTTCCGGCCGCGGCGCATCTCCACGACCTCCTCCATCGGGACCAGCACCTGCTCGAACAGGTCGGAAAGACCCGCGGCAGCGGCGCGCTCCTTGATGGATTCGGCGACCTTCCGCTCGAAGTTCGAATAAGCGTGGACGATGTACCAGCGCATTGCCATCGGACTTAAGACCTACGCTCCTAGCGACCGAAACCCAGAATGAATGTCACGAACGTGCTCAACACCCAGTCGGCGGCCAGGAAGAACAACGCGGTAGCGATCGACATGGCCAGCACCATAGTTGTGGTAATGACGGTCTCGCGGCGCGTCGGCCAGGTCACCTTGGCGACCTCGGTCCGCACTTGCTGGATAAACTCGAAGGGACTAGTCCTTGCCATCATCATCCTTGCCGCAGAAGCCATCCCGCTTTTGCCCGTCCTACTCGCGCTTTGGTCTGGCAGGAGTGGAGGGACTCGAACCCCCAACCCCCGGTTTTGGAGACCGGTGCTCTAGCCAGTTGAGCTACACTCCTATTCAGGTGTCAGCTACCAAGCCATTCCCCGGCACCTGACACCTGACTGGAGCGGGTGAAGGGAATCGAACCCTCGTCCTCAGCTTGGAAGGCTGCTGCTCTACCATTGAGCTACACCCGCATCCATTCTGCACTCTAGAGTGGTGGTGGAGGGGGTAGGATTCGAACCTACGTAGGCATAGCCAACGGGTTTACAGCCCGTCCCCTTTAGCCACTCGGGCACCCCTCCTTGAGTTCAGAGATGGATTGACTGGTGGTTTTAACCAAGCAAAAACGCCCCGCCGTCGGCCGGCAGGGTCCGCCATAACTGGGTTATGGGTAGCGCTTTAGGCTCTGTCAACTGTAAATCATGACGTTTCAGCGAAATTCGCTGGTATGACGGCCCCTCGGCTCACCAGTACATGAGACAAGCGGCCCATGCGGCGCCACCGACCAAGGCCTGATAGGCCGCAACGCCATGACCGGCGCGAGAGGCAGAGACAAGGGTCCCGGCGCGCGTCCAATGACGAACGTGTCTTGCTTTATGGACTTCATGCCGTGGAGGCGGCTCTCGTCAATCCGCGACGGCAGATCGGCAGGCTTATCGCCACCGAGAACGCGGCGCACCGGCTCGCCTCTCTCCTCGCCCAGCGCGGCGTGACGCCAGAGGAGGCGAGCCCAAGAGATCTAGACAGGTTGCTCGGATCTGATGCCGTGCATCAGGGTGTTGCGCTTGAGACTGAGCAATTGCCGCCGCTCGGGCTCGACGAGGTGAAGCCCGACGGTATTCTGCTCGTGCTCGATCAGGTCACCGACCCGCAGAATGTCGGCGCCGCATTGCGCTCGGCGGCGGCTTTCGGCGCAAGCGGCCTCGTCTTGACCGAGCGGCACAGCCCGCCGCTCTCCGGCGTGCTCGCCAAAGCGGCGAGCGGAGCGCTCGACATCGTGCCGGTGATCCTTATCAAGAACCTCGCGCAAAGCCTCTCGGAGCTGGGCGAGCGCGGCTATTTGCGGGTGGGGCTCGCCGAGGAGGCAAACGAGGCTCTCGAGGACGCGCCGCTGACGCGACCGCTTGCGCTTGTCCTCGGCGCCGAAGGCAAAGGCCTGCGCCAGCTCACGCGGGAGCATTGCGATCTCCTCTGTCGCATCTCGACGCAGAGTGCGTTAGCGAGCCTCAATGTCTCAAATGCTGCGGCGGTCGCGCTGCATTGGGCTAGTCTTAAGACGAAAGGCTGAGACGACCCGGCTATCTATATCTGAGAACGCGGTCGGGGCTGCCGCGCACAGTGTCATTTGGGCCGAGATAATGGAAGTACGGCATGCAGCGGGGATAGTTCAGCGGCGCCGTGGTGTACGGCCGATAGAACCACCAATAATTCCGGGGATAGCAATAGAAAGCCTGAGCTTTGCGGAAGTGGCCGACGCCCCAGGCGTGCGCAGGCTGAACGGAAAACCCAGCGACATAAGCGACATATAAGGCGACGATGACCCCCAGCGCGCAACGGCCCATGCTCTGTCCCCCCTCGTTAACCGTAAATCTAGAAGGAGGGTGGTTCAAGCGCAAGCCTTCGGCACCCACGCGGCCACATGGTTCGCTCGCTGGCGACACGCCACTTGACAGTTGCTCCGCCAAGGCTGTCATGTTCCGTCGGCGGAGCGTTCCCCATGAGCCAAATGGAACGTAGCATGGCAAGCCGAGTTGCTAATGGCTCTCCAAACCAGTGCTTCTCCAAGGGAGGAAAGTGATCCATGTCATCCACGGAAAGCGATCTTCGCGCGGGCGCAGCCAAGCGTGCTGTGGGCGCCCGCGATACCGAAGACTTGGCCAACCAGATTGAGGCGATCCGCGCCGATCTGCAGAACCTCACCTCCACGGTCGGACGGATCGCCAGCAAGCAAGTGAATCGCGCGCAAGACCGGGCTAGGGAAAGCGCTTATGAAGCCGAGGAGGCTATTAGGCGCAATCCGCTCCAAGCCGTGGCAATCGCCGTCGGTTTAGGCTTCCTGTTCGGTGTTTTCACCCGCCGTTAGGCGAAGCGTCCATGCTCCGCTCGGCGCTCGCGCTGCTCTCATCATTGCAGGTTGGGCTCCGGCTCAAGGAATCGGTCGAGCGCTCGCTCAGGCAAGCGGTCGTTATCGCCGTTGCCATCGTTGTTCTATTGTTTGCCGCGGCGTTTGGCCTGGTCGCGCTGTATAACGTGTTGGTCTCGAACCACGGCTTTGCACCAGCGGAAGCCGCAGGCACCCTCGCCGCCGCGCTCGTGCTGCTCGGGGTGCTCATCCTCGCCACCTTACCTCTGTTGGCGCGACGGCGGCGGATGAAGCAGGCGCCCGGCCTTGCAGCTGCTGCCGGCGTCGGCCTGATCGATCAGAGCGTCGGCCAGGCGATGCAGCGAGTCGGGCCCCTTACGCTGCTTGCGATTGCCTTCATCGCCGGGCTTTTGGCCAGCCGGCGCCGCTGAACTGCGCCTTTACCGGCTCGCAAGCATCCTTTCAGAGCTTGGCTAGAAATAGCGAGTGATCGGGGCTAAGACTTGCCCCGCCAAGAATTGAAGCGCAGTTCTGCTTCCTCCATCTCTCTTGCGATGGCAAAGCCGGCTTAGCTCAGGTGGTAGAGCGGCTGATTTGTAATCAGTAGGTCGGGGGTTCGAATCCTCCAGCCGGCACCAATCCCACCAATGACTTAGCAAAAAACAAATTATGCCTGCTAAGGAGCCGGAAGCATATCGGAAGCATCGCGCACATCTTGACCAGTGACCCCTCACCCGCTCGCGTTGTACTTCCCCCAGCCGGAGTCCCACACTGGAGCCAATTGCAACGGGGTCCCATCCATACGGCGAGGGTCCCGGCAAAGAAGGCAGTCGAGCCTTGTGAGGCGGCTAGGAGAAGCGGACATACGTCGGAGCATTGAGCATGTCTGCTTAGTGCCAATAGCGGACATTGCGGACATATGGCCCGCCCTTCGATCGACGTGAACTAGGGCTTACAATACGGAGGCTGGACCAGGCTCGCCGTGTCGGGGGCTCTCCTGATGGATGATGTCGTCGTACGCCTCTACGGAAAGCGCGAGTCGCCTCAGGCCTATGCCATCCGCGATTACCTGCAACGCAGCGACGTTCCCTTCGAGTGGGTCGAACTCAAGGACAATGAGCAGGCTCGCGCCGAATTGGGGCTGGAGAGCGTCGATGACGCGCGGCTGCCGATTTGCATCTTCCCCGATGGCACGCGCATGGAGCGACCGACCGTGCGTCAAGTCACCGAAAAGCTCGGTTGGTTTCGCAATCCGTCTCGTTCGGAATACGACCTCGCGATCTATGGGGCGGGTCCGGCAGGCTTAAGCGCCGCCGTCTATGCCGCTTCCGAAGGGCTGAAGACGGCCGTGATCGAACGCTTCGCTGTCGGCGGCCAAGCAGGCACGAGCCCGAAGATCGAGAATTATCTCGGCTTCCCGCAAGGCATCAGCGGAGCGGAGCTCGCCGAGCGGGCGCGCGAGCAGGCCTTCCGCTTCGGTGCGGAAATCCTGCTGCACCGGACGGGTGTCCGCGGCGAGTTCCTCGCCGGACGAGGCATCGGTTATCTCGACGACGGCACCAAGATCATCGCGCGGGCCTCGGTCTGCGCGACCGGCGTCGAATATCGGCGGCTGAACCTGCCGAACGAGGATCGGCTGCTTGGCGCCGGCGTCTACTACGGCGCAGGGGCAAGCGAGGCCTCGCTTTGCAGCAACGAGCATGTGATCCTGGTGGGCGCCGGCAACTCTTCCGCCCAAGCCTCGCTGCATCTTGCCCGCTACGCCGCGAAGGTGACCATCGTCATGCGAGGCGATTGCCTCAAGGCAAACGTGTCCGAATATCTCGTCCATCGGATCCAAACCACGCCCAACATCGAGGTGCTCCCCAACACCGAGGTCGCCGCTCTACACGGCGATGAGCGGTTGCACGCGGTCACGCTCAGGAACCGCAAGACCGGCGAGGAGCGGATCGTCGAGGCGACCTCGCTCTTTCTCTGCCTCGGCGGCGTGCCCAATACGCAATGGGCGGCGGAGGTCGGCATCGTTCGCGACGAGGAGGGGTATCTCGTGACCGGTCCCGATCTCGGGCGCGGCGGTACGCTGCCTGCCAACTGGACTCTCAACCGGGAGCCCTATTACCTCGAGACAAGCATGCCGGGCGTGTTCGCTGCCGGCGACGTGCGCCATTCGTCGATCAAGCGCTTGGCGTCGGCGGTGGGTGAAGGCGCCATGGTCGTTGCGTTTGTCCATCGGTATCTGGCCGCGGGTTAGTCGCTCGTTATCTGGCTTGGGTGGGAGGGTACGACGATGCAGTGGCAGGACAGATTCCGGCGAGCGCGCGCGGAGTGGATGCTCCTCACGTTCTACGAACGGTTCGAGCAGGTCGTCATTCTCATTCTTACAGGCCTGATCGCCATCGTCGTCGTCTTCGCCGTGTGGAACCTCGCGCTCAAGATCTTCCATGCGGTCATCGCTCCACAAACGTTCGATCCGACCGAGTACTCAGTGTTCCAGGCCGTGTTCGGCGCAATCTTCACGGTCATCATCGCGCTCGAGTTCAAGCGGTCTCTCCTTGTCGTCGCCCATCGACAGGAAAGCATCGTGCAGGTGCGCACGGTGATACTGATTGCGCTTCTCGCCATCGTTCGCAAATTGATGATCCTCGATCTGGCTTCAACCGAGTCATCTCAGCTTTTCGCGCTTGCGGCAGCCATCTTGGCGCTTGGTGCAGTCTACTGGCTCGTTCGAGACCAAGATCGAAGCATCGAACATGATAACCCTGCTAAGCTTCGCAAGCTGCCGCGCAAACGGTCCGGTAGCGATGAAACTAGGCGCGAATAGAGGAAGGTCGTAAAGACGAAACGTCCGCTGTGGGTCATTAGCGGACTCTCTCCGCAGCACCATTCCAGGTCTGGTTAGCCCCCGAAAGCGGACATCCAGCCAGATGTTGTTGATAGCGTCCCAGTCGTGATTTCGACTTCAAAGATGGAGCTTCGAATCATGCGCTATGAGCTCAGTGACTACGAATGGAGCGTCATCAAGCCGATGCTCCCGAACACGCCACGCGGCATTCCCGGGTGGATGACCGGCGCATTCTCAACGGCATCTTTTGGGTCTTGCGCTCAGGCGCACCATGGCGCGATCTGCCAGACAGCTATGGTCCCCCGACGACTTGCTACAATCGCTTCGCTCGCTGGCGGCGGTCTGGCGTTTGGGACCGGATTATGGATGCGGTGGCTGCCGTTCATGATGCGGCGGTGCAAATGATCGATACGTCTATCGTCCGTGTGCACCAACATGGTGCCTGCATCGCCGATAACAGGGGCCAACATATGGGTCGCTCTCGTGGCGGGCTGACCAGCAAGATTCATGTCGTGGTGGACGGCAATGGTTTACCGGTGCAGCTCGGTCTCACTGCTGGTCAGGAGCATGACAACCAGCTTTTCTCGGTCTTGTTGCGAAACCTCCCCAGTCGAGCATGGTTGCTGGCAGATCGCGGCTCCGACGCGGACTGGATCAGAGCATTTGTAACCGATCGGGGCGCGTGGGCGAATATCCCGCCTAAGTGCAATCGCAAAGACCCGATCTGCTTCAGCCCCTACCTCTACCGCGACCGTAATCTGATCGAGCGGTTCTTCAACAAGATCAAGCAATGCCGGCGCGTCGCGACCCGATACGACAAGCTTGCCGCTAACTATCTCGCCTTCGTCAAGCTCGCCTGCATTCGCCTATGGCTGCGCGTTTATGAGTGCACGGCCTAG
>Ga0070665_100007556_pt1 | contig 11049 bp, 8 predicted proteins | sample KBSS13metaG_FD_65862 | JGI IMG/M metagenome (GOLD analysis project Ga0070665, IMG submission 65862) | Switchgrass rhizosphere microbial communities from Kellogg Biological Station, Michigan, USA - KBS S1-3 metaG | ecosystem: Host-associated > Plants > Roots > Rhizosphere > Soil ...
GGCTCCCGTATGGACGTGTTTCTGCCGCTAGACGCCACGATTGAGGTGGCGGTTGGCGAGATGGTCCGCGGCGGTGAAACCGTGATCGCACGACGCAAGTAAGCGCTACTATCGGCCTCACGCGCGCCACTGGGCCCCATCGTCATTGCGGTCACTCCGACTGCGATGGGGGCCTCCTCCTCCTCAATACCCAAGGCAACTCCCCATTTCGGTCTTTGTGCGCGCGATCTTCGTCCCACTTGTGCTCGCGCGTACCGCGTCTGGCACACGCTCGTGATTCGAGATTCTGCCAGCTCGCGTGTGTAGTTTCACGCGCTGCGTGTCGTCACCCACTTGAGCGCGATCGCCTGCGCTAGGTGGTTCGTTCGTAACTCGTTGATGCGGCACGGTCGACGCGTGATCGACCACTCGTGGCATCGCTGGCCCCGGCATTGCCCTTCCCGTCTCCGAGATGAACGCCGTCGCAGTTTCCCTGACGCGAACCAACGAGCCGGCGCTGCCCCTCAGCGATCGGCTTTCGATCTCGAGAGTCGCGGTGATCGCCTCCGCGGTCATGGTAGTGATGGTCATCGCGTTTGGACTGCGCGCTTCCCGCCTGGCGACCTACGGCTTCAGCGAAGACGAAATCAACAAGGTGCGCGCGGTCGAGCAGTACCACCACGGTCAAGTCTGGGCCAACGGCGAGCACCCGATGCTGATGAAGCTCGCGATGCTGGCCAGCGTCGAGGCGGCCAAGGTGTGGAATCGCTTCGCCACGGTCGAGTCCGCCATCCCGAAGGAGACGGCGATTCGCTTGCCGAACGCGCTCGTCGGCGCGGCGACAGCGGCAGCGCTCTTCGGTGTGTGCAACGTCCTCTTCGGCACCCCGGTTGCGCTGATGGCGGCGCTGCTCTGGGCCTTCGACGTGAACGCCATCGCGATCAATCGCATCGGCAAGGAAGACACCTTCGCGCTGTTCTTCTTTCTCTCGGCGGTGTGCTGTTACGAACGGGCGAAGCAGCAGGGTGCGACCGATCTGGCCCGCGCGCAGCGCTGGTACGCCGCCGGTGGCGCCGCGTTCGGACTCATGCTCGCATCGAAATACTTCCCGCAATACCTCGGACTCTACGCGCTCTTCAACACGCTGACCGACCGCGCGCCGGGAAAGAACCGCCCCGATCCGTTGCGGTATTACGGGGCGATGGTCATTGCGTTCTCGATCGCCAACGTCGCGATCCTCGATCCGGCGACGTGGCGGTACTGCGTCAACTACGTCGGCGGCGGCACGCTCGTCCACCACGGATATCAATACGCCGGCCGGTTGTATGTGAACACGGGGATCTTTTCGCCGGACGGTGTTCCCTCCACGTTCTATCTCCGAATGTTAGCGACGAAAGTGCCGCTGGTCGTGCTCGGTGCAATCGTGCCGGGCGCTCTCGAAATGCTGCGACGTCGCGGTGAACGCGGGTTCGCCCTGCTGGCGATGTGTCTTGGACTTCTGCTCGTTGGCTACTCACTCCCGGCAGTGAAGTTCATGCGATACGCGCTGCCGCTGTTTGCCTTCATCGACATTCTCGCGGCGATCGGTGTCGTGGCCGGAATCAACTGGCTACTGCGGAAGCGCTGGCTGGCGCCCACGACGAAGCTCATCGTTGCCGCGCTGGCGTTCACGGTATGCATCGCCGGACCGTTCCTGGCGCAGCAGGTGGCCGCGCCGTTCCCGTCGTTGTTCCGCAACGCGATCGGCGAGCGGCTGGCGCCCGCCGGAGCGACGTTTCCGGAAGAAGCCTACGACTACGGCGTCCGCGAAGCTACGCGCGCCATCGCCGCCGTCGCCGCACCTGGCGACGTCATCATCAGCGACTCGCCTGCGGTCGTCGCGTACTACCTCGAGGAGAGCGCCCGCCCGGACCTGGGCGTTCGTTCGTTGTCGGCCGAAGGGCTCCCATCAGCGAACGGCAACGCGTTCGTCATCGTGCAGCCTGAACACCTCACATTCGAGAACCGCGAAACGGCTATCCACCTGCAGCGCGACTTTCAGCCATGGCGGCAGTTCTACGCCGACGATGCGCTGACTGCCCAGGTATTTCTCGTTCCAAGGAGATGAACGTGCGACGAACCCTCGTTGTCAATGCAGATGACCTCGGCCTGACACTCGGTGTCAACGACGGCATCTTCCACGCGCACGACCGCGGCATTCTCACCAGTGCGAGCCTCATGGCCAACGCTCCCGCCGCCGCCAACGCGATTCGCGGCTTGCGGAACAGACCCGCCCTCGGCATCGGCGTCCACCTGACCCTGGTAGACGGGACGTCGACGCTCCCGCCAGATCGCGTCCCCACCCTCGTGGACGACGATGGACGGTTCCGCGCCTCGTGGAAACCGTTCATCGTCGCCTGTCTCCTGGGACGCGTGTCGATGCAGGACGTCGAGCGGGAGCTGACCGCGCAGATCGAGTGTGTCGTCTTCGAAGGCATCAACGTGACGCATCTCGACGCTCACAAGCACGTGCATGTCTACCCGCCGGTCTTCGAAGTCGTCGCCCGCCTGGCCGAACGGTTTCGGATTCCCGTCATCCGCGTCCCCTACGAGGGGACGATGGCGGATTTGCCCCTTTTGGGCTGGGCGCAGCACGACTACCGCCTGGCGGCCTCGCGCGGCATCGCGACGCCGCAGTTCGTCGGACGCAAGATGACCGGCGTCATGACGGAGGACACGCTGTCGACGGCGATCCGGCGGCTGCGTTCAGGACATACCGAGCTGATGGTGCACCCCGGCTATGTCGACGACGCGCTTCGGCAGATGCCGACACGCCTGCTTGCTTCGCGCGAAACGGAGGTCGCGTTGCTCACCTCGCGCGCCATCAGCCAATTGATCGCCGACGAGAACATCCACCTCGTTCCGTCCGGCCTTGGAATCGACTTGACGTCCATAAGGAGCTACCGCAATGCCTCGTAACAACCGCGCTTCGATCGATCTGTCGATCGTCGTGCCGCTTTACAACGAAGTCGGCACTCTCCACGAACTCCACCGACGCCTCACCGAAGTGGTGCTGCTGCTCGGACTCGACGCCGAAATCGTCTACGTCGACGACGGCAGCCGCGACGCGACGTGGGCGACCGTCGAGGCGATCGGCGAGCACGATTCGCGCGTGCACGCGATCAGGCTCGCGCGCAACTATGGCCAGACGGCGGCGCTTGCCGCGGGGTTCGACGCCGCGCGCGGCGAGGTGATCGTGGCCATGGACGGCGACCTGCAGCACGAACCCGAGGAGATTCCGAAGCTGCTCGCCAAGCTCGACGAGGGCTATGACGTCGTCAGCGGGTGGCGCGAGCACCGCGTTGACGGGTACTGGACGCGGCGGGTGCCGTCGAAGATCGCCAACTGGCTGATGGCGAAGTTGTCCGGCGTGTCGCTGCACGACTTCGGGACGACGTTCAAGGCATACCGCGCGCCGGTGATCAAGCGCATCCGGCTGTACGGGGACCTCCATCGGTTCATTCCGGCGCTGACGAGCTGGGACGGCGCCCGCATCGCAGAGGTGCCGATCAAGAACATCCCGCGTCCGCAGAACGCTTCGAACTACGGTCTTTCACGGACCTGGCGCGTGATGGCCGACCTGCTGACCGTGCGGTTCCTGCTCAAGTACGTCACGCGGCCGCTGCATTTGTTCGGGCCGCTCGGGTTCGCGAGCGTCGGCGCCGGCGCGGCGATCGCCGCGTGGATCGTGCTGATGAAACTCGTGACCGGCGCGGCGGTGTTTCTCGCGCATGGCCCGCTTCTGCTCCTCGGCGCGGTCCTGGTTCAGACCGGCATCGTGCTGGTCGGTCTCGGGCTGCTCGCGGAACTCTTGACGCGCATCTATCTCGACGGCGACAAGCGGCGCATCTATACGGTCGCCGCCACGCGAGTCGCGGCGCTTCCCCGCTGGACCACACCGCGGCCGGCCGCGATCGCTTTGCCGGCGGTGCGGCAATGACGGCGAAAACTCTGGCGGCCGCGACGATCATTGCGATCGCGGCGTACACGTCGCCGCGGGCGGAGCGCGCGCCGCACGTCGCGGCGCAGGCGCTCACGACCGGGCAACGCCATCACTACACGATCGGCGGCCGCGTGCGGCCGCTCCTCTTCTGGATCGGCAAGGAGGATGTGGGCGATGCGATCGTTGCGATCAAGCGGGAGGCGGACTGCGCCTCGTACGCGCTGCTGATCGGGTCGGACCCCGAGCGAGCGCCGCGCAGCATTAACCGCTGGGGCTACATGGCCGAGAACGTCCGCGGAGCCGAAGCGACTCTCGTCGGCCTGATGACAGAGTCCAACGAAGACTCCGTCGACCAGGCCGAAGCGAACCTGCGCAAGGCTGCGGGCAACGAGACCTTCAATATCATTCGCGCCTCGATCGCCGGCGGCGAGGCGCGGTCGGTTGTCACCTCCGTCGCAGCTCCGTCGACCTATACGTTCCGGGAGATCGATACCGTACTCGAGCTCGCCGATCAGCGAGGCGTCGACGGCAAGGCGCGCGTCGTTCGCTTGCCGCCCGGTGGACGGCCCGGCTTCCTGTCGGCGCTGGCTGACGTGATGCAGGAGCAAGCGTCCGTGTGGCGGTCGGCCGGCAAGCTGCGGCCGACTCCACCGATCGCGTACGTTTACCACGGCCAGGTGTATCAGCTGCGCGTGACCCAGTCGCGTGCTGTGGCCAGTCAGCGCATCGGCGCGACGACTTACGAGCACTTGATCGCGTCGCAGTTCCAGATCAAGCAGGCGGCGACGAACGAGGTCACCGATTTTTCGATCACCTACGGCGCCGATGGACCGCTCGCCGGCGTGCCCATCGCGGCGACCTACCAGCCGCGCTGGTGGATTGAAATCCAGCTCACGCTCGACGACACCAGGCCGGGTCCCCTGCCGCCGATCGAGACGACGCGGTGAAACGCGCAATCGCCGTCGGTTCGAGTGCGCTTGGCGTCGCGGCGTTCGCCTACGCGCTGGCTGTCATCGGCCTCACAAATGTCCAGCAGGCGGTCGCGCGCGTTGGCTGGGGCTTCGCAGTGATCCTGCTGATCTCCGGCCTCCGCGAGGCGGCCAAAGCCGCCGCCTGGACCCAGACGTTAACGGGCACCGATCGCCTGTCCGTGTTCCACGCCTTCCGCGCACGAATGGCCGGCGAAGCGCTGAGCGCGCTTCTGCCGATGGGATTCCTGGTCGGAGAGCCGGCGAAAGCGCGTTATGTCGACGACCGCATGCCGTTCGCGACGGCGTTCAGCGCGCTGATGCTGGAGTACGCCTTCTACGGCGTCTCGCTCGCCGTGCTCGCCGGCGTCGCGCTGGTCGTCGTCGCTCCGTTGCGTATCACGCTCGCCGCCATCGTGGTGGGCGCCGTCGTCCTGCCGGCATTGAAACCCGTGCGGCGAGCTATGGAGCCGCTCCGGCGATTCGTCGTCCAGGAGCCGATGCGCGCCTCGACAGTCGCCGCACTTCAAGCGACTTACCATGCACTCGCGATCGCCGAAACGTACATCGCGCTCCACTTCCTCAATGTGGCGGGCGCGACGTGGACTGCGGCCGCGGCGTTCGAGCTACTCAATCGCGGCGTCACCATCGCCTTCAAGATGGTGCCGATGCGCGTCGGGGTCGACGAAGCGAGTGCCGCACTGATGGCGACACATCTCGCGATTAACCCCGCGACCGGAGTGATGCTGGCGCTTGTCCGCAAGCTGCGCGTCCTCTTCTGGACGGCGGTGGGCCTGCTGGCGATTGCACTGCGCGCTTTCAGACGGTGGGCGTCGACACGCAGCTCGCGCGCCGATCGCTCCGAAGAAATCGCCCAAAACACGCGCTTCCTGACGGCGCGTTCCTTGCCCTGACCATCGCCATGAATATGCCGCACCGACTTTCACACGTCGCGTTGATCCTCGCCGCCATGAGCGGTCCTGCTCTCGCACAGTCGTCGACTGGCGTCGTCTCTGGAACCGTGTCGCTGCCCTCTCCGGACGGTCAACCCGTCACGGTGCCCGGCGTGACGGTCACCCTGATGTGCGCCGCCTCACAGCAACCGAGCCTGGAGGTGTCCGATGAGCAGGGGCACTTCCGCTTCGGCGACGCGCCGAGCGGTTCCTGCACGGTGACCGCCGATCTCCAGGGCTTCAAGTCGGCGAACAAGACCGTCGTCGTCGCACCGAGTGGGACCGTGGACGTGGCGCTGCGGCTCGACGCCGACGTGCTGCACGAGGAAGTGACGGTCACCGGCAGCCTCCAGGCGATCGACAGCACGCCGATGGCCGTGAACGTCGACACGTTCAACGCCGCGAAGCTGGAGGTGGCGCCGATCGCGGGCGACCGCTTCCAGGACGCGCTGCCCCTTATTCCGGGCGTCGTGCGCGGACCGGACGGTCTGCTCAACATCGGCGGCGCCCGGAGCAATCAGAGTGCGCTCAAGTTCAACAACGCGGACGGCACCAGCCCGGTGACGGGCGAGGACGCCGTCGAATTGCCGATCGACGCGGTGAGCTCGGTCGAAGTGCACGAAGCGGCGTTCGCGCCCGAATACGGCATGTCCACCGGTGCGGTCACAGTCGTCGACACGCAGCGCGGCGGCGCCAAGTGGCACACGACCCTAAACGACCTCGAGCCGCGGCCCCGCATCCGCGACGGCGCGATTCATGGTCTGGAGTCGTGGACGCCGCGCGTGACTGTCGGCGGTCCGATCGCGGGCGGGAAGTTCAGCCTGCTCCAGTCGACGCAGCTCGAGTACAGCCAAACGCAGGTCTTCGACCTGCCGTCGCTCGAGAGCGACACCAAGGTGGAGTCGCTCGAATCGTACACACGGTTCGACTGGACGATGTCGCCGGTGAATCACTTCACGGCGTCGGCACTCATCGCGCCCTCAAAGAGGACGTACGCGGGCCTCTCGCCGTTCAATCCGCAGCCCGTCACGCCAGACATCAGGAGACACAACCTGTTCGGCACCGCCTCGGATCAAATCGTGATCGGCGACCACGGCGTGCTCGAGAATACCGTCAGCATCAAGAGCTTCGATGCGACGATCTACCCCGCGGTCGGGAACGATCCGATGGTGTTCGCGCCCGAAGAGAACTCAGGCAGCTTCTTCAACTCAACGGAGGGCACCAGCCGTCGCGCGGAGTGGCTGACGACGTATGCCTTCACCCCGATCGGTCCGGCGCATCTGATCAAGCTCGGCGGCGGCGCCAAATACGAAACTATCGGCGGCGTCAGCACCGGCGCGCCGGTCGAGATCGTCCGCGAGGATCGAACGCTGACCTCGCTGACGACGTTCAACGGCAGCGGCCGGGTCGATCTCGATCGAGGGGCGATCAAGGGATTCGCGCAGGATACCTGGACCGTGTCGCCTCGCCTGACCGTCGTCTACGGCGCGCGCAACGACTACGATTCGTTCACCGGCGACGTCAACGTCGCGCCGCGCGGCTCGTTCACGGCATCGCTGACCGGCGACGGCCGCACGATGCTGCGAGGCGGCGCTGGCCTCTTCTACACGCCGGTGCCGTTGAACGTGGCCGTCTTCGATCAGCTCCAGTCGCGCACGATCACGCAGTATGACGCGGACGGTGTCACGCCGATCGGAACCAGGACGCTGCGGAACACGGTCGGTTCGGCGCTCCACACGCCGCGCAGCGTCAACGTGACCGCCGAGCTCGACCGCGAGCTGGCGAAGAACTTCTTCGTCCGCCTCAGCGCCCAGCAGCGCAAGACCGAATTCGAACCGATTCTGGACGTGTCGTCCTCGTCGATCGTCCTCCAGACCGATGGCAACTCGCGGTATCGCGAAGGCCAGGTCACGGCGCGCTATCAATTCCACGGCCAGGACCAGATCGTCGGCTCCTACACGCGCTCTTCGGCCGTGGGAGACCTCAACGACTACAACAGCTTCTACGGGGCCATTCAGAACCCGATCATTCGGCCGAACCAGCGCGGCCCGCTCCCGTGGGACGCGCCGAACCGCTGGCTGTTCTGGACCAACATCTCACTCCCGAGTCAGATCACCGTGTTCCCGGTCCTCGACCTCCGCACCGGCTTTCCCTACTCGGTCATCGACGAAGACCGCAACTATGTCGGGGCGCGCGACCAGGCGGGGCGGTATCCGACCTTCGTGTCGCTCGACGCGCAGGTGACGAAGCGGTTCCTCTTCATGGGGCACCACGTGACGGCCGGCGTCAAGGTCTTCAACATCACGGGCCACGACAACCCGCGCGACTTCCAGAACAACCTGGCGGCCAGCGACTTCGAGCACTTCTACAACAGCGTCGGCCGAACCTTGCGCGGTAAATTCATCTTCGAGTTCTGAGTCAACATCATGACAACACAACCACTCGCAGCAGCGCTGAAGCGGCGAATCGAGTCCTCGGACGTGCGGACCGGCGTGATCGGCCTTGGGTATGTCGGGTTGCCGCTCGCGGTCGAGTTCGCCAATGCCGGCTATCACGTCGTCGGCCTCGACATCGACCAACGAAAGGTCGATCTGGTCACCGCCGGCACGTCCTACATTCCCGACGTGTCCAGCGCCGACGTCGCGAAGCTCGTGGCCACCAATCGGCTGCAGGCGACGACCGACTTCGCGGAGATCGCCCGGCTCGATACGGTAAACATCTGCGTGCCGACACCACTTCGGAAGACGAAGGACCCCGACGTCTCCTACATGGTCGCCGCCGTGACCGAGGTCGCGCGGTACCTCCACCCGGGCATGCTCGTGATCCTCGAGTCGACGACGTATCCCGGCACGACCGAAGAGCTCGCCCGACCGATTCTCGAAGCGACCGGACTCAAGGCCGGACGCGACTTCTTCCTGGCGTTCTCACCCGAACGGGTCGACCCCGGCAATCCGACGTTCAATACGCACAACGTGCCGAAGGTGGTCGGCGGCACGACGCCCGCCTGCGCCGAGCTCGCGCGTGCACTCTACGGGCGCGCGATCGCTCGCGTCGTCACTGTCGGGTCCACGCAAGCCGCCGAGATGGTGAAACTGCTCGAAAACACGTTTCGGGCCGTGAACATCGGGCTGGTGAACGAAATCGCGATGATGTGCGACACGCTCGGCATCGACGTCTGGGAAGTCGTCGACGCCGCCGCCACCAAGCCATTCGGCTTCATGCCCTTCTATCCCGGCCCGGGACTGGGTGGTCACTGTATCCCGATTGATCCGTTCTACCTAAGCTGGAAGGCGAGGCAGAGCGGTTTCGAAGCGCGCTTCATCGAGCTCGCCGGCGAGATCAACCGCCACATGCCCGAGTACGTCGTGTCGAAGGTCATGTCCGCACTCAACGCTCAGAAGAAGGCGGTGAACGGCTCGCGCGTGCTGGTCCTGGGAGTCTCCTACAAGCGCGACATCGACGATATCCGCGAGTCACCAGCGCTCGACGTGATGAAACTGCTTCACGAGAAAGGCGCGGAGATCGAGTACAGCGATCCGCACGTTCCGTATGTGACGGCGGACGCCTGGCATGGACCGCGTGCGTTGCAGTCGGTGGCGCTGGACCTCGACGTCCTTGAAGAGTTCGACTGCATCGTGATTACCACCGATCACAGCGGATTCGATTACGCAATGCTCGTCGACTGCAGCCGGAGCATCGTCGACACCCGGAACGCCATCGGCCGCGTCCTCCGCGGCGCGCAACCGTCCGTTATCCGCCTCGGCGCGTGCGGCACGGTCCCACCGGCGTCCGTCGCCGCTTGAGGTTGTCATGCTGTTCACACTCGCAGCCATCCTCACGGCGACGGTGGTGGTCACCGCCGAGCCAACCACGGCTGCCGCAGCCGTGCACGCCGCCGTCGCCGGCAACGTCATATTGACCGACGCCCGCGGCGAAAAGTTCGAGGCGCCGGGTGTCGAGCTCGCCCTGGCATGCGCGAAGGCCCACGATGAGCCTCGGACCGCGACGTCCGATCGGCACGGAGCGTTTCGATTCACAGACGTTGGAGCCGGCCGCTGTTCGCTCACCGCCGACCTGCAGGGGTTCGGAACGGCGATCACTGAAGTCGCCGTCCCGGCCGCCGAAACGGTGCAGGTAGAGATCCATCTGGAGGTTGCGCCGGTCGATAGCGGTGTTCGAGTCGTTGGGAAGAGCACGCGTTCATGGCCCACAAGACGGTTCAACTGATCGTCGGGTGGATCCTCGCCCGGGTGCAGCAATGCGCATAGGGTGGGCCGTTCTCGTTGTGCTGTCCTGGTCGGCCTGTGCGCTGGCGCAACCGCTGTCGCCCGCTGTCGTCTCAGGAACGGTCGTCGACTCAATCGGTGCGGCTGTGACCAATGCACCCGTCGCGCTGACGATGGTCGATGGTTCGCCGATTCAGGCGACGATGACCAGCGCGGAAGGTGAGTTTACGTTTCGAGACGTCCCGGCGGGATCGTACGTCGTTCGCGTCGACGCGATCGGGTTCAATCCATTCTCGACCCATCCGTTTACCGTCGACGATGGTGAGCAGCCACTGAGATTGCCGCCCATCGTGCTGGTCATCGAAGGCTTTTCAACGTCAGTGGTCGTGCGGGGGACTGAGGCGATCGCCGAAGAGCAGATCAAGGCTCAGGAACAGCAGCGGTGGCTCGGAGTCGTTCCGAACTTCTATGTCAGCTATGTGCCAGACGCTGCGCCGCTGACGTCACGCCAGAAGCTCACCCTCGCGACACACGAAACCTTCGACTGGATGGCATTCGTCGGTGCGAGCGTGGCGGCGGCGATCGATCAATCCACGGCCGGGCACCCGGGATTTGGCGATGGCGCGTCCGGCTACGCGAAACGGTGGGCGGCGAGCTTTGCTGACGACCGCACCGGGGACTTATTGAGCCATTACGTGTTCGCGTCCGTCTTCCGCCAGGATCCGCGCTACTTCTACCAGGGCACGGGTACAACGCAGTCGCGGTTGATTCACGCGCTCGGCAGCGTGTTGCTCGCTCGAAGCGATCGGGGAACGACGATGCCGAACTACGCCCAGATTTTCGGCAACACCGGCGCCGCGGCCTTGTCGAACCTGTATTACCCGCATTCGGAACGCGGAGGCAGTTTGATGGTCTCGAACCTTGCCATCGGCCTGGCGAGC
>Ga0070665_100007557_pt1 | contig 11049 bp, 9 predicted proteins | sample KBSS13metaG_FD_65862 | JGI IMG/M metagenome (GOLD analysis project Ga0070665, IMG submission 65862) | Switchgrass rhizosphere microbial communities from Kellogg Biological Station, Michigan, USA - KBS S1-3 metaG | ecosystem: Host-associated > Plants > Roots > Rhizosphere > Soil ...
CCGCGTACGTGCCACCTCTCGCGGCCGAGGATCGAATCGAGCGTGGTGCGTGGCGTCGGGAGCTTGCCGCCCGCCAGCGTCCGCAGGACCACGGCATGATCCCGCTCCTCGAGCATCGCCTCCTCGGCGATCTGCCGATCGGTGGGATTGCTCAACCGCTGCATGAGTTGTTCGTACTCGGCTTCCGCCTTGTTCTCTTCCTGCTCCAGGCGATGAAGGACGACGTTGGGATCGGAAATGCGCTGGAACCACGACAGACCGCGCTCGACTTCACCGGGATCGGGCGCCCGCCCGGTCGCCGCGGCGATGCGTTCGGACCAGCGTGCCGCGTGCTTGTCTTCCTGATCGGCGAGGCGCATCAGGATGTTCCTGCGCCTCGAATCGGTTTCGCGGTTCGCCAGATGCTTGTACGTGGCAGCCGCTTCCACTTCACGGCGCCACATCTTCTCGACCGTCGCGAGGTTGGTCTTGTCGAGCGACATCAGCCGATCACTCTCTCGACGAACACGATGGTGCCGATCCCGGCAGCAATCAGCAGCACCTGGCGGAACGCGTTGGCGTCAATCTCGCCCTTGTGAAGGTTGGGGATCAGATCGGACATCGCAATGTACATCAGGCTGGCCGCCGACATGGCCAGCACGTAAGGCCGGATGCTGGGAATCACCTGGACGGCGCCGAATGCGAGGAGCGCGCCGACGATGCTGGCCGCGCCAGATACGACGTTCAGCAGCAGCGCTCGACCGCGGCCGTACCCCGAGGCCAGCAGGATGGCCACATCGCCGACTTCCTGTGGAATCTCGTGCGCGGCAACCGCGATGGCGGTGCTGACGCCGAGCGGCACCGACGTCATCACGGCGGAGCAGATGATCGCGCCATCGATGAAGTTGTGAAAGCCGTCACCGATGAACAGCAAGGGCGCCGTGGCGCCATGAACCTCGCACTCGTGAGTGTGGCAGTGCCGGAGCAGCACCAGTTTCTCCAGCGCGAAGAAGAGCAGGATGCCGGCGAGGAGCGTGCCGAACACCGCTTGCGGCGCGAGGAGCGTCAGAGCCTCGGGGAGGATATCGAGCAGCGCGACGCCCAGCAGCGCGCCGACCGCGTAGCTGACCAGCCACGGCACGAGGCGTGTGCGCACGTGCGAAGGAAACGACACGAGCGTCGAGGCGACCAGCAGGCCGCCGCAACTCCCGAGAAGGCTCAGCCAGAGCGCCGTCGCGAGCACATGCACGCGACATTCTATTGCGGATTATGTTGCGACGTAGCCCTTGCGCGCGCGCACGCGGTACGTGCGATTGCGGAGTTCCACTCGAATCGAGTGCCAGCGTCCGTCCTTCTTACCGCTCGCCAGATACCCCAGGTAGTACTGCTTGCTCAACTCGTCGGCGATGCTCGCGGTTGCCGGATTGAGGTCGCGCGGATCGCGGATGATCTCCGTCCGCCCTCCGCTGTCGTCGGTCATATCCCGAAGCGCGACGACGTTGACCCGGTCGTCGCTCATGCCGCCGCGCCGATAGCCGCCGCTGCCGCCACCGCCCGGCGGGCGGCTGGGGATCATCGGCGGTGTCCCGCCAAACGGGCCGGGCGGACGGGGGAACGGGCGCGGAACCGGTGTGGGAAGCGGCGCGCGCGGGGGTGGTTGATGCATCGTCGATTCGCCGGTGCCATCGATGCCGATCGCGTAGACGAGCGTTTCCGTTTCGCGAATCTGTGCCTTCACCTGGCGCACGGTCGTGTTGCTCGCCGTGTCGTTGCCATCCGAGATCACCAGCAACGCCTTCTTCCGGTTCTGACCCTGTTGGGTCAGCGGAATCGCCTCCGAGATGGCGTCGTACATCGCCGTGCCGCCGTTGGGTTCGATGCGTCCGAGCGCGTGCGAGAGCTGCTGGCGATCCTTCGTCCAGGTTTGCAACAGCACGGGCGTGTTGCTGAAGCGGTAGAGGAAGACCTCGTCCTGACGATCCAGGAGATCGTTGAGGAGGCGATCGAGCGCCGCCTGCGCTTCCTGAATCTTGCTGCCCGCCATGCTGCCGCTCGTGTCGAGCGCGATGCCGAGGCTGACCGGCACGCGATCCGCGCTGAACTGGGTGACGGTCACCGGCTGATCGTCTTCGTACACGAGGAAATCGTCTTGCTGGAGACCGGGGACGAACCGGCCGTTGGGGTCCGACACCGTCGCCGTGACGTTGATCAGCTCAACGCCGCTCTTGAATCGAGCCTGAGGGGCACTATCGGGAGGTCGCGGGGGCGCCGGCTGCTGACCCCGTAAAGACACCACGAGCAGGGCGAGCGCGCCCGCCGTGGCCGCCTGGCGGAGCAAGGACAGTGACCTCAAGTTCCTCCCACGGATCCCGTGCCGCCGAGCGAGGCGCAAAACTCCTGCCTGCGTGTCCCCTGCGTTTTACTGCGGAAACGTCGGCGTTCCGTCGAAAACGCGCTCGCCCGTTGTGCTCGGCCCTGGACAGAGTGTCACCGGCGCGAGACGAGCCAAAATGCCGAGGTTACGTGTTCCTCGGCTTGATGCCTTCGACGAAAACCAGCCCCTCACGCTCAGCCAGCGTCCGGACGGACCTGAAACCGTCAGCTTCGAGCGCCTTTGACGCATCGCCGGAGGCCACGAACGGCGGGCCGCTCTGCGTCCGCGACAAAACCGCGCCAAGGCCGCCGCGCGGAACGGCGCCGACGGCGAGCACGCGTCCGCCCGGTCTCAACACGCGTACGAGCTCCCGCACCGCTGCCACACGGCTTTCGGGACGCATCGTGCCGAAGAGGCCCGCGGTGTCGTCGACGACGGCGAGGTCGAATTCGTTGTCGCTCAGCGGCAGCTGCGTCGGCGGAGCGACCTCGACGTCCACCAGCACTCCCGCTTCTTCTGCCGCCTTACGCGCCCGCGCGGCCGAGGATTCGTCCGGCGCAACCACGGCAGCGCGGCCGGACAAGCCGACTTTGCCCGCCACGGCCGCCAGCCGTCCGCCGTGCGCGCAGCCGACCTGCACGAACTTGTCGCCCATCTTCACGCCGGTCATGCCGACGATGAGGAGATTCGGATCGCCTTTCTTCAGGAACATATCGCCGCTCGCGGAGAACGCCATGGCGGGGCGTTCAGGATCGCCCGCCATGCAGAATACGGCCTCAGCTTACCGCACACAGGCCGCCCGCGCGGTCCGAGCGACCCGGCGGCGGCGCGGATGTTAGCTAACGTTAGCTAACCGCGAAGCTGACAGCGGAAACATGAACGGGATATGATCGTCAGCTCATGTCTACTCCAGTTGATATCGCTCCTGCACGCGGCAAGCTTGGCGTGCTGCTCGTTGGTCTCGGCGCGGTCAGCACGACCACAATCGCCGGTGTTCTCGCCGTACGCAAAGGGATCTCGAAACCGATCGGTTCGCTCACGCAGATGGGGACCATTCGTCTTGGCAAGCGTACCGAGGGACGCTCGCCCAGGATCAGCGACGTGGTCCCGCTCACGCCGCTCGACGACATCGTCTTTGGCGGATGGGACATTTTCGCGGACGACTGCTACGCCGCGGCGCGGACCGCCGGCGTCATCGAGCCCGCGCTGCTCGACCAGGTCCGCCCGGAGCTCGAGAAGATCAAGCCGTGGCCCGCGGTCTTCGACAAGCACTACGTCAAGCGGCTCGACGGCCCGAACGTGAAGAAAGGCAAGAACAAGAAGGATCTTGCCGAACAGCTGATCACCGACATCCGGACGTTCAAGTCCGAGCACAACCTGGACCGGATGGTCATGTTGTGGTGCGGCAGTACCGAGATCTTTGCAACCGAATCGGCGGCACACCAGACGATCGAGAACTTCGAGCGCGCGCTCGAGGAGAACGACCCGGCGATTCCGTCGAGCATGGTCTACGCCTATGCGGCGATACGCGAAGGCATTCCGTACACGAACGCGGCGCCGAACCTCAGCGCCGACATTCCGGCCCTGGTTTCCCTCGCGGCGAAGACGCGGACTCCGCTCGCTGGCAAGGATCTCAAGACCGGGCAGACGCTGATCAAGACCATCATCGCGCCTGGTCTCAAGGCACGGCTGCTCGGCGTCGAAGGCTGGTACTCGACCAACATCCTCGGCAACCGTGACGGCGAGGTCCTCGACGATCCCGAGTCGTTCAAGACGAAGGAAGAGAGCAAGAAGTCGGTGCTGGACTACATCCTCCAGCCGGCCTTGTACCCGGATCTATATGAAGACCTCTGCCACGTGGTGCGGATCAACTACTATCCTCCGCGCGGCGACAACAAAGAAGGCTGGGACAACATCGATCTCGTGGGCTGGCTCGGCTACAAGATGCAGCTCAAGATCAACTTCCTGTGCCGTGATAGCATCCTGGCCGCGCCCATCGTCCTGGACGTCGCGCTGTTCATGGACCTGGCGAAGCGGGCGGGCATGTCGGGCGTCCAGGAGTGGCTGTCGTTCTACTTCAAGAGCCCGGTTCACGCGCCGGGGCTGTATCCTGAGCACGACCTGTTCATTCAACTGATGAAGTTGAAGAACACGCTGCGGTATCTGAAAGGCGAAGAGCTCATCACGCATCTTGGCCGTGAGTACTACGACTAGCTCACCGTTCCTCCAGCCCGCGCTGATTGGCGGCGTCGTCATGGGAGTGCTGTCGGCGCTCCCGATCATCTCCGCGGGCAATGCCTGCTGCTGTCTCTGGGTCGTCAGCGGCGGGGTCGTAGCGGCCTATCTCTTCCAGCAAAACAGGGCGATGCCGATCACGCCGGGCGACGGCGCCCTGGTGGGGCTGCTGGCCGGCTTCATCGGCGCGCTCGTTCGCGCGGTCATCGCGGTTCCCGTCGATCTCATGGTGGCGCCGATGGAGCAGGCGATGCTTCAGCGGTTCCTGGACATGGGGACCTTCCCGCCCGAAGCGCGGGACATGCTCGAGCGATTCAGCCGGCCCGGCGCCGCCGGCGGCGCGTATTTCGTGATCCGCCACATCGTCGGCCTGATGTTCTGGCTGTGCGTCGGCGCCATCTTCTCGACCCTCGGCGGGCTTCTGGGCGCGCTGATTTTCAAGAAGCAGACGCCTCCCGGCGTCATCGACGTCCCTCCGACCACCGCGTAGCCGGCCTCCAAACCTACGCTCGAGTACGTGGCCTGCGCGGCCCTGCGCACGCATGCACGTGGCTATCGATATTGGCTCACCGAGCCGAGATTCTGGGACGTGGAGAGGGTCTTGATCGCCATCGCGCTCGCCGTCCAGGCGCCGTTGATGCGTCCTGCGCCGATGCCGGCTTTGCCGCTGACGCAGCTCGACGATCGGGGTCCGTCGAGCGATCTCGACAAGCGCACCTTGTCGCTCGCGTTCGCGCACCCCTGTCAGGTTCAGGATCTGTTGCTGATGCTGGTTCGTGGAACGCGTCTGAGCATCGTCGCCGATCCGTCGATCAGCGGAACGTTCATCGGCGAGTTGAAGAACGTGACTGTGCGGCAGGCGCTGGGCCTCGTTCTGCGGCCGCTCGGTCTCGACTACACACTCGAGGGCAGCGTGATTCGCGTGGCCAGGCGCGAGCCCGACACGCGAATCTTCGATCTCAACTACATCGCGACGGGCCGTACCGGACAGACGACGGTCACCGCGGACGCCGGCTCGCAGGCCAGCGCCAGCGTGACGACGTCGACGAAAGCGGACGTCTTCGACGACCTGGCGAACGGCGTGCGCACGCTCCTGTCGGACCGGGCGACGTTCAACATCGATCGAAAAGCTGGACTCCTTCAGGTGACCGATTTTCCGGAACGACTTGACCGGGTCGGGATCTACCTCGAGACCGTGCAGGCGCGCGTGCAGCGTCAGGTCCAGATCGACGCGCGTGTGATCGAAGTCGAGCCGTCTGACTCTAAGGCCGCCGGGATCGACTGGCAGCGTCTGGCGACGAAGATGAGCGGCGCGGCGACCGCCGACACGCCCATCCCGACACGGCCGACCATGAACGGCCTGCGGGTCACCGACGTCGGGAAGCTTCTCGCCTTGTTGGCCGACCAGGGCACGGTGACGCTGGTCGCGAACCCACGCTTGCTGACCCTCAACAACGAGCCGTCGATCGTCCGGACCGCGACGATGAGCTTCAGCGTGACGCCGCAGATCTCGAGCGACTCCGTTCTGACCTTGAGCCTGACGCCTCTCGTGTCGTCTCCAGCCGTGCTCGAATCGGACATGCTCGCCCGGGTGGCCGACGGCGAGACGCTCGTCGTGTCCGGCTTCACCCGCGATCGCGAGGTCAAGGAACGGAAACCGGTCGGCACGAGCGGCGGCTGGTTCGGCCGCTCGACGACCGTGACGCGCAAGCGCGTCGAGCTCGTGATTCTGCTGACCGCGCGGATCGTCGCCGGCGTCTCGGCGCAGTGACATGTACGAGAACTACTTCGGCCTGTCGGAGAAGCCGTTCAGCCTGACGCCGGATCCGAAGTATCTCTATCGCAGCCAGTCTCACGGCAACGCCTTCGACCTTCTGGAGTACGCGATCAACCGGCGGGAAGGCTTCGTGGTCGTCACCGGCGACATCGGCACTGGCAAGACGACACTCTGCCGTGCGCTGCTGGAACAGATCGATCGCACGACCTTCACGGCGCTGGTGCTCAATCCGTTCCTGACCGAAGAGGACCTGCTGAAACTGATCCTGCAGGACTTCGGCGTCGTATCACGAGACGACATCAAGAGCGGCCGGATGCAGGCCGTGACGAAGCAGGAGCTGATTGAAACGCTCTACGAATTTCTGCTCTCGCTGATTCCGCGCAAGGCCGTCGCCGTGCTGATCATCGACGAAGCCCAGAACCTGCCGTTGCGGGTGCTCGAGCAGGTTCGCATCCTGTCGAACCTCGAGACCGACAAGGAAAAGCTGCTGCAGATCATTCTGGTCGGGCAGCTCAATCTGCAGACGCTGCTGCGCTCGCCGGACCTTCGCCAGCTCGACCAGCGCGTGTCGATTCGATACGAGCTCAAGCCGCTCGACAGAGAGTCGGTTGCGGCGTACGTCGGACACCGTCTGGCGATCGCCGGCGGCGGGCAGGCGACGGTGACCTTCACCTCGCGGGCACTGAGTCAGGTGCACCGCTGGTCGGGCGGAATCCCACGACTCATCAACCTGATTTGCGATCGGGCCCTCCTCGCAGCGTTCTCCGTTCGCGCGAATTGCGTCACGCCGGAGATGGTGGCGCATGCCGCGGAGAACCTCGACGTGCCTTCGCCGCCCGAGCCAGTCGTCGGTTTGTTCGACCGCAAGGCTCCGCTCATCGCTGCGGCTCTCGTGGTGCTGTTCTCGTCGACGTTTGCCGTTGGTGCTTCGGCGTATGTGTACCGGCGCTTCGCGATGTCCGAACAGCCGGTCGCCCAATCGACCGCGCGATTTGTGCCGCACGCGCCTTCGCTGGAACTGCCGTCGGTCGCCGTGCCGGATGCGGCACGCGTTCCCGATCGCGAACTCCCGGCCGAAGCGGCGTTCACCATTCTGGTCGGATCCTTTCCCGCGGACGCGGAATCCACGGGATCGAACGTGGCCGCGACCACCGAATGGCTCGAGGCGTCGGGCTTCCGCGTGTTCTACGCCCAGGTGCATCTCGGATCGCGCGGCCGCTGGCAGCGCGTCCTGGCCGGTGCGTATAGCGACTCGCAAACAGCCCGCCGGGACCTGGAGCGGATTCGAGCGGCCGCGCCGCAGAGCGACGCGCATCTGGTGAGCGCCGGCTTCGCAATCGGACTCGTCTCGACCGCGCCTCGCCCGACCCAGATCCCTATTCTCCCATCGAGTACGGAGCCGTGAGCCTGATCCTCAATGCGCTTCGTCGATCCGCCGAGCCGCGCTCCGCCGACGCCTCAGCACCGGCTCCAGCTCCAGAGCCGGCCCCGGTCAGCGCCGTTCCGGCCTCGCTGGGCTACGTGGCTCCACCCGTGCGCCGGACGATGTCGATCGCGAGCCTCGCGTTGTACAGCGTCGCGGCGCTCGTTGTCGGTTTTGTCGTCGTCGCCGTGTTGATCGCCGCGTTGTCGCCCCCTCCGGCGGCGAAGCCGGCCGGGCGGTCTCCCGGAGCAGCGCCGCAGCCCCGGAGATCTTCGTCGATCGCGACAACCCGTGGAACCGCTCGCAGTGAATCACTGGCGCAGCGGGAGTCGCCCGCGCCCGCCATCGGCACGAGTGGACCGTTCCCGAGGGCAACAGTCACGACTACGGTCGTCCCGAGTCTGCAGGAACCTTCGCCGGCGCCTGAGGCTCCGCCTTCATTGTCTTCACCGGGGGGACGAGGCGTACCGGCGAACTCGTCTCGGCCCTCCGCGTCGAATAGCGCTCCGCGTTCAGTCCTCGAACCGCCACTGAAGTTGCCGGCAGAGAGACGAGCGACAAGCCCACGGCGCGTAGAGACGCCACCGGCGCCAGCGAGCCCGTCGCCCGCTCCATCGTCAGCCGCCAGCATCGCCGCCCGCGTGTCGGCGTCGCAGGCCGACAATCATTTCAACCTCGCGCTCTACTATCAGCGCGTTGGCGATTTCGACAATGCGATCGCGCACTACCGGGCGCTGCTCGAGGAGAGCGGCGCCAGCGCCGAGGTTCACAACAACCTCGGGCTCTTGTACGAGGAGCGCGGTCAGCGCACTGAGGCGGTGACGCAGTTTCAGCAGGCCATCGCGATCGATCCGAAGCATGTCAAGGCGCACAACAATCTGGGCGTGTCGCTGATGCGGGCGAATTCACCGGCGGCTGCCGCCGCCGAGTTCCGCGTCGCGCTCGACGCCGATCCGCGCAATGTCGAATCGCTCGTGAACCTGGCGCTGATCCAGAAGGCGGCCGGCCGCGCGGCCGACGCGCGCGATCTGCTCCGGCGCGCGCTCGCCATCGATCCCGCCAACGCCGGCTCCCACTACAACCTCGCCATCGTCGCCGACGAGAGCGGCGATACGACGACGGCGATCGAGCACTACCGGGCGTTCCTCCGCCTTGGAACAGTGACGAACGACGAGCTCGCCGGCCGCGTCCGCGCGAGGCTGGCGACCCTCGGCGGTTGAGCCGACGGTTCGTCATCGCTCCCGACCGCCTCTATAATCTGCGGCATGCCCGATCCGCAGTCACGACCAGAAATCGACGACCTGCTTCGCGAAGACCGGACGTACGCGCCGCCCGCAGACTTTCGAGCGAAGGCGGTGGTTCGCGACGACAGCATTTACTCCGACGCCGCGCGTGACCCCGAGCGGTTCTGGGCGTCGTTTGCCGGCGAGCTCGAATGGTCGCAGCCGTGGAAGACCGTTCTCGACTGGCAGCCGCCGCACGCGAAGTGGTTCGTCGGCGGGAAGATCAACGCGAGCGTCAATTGCCTCGATCGCCACGTGCGCGGCCCACGCCGCAACAAGGCCGCGCTGATCTGGGAAGGCGAGCCCGGCGATCGCCGGACCCTGACGTACTTCGACCTCTATCGTCAAGTCTCAACGTTTGCCAACGTGCTGAAGTCGCTCGGCGTCGGCAAAGGCGACCGCGTGGCCCTCTACATGCCACTCGTCCCCGAGCTTGCCATCGCGATGCTCGCCTGCGCCCGCATCGGCGCCATCCACAGCGTCGTCTTTGGCGGCTTCAGCGCGGAATCCTTGCGCGACCGCATCAATGACTCCGCATGCCGCCTGCTCGTGACCGCGGACGGCGGCTACCGGCGCGGTCACGTCGTCGCGCTGAAGAAGGTCGCTGACGAGGCGGTGTCCGGCACGCCATCGATCGAGCACGTCGTCGTCGTGCAGCGCGCCGGCGCATCGCTGCCGGTGGAGATGAAGCCGGGACGCGATCACTGGTATCACGAGCTGATGCAAGGCGCCCCGTTCCGGTGTGAGCCGGAGCCGATGGATGCCGAGGACATGCTCTACATCCTCTACACGTCGGGTACGACCGGCAAGCCGAAGGGGATCGTCCACACGACCGGCGGATATCTGGTCGGAACGTACGCGACCACGAAGCTCGTCTTCGATTTGCGCGAGGACGACGTGTACTGGTGCACGGCCGACATCGGCTGGGTCACCGGTCACAGCTATGTCGTCTACGGGCCGCTGGCGAACGGCGCGACCGTGCTGATGTACGAGGGCGCTCCGGACTGGCCGCAGAAGGATCGTTTCTGGTCGATGATCGAGCAGCATGGCGTGACCGTGTTCTACACGGCGCCGACCGCGATCCGTGCGTTCATGCGGTGGGGCACGGAGTTTCCGCAGAAGCGCGACTTGTCGTCGCTGCGACTGATCGGCTCCGTCGGAGAACCCATCAACCCTGAAGCCTGGGTCTGGTATCACCAGTTCATCGGCGGTGGCCGCTGCCCGGTGGTCGATACGTGGTGGCAGACCGAAACGGGCGCCATCATGATCACGCCTCTTCCAGGGATTACGACGCTGAAGCCCGGATCGGCCACGCGTCCGTTCCCCGGAATCTCCGCGGAGATTCGCACCGAGAGCGGCGAGAAGGTCGAGGTCGGGGGCGGCTTGCTCGCCTTGACGCGTCCGTGGCCCTCGATGCTTCGCGGCATCTACGGCGATCCGGATCGCTATGTTCGCCAGTACTGGAACAAATGGGGCACCGGCGTCTACGTCACCGGCGATGGCGCCAAGCGCGACGCCGACGGCGACTTCTGGCTGCTTGGACGCGTCGACGACGTCATCAACGTCGCCGGGCATCGCATCGGGACGATGGAAGTCGAGAGCGCGCTCGTGGATCATCCGGCCGTGGCGGAAGCGGCGGTGGTTGGACGCGCGCACGACATCAAGGGCCAGGCAATCGCGGCGTTCGTGACGCTCAAGGAAGGCGCCGGCGCGATTGCGCAATCGAAGCAGCTGATCGACGAGCTCAAACAGCACGTCGTGACCAAGATCGGCGCAATCGCTCGGCCCGACGACATTCTCTTCGCGGCAGACCTGCCCAAGACGCGCTCGGGAAAAATCATGCGCCGGCTGCTGCGCGACATCGCGGAGGGAAAAGCGATCGGCGATACGACAACGCTGGCCGACCCGGCCGTCGTCGCCAAATTGAAAGAGAACTACGAAGACGAGTACGGCGCCTAGGACGCCGGGCTTTCGGAAC
>Ga0070665_100007558_pt1 | contig 11048 bp, 8 predicted proteins | sample KBSS13metaG_FD_65862 | JGI IMG/M metagenome (GOLD analysis project Ga0070665, IMG submission 65862) | Switchgrass rhizosphere microbial communities from Kellogg Biological Station, Michigan, USA - KBS S1-3 metaG | ecosystem: Host-associated > Plants > Roots > Rhizosphere > Soil ...
AAAACCTGACCAAGCGCCCGGCTTTCACCGGGGTACAGGCGGTCAAGAACGGCAATGTCCACGCCATCTGGCACCAGTTCTACAACAACCCGTATCAGTTCGTGGCCATTCAGGAAATCGCCAAGTGGCTGCACCCGGACCTCTTTAAGGATCTCGACCCCGAGGCGACCTTCAAGGAGCTGCATGCCCGCTTCCTGCCGCTCGACTACAAGCCCGGTTACTTTGTGTCGCTGAAGGACACGAAATAAGACAGGGACGGTGAAGGGGAGCGCCGTCCGATCGATGGATGAAGCCGCAGCCATGCGGCTTCATCATTTTCTTTTGGAACTAAGAGGACTTCTCATGCGGCTTAACGCTCTCAGGCATCTTGCGGTGCTGGCTTTGTCTCTTCTCGCTTTGCCGGCTTATGCCGGAGAAATCACCGATGTCACCGGACGCAAGGTCGAGCTGGACCTGCCGGTCAAACGTGTCATCGTCGGTGAGGCGCGCCAGATCCACGTCATCGCGGCGCTCAAGGGCGACCAGACCTTCGACACCATTGTCGGCTGGCGTGACGATCTCCTCAAGAAGGACCCTGACAGCTACGCTGCCTATGTCGAGCGCTTTCCTCAGATCGAAAAACTGCCGCGCTTCGGTTATGTGCCGCAGGGCGATTTCAGTCTGGAAACGGCCATTACCCTTTCGCCTGACGTGATCACCCTCAATCTGGAAGCGGAAAAATCCGCCAAGGAAAGTGGTTTCGAAGAGAAGGCCGCCGCCGCCGGAATCAAGATCGTCTATCTCGATTTTCGCATCGATCCCGAAAAGAACAGCGAAGCCTCGATTGAAATTCTCGGGAAAATGTTTGGCGCGCAAGAGCGTGCAAAGGAATTCATCGCCTATCGCCGTGCAGAAATCGCCCGCGTGACCGACCGGCTCGCCAGCGTCAAGGACCTGAAGCGTCCCGGCGTCTTCATCGAGCGCGCGCCCGGCATTTCCGGTGAGGACAATTGCTGCCGCACCTTCGGCCCGGTCAATTTCGGCGCAATGGTCGATCTCGCTGGCGGCCATAATATTGCCGACGGCATCATCAAGACGACGTTCGGCGATCTCAATCCCGAGCAGCTCGTCGTTGCCGATCCGGATCATGTCATCGTCACCGGCTCAAACTGGGCAGCTGAATCCGACATCAACCAGTTCGTTCCCGTTGGACGCGGAGCCGACATGGCTCTTTCCCGGAAAAGACTGACAAACCTGATGAAGCGCACGCCGTTTCCGGAACTGAAGGCTGTCAAACAAGGCAATGTCCATGCCGTCTGGCACCAGTTCTACGGCGCGCCCTACGAGTTCTTTCCGATTCAGCAATTCGCCAAGTGGTTTCATCCCGAGCTCTTCGCCGATCTCGATCCCGAGAAGAATTTTGAGGAATTTCTCCGGAAATTCCTGCCCGTCACCTACAAGCCGGGCTACTTCGCATCCCTCGAAAAAGGTTCGAATGAATGAGTTCGTTGAATGAAAGCGCCGTTGGCGTGAGTGGGCGCGATCAATATCGCGCCCTTGCCGCACGAAGGATCGTTATTCTCTTCGGGCTTTTCATCGCCCTTTGTTTCAGTATGGCTGCCGACATGGCACTTGGTCCGGCGCGCTACACGATATCAGAAGTTCTGGCGACGATTGCCGATCCGGCTGCTGCTGCAAACCAGCTTCGGGTGGTGATATGGGATATCCGCATGCCGATTGCGCTGATGGCGGTCACCGTCGGCGCGTCGCTTTCGGTTGCGGGCGCACAGATGCAGACCATCCTGTCCAATCCTCTCGCCAGCCCGTTTACGCTCGGCATTTCGGCCGCCGCCAGTTTCGGCGCCGCGCTGGCCCTTGTTGGCGGCGTGGCGATCTTTCCCGGCGCCGTCCAGTACATGGTGCCGATCAACGCCTTCATCATGGCGATGATTGCCGCCCTGTTCATCCATTTTGCCTCGACGATGCGCGGCGTAACCGTGGAGACTATCGTCCTTCTCGGCATCGCGCTGGTGTTCACCTTCAATGCCGCATTGTCGCTGCTTGAATATCTGGCTTCCGAACAGGCGCTCGCCGCCGTCGTTTTCTGGACCATGGGCAGCCTGACCAAGGCCACGTGGGAAAAGGTCTATATCACCGGTGGTATTCTTCTCGTTACGGTGCCGATGTTCATGCGAAACGCATGGGCGCTGACGGCGCTTCGGCTGGGTGACGACAAGGCAGCCAGCATGGGCATCAATGTGCGTCGGCTGCGGCTGCAGACCATGCTCACGGTCAGCCTTCTGGCCGCGATTCCGGTTTCTTTCGTTGGTACCATCGGTTTCGTCGGGCTTGTCGGCCCGCACATAGCCCGCATGGTGGTGGGCGAAGATCAGCGCTTCTTCCTGCCGGGCTCGGTGATCTGCGGTGCGCTGCTGCTGTCGGCGACCTCTGTTATCAGCAAAATCCTCATTCCCGGCGCAATTCTGCCAATCGGCGTCATCACGGCGCTGGTTGGCGTACCGTTCTTTTTCGCGCTCATTTTCGGCAACAGGAGACGCGCATGGTAGCGCTCGCATTGAAGGATGTCGGCGCTGCCTACGGCCGCACGACTGTTCTCTCCAAGGTCGGCATCGATACGCTGGAAAGCGGCAGTGTCACGGCGGTCATTGGCCCGAACGCTGCCGGCAAGTCCACGCTTTTCAAGCGCATCGCCAGCCTGATCTCCGGTCCCGGGCTTGTCGAGTTGTCAGATACGGCACGCGGCAACCGGGCCATCTGCTACATGCCGCAGGACACCGGCGCCAACGCCGTGCTGACGGTTTACGAATCCGTGCTTCTGTCCGCCAAGCAGGGCGGCGGCTGGCGTGTTCACGACGATGAGCTGTTTGAGATCGACGCCATTCTCAAGGCGCTGAAAATCCACGATCTCGCCTTCCGGGGGCTCGGCGAATTGTCTGGCGGTCAGCGGCAGCTTGTGTCGCTGGCGCAGGCGCTGGCCCGCAAGCCGGAGGTACTGTTGATGGACGAGCCGACATCTGCTCTCGACCTCCACCGGCAGGTCGAGGTTCTGGGGTTTGTGACCGACCTTGCCCAGAAGACTGGCATGATCGTGCTGATCGCCCTGCACGACCTAAATCATGCGCTTCGTTATTGCGAGAATACGATGGTGATCGCGCGCGGCGAAATGGTGGTGAGCGGCAGCACCGAGACGGTGATAACTCCGGCCATGCTGCGCGATATCTACCGCATCGATGCGCGCATCGAACCCTGTTCGCAGGGCAGGCCGATGGTCATAGTCGACGGCGCTATCTGACGCTATCACAGGACCCGGCCGCGCCTGCCGCCGGGTCTGCGAGTCTCCGGCTGTTGCAGGACCCGCGACCGCACAAATTCTTGATAATAATAGTCATGAAATAGCTGTTCGGTCGAGAGTTTGGGTGCTAGAGGTTTAGACGGGAAAACTGCTTTGTCGTTTGGGGGCTTGCAGTTTCGTTTATCCTTGAAATTTCTCTCGGTTGAGACATGGGCATACGGGAAGATGACAAGCGTTATAACGCTTACGTCGCGCACAGGGTTGACCTGATCAAATACGCCACGCTTATTTTAGGGTCGCGGGCGGACGCGGAGGACGTGGTTCAGGAGGCATTCCTGAAATTCGTTCCCGAAGGTTCCGGCAATCCTTCCAACCTCAAATCCTATCTTTTCCGCATCGTCCGCAACCTCGCCCTCGATAATCGCCGCCGCAACCGGCAGGACCTGCGGGAGCGGCCCGACGATACCCCGTTCTGGGGCATACCGCAGGGTCACGGCACACCAGAAGAGCATGCCCTGTTCTGCGACGAGGTCCGACAGATGCAGATTATTTTGGCCTCTCTGCCGGTCCAGGCGCGTGTGGCATTGGAAATGCATAGATTTGGCGGCTACAATATGGAAGAGATCGCCCGTCACCTCGGCGTATCCGTGGCTAGCGCCCACCGTCTGATTAAGAGTAGTATTGCCGCCATTACCAAAGAAATGCAGTAAAATAGCCTTTATTGTTTCATCTTGTGAAAAAAAGTTCTCCCTCAAACGTCTTTAAAGCAACACGGAAGACGAGGCATCTCCTCCGCCCAGTCAAAGGAACTGACCGGCTCAATGACAATTGATCCCGATAAAAAAATAACATTGCCGACCGGGAAGGCGGAAGAGGCTGCCGACTGGCTGATACGCCTGCAAACGGGTTCGGCGGAACCGCGGCTGAAGGCGGAATTTGATCGATGGTTGGCTGCTTCGCCGGCAAATCGTCTGGCCTGGGAGCGGACATGCAAGACTTGGCGCAATCTCGGTCTGGTTGAGCCGGGTTTAAAGAACCTCTGGGAAGACGCGCCGCACCTGCCTGGCGTTGCCGGTAAACAGGCATCGCGACGGCGCTGGTCCTTGCGGCATTATGCCGGCATGGCGGTGGCAGCAGTGTCTCTCTGTCTTGCGGTGCTGTTCGTTCCCACGCTTTTCGTCCATATAAAGGCCGAATATCAGACCAGTACCGCAGAGAGCCGCACCATAACCCTTGAAGACGGCAGCAGGGTGCAGCTTGCCGCGGCAAGTGCGCTTACCACTGATTTTGCCAATGGCCGCCGTAATGTGAAGGTGCTGAAGGGCGAAGCTTTTTTTGATGTCGTGCCGGATAGCGACCGTCCCTTTGTCGTGGAGGCGAAAAACCTGACCGTCCAAGTGCTTGGCACGGCTTTCGATGTCGACATGACGGATGGCGTGACGCAAGTCGCTCTTGCGCATGGTTCCGTGGAAGCTTCCTTCCGCAACGCGCCACCAACGCGGCTCGTTCCGGGTGAGATGTTGGTTGTCGACGCCTCCGGTGCAATCCGGAAAGAGACCGTTCCCGTCGAGGATATTGGTGGCTGGCGCAACGGCGAGCTTTACGTTGTGGATGCGACGATCGGTTCTGTTGTCGAGCAAATCCAGCGGTATCATCCCGCATGGCTGACGATGGCGGACAAGACGCTTGCAGAGCAGCGTGTGACTGGCTTCTACAATCTTCGCGATCCGGACCGTGCGCTGGAAGCATTGGTGGAACCCTATAAGGGCAAGGTTCATGCAATTGCCAATACTGCCCGCATCATCACCCGGTTCTGAAGCGCAATAAAACAAAAAATCGTATTTATTTTCAGTCGTTTATAAAAAATTCTCCGAAACCCTGAAAAAAACCACCGAGGCAATCGTCTTTTTGTTGAGTAATCCGGTCAAGATATAGCCGGAGCGAAGACAGGAAGACAAAAGCAGTATGCGCCTCCAGATACGTAAGAACGGTTCAGGGAAAAACTCGGCAAAGCCGGCACGTATGACGGTGCTTTTGGCGACAACGGCGGTGGTCGTTTCTATGTCGGTACCGGCTTTTGCGCAGAGCGGACCGAATGCCGCCAATGGTCAGCGCTCCGGTGGCGAGCAGGGTGCAACGCGGCCTTTTAATATTCCCGCCCAGCCGCTGTCCTCCGTTGTCGGCGTTTTCGGGCGGCAATCCGGTCTGCAGGTTACGCTTGCCACACCGTCCGCCGGCAATGTGCGCACCAATGCCGTTACCGGCAGTTTTACGGTGCGGGATGCGCTGTCACGGCTTCTGGCAGGCACGGGCGTGAATTTCCGGTTTGCCGGAAATGGCAGAACCGTCGTCATAGGCTCGGGGCAGGCTGCTGCCGATCTTTCCGGGGCGGAAGGCACCACCGTTCTGGAAGAAATTACCGTGACGGGAAAAACCGGACGCAATTCCATTGCCGGCACCGGTTATCAGGGAACGCCCGACTGGGTTTATGAAACACCCGCCAGTGTCAGCGTCGTCAGTCGCGAGGCGATCCAGTCCGCCGGCGTGCGCAACACGCGCGATGTCTTCAACCGCGTTTCCGGCGTCTATGCCGGTGAGGGCAACGGCAGCTTCCCGACCGTTTCGCCCAATATACGTGGCTTGCAGGAAAGCGGCCGCGTGGTCGTCTCCATCGATGGTGCGCGGCAGAATGCGCAGCGTGGCGCAGCTTTCGGCGGGGCCACGAGTTACACCGCGAGCGCCGGGCAGGGTTACGTCGATGTTGCCTTTATCCGTGCTGTCGAGATCGAGAAAATAACCAATGCAAGGTCGGGTAACGCGGGTTCGCTTGGCGGGAAGGTTGAGTTCCGTACCGTCAGCGCCGCCGATCTGATCCCCGAGGGTGCGAACAAGGGGGCGGAGGTGAATGTCTCCCGTGGCACAAATGGTTACGATTTTCAGGGTTCGGTTCTGGCCGCAGTTCGTGAGCCGAATGGCCCTCTCTCCTTTGTTGCCGGTTACAGCCGCACGATCATGGATGAATACAAGATCGGAACAAGAGGCGAGGCCCGAAGCACCGCTTTGACGATGAAGGACCTACTCGGCAGGGACGGTTGGTCGACCTTTTTCAAGGGCGAAGGTGACTTCGGGGATGTGCAGACTTCGTTGTCATGGATGCATCAGCAGAATGATTTTGTTCAGGGTGCGTCCACCGTGGTCGACAGGGAAAGTGTACGCAACGACAGCGTCGTCGCGAAGCTGGACTGGGACCCCGAAAGCGAACTCATCGATTTCAAATCTTCGTTGTGGCTGAACGACAATATGACGCACGAACTGCGTGCAGAGCGTATTGGGTATGCCGCTGAGACGAATCTTGACATGGGCTTACGCAGTTTCGGCGTCAGTGTCGAAAACACCAGTCGCTTCGATACAAAAGCGGGTGCGTTAAGTTTGAATTATGGTGGGGAAGCATTTCGGGATATTGCATCGTCGATTGCCACCAGTTCCGCAATTAGCGAGAATCCCTCTTTCGCGAGTAGCTACACGGCTTTCAGTCCTGCCGGACGGCGTGATGTTGCCAGTCTGTTTGTAAATGGCGAATTAGAGCCCGCCGATTGGATCAAGCTGAGTGGCGGCGTGCGTTATGACTGGTCACGTCTGAAGGGATCGGCGACTTACTACAATCAGGTAACGGTTGCGACGGGTTCAAACCGTGTTGTAGGCGCGATAGACAATTATCTCACCTATGTATCGCAATACTCGCGGCCGACTTACGATCGTGTCTACGCGATCTGCACTACGGGTGTATTTGGTGGTCGCACTTTCACTGCGACACAGAGGACAGGTTCCTGCAACACTCTGAACAACGTCTGGCCTGCAACCAGGGGTGAAATCATCAACGGCCAATGGCGGGATGCTGGAACTACGTATTTTGATACGACTTATTCGACGGAGTATCCCTCTTACGACGTGGAAATAGACCGTACCTACAGTGCCTGGCTGCCGTCCGCTACGATAGAACTGAAACCCGTTGACTGGTTCCGGCCTTATGCGAGCTATTCCCAGAGCCTGCGACCGCCGACAATTCTTGAGGCTTTTTTTGCCGGCGCACGCCCTGGAGATTCGGCCGGCTACGAATACGCCCCGAACCAGTTCCTGCGCGCGGAAAAAGCGACGACCTACGAAATCGGCGCGAATATGAGCTTTGACGGCGTGCTGCTGGACAACGATTCCGTCCGCATCAAAATGGCCGCCTTTCGCCGTGAGGTTAAGGATTATATCGCTCTCGGTTATCTCGTCACGGATCAGGTGGCGGATCGGACCTATACCAGCTTCGTCAATCTCGACGGCACGACCTATATGCGCGGCATTGAATTCGAGGGCAATTACGATGCGCGAAGCTTCTGGCTTGGTGGCTCAGCGACGCTGCTGAAGACCGACTGGCCGGACAAAACGCAGGTTTTTTCCAACGGCACCACCACGACAAGCGGCGAGATCGTCGCATGGCCAGGCGATGTTGCGCCCAAGGTGAAGCTTACGTTCGATGGCGGCACGCGTTTCTTCGACGAAAAATTCTCTCTGGGTGCGCGGCTCAACCATGTCACGCCGACACAATCGCGGACGCTCGATACGGAGGGTAATCTGCGGGAGGTAACCGATCCCTACACGACGGTGGACCTATACGGCTCCTATGCCTTCAACGAAAAGGCGACGCTTCGTTTCGCGGTCAACAACCTGACCGACCGCAAATATATCCCGGCAGCCAGTGCCTATACCGCACCGGGCCGCACTTTTGTCGCGACGATGAACGTGAAGTTTTGATGCGCGGAAGAAATTCTCCGGGCTGGGGTTGCAGCCCATCCCGGAGATGAAACGCCTTCGTCACATGACAAAGGTATCCCTATTGGCCAGCAAAGGAGTACACCTATGGCTACCACAATTCAACTGACGCAGTCTTCCTCCGACTTGATCGGTTACCTCAACGGTTGGACGAGCGGTTTCGGTTCGACCTATGGTGCGTTCTACGACGCTCAGACCAGCTCTCTCGCCACCACCACTATCGATCCGAACACGACCTATGAGGCGTGGGGCGATGGCAGCAACGGTGGCAAGGGCATTGTCATGAGCGGTGCCCTGCAATACTCCCAGGGCAACCTAACAGGTTCGGTCGACAGCATCGTTCTCGGCACCGGCTACAGCCAGTCCACCAGCGGCATCGCCGTCAGCCAGCAGGAACTGCTGATCGATCCCGACGGCTCCTACTCGCTCGCAGGCGCGCGCGATCTTCTCGATCTCGCCGTTTACCAGCTTGCCCGTTTTGGCTCGCTGGCTGGCTTCTATGACTACTTCGCGGCTACCGGCACTGTGATCGAAGACACTGCTTCCTCCAACACCCTTACGGGTTTTGCTGGTAATGATACGTTCGTTTTCTCTGGCGGCAGTGATGTTGTACAGGCTGGCCCGACCGGAACATACGGTTATCAGGACGGTACCGACAAACTGGATATTTCCGCTTGGGGCGCCGGAAGCATCGATGACGTCATTGTGGGCAGCAATGCAAACGGAGACGCAGTTATTGAAAACATCTTTGGCGGCGACAGCATCACTCTCGTTGGTGTAGATTCCAGCGTACTCGACGCATCGGACTTCATTTTCGCCAGCGCATCGGCGCTTGCCGCTTAAAGGAAAATCAGGCTGTGGGCTTTCAAAACCACCAGCAGACACCGCCGCAGTCCCTCACTGCGGCGGTTGTTTCGCCCCTTAAAAGCACGTTTTTCGGTGTGGCGCTCGTCAGCGGTGTGGTCAACATCCTGGCGCTGACGTCGCCCCTGTTCATGCTTCAGGTTTACGACCGGGTGCTGGCCAGCGGCAGTCTGCCGACACTGGTCGGGATCGCCATTCTTGCGCTCGGCCTCTATGGCTTCCAGTGCCTGCTCGACATCATCCGCGCCCGGGTCCTGATCCGTATCGGCGAGGACTTCGACATGCGCTATTCCGGCAAGGTGCATGATGCGGTGGTGCGCCTGCCGCTCGTCAACCGTATGCCGGGGGACGGCCTGCAGCCGCTGCGCGATCTCGACAACGTGCGCGGTTTTCTGTCCGGCACGGGGCCCACCGCCTTTTTCGATCTGCCTTGGATGCCGCTCTACCTTGGCATATGTTTTCTGTTCCATTTCTGGATCGGCGTGACGGCTCTTGCCGGTGCCGTTCTGCTTATATCCCTGACCATCTTGACCAATATGTTCTCTCAGAAGCCGATCCGCGACACCATGGTCGAAAACATGGCGCGCAACCGGCAGCTGGAAGCCTCGCGCCGCAACGCCGAAGTCGTGCAGGCCATGGGGCTCGGCGGCCGACTTGGCAAACGCTGGCAAATCTCCAACGAGGCTTATCTCGCCGCCAACCGCAAGGCGGGCGACGTGGCCGGCGGCCTCGGCAATATCGCAAAATCCCTGCGGATCGTGCTGCAATCGGCCATTTTGGCGGTCGGCGCATGGCTAGTCATTCAGCAGGAGGCCTCAGGCGGCGTGATGATCGCCAGTTCGATCATGATGGGTCGGGCTTTGGCGCCCGTCGATCTTGCCATATCCAACTGGAAGTCCTTCGTTGCCGCCCGCCAGAGCTGGGCGCGGCTAAGGGAGCTTTTTGCGCAGATGCCGGTAACGGCGACCGCAATAGCACTGCCGAAGCCTGAGAGAGAATTGAAAGTCGAAAACGTCACCATCATTCCGCCGGGAGAGAGAAAACCGACCGTCGCGGGCCTTGGTTTCGTCATGACCGCCGGGAATGCGCTCGGTGTCATCGGCCCGTCCGGCTCGGGAAAATCCACCCTTTCGCGCATTCTCACCGGAGCCTGGATGCCCGCCGCCGGTAAGGTGCGGCTTGATGGTGCGAGCTTCGATCAATGGGATCGCGAAGCCCTCGGCCGCCATATCGGTTATTTGCCGCAGGGCGTGGAGCTTTTCGACGGCACGATCGGCGAAAACATTTCCCGTTTCGAGGACAATCCCGATCCCGACGCAATCATTGCCGCTGCGAAAGCCGCCGGTGCGCACGAACTGATCCTGCGCTTCGAAAAGGGTTATGACAGCGATATAGGTGAGGCCGGTTCGGCGCTTTCGGCAGGACAACGCCAGCGTATCGGTCTCGCGCGTGCGCTTTATGGCGATCCCTTCATCGTCGTGCTGGACGAGCCGAATGCCAATCTCGATGCAGAGGGCGAGGCCGCCGTCGTCAGGGCGATCGCGTCGGTCAAGGCGCGCAACGGTATCGCCATCGTCGTCGCGCATCGGCCGAGCGCGATCGGTGCCGTCGATTTCATTCTCATGATGGAGGAGGGGCGGATGAAGGCCTTCGGTCCGCGCGACGAGGTTCTCTCGAAAGTGCTGCGCACTCCGAATGCTCAAGCGGCGAAAGGTTTCACCGCATCCGCGCACACGGTTTCACCGTTGCGTGTCGTCGCGAATACCCAACCTAAGACGGTGGCGCTGCAAGAGAGTGGCGAAGAGAACAGGCAGGAAGGAGATACGGATGTCAAAAATTGATCAGCGCACGCAGGTGTCCCGCTCCATCCGCAAACATCTTCTTGCCGGTCTAGCCGCAAGTGTAGCACTGCTGGCCGGCGTCGGCGGATGGGCAGCGACGACAAATCTTGCTGGCGCGGTCGTCGCGTCCGGTCATCTTGTGGTCGATTCCTATACCAAGAAGGTACAGCACCCCAAAGGTGGCGTCGTCGGTGAAATTCTGGTGAGCGAAGGTGGCAGGGTAAAGGCCGGCG
>Ga0070665_100007559_pt1 | contig 11048 bp, 10 predicted proteins | sample KBSS13metaG_FD_65862 | JGI IMG/M metagenome (GOLD analysis project Ga0070665, IMG submission 65862) | Switchgrass rhizosphere microbial communities from Kellogg Biological Station, Michigan, USA - KBS S1-3 metaG | ecosystem: Host-associated > Plants > Roots > Rhizosphere > Soil ...
ATGCCAACATCTGGCAGGGCTACGCCCATAGCTATCCCATCACCGGCACAGTCGACACGGTCAACGGCATTGACGCCGCCATGTTGCGTGAGCACTATGACCGCTTCTATCGTCCTGAGCGCATGGTTGTTTCCATCGCCGGCAATTTCGACGAAGATGCCACGATCAAAATTTTGAGCGAAAAGCTTGGCTCGTTGAAACCTGGCAATGCGCCCAAGACCCCGCTGACGCCGCAGAGTCGGTTGTTCAATGTGGTGAAAAACAAGGATGTTGAACAAGCGCAGCTCATGCTTGTTTGCGAAGGCATCAATCATCAGGACAAAAGACTGACTGCGATGCAGGTTATGGATCTCTGTCTGGCTTCCTCGGCTTCGTCGCGTTTGTTTAAAGAGATTCGCGAGCGTCGCGGTCTCGTGTACAACATTGCTTCGTCGCAGCACGCTTACGTCAATTGCGGTTTAATTTCTATCTATGCCGCCATGAGTCCGGCCAATACCGAGACTGTCCTGGCGCTTGTTTTGCAAGAGCTTAATCGCATGAAGAGTGAAGGTTTTACCGCCGCTGAAATCGCCCGGGCCAAAACTCAGTTGCGCACGGACCTCTTGATGGATCTGGAATCAATGACGGCGCGCAGCACAAACAACGCAGCCGATCTTGTTCACTATGATCGAGTGATACCACTTTCCGAAATGCGCGAAGAAATCGAGGCCGTTACGAACGAGGATGTGATTTCGCTGGCGCAGGATTTATTTGCTGAGAAAAAATTGTCGCTGGTTGTTGTCGGTCCGGCGGAAGAGTTGCAGGAACACTACAGTTTGTCTGTAGTTGATAAATAGTTTGAAAGCGTAAGTAGGTTTAAAGCCTGATAGGTTAATAGGTTGGTTGGTTAGTTGACAGATTGCTAGTACGTAGGAGAAAAAGATGTCGAAAGTTCAATTGAAAGTAAAACGTCTTCCCCACTGCCGCGCGTTGCCTACGTATGCGACAAGTGGATCGGCCGGGCTCGATCTGGTTAATGCTCTCACAGAAGCTAAAGTGCTTGCCGCCGGCGACCGTTGCCGCATCCCTACTGGCATTATCGTTGAAATACCACCGGGTTATGAAGGCCAGGTGCGTCCGCGCTCCGGTCTTGCTGATAAAGCCGGTATTTCTCTGACCAATTGTGTCGGCACCATCGACAGTGACTACCGTGGTGAAGTGCAAGTGCTGGTCATCAATCACGGTGACAAACCTTATACGTTCGAGCCCGGTGAGAGAATCGCTCAATTGCTGGTCACCCCGGTGCCGCAAGTAGAAGTGGTCGAAGTGGAAGAACTGAGTGACAGCGCCGAACGCGGTGCCGGTGGATTTGGTTCGACAGGCAGATTGCATGAAGCGGTCAGTAAATAAGTAAGCAGGTCCGGAGTTATGACCAAAATCAGAGTCGCCATCGCAGGCATTAATGGTCGAATGGGCAGAGCCGGTCTCAATGCTCTTTTAGCCGATGATGACTTTGAAGTGGTCGGTGCTTTTGGCCGCGCCGGTGCTGATTATGTGGGCAAGGACTTGAGCGCATTTGTCACCAATCCGGTCATGTCCTCGGCGTCCAACTCCGAGGATAAGAAGGTCGGGGTTGTTGTTTCTTCCAGTTTAGAGGAAATGCTCGAGTCTTTGCAAAGCAAAGGGCAGGCCAGGCCGGATGTTCTTCTGGACAATATGGTTGCGGCCGCGTCTTTTGAGTCGGCGAAAAAAGCCCTGGCGGCGGGAGTGCGACCTGTGGTCGGCACGTCCGGATTGAAAGCGGCGATGGTGGAGGAGTTGAGTGAACTTGCCGCCGACAAAAGTCTCGGTGCCATGATCGTGCCTAATTTTTCCATCGGTGCGGTTTTGATGATGGAATTTGCCAGACAAGCGGCAAAGTACTTTGGCAATGTGGAAGTGATCGAAATGCACGGGCCGAAAAAAGTCGACGCTCCTTCGGGCACGGCCATGCATACGCTCAATAAAATCGCCGCCGCGGGCGGTCCATACAATCCCAAGCTGGTGGAAGAGCATGAGCTTATTCCGCACGCTCGCGGGGGATTGCATGAGTCCGGGGTGCGCGTGCATTCGTTGCGCATGCCGGGCATGATTTCGCACCAGGATGTTTTGTTTGCCGGTGACGGCGAAATGTTATCGGTACGCCACGATAGTTTTACGACCAACTGTTTTATCAAAGGGATCCTGCTGTCGATTCGTTCGGTGATGAATCTGACCGAGCTGCGTGTTGGACTGGAGACAATTTTATAGATGTTTGTTTTGCAAGTTATGTGTGATTTGATTTGATTTGGTGAGGATGAGTCAGTGATTACAAACGAAGCGCAATTGTTTGGCAGAGTCGTTACGGCGATGGTCACGCCCTTTGACAAAAATCTCAAGATCGATTATCCCGCCGTCGAAAAACTCGTTGAACATCTGATTAAAACCGGCAGCACTGCCATCGTCGTGGCCGGCACCACCGGTGAGAGTCCGACTCTGGAAAAGGACGAGAAAAAAGAACTGCTTAAAGCGGTGATCGATATCGCTAAAAAGCGCGTCAAAATTATCATGGGCACCGGCACCAACGACACCATGAAGTCGATCAAGACAACGCAGCAGGCCGAAGAGCTGAGCGCCGATGGTGCGCTGGTGGTGGCGCCGTACTATAACAAGCCGAGCCAGGCGGGATTGATGGCGCACTTCGGCGAAATCGCCAAGTCCACCAAGATGCCTATCATTATGTACAATATCCCCGGACGCACGGGCATAACAATCGCTGCCGAGACAATTATCGATCTGTCGCACAAGCACAAAAATATTCACGCTGTAAAAGACTCAACCGGCAACGTTGATCTTGCCGGCGACATCGCCGCCCAGGCCAGAACGGATTTCCAGGTTTATTCCGGAGATGATTATCTGACCTTGCCGTTTCTTTCGGTGGGCGCTTGTGGTGTTGTTTCTGTGGCCAGTCACTTTGTTGGTCTCGATATCACCAAGATGCACCTCTCATTTTTTGCCGGTGCCGGTAAGTTGGATGAGGCTCGCTCGATCCATTACCACGCCATGCCGCTGTTTAAGGGATTGTTTGCCGCGCCGAACCCCACATGCGTTAAGTATGGACTGTCCAAACTCGGCATTTGCGGCGAACATCTGCGTTTGCCGCTGGTGCCTTTGAGCGACGCGCAGAAGAAAGACATGGACGCGCTGCTGGCAAAATACGAACTGACCAAAACGCTTTCATTAAAGTAGGTTGAACTAGGAGACGATTTCAGGGTGACTCAAGGCAAAGACAAACGGCGCAAACCGGTGCCGCAATACAATTTTGATCCGGATCCCGCGGTGGCCAATAGTTCGGCCGCCCAGGAATTTCGCGCTCGCAGCGGCGAAACTTTGCGCATCATCCCGCTGGGCGGTCTGGGTGAAATCGGCAAAAACACCATGGCTATTTGCTATGGTGAAGACATCATGCTTGTCGATGCCGGTCTGGCTTTTCCCTCTGAAGAAATGCTCGGGGTGGATCTCGTCCTTCCCGATTTGACTTTTCTGGCGCAGCAGCAGGATCGCCTGCGCGGCCTCGCCGTCACGCATGGTCATGAAGATCACATCGGCGGTATTCCTTTCCTTCTAAAGGAAGTTACTCTGCCCGTGATTTACGGACCGGCTCTGGCCCTTGGTCTGCTGGAGAAAAAGCTGGAAGAAAACGGTTTGTCGGATCGCACTTCACTGCGCAAGGTCAAGCCCAGGCAGCGTGTGCGCTTAGGTTGCTTCGAAGTGGAATTTATCCGCTGCACGCATTCGATCGCCGACAGTTACAGTCTGATAATCCGCACTCCCATTGGTATCATTGTTCACACTGGTGATTTCAAATTTGACTTTACTCCGGTCGACGGAGAACACTTCGACATAGCCGGTTTGGCGGCTGCCTGCGAGGAGGGAATCGTCGCCCTGCTATCTGACAGCACCAACACCGAACGCGAAGGTTATACGCCCTCTGAGCGCACTGTATGGAACAAAATAAACGAAGTCTTCACCCAGGCGAAAGGACGAATCATCGTCACCACTTTTGCCAGTAACGTCAATCGTATGAAGCAGGTGCTTCAGGCAGCAATCAATCATCATCGCAAAGTAGCGATTCTGGGCCGCTCCATGGTGACCTTCGCGGCGATTGCCAGAGATCTGGGTTATATGTCCTACCCTGATAACCTTTTGATACCAGTCGAGAGTATCAACTCGCTCGAACTGCACGAAGTTGTAATCCTTACCACCGGTAGTCAGGGCGAACCGATGTCCGCGCTTACGCGAATTGCCAACGACGAACACCGCAAAATAAGAATTGAATCCGGTGACACGGTGATAATTTCCGCCACCCCCATCCCAGGCAATGAACGTTCGGTGGCCAATACTATCAACGCTCTATGTGTGCGTGGTGCCAAAGTGATCTACGGCCGCGATGCCGGTGTGCACGTTTCGGGTCATGCCTGCCGCGAAGAGCAGAAGCTCATGATCAACCTGTGCAAGCCGAAATATTTCATCCCCGTGCACGGCGAGTATCGCATGCTTGTCAGACACGGAGAGCTGGCCGTTGAGTGCGGTGTCGATCCAGACAATGTATTTATAATGGACAACGGCGATGTGCTGGAACTCAAACCGGACAAAGGCGCCAAAGTCGGGAAGGTCCAATCGGGCGTCTTGCTTGTTGATTACAACCGTGACTTCATGATTGACGAAGAAATCGTGGAAGAGCGTCAGAAACTTGCCGGCGACGGTCTGGTGGCGCTGGCGGTGTCTATCGATCAGGACGGCAAACTGCTAACCGGCCCCGATGTTTCGCTGCGTGGAGTGATACTACCGCGCGGCTTGCCGGCCGAAGAGTTTGTCATCAGACTGACCGATAAAGCCAAAGAGATCCTCAGCTCGGCTCCCGCGCATGAAGTGTCGTCCGCCGACAATGTCAAAAACCTGCTCTTTGAAGAGTTGACCAAATACTTCCAGGATGAACTTCGATCCAACCCGCTGCTTCAAGTGGTGGCAATGCGATCGAGTCTGACCAAAGCGACCGCCGACAGCGACGGTGGCGGCAAAGTAATCAAATCCTCACGCGACCCCGACGGCAAAGGCCGGAAACCTTAGGGCCGGAACGTCATGGAAAATTGCTTCGAAAGAATTGTCGAGCTTTTAGGAAAGCTGCCGGGCGATCCTCTCTTTGTTCAATTTACCAAAGATATTGGTGACACTCCTGACTTGTTTCTCGACACAGAAAAGGCAGTCTGGTATCACTTTAAAAACTCCGGTATTTATCTAAATTACTTGAGGACCGTCGGATATTTCGGGCTCGTTATTTTTGAGTCGATGGACTGTTACCCACCTGAACAGCGATACCGAGGCAATTTCCCCGGCGGCATACAGTTTGGCGATGATCGCGAAACAGTACGTAAAAAATTGGATTCCATACCTGACAGTTTTGAAGTTGCCGACAAAGAAACCTGGGAAGAATATCGCATGGGGCCGCTTACTTTGACGCTGGCCTTCCACTCTAGGTCCAATAAACTGACGAGCGTTTTTCTGGCTTATAAAGCCTAGCTAGACGGTGGCTGAAATAACGGTGTCAAATTCAGATCCGTATTCCGATATCGGAACACGGATCAGAAAATGCCCTCAAACGCTGCGCCCGTTTGATCCACTTAGTCTATTTCGTCTGTTTTTTGAGCTGTTTTATGAACACATTCCATCCGGGCGGTGTCTTATCGTCCATCCGACTAAGCAGCTCATTTTGGACATGCCAGGATGGTCTTTCGAGATCTTTTAATAGACCCTTTCCAACCGGGCCTTCGTCGTAGGCTTTGACAAGTTTGCCCATTTTCTCAATGGCATCGTTAAGTGAGCGGTCGTCTTTGGCTCTCTCAATGTCATTGCGCGCCGCAGCCAGCGCCAGGGTTTCTCTTTGGTGAGTCGGTCCCCAGACCATATCGAGTTGCTCTAATTTTTCGTTGATATCTTTTAGAATCATAGGCTTCTGATCTATGGTCGGAGGTTTATCTTCTTCAGCCCCTGCAGGTTTGACTTTAACCTTACCCTTGCCCTTATCCGGACCGTCTTCGTTGAATCGTAAATTGAGCTGATGAATTGGTGAGAGTCCTTTAGCCAGTTCCGCTCTGTCCAAAAGAGTTTTCCCCGGTATGGCCGTTGTTAGCCCTGCCATGTCGCCCCTATCGGCAACCGGATCTGCGTATTGAGCCGTTGCCATCTTATCGATGGATTGTCTCATTCCTTCAGCCGCTGCTTGTAACTCGGTGGTATCTCCTTTGAACTTTCCGCTTTTAATATCGTCCAGCACGTCTTTAGCAAATGCTTTCAAATCTCGGTCTTGCGATTCAAACGATTCTCCGCCACTGTCAGGCATAGAAGTATGTTCAACGATGTCTTGAATCGCTTTCAAGTTTGCCGGATCCTTTATTGTTTCGGATAATGCCTTACCGAAACGATCCATCCCACCTACAAATTGTTTGTGATGTTCAAGGTCAAAATTGGCTAGTGTTTGGGTGGCATTGTCCTCGTTTTTACCGTTAACACCATCTCTTGCATGCGCGACTATTGTTTCTCCCAGTTCTCGCCCTGACATTTTTGTATTCGCCATTAAAGCGCGCATTGCTTCAGTTATTTTTTGACCGTCGCCTGATGGCGTAGCCCCTTCTACTCCAGAAGACGCAACAACATCCTTCGCTACTTTTGAACTTTTTGCCAGGACCTCGGCATTGCCCATGTCACAGGCGTCGAAATCCAAAATATCCAGTTTTTCGTGACCGCTGCCTTTGAGACCATCTTTAATAGCGTCAATAGTCTTATCCAGTGGCAATTCTCCCAGGCCGGTTTTAATACCGCCTTTCCCCTTGCCGTGGGATTGAATTATCAGTCCGATCTTGTCCGACGGCGCTACCTTGCCGGCCTCCTTCATCAATGCCTGGATATCCTGACCGGCATCTGTATAGTGCTTATCCTTCATTCGGTCTATTTTTCCGTCATGGATAAAATAGCGTTCTGTTACGGCCCGACCTTTTTCTTCAGCCTTGGTGACGCAGGCGGCGACCTTATCTCCGTCACCCGTACCGTCTTCCGGTACGCAAGGTTTACCTTTGCGGTCTAAGGGTCTTTCGGCATGGACTACGAAGTTAATGGATTTGCCTTCGGTCTCCTGGGCCAGTCTCTTTAATTCTTGCAGTTTTCGATCAGCACCCCAGCCTGTGGGATTGCTTTTGTCCCCGGGCAAATTACTGCCCAATTCAATTGCCACGGTCCAGTCTTTGCGCTCCGGCCCGGCTCCTGTTAATTGGAGCTTTGGGATAATCTTGCTGTCTTCCAGCCTGGCATTGTCGGTCGCTGCGGCACCAGTCGTGCTTGCAGCCGGTTTGTCATTGCGGGCTTCCTGAAGATTATCGCCTTGTGGGCGATGTGTGGAGGCGTCCGTCCGAGCCTCGGGGCGAGAGTCTGAAACCATGGGGCGTTCCAACGTAGTAAGTGGGGCGGCTTACACTATATGGATAATGACGTGAATTTGAAGTGAAAGTCGGCGCCGGACGGACAAGACGCTATTCCGATATCGGAAGACGGATCGGGAATCGGATCCCTGTTCCGATATCGGGAGCCGGATCTGAAATCGAAACCGCGTTCCGATATCGGGAAACGGATCTGAATTCGAAGTTTTAATTAGTGGTGTTCTAAGGCGTTGGTCTGACTGACGACGGCGGAAAACGCTTTGCTTATAGCTGACGACAGCGCACCTTGAGTCGTGCCGGAAAGACTGGCCAGGACGATCCACATAAAGCAAATGACCGTCACCCATTTGCGATACCACTTGCTGTACAGGAACAGAACGGCCTTGGGAAGAAAATACCAGATCAAAAAAGCTTTTCCGATAAAGTCGGAGGGTTTATCTCTAATAAAGAAAAGAACCGGAAGCCAGGCTATTAACAATAGAAAAGGTTCAATCCAGAGCAGTGATTTGAATAAATCGTCCGGTTCATCCAACCATTCCTGCCATTTTGAAATCGATTTGGATTTAGATTCCGATAACGATTCGGCTTCTGGTTCAGGTTGGGATTCAGTCATGGAAACATCTTTATTGGTCTGGGTGTATTAATCGTGAAGGGTCGATAACGGCTGTAAAAGCCTTACTTATTCAAGAGTGGACTTCGCCTTGGATAAGACCGGATAACTCTGACATAAAGTACAACAACCAAAACGCGGGATAGACATAAAAACACACCTGCAAAATTACAGGAGGCTGATCGAGAAATTTGATCACATCGATTTTCATTTCCGGCAAATCTTCTTTCTTGCAAAATCGGATCTGTATATCCGATGGATGTATCTCACTAAGAACAAAACTTCCCCCTCGAAGAGCAAGGGGGAAGTAAAGTGTTGTGGTGGATTAGGTAAGGAGGAAACGCAGCACCGGGCAAAAGCTGCCTGTGACTGCATTTTCAATAATAGCAGCGCCGGTTGGAGGTGGCTGTTAAAAAACTTGAAGAGGTCTTTGTCAAACCCATCCGACCGGCTCTATAAGATTTCCTTAATCGCTTGACTGGAAAATTCTAGGAATTTGTCCAGTTGGCATTAGGAGTTGTCGTGCTTGCTTCTTGAGAAGCTCTACCGGGGTAGAGGAAATCAAGAGCGCCCAGTCCCAGGTTGTTAATAGATTCCTGAGTCGTGCCTGCAGCGAAGGTTATGTCACCAAATGTGGTGGTAGGTTGCGGCACCGGTTTAACTGGAGCGGAAATCTTGATATTGCTTGGAGCAAACACATAAACCTGCTCACTCAATTTATGAAAGTCACCATCGATGGCGGCACTTGCGCCGGCAACGAAGTCAACCAGACGCGAGGCGTCCAGCTTTTTCATATTTTCTAGTGAGATTGTTGTTGCAGCTCTTGAGCGCAAGCACTCTACGATGTCCAGCGCTTCTTCGAAAGAAACGGGGCTGAACATTGATATTTGGCTACCCAATCTTGGTGTTTGATTTTGTCGCGCGACGCCATGGCCCATCATGCGACGATCTTGCAATGCCGGAAAAAGATCTATTTCTTTTTTACCGGAGCGACCATCATTGGCAAATACTGGCTTGTCTTGCGGGCTGTCTCTATAGTCGTCAACCATGGAAGTCCCTTTTTAGATGAAGATGAAGACTGACTTTAACGAAGTTCAATTGAAAATTTAGCTATGAAACATTCTAGCCTTTTATAGAGAATCTGCAAGTAGTGCCAAGAGTGGTGCCTATAACCAAAATGGTGGCATTCTGATATGCACCAGATGTGGTTATATCGGCCTGGCCGGCAGGAAGAGTGGGGCAAGAAGCTCGCCGGCGCGCAAATCTTCCGCTACTGTTATCTTTATGTTGTTATTTTGTCCAGGCAATATTAAGACCTTGTGTCCAAAATGCTCCAGGATTGCGGCATCGTCGGTGACACCAATACCAAGCTCGGCCGCCTTCTCATGGCAAGCCAGTAGAAGGTCAAATGGTGCGGCTTGCGGAGTTTGCACGGCGTAGAGTTGCGAGCGATCCACGGTTTCTATAATTAATCCGTCGACCACCTTTTTTAAAGTGTCTGATACAGGAGTGCCAACGGTGCAGGCACCTCTGGTGGTGACCAACTGCACTGTGTCTTCGACGATTTTGGCCGATATGAAGGGTCTGGCGGCGTCGTGGACCAGGACGTACTTATATAGAGGCATATCGGCCTTGCCGGACTCACCTGTCCCGCCGAATTGACCTGATTCACTTGATATCGCTTTCAGGTGATTTAAGGCGTTCAAAACGGATTGTTGTCTGGTGGCACCGCCGGTGACAACATGCACCCGAGATTGGCGAGAGCAGTTTCCTTGCCCGCTGTCTGTTCCGTTGCCGAAGACCTCGGCGATTCTCTTGCGCCCCGCTTCCTCGAAACCCGCAGGCATAGTAACGACTATATCCGATATGCTATCCGATGAATATAGAATAGATAGCGACCATATATACATTTCATATGCTTTAAGCATTAGAAACTGTTTGGGGGTCTCATGACCGAAGCGAGCGCCGGATCCTCCGGCCACCAAAATGGCAGCTACTGAAGCGGAAGATTTTGAATTGCTGGAAGAGTCCGAACTGCTCAACTCAGAGCTCAATGGCTAAAGCTTTCGCTTTCGACTTTTACTGCCACTGGTACCGAATCATCCGTGTCATCCGAATTTTTATCGGTATCAGAATCCTCTTTAAAGAACACTTCCTTTAAGGCAAGTTCTTTAATAGGTACGTCATTTACATCAACGGCGTCGGAGCCGGAGTTGGAGTCAGCTTCGGTCTCAGAAACCGGATCATGCGTCGGTGCCGGGGCTTCGTCCATCAAATTCTTAGCTGAGCCGTCAGGACTGGCGTCAAATACATCCAGTTGAACGGCATCGGGATTGGTGCCTTCGGCTCCATCTCCACCGGCTCCGCCATCCTCGCCCTCGGCTTTGGTGCCCTTGGACGCGGTGCTGAGTTCCTGTCTCCAGTCCTGACCGTCCTTGGACAGACGGAAATATTCCTGGAACTTCTTAGTCGTGGTTAGAATCGGCGAGCGGCCATCTTCTCTTTTGTGGATAAGCTCACGCAATTCCAGCTCTTTAATATGATCGTAGGCGCCGGCGCCTCTGATTTTGATCACGTCGGCCTGGCTGACCGGCTGCTTCAGCGCGATAGCTGAAAGGGTGCGTACAAGTGCCGTAGGCATTTCAAATGGTGAGAACTCATCGACGAGCGATGAAAACTCATCTTTGACCTGCATCATATAGCCGTCTTCGTCCGCTATTTCGAGAGCGCCATTGCGGCTCTCATAATCGTTGATCAGCTCAAGCATGGCCTGCCGCACCACTTGCACGTCCTGGTTGAGCGTGCGCGCGATGGCCTGAGCCTTGAGAGGCTTATCCGTGAGGAATAATAATGCTTCGATGTGTGTTTTTAATTGCACGATGCTATCCGCCGTTGGAGATGGTATCGCCCGATCCGACTATACCTGCGCTTTGCTGACAAAGACTTAGATA
>Ga0070665_100007560_pt1 | contig 11048 bp, 8 predicted proteins | sample KBSS13metaG_FD_65862 | JGI IMG/M metagenome (GOLD analysis project Ga0070665, IMG submission 65862) | Switchgrass rhizosphere microbial communities from Kellogg Biological Station, Michigan, USA - KBS S1-3 metaG | ecosystem: Host-associated > Plants > Roots > Rhizosphere > Soil ...
TGGCTCGACGTCGACGCTGCGCTGACCCTCGCCGATCCCGCGCAGGACTTCGCGCGCGCGCCGATCGGTCCGCTTCATCCGTCACATTTGGAATCGACGGACGCGGCAAAAGCGGCGTTGGCCTTGACCCGAGCGGCCGGCCTTCTTCCGGCGCTCTGGCTGGTCCCGGCGTCGGATGGAGCGGTTTCGGTCCCTCTCGACGAACTGACCGGCGAAAGCCTGCGACCCGAGGTCACCTTGCTCTCCCGCGCGAAGCTCCCCCTCGACGGCATGCCGGACACGCACATTTTCGCCTTCCGCGGTTCCGACGATGCGCAGGATCACGTTGCACTCCTGGTCGGCGCCTTCGGCGGCAAGCCGCCGCTGCTTCGGCTCCACAGCGAATGCCTGACCGGCGATGTATTCGGCTCGTTAAAATGCGACTGCGGACCGCAGTTGAAAGTAGCATTACGACTGATCGGCGAGGCAGGAGGGGGAGTCCTCCTCTACCTGCGCCAGGAAGGCCGTGGTATTGGCCTCGCCAACAAGCTGCGCGCCTACGCTCTACAGGATCGCGGACTCGACACGGTCGATGCCAACCTCCGCCTGGGCTTTGCCGACGACGAACGTGACTATGCCCATGCGGCGGCCATTCTTCGCCGACTCGGGATCCAGGAGGTGCGTCTGCTGACCAACAATCCGAACAAGGTCGCCGCGCTGGAAGCGGAGGGTATCAAGGTTGCCGAGCGGGTCGCGCATCACATGCCCGCCAACCCGCAAAATGCCGACTATCTAGCGGTGAAACGCTCGAAGAGCGGCCATCTGGCCTAGCTGCCCAGCCCCACTGCTGCAGCCAGTCCTAGGAAGCTGAAGAATCCTGTCACATCGGTGATTGTCGTCACGAAAACCGCCGACGAAACAGCGGGATCGATCCGGAAGCGATCAAGAGTTACCGGCACGAGTATTCCACCCAGTCCAGCAGCCAGATTGTTGATGACCATTGAGGCCCCCATCACCGCGCCAAGCAGCGGGTTGCCGAAAATGAGGCTCACCCCGACCCCCACCAATATGCCGAGCGACAGCCCATTCGAAAGAGCGATCTTCAGCTCACGCCCGAACGCCCGGAGAGTGTTCGACTCGGTCAACTGGTTCGTTGCGAGCGCCCGCACGGCGACGGCCAAGGTCTGGGTCCCCGCATTCCCGCCCATGCCCGCGACGATCGGCATCAGCACGGCGAGCACGGCGTATTTGCCGATTTCATTCTGGAACAGGCTGACGACGCTGGCCGCGATGACCGCAGTGCCAAGGTTGATCACCAGCCAGAACAGGCGTCGCCTGACGGTGAACGCGATCGGCTCGTTGATATCGCCCTCGTCACCCACGCCGGCGAGCAAAAGGACGTCCTCGCTCGCCTCCTCCTGAATGATGTGGATCACGTCGTCGACGGTTATCATGCCGACGAGGCGGCCATCGTCGTCGACTACAGCGGCGGAAACGAGCGCGTATTTCTGGAAGCGAAGGGCGACATCTTCCTGGTCCATATCGACCGGAATCAGGGTCTGCTCCCTGGTCATGATGTCGCCGATGAGCCTCGTGCGCGGGCTGCGCAGGATGTTCGACAGCTTGCAGGTACCGACGGGATGGTGGTCGGGATTGACGACGAACACTTCCCAGAAGTCGTCCGGCAGGTCGTTCTCCGACCGCAAATAATCGATGACCTGGCCGACCTTCCAGTGCGCCGGCACGGCGCAGAGGTCGCGCTGCATCAGGCGGCCGGCGGATTCTTCCGGATAGCTGAGCGCTTCTTCGACCGCAGCGCGATCGTCGGGCTCCATCTTTTCGAGGACGGCTTGCTGTTCGTCCTTGTCCAGGTCTTCGATCAGGGCGACCGCATCGTCGGTCTCCATCTGGGCCGCGAGGTCGGCAACCTGCTGCGGCTCCATCTCGTCGATCAAATCTTCGCGGACGAAGTCGTTGAGCTCGGCGAGAACGTCCGGGCTGATGATTCCGGCCAGCGCCTTGACCAGGCCCTCGCGCTCATCACGGCGCGCGAGTTCGATCAGGTCGGCGACGTCCGCGGGGTGGAGCGGCTGGACCAGGCGGCGCGCAGTCTCGTCGTCGCCCGCCTCGACCGCATCGAGCACTTCGTCGACGAACTCCGGCCGTAGCCGGTCTTCCTCGTCGATATGCGGCTGCAGCTTCTGCTCGGGGGGCGCCGCGGTTGCGATGTTCTCGCCCTCGCTCATGCCTTCGAACCCCCGTTTAACCCGTGTCCGCCGTCCTATTGACGCGCCTGCACTGGCGCAACCCGCCACGCGCGCCTAAATCGCCGCCAACTTTCCACTTATTGCCGGAGTAAACCCGATGGCCGACAACGAACGCCTGATTTTCCACCTTTCCAGCGGCGGCGATGTCGTCATCAAGCTTCGGCCGGACCTCGCGCCCGGCCACGTCGAGCGCATCAAGCAGCTCGCGAGCAGCGGCTTCTATGACGGCGTGCCGTTTCACCGCGTGATCCCGGGATTCATGGCCCAGGGCGGCGATCCGACCGGACGCGGCACCGGCGGGTCGGACCTTCCGAACCTCCAGGCGGAATTCAGCCGCGAGCCTCACGTCCGCGGGGTCTGCTCGATGGCCCGCACGCAGGACCCGAACAGCGCTAACAGCCAGTTCTTCATCTGCTTCGACGACGCGCGCTTCCTCGACAACCAGTACACCGTCTGGGGCGAAGTGGAGAGCGGCATGGAGCACGTCGACGCCCTTCCGAAGGGCGAACCGCCGGCTAGTCCGGGCAAGATCGAAAAGGCCGAAATCCAGGCTGTAGGTTGACGCGATGACGCCGCGGCCGGCCACGCTGATCACCGGCGCATCGGCTGGCCTCGGCGTCGAATTCGCCAGACAATGCGCCGCGCGCGGCGATGAGGTGATCCTCGTCGCCCGCCGGAAGGACCGTCTGAACGCGCTCGCCGCCGAGCTCGGCAAGGCGCACGTGATTGCGGCTGATCTCGCGAAGCCGAAAGCGGCAACCGATCTTCTCAAGGAAATCAAGTCGCGCGGGCTGTGGGTGCAGACGCTGATCAATAATGCCGGCTTCGGGCTTCGCGGCCGGTTCGACGCGCTGCCATTGCCGCGCCAGCTCGAGATGATCGACCTGAACGTCCGGTCGCTGACGCACCTCTGTTTCGTCATGCTCGACGACATGCGCGCGCACGGCGGTGGAGCGATCCTCAACGTCGCCTCGACCGCAGCCTTCCAGCCCGGCCCCAACATGGCCGTCTATTTCGCGACCAAGGCCTACGTTTTGTCGTTCACCGAAGCGCTGCATGAGGAGTGGAAAGACCGCGGCATCAAGGTCTCCGCGCTTTGTCCCGGCCCGACTAGGACCGAGTTCGGCGAAGTCGCTGGTATCAAGACGCTCGGCAGCTTCGACAAATTGTCGATGGACGCGGCGCCGGTCGTCCGGGCCGGACTTCGCGGCCTCGAGAACAACGACGCCGTCGTGATTCCCGGCTTCACCAACAAGCTCGGCGCCTGGTCGACGCGCCTCGCGCCGCGCTCGACAGTCCGGCAGATTGCCGGGTCGCTCAAATTCTAATGGGGTTTTCTTCCTCGACGGCGGGACCACATTGGACCCAACCACGTCGCAGCCCGTTACGCTGGCGACACGAATGCAAAGGATGGCTGAGTGGCGGAAACCGATACCCTTGACCGAGTGACCTCGACGCGAGTGCAGGTCGCGAACCTGCCGCCCGCCGACGGCGGTCGCGGCTTCGCCCGCCTCTCGCTGGACCTGATGAAGTCGCTCGGCATCAACGAAGGCGACGTGATCGAGATCGTCGGCAAGAGATCGACCACCGCCCGCGCGCTCCGGCCATATCCCGACGATGCCGGCCTCAACATTATCCGTCTCGACGGCCTTCAGCGGTCCAACGCCCGTGTCGGCTCCGGCGACTATGTCGAGGTGAAGAAGGCGGAATCGAAGCCGGCGACCCGCGTCGTCTTCGCACCGGCCCAGGACAATATCCGTCTTCAGGGCTCGGCAGCCGCGCTCAAGCGCAGCTTCGCGGACCGCCCGTTGAGCGAAGGCGACGTGGTCGCGACGACCGGCCACCAGCGCATCGACTCCAATATGCCGGAAGAAGTTCGGCGAATGCTGAACGCGCCTGCGTTCGCGCTTCAGGAGGTGCGCCTCGTGGTGGTCAGCGCGACGCCGAAGGGTATCGTCCACATCAATGACAACACGCAGATCGAACTGCTGTCCGAATATAAGGAAGGCGACGGCGAGCGCCGCGCAGACGTCACCTACGATGACCTCGGCGGCATGCGTGACACCATCGACGCGCTGCGCGAAATGGTCGAGCTTCCGCTCCGTCATCCCGAACTGTTCCAGCGCCTCGGCGTCGATCCGCCCAAGGGCGTCCTGCTCCACGGCCCCCCCGGAACCGGCAAGACCCGCCTTGCCCGCGCGGTTGCCAATGAAAGCGACGCAAAGTTCTTCCATATCGCCGGCCCCGAAATCATGGGCTCGGCCTATGGCGAGAGCGAGAAGAAGCTCCGCGAGCTTTTCGAGCAGGCGTCCGCGCAAGCGCCGTCGATCATCTTCATCGATGAGATCGATTCCATCGCGCCCAAGCGTAGTCAGGTCACCGGCGAGGCGGAGAAGCGTCTCGTGGCCCAGCTTTTGACTCTGCTCGACGGCCTCGAGCCGCGACAGAATCTCGTCGTAATCGCGGCCACGAACCGGCCTGAAGCCATCGACGAAGCCCTCCGCCGCCCCGGCCGCTTCGACCGCGAGATCGTCGTCGGCGTTCCCGATCAAAAGGGCCGCCGCGAGATTCTCGGCATTCACACGCGCGGCATGCCGCTCAGCCCCAATGTCGATCTCGATGAGCTGGCGCGGCAGACCTATGGCTTTGTCGGCGCCGACCTGGCGGCCTTATCGCGGGAAGCGGCGCTTGAAGCCGTCCGCCGGATCATGCCCAAGCTCAACCTCGATGAGGACACCATCCCGACCGAGGTGCTCGACGCTTTGTCTGTCGAGCCAAACGACTTCATCAACGCGCTGAAACGGGTGCAGCCTTCAGCAATGCGTGAGGTGATGGTCGAAACGCCGTCCGTCTCCTGGGATGACGTCGGCGGCCTCGACGCCGCGCGCGATCGCCTTCGCGAAGGCGTCGAACTTCCGCTCAAGCATCCGGACGCCTTCCGGCGCTTGGGCATCCGCCCGGCTCGCGGGTTCTTGCTTTACGGCCCGCCCGGCACCGGCAAGACGTTGCTGGCAAAGGCGACGGCGCGCGAATCCGAGGCCAATTTCATCGCCACCAAGTCGTCCGACCTGCTCAGCAAATGGTATGGGGAAAGCGAGCAGCAGATTGCCCGCCTGTTCGCCCGCGCCCGCCAGGTTGCGCCGACGATTATCTTCATCGATGAGCTCGACAGCCTGGTGCCCGCACGCGGTGCCGGCCTCGGTGAGCCGCAGGTGACCGAGCGGGTCGTCAACACCATCCTCGCTGAGATGGACGGGCTTGAAGAGCTCAACAATGTCGTCCTGATCGGCGCTACCAACCGGCCGAACCTGATCGATCCGGCGCTGCTTCGCCCGGGGCGTCTCGACGAGCTTATCTACGTCGGCACGCCCGACACGGCTGGCCGCCGCCGAATCCTCGCGATCCACACGGAAGAAATGCCGTTGGCCAAGGACGTCGATCTCGAGTCCCTGGCGCAGCGCACAGACCGTTTCACGGGCGCCGATCTCGAAGATCTGGTTCGTCGTGCCGGTCTGACCGCACTGCGCCGAGGCCTCGAGGCGAAGGAAGTGACGATGGCCGACTTCGAGGCAGCGCTGATCGAGACCCGTGCGTCGGTGACGTCCGAGATGCTCGAGGAGTATGAGCGCATCCAGGAAACGCTGAAGAGTGAAGCGGTACGTCCGACCGGGATCGGTTTCGTCCTTCCCGGCATGCTCCGGTCGCGTGGCGGCGACGAAAAAGGCACGCAGCACTAGAACGACGGCAGCCGACTCCGCGCCCAGATTGCAAGGGCTAGGAGCAGGACGCAGGACACTGCGAACGGCAGGTTCGGATTGACGAGGTAAAGCGCCATGCCAAGCGCGGGTGCCGCTACCCAGCTGATGCCGTTCGCTGCGGTGATCAGGCCTGCAACGCTGCCCTGCTCCGACATTGGGACGGCGAGCGAGGCACCACCGGTGAAGCCCGGGCGAGTGAACCCGAACCCGAGCGAGGCCAGCGCGAACGACACGGTAATCCCGTAAAGATCGCGCGTGATGACGGCCCCGCCGAGCCCTGCCGCGGCGATAATGGATCCCCACAGGATTAAGGCGCGAGGCTTCAGCGCCAGCCTCGGGATTAGTCCCCACTGCGCCGCGAGCGTTGCCGACGCGCCTGCCATCATCACGATCGCGATCGAAGTTTCGGACCCGTGCGGTTCGAGGTGCAACCGGTCTATCACGAAGAAACCGATGCACGTCAGCGTCGCCGCCTGCGCATGTCCCGCCGCGACGCCGGCGAGGATCCAGGACCGGACCCGCCCATCCTTCCAGTTCAGCCGCTTTCCCCGCGGCGAGGTAGCGGCGACAATGCTTGCGCCAGTCGGCGTAGAGGCGCCCGACGGATAGCTCATCGCGGCACCGCGACCGACGCGGCGGGCGTAACGATCGTTCGGCAACCAAATCAGCACCGACGTGAATACCGCGATGGCGATCGCGGCGAAGCCGAACATCGGGCCCGCCAGTCCGCCGTCGAAGGGCAGCACGAACAACGGTGCAATCGCAGGACCAATGATCGTGCCGAGACCGAAGGAACTCGACAAAGCGGAGAGCGCTGCGACCCGCCCGCTCCGCCGAGTCTTCGCGGCAAGGTAGGCCTGGGTCGCCGACGGCGTAGCGCTTCCGAACGTGCCGTAGATCGCACGGAAAATGCCGAAAAGGATGAAGGTCAGTCCGCCGCCGATCGCCGCCTCGAGACCCAGGAAGAGAACCGTGCCGCACAAAACGGTCGAGATGATGAAGCCGGTCAGGCCGACCAAGGTCAGCACCTTGCGCCCATGCCGGTCGCTCTTTTCCGCCCAATAGGGCGCGAACAAAACCCAAAGAACCGCAGACCAGGTGTAGGCCACGGCGACCCAGAAATCGGAGATTCCGATCTCGCGCCCGATCGCCGGCATTACCGACTGCAATGCCGTATTGCCCGACGCCGCGACAAGCATGGCGGCATAGAGCAGCAGGAAATGCACGCGGCTCAACGCGGTCGTCCCAACCCTCTGCTTCGTCGACCGCATCGCCACTGTGGCCGTGTAGACCCAGCGCGCGCTTCAATAAAACCGCCGGAACGGACTAATCTTGATGCGCAACTGATGTTGTGCAATCCGTTGTCCGCTCGGTTGATTCGTTGGGGGGTATGCCAATGGTCCGAGCGTTCGATTCAGCTGCGACTTCGCGTCCGCGCTAACTTCCATCCCAGCACTTCAAATGCATGCCGCGGAGATTCTCGCGCGCGTAGCGGCCGAGCTTGCGCTGTTTGCCGGCGCTGGCTTCCTGCTGCTTGGCCTGAACGACCTTGCCGTCGACCTCATCTATTTCACGCGACGCTTCTGGCGCTCGCGCACGATCTACCGGCGTTACCGCCGCACCTACGCGAGCCATTATTGCTTCAACAAAAAGCCGGGCTTCATGGCCATCTTCGTGCCGGCTTGGGATGAATCGGCAGTTATTGCGGCGATGCTCAAGGCAACTTTGAAGCGCCTCAACTACGACAATTACCGCATTTTCGTCGGCCATTACCGCAACGATCCTGGCACGGCGGCGGCGATCGCGACCGTCGACGACAGACGCGTCGTACCTGTGCTGGTTGACGTCGATGGGCCGACGACCAAGGCCGATTGCCTCAATCATCTTTACGATGCGCTCGTCGCGTATGAGTTGAAATCAGGGCCCGCGAAGGCGGTCGTGCTCCATGACGCCGAAGACGTCGTCCATCGTTACGAGCTCCGGATATTCGACGGCCTGATCGACCGTGCGGCGATTGTGCAGCTGCCGGTGCTGCCTTTGGTCGACCGGAACTCGCGCTGGATCAGCGGTCATTATTGCGACGAGTTCGCCGAGGCGCACGTCAAGGAGCTGGTGGTTCGCGAAGCCGTCGGGGCCGCGATCCCGCTGGCGGGCGTCGGCTGCGCGATCGCTCGCAAGCCGCTGGCGACGCTTGCCACCCAGCACGAAGGGCGACCGTTTGCCGGCGGCAGCCTGACTGAGGACTATGAAATGGGCCTGCGCATCGGCGCGCTCGGAATGCGGACGATGTTCGTCCGCATTCCGTCGGAGCCGGGCGAGCCGGGCGTGGTCGCTAGCCGGGGCTATTTCCCCGCGACACTTGGCGCTGCCGTCCGCCAGAAGGCGAGGTGGCTCGGCGGTATCGCGTTCGCGGGCTGGGACCGGCTGGGCTGGGGCGGCGGCTTCGGCGAGCGCTGGATGCGCCTTCGCGACCGGCGTGGTCCGTTCGCTGCACTGATGATCGTGGCGGCCTATGTCGCGGCCTTGCTGTGGAGCCAACTCTGGCTAGCGCACCTCATGGGTGCGCCGGTCGAGGTTCGGATCGATCCGCTGCTCGCGGGCCTGCTGACCGTCAACGCCTGGCTGCTGGCGTGGCGCGTGCTGATGCGCGCCGCCTTCACAGCCTCCGTCTACGGGCTCGAAGAAGCGCTGCTTTCGATGCCGCGGCTGTTCGTCGGCAATCTGATCGCCGTCCTTGCGGCCTTCCGCGCCTTTTCTCTTCATCGCAGCGGTCGAACGCCGCGGTGGGACAAGACCCAGCACATCTTTCCAAAGGAGGCCGTGCTGTGAGCGCGCCAGTTCGTTTCCTGTTCGTCGCCGTGGCCGGCTGGACTCTGTTTCGCGGCATGACGCTCGGCGCATTGCCCGGCGTCGAAGCATTTTCGGTGGCGAAGGCGGAAGCCGCTCCTCCGCCGATCGTTCCGACGCAATTCCCGCCGATCACCCCGGTCGATCAGCAGCAGCAAATGCCGCCGGAATATGCGGCGGCCGGCTACCCCGCTTATCCCGGATACCCGCCTCCGACATATCAGGGCTACTATCAGCCGCAGCCACGCTACGTCCCGGTGCCCGTCTATTACTATCCGGCCGCCGCGCCGTCGCGGGCGGTGACCGTTCCGCTTCCTCCGGCGCGACCGTCCGAGGCGACGGACGCCGTGCCCGACTTCTACGCGCCGCCCCAGCCTTTGGATCAATGGGACCTCGCCGAGGTACAAGGCCTGCCGACTGGGCCCGCGCGCCAAAGCACGCCGGTGCCGCCAGGAGCGCCCTCCTTCATTCCGCAGAAGCACCTCGATCGGCTGCAGCTGAGCACTTGGGCGCTCTGGCGCGGCCAGGCACCGGGGAGCGGCTCGCTGGCAAGCGGAGGCACGTTGGGCGGCAGTCAGGCCGGTGCGCGACTGACTTACGCCATTGACCCGCACCTCGCAGCGTCGCTCCGCACTAGCTCGGTCATCGGCAGCAGTCGTGGCGGTGAAGTCGCTGGTGGCGTCCGGCTGACGCCTTTCCCGTCGATTCCCATCTCGTTTACCGCCGAACGCCGTCAGGCGATCGGCAAGTTCAGCACCGGGCGTTCCGCCTTCGCCCTGTTTGCGGAGGGCGGCGTTTACGAGCGCCCGCTCGGCTGGAACCTTCTGCTCGACGGCTATGCCCAGGCGGGCGTGGTCGGCGTTCGCAGTCGAGACCTGTTCGCCGACGGCGGGCTTGCGATTTCGCGCCCGGTCTGGGGCCGCTTCTCGGCCGGCCTCGGCGTCTGGGGCGGCTACCAACCCGGCCTTTACCGCGTCGACGCGGGCCCACGCGTTTCGGTCCGTCTCCGTTCGAACGTGAAACTCCATCTCGACTGGAGGCAGCGGCTCGCGGGGACTGCGGAACCCGGCTCCGGCCCTGCCGTAACGTTGGGCGCCAACTTCTAAGGCGATAAAGCAGCCGTACGGCTTGGCCTCCGGCGGTCTTTGCCGCTAGTCCTTGGCTGCCGATGGACATTTATCTCCCGATCGCCGGACAATCGGTCAACGCGCTGCTGATCGTCGCGCTTGGAGGGCTGGTCGGCATCCTCTCCGGCATGTTCGGCGTCGGCGGTGGCTTCCTAACCACGCCGCTGCTCATTTTTTATGGAATCCCGCCGACCGTGGCCGTCGCATCGGCGACGACGCAGATCACCGGCGCCAGCGTCACCGGGGCCATGGCGCACATGAAGCGCGGCGGTGCGGACCTGCAGATGGCGGCGGTCATAATCGCCGGTGGCGTCATGGGATCGCTGGTCGGTGCCGCAATCTTCCGGGCCTTGCTGGCGAGCGGTCAAATCGATGTCGTGATCGGCTTCCTGTACGTCGTCCTGCTCGGGTCGATCGGCGTCCTGATGCTCAGGGATTCTCTCGTTGCACTGGGTTATTGGACCGCGAAGGAAACCCAGAAGCGCCAGCGCCATAATCGCTGGGTCGCTACGCTCCCGCTTCGGTGGAGGTTCTATAAATCGGGCCTCTACATCTCGCCGTTGGCGCCGCTCGCGCTGGGGTTTGCGGCCGGCATCCTGACCATGCTGCTCGGCGTCGGCGGCGGCTTCGTCCTGGTGCCGGCGATGATCTACGTTCTCGGCATGCCCGCGCGGGTGGTGATCGGCACCTCGCTCGCCGTCATCCTTGTAATCGCTGCCGGAACGACGATGGTTCACGCTCTGACCACGCGATCGGTCGACATCGTGCTCGCCTTCCTCCTGCTGATCGGCGGCGTGATCGGCGCGCAATATGGCGCGGTGCTCGCGACACGGATGAAGCCCGACTATCTTCGACTCGCGCTGGCCGTGGTCATCCTGCTGGTCGGCGGACGAATGCTGCTCGGTTTGACCTGGCGGCCCGACGACATCTTCACGGTGGAATATTTGTGAGGAGGGCCGGCGCCCTTGTGCTCGCGGCGTCGGCGCTGGCGCTGATGGGTCAGGCCAAGCCGGTGCTCGTGCCAGACGTTTCCGCCCGCAAGATCGAGATCCGCTACAGCTTCACCGGCG
>Ga0070665_100007562_pt1 | contig 11045 bp, 12 predicted proteins | sample KBSS13metaG_FD_65862 | JGI IMG/M metagenome (GOLD analysis project Ga0070665, IMG submission 65862) | Switchgrass rhizosphere microbial communities from Kellogg Biological Station, Michigan, USA - KBS S1-3 metaG | ecosystem: Host-associated > Plants > Roots > Rhizosphere > Soil ...
CGCAGTCGGTGCGCGACATGGTCACGAAACTGGACAGCTTCCGCGACAGCTTCGGCAAGCACCAGCAGCAAGCCACTGCCGGTGGTCACGCCGCCGCGGCCAGCACCGGCGACAGCACCACGCGTGCGCCGAAGCTCACCGAAGAGGCCGCCGAGGCGACCCTGCAGCGTTCGGCGCGCGAAGGTTTCGTCGCGTCGGCGCAGCAGCTGGCCGACCGCATCGCGAATGACCAGGGCAAGAAGGTCCAGGTCAGCTGCCGCGGTCATGACCAGGTGCCGGAGGCGTATCGCCGCCCGGTCAAGGACGTGCTGATCCAGCTGATCCGCAATGCGGTGGTGCACGGCATCGAATCGCCGACCGAGCGCCAGGCCGCGGGCAAGTCGCCCGAGGGTCACATCCGCATCAACTTCGAGATGACCGACGGTGGTCGTGCGTTCCGCATGATGTGCGAGGACGACGGTCGCGGTCTGACGCCCGACAAGCTGCGCAAGACCGCGGTTGCCAAGGGCATCATCTCGCAGTCGGACGCCACCGCGCTGTCCGACCAGGAAGCGATGATGCTGGTGTTCCGCTCCGGCTTCTCCACGGCCAAGGACGTCACCAAGGACGCCGGTCGCGGTGTGGGCATGGACGTCATCGCGGAGATCGCCGCCCGTCTCGGAGGCCGGATTTCGCTGAATTCCGAAATCGGCAAGAACATGAAGCTGTCCCTGTCGTTCCCCGCTCAGCAGAGCGCGGCCGGCGTTGTGGCGGCCTAAGGTCTAGGGAGGAGAGTTTCAGATCATGAGTGCCGTGCCCAAACCGAAACAACCGTTGCGCATGATGATCGTCGACGACTCGAACGTGATGCGGCGTCGCATCGAACGTTCACAGCAGAACGACCAGCTCGAAGTGGTCGGTACCGCGGTGAACGGACTCGACGCCGTCACCAAGTTCAAGCAGCTGATGCCCGACGTCATGACGCTCGACCTGACCATGCCCGAGATGGACGGCATCGAGTGCGTGGAACATGTCATCAAGATCAAGCCCGATGTGCTTATACTCGTGGTGTCCGCGCTGGCTGACAAAGCCACCGCGGTCGAAGCCATCGAGAAGGGCGCGAACGGTTTTCTGTGCAAGCCTTTTACGGACGACCAGCTCAATGAAGCTCTCGCCGAGTTGATTGGGGAGTAATGTAAATGTTGGACGCTGAAGAAGTTCGAACCTTCGTGCAGGGCACCGTGCACTTCTTCGAAACCGCCACGGGACATGCCGCGACGGTGGGTTCTCCGTATCTCTGCATCGACAAGTCGGCGGTGGTCCAGGACTACGCCGGCGTCATCGGCATCTCCGGCAACCGCGAAGGCAAGGTGTACTTCACCGCGCCGCGCGGCATGTTGTCCGTCATGCTGATGTGCATGAACGAGACCGACACCGGCGAGCAGAACGTGCGCGACCTGGTGGGCGAAGTGGCCAACACGATTTCGGGCAACGCGCGCCGGGATTTCGGCCGCAACTTCATCATCAGCACGCCGACCATCTGCGATCGCACCAACGCCGCCACCGCGGCCGCGACCACGGGACGCTCCTTCGTGATCCCGATCAACTGGCGCAGCTACGCGGCGAACGTCGTCGTCTGCCTGCAGTAAGCGGGCTTTCTTCGTTAGTTAGACTGGCGCCTACGGCGCCCGCGGTCGTTCGCTGACCGTGACCTCGGACGAGAACGGCGCGCTGCCGCGTATGCCGGTGATTTCCACCTTCCGGCCCGGCTTGACGTTGGCGATGCGCGTCAGCGTGTCCTGCGCGGTCTGCACCTTGGCGCCGTTGACCGTCAGGATGATGTCGCGCAGCTGGATGCCGGCGTCGGTGGCCGGACTGTTGATGTACATGTTGTAGACCACCACGCCCGCCTGGGCGAGTTCGTTGCGGCGCGCGAACATGTCGTCGGCGTCGATGGGCACGATGCCGATCCAGCCGCGCACCACGCGGCCCTTGGTGAGGATTTCGCTCATCACGCCGCGCACCAGGTTCACCGGGATCGCGAAGCCGATTCCCTCCACCCCGAGGTTCTTCGCCAGCACCGCGGTGTTGATGCCGATCAGCTCGCCATTGGTATTGATCAGCGCGCCGCCGGAATTGCCCACGTTGATGGGCGCATCGGTCTGGATGAAGTTCTCGTACGTGGCCACGCCGAGCTGCGCCCGCCCCGTGGCGCTGACGATGCCCTGCGTGACGGTCTGCGACAGCCCGACCGGGTTGCCGATGGCCAGCACGATGTCGCCGACGCGCAGGCGGTCGGAGTGCCCCAGCGGCATGACGGGGATGTTCTTCTTGAGATCGAGTTGCAACACCGCGAGGTCGGTGTCCGGATCGCGGCCCACGATCTTGGCGTCCGCGATGCGGCCGTCGGCCAGCTGCGCACGGATCACGTCGGCCTTGTCGATCACGTGGTGGTTGGTGATGACGTGCCCTTCCTCGTCGACGATCACCCCGGAACCCAGGCTCTGCTCGAGACGCTGCCTCACTCGCGGCCGGACTTCACCAAACAACTCCTCGATGGGATTGGGGCGCAGCTGTTCCTTGACGATGCGCGCCGTATAAATGTTGACCACGGCGGGGGCGGCGCGCTCCACGGCTTCGGCGTAAGAGTTCACGGTACGCGCGGGGGCCTGGGCGGCGGACGGGTTCACCGTCGGCGTGGTGCTGGCGGGCGGGGTGGGCGCGGGCTGTGCCGCCGGCGCGGGCACGGCCTGGGCGGGCTGGCGCCGTGCGACCAGCTCCGGGCGTACCACAACAGCGATGAATGCGGCCGCGAGACCGACGATCGCCGAGGCGGAGATGAAGGTCAGGATTTTCAGGATCGGTCGGGTCGACATGGATCGGATATTCCTCGTCCGGCGAAGGCCTTAGCGCTGATCCGCATGTGTATAATGCGCCGCCTCCCGCGGTCCCGCAGCGGGAAGAATGAACGACGCTGAGGACCTAATGAACGATCACACGGCCGACGATGCCGTCCCGGAAGTCGACGAGAGTCGGCGCAAGTTTTTGATAGCTGCCACCGCCGGTACCGGCGCCGTCGGCGCGGTCCTGACCGCGGTGCCCTTCGTGGCCTCGTGGAAGCCGTCCGAAAGCGCGCGCGCCGCCGGCCTGCCCACCGAAATCGATCTCTCGCGGATCGAGGCCGGGCAGATGGCCACCTTCTTCTGGCGCAAGCAGCAGATCTACGTGGTCAAGCGCACGCCGGAAATGCTGGCATTGCTGCCGAACCACAACGGTGAGCTCAAGGATCCGGAGTCGAAAGATTCGGACCAGCCCGCCTATGCCAAGAATGCGCAGCGCGCGCTGCGGCCGGACGTTCTCGTCCTCATCGGCACCTGCACCCACCTGGGGTGTTTGCCGAAGTCGCGCTTCACGCCGAACGACGCTTCCGTCATGGCGAACTGGCCGGGTGGCTTCTTCTGCCCCTGCCATGGTTCGAAGTTCGACCTCTCGGGTCGCGTGTTCAAGGGTTCGCCGGCGTCGGTGAACCTGAAGATTCCGCCGTATTCATTCCCGAGCGACTCCAAGCTGGTGATCGGCGTCGATCCCGCTGGCGAAAAAGGAGCGGCCTGATGTCCGCGGTCATTGAAGGCAAGGGCGGCTTCCGCGCCTGGTTCAACAAGCGCCTGCCGGTCGATCAATTCATCGAAGACCAGCTCACCGGCTACTACGCGCCGAAGAACTTCAACGTCTGGTACTTCTTCGGTTCGCTGGCGTTGCTGGTGTTCGTCATGCAGATCGTGACGGGCATCTTCGTCACCATGCACTTCAAGCCGGGCGAGACCACGGCCTGGAACTCGGTGCAGTACATGGTGCGCGAAGTGCCGTACATGTGGTTGATCCAGCCCATGCACGCGGTCGGCGCGTCGTTCTTCTTCATCGTCGTGTACCTGCACATGGCACGCGCGTTCCTCTACGGCAGCTACAAGGCGCCGCGCGAGCTGCTGTGGGTCATCGGCATGCTCATCTATCTCGCGCTGATGGCCGAGGCCTTCATGGGCTACGTGCTGCCAAACGGCAACATGTCGTACTGGGGAGCGCAGGTGATCATCAACCTGTTCGGCACGATTCCCGGCATCGGCCCGGACCTGGTCGAGTGGATCCGCGGCGACTACGGCATCGGCGATGCCACGCTGACGCGCTTCTTCTCGCTGCACGTGGTCGCTCTGCCGTTCATCATCGCGCTGCTGGTCGTACTGCACCTCGTGGCGCTGCGCCAGGTGGGTTCGAACAACCCGGACGGCATCGAGATCAAGGCCAAGCTCGGTCCCGATGGCAAGCCCCTCGACGGCATCCCGTTCCATCCTTACTACACGCTCAAGGACATCGTCGGCGTCGGCCTGTTCCTCACGGTGTTCGCCATCGTGGTGTTCTTCATGCCGACGTTCTTCGGCCTGTTCATGGAGTCGCCGAACTTCGAGCCGGCCAACCCGGTGTCGACGCCCGAGCACATCGCGCCGGTGTGGTACTTCACGCCTTACTACGCGATCTTGCGCGCGGTGCCCGACCAGAAGATCGGCGCGCTGCTGATGGCGATCTCGGTCGCGGCGTTCCTGTTCGTGCCGTGGCTCGACCGCGCGCAGAACAAGTCGATCCGTTATCGCGGTGTGCTGTCGAAGCTGCTGCTGGGCATGTTCTTCGTCACGTTCCTGGTGCTGATGTGGCTGGGCCTGAAGCCCGCCGAAGGCCTGTACGTGATGCTGGCCCGCATCTTCACCGCGCTGTACTTCGCGTTCTTCATCCTGCTGCCGTTCGTGTCCAAGGCCGACGGCAATGGCCCGGTTCCGGAAAGAGTGACCTACCATGCGCATTAGCCTCTACGCCACCGTTCTCGCGCTGACGTTCGGCGCTGGCGTCGTCTCGGCCAACGAGGGCGGCCATGTGGGCTGGCAGCGTTCGGCCGATACCGAGATCGGCAACCTGCCGTCGCTGCAGCGTGGCGCCCGCAATTTCATGGCGTACTGCTCGGGCTGCCACTCGCTGAAGTTCGTGCGTTATGCGCGCGTGTGCGAAGACCTGAAGATCGCCGTGAAGCAATGCGACGACCTGCTGGTCCGCCCGGGCGACAAGGCCATCGACTACATCAAGGCCTCGATGCCGGCGGCGGATGCCACGGAATGGTTCGGCAAGGTACCGCCGGATCTTTCGCTGGTGGCGCGCTCGCGCGGCACCGACTGGGTGTTCAATTTCCTGACCACCTTCTACGCGGATCCGGCCAGCCAGAAGACCGGCGTCAACAACCTGCAGCTGCCGGGCACGGCCATGCCGCATGTGCTGTCGAGCCTGCAGGGCGTGCAGAACGCCGTGTGGCGCAATGTCGAGACCAAGGGCGAGGGTGGCGAAGCGGTCGTTGCGCGCGAGTTCGAGAAATTCGAGCCGGGCGTCGCGGGCAGCATCACGCCGGCGCAGTACGACGAGTTCGCGCGCGACACGGTGGCATTCCTGCAATACGCCGGCGATCCCACGCAGCTGCAGCGCGAAGGCATCGGCATCTGGGTGATCCTCTTCCTTCTCATGTTCAGCGGCATCGCATACATGCTGAAGAAGGAATATTGGAAGGACGTCCGCTGAACGGTTACCCCGCCATGGGCCGCGGTTCCCCGGGAGGGCGTTGAGTGTCGAGTCGCCGTTCCACGATGACGCTGTTCTCGGCGCCCGATGACCCCTGGAGTCATCGCACGCGGATCGTCATCGCCGAAAAGGCGATCGAAATCGACATCGTCGACGTCAATCCGGGCAAGTACCCGGAAGACCTGCTCGATCTCAATCCCTACCACACGACGCCCACGCTGATCGATCGCGATCTCGTGCTCTACGACTCGCGCGTCATCATGGAGTACCTCGACGAGCGCTTTCCGCATCCGCCGCTGATGCCGGTGGACCCGGTGTCGCGCGCGCGCGCGCGGCTCGCGCTGTACCAGATCGAGCACGACTGGTACGACCTGGCGCGCAAGATGGACGCCCAGCCGCCGTCGAAGGACCTGCCGCAGTTGCGCAAGCAATTGCGCGACAACGTGTTGTCGAGCGCGGACCTGTTCAAGCTGAAGCCGTTCTTCCTGTCGGACGAGTTTTCGATGGTGGACGCCACCATCGCGCCGATCCTGTGGCGGCTGCCGCGCTATGAAATCGACCTGCCGCCGCAGGCCCAGCCCATCCTCAAGTACGCGGGCACCATCTTCTCCCGGCCCGCATTCCGCACCAGTCTGTCCGAGACCGAGCGGGAGATGCGCCTGGCATGAACCCTGTATGAACAGTGGCCCGCGCAACTCCAAACGCCCGTACCTGATCCGCGCCATGCACGGCTGGATGATGGACAACGGCGAAACGCCGCATGTCATCGTCGATGCCGAAAAACCGGGCGTGGAAGTGCCGCGCGCCTACGTCAAGGACGGCAAGGTGGTGTTGAACCTGTCGTCGACCGCCACGCAGCGGCTGGTCATGGGCAACGACTGGATCGAGTTCGAGGCGCGTTTCGCGGGCGTGGTGCACCACGTGCGCATCCCGGTGAGCACGGTGCTGGGCATCTACGCGCGCGAGACCGGCGAGGGCATGGTGTTCTCCGAGCAGGATCTCGGGCCCGAGCCGCCGACCAAGCCTTCACCACCGGAAGACGGCAGTCGTCGTCCGCAGCTCAAGGTCGTGAAGTAAATCGGATCAGTCCAAGCCTGATCAGGTGATGGGCGTCGCGGTGAGTTTGGCCAACGCTGACCGGTACACATTGGTCACTTCGCGATAATCCGAAACCGTCGTGCCGAGATCGCGCGCCAGGCCGTCGGCGATGCCGTAGATCCAGCCGTGCACGTTGAGCTCCTGGCCGCGTTCCCAGGCGTCGCGCGCGATGGTGGTCTGGCAGACGTTCTGCACCTGTTCGATGACGTTGAGCTCGCAGAGCCGGTTGTGGGCCGCGTTCTCGCTGCCGCAGCCGCGCAGCGAGTGTTCGTGTTTCTCGTGCACGTCCTGCACGTGGCGCAGCCAGTTGTCGGCCAGGCCCACGCGCATGCGACGCATCGCGGCCTGCACGCCGCTGCATCCATAGTGACCGACCACGATCACGTGTTTGACCTTGAGGATGTCGACCGCGAACTGCATGACCGACAGGCAGTTGAGGTCGGTGTGCACAACCATATTCGCGATGTTCCGATGCACGAACACGTCACCGGGCAGCAGGCCGACGATCTGGTTGGCCGGCACGCGGCTGTCGGCGCAGCCGATCCACAGGTAGTTCGGTGACTGCTGCCGCGATAGCTTGGAGAAGAACTCCGGGTCCTGGCTGCGGATGCGCTCGGACCACTCGCGATTGTTCTTGAAGAGTTCGTCCAGGCTTTTCATGTGGGCGCGACCTTAACATTCGAACGCATGTTTGAACCATTCGATTTCGCCCTCGCGCACCACCAGCACGTCGAAGCGCACCCGGCAGCGACGCAGCTCGGGATGCCGCTGCAACAGCAGTCCCGCGGTGGCAGCGATGCGCTTCTGCTTGGCGCGCCCCACGCTGGCGGCGGCGCCACCATACGCGTCGCTGGCGCGGGTGCGCACCTCGGCGATCACCAGCAGGTCGCCAGCGCGCGCCACCACGTCCAGTTCGCCGACGCGGCGCAGGAAATTGCGCGTGACGATGGTGAAGCCCTGCTGCTCGAGGAAGGCGCAGGCGCTGTTCTCGGCGCGCGAACCGGTCTCGCGGCGATCCATGGCGCCGGAGGCGCGGCCGGCGTGCGTCAGGGCGTGGTGAAGGCGGTTGGGGAGTTGGGGGCGCCTTCCAGCGGCGTCGGCGCACCGCCCTTCATGCGCACCCATTCGAGCTCGCGGCGCACGCGATTCTGGCCATCCATGCTCAGCGTGCCCGTGAGGCCCTGCGGCGGGATGCTCTGCCCGCGCTGCAGCGCGGCCGCGATGCGCAGCGCGTCGAAGCCGAAGGCGAACAACCGTCCCCGGCGCGCACCCGATTCGCCGTACGCCTGCACGGCCGCGGCCTTCACTTCGGCCGACAGCGGGCCGTCGCCCAGCATCCAGGGCATGTCCGGAAACATGATGCCGTCGATTTCCTGGTTGGCGGTGGGGTGCGGCTCATAAGCGTCGCCGAGGGTGTAGGTCGGGATGTCGCCGGCCATGTGGAAGCGCAGTTGCGGCCGCAGCAGGCGTGCCACCAGCGGCGGTTGCGTGGGCATGAAGATGAACTGGATATCGGCGCGGCGACGCGGCTCGAACTCCAGCTTCTGGCCGATGGCCGCCTGCACGCGCTGCTGGCGCGCGCGGCTGTCGTCGGTGCGCAGCACCTGCATGATGGCCGCGCCGTAGTCCTTGTCGGCGGCGTTGTACGTGGCCTGGCCCAGCACGTAGCCACCCGCGCCGCGCAGCTCCTCGTCGAAGGCCGCGGCCACGCGTGTGCCCCAGTCGCCTTCGGGCGTGATCACCACGCCATTGCGACGCCCGGAAGCGCTGATGTAACGCGCGACGGCGCGCGCGTCGTCTTCGGGCGAAAGCGCGAACTGGTAGAAGCGCTCGGGCGCCGGCCGGTCCGCCGGCAGGAAATTGAGCGTCAGCAGCGGCGGGCGCGTCGTCATGAGATCCGCGGCGGCGACCACTTCCTCGCGCGTCAGCGGGCCGACGATGAATTCGGCGCCGGCCGCCGTGGCCTGCGCCACGGTGTCGGCGATCGGGGCAACTCCACTGTCGTACACGCGCAACCGCGGGCGCGCGTTGGCCGGCATCTGGTACCAGGCCGTCATGAAGCCGTCGCGAATCTGCGCGGCAGGCCCGGCCGTGCGGCCCGAGAGCGGCAGGATCAGCGCGAGATGCGGCGCCGACTCGAGCGCGGCCTGGCGCGGCTCGATGCCGACCGTGGGTTCGTTGGCGAGCGCGGCCAGCGCGGGGTGCCCGGGATAGCGGCTGCGGAAGGTGGTGAGTCGTGTTGCTCCGAGCGTGGGATTGCGCGCGTTGTCCGCCGCCACCGAGGCGGCCTCCAACCAGCCGCGAATCGTCGCGTCGCTGCCCGGTGGCGCGGCGAGCGACACGCCGCGTTCCGCCGCGGCCCGCAACTGGCCTAACAACTCGGTGCGCACCGCGCGCATGTCGCCGGGCGGCAGTACCCGCTCGCGCGACTGCGCCGCGCGGATGCCGTCGACCAGGTGGCCGGTGGCGATGGCGACCTGCTGGCGTGTTTCGTAGTAGCGCGCCGATGCTGCCGTGGCCGTGGGCGCCGGCAGCGCGCTGACCTCGCGCCAGGCTTCGTCGCCGCGGCCCTGGGCCGCGGCCGACTGGATGCGCAGCAGGCGTTGCTCGAAGGCCTGTTGCTGGGTGGCGCCGGCCGTGATCGCGGCCAGCACGCGATCGGCGTCCGCGGGCCGGCCCGCGGCCAGCCAGGCGCGCGCCGCGCGCAGGCGGAATTCGACGCTGTCGCTGCCGCTGGTTTGCTCCGCCAGGCGTTCGTACAACGCCGCGGCGCCGGCGTGGTTGCCGTTGCGCGTCGCTTCCTCGGCGCGGTCGACATTCGAGGTCGGGACGCGCGGCGTGCCGGGACAGCCGGCCAGCATCGCGCCCACCAGCGCGATGGCGCAGAGTCCCAGAATTCGATGCAGAGCTTTTCCGGCAATCATGGGTCGCATAGCCTTCACGGATGGGAGAAGTATAGTGGCTGCGAATCCGGGGCGCCTCGCGGTGATCTCAACGCCCATCGGCAATCTCGGTGATCTCTCGCCGCGCGCGCGCGATGAACTCGCGGCCGCCGAACTGGTCGCCGCCGAAGATACGCGGCGGACGGGGCAATTGCTGACAACACTTGGGCTTTCGCGCCCATTGGTGTCGCTGCACGAGCACAACGAGACCGAACGAATCGGCGAGTTGCTCGAGAAACTGCTCGGTGGCGCGCGCATCGCGCTGGTCAGCGATGCCGGCACTCCCTTGCTGTCGGACCCCGGCTTCGAGCTGGTGCGCCGCGTGGCCGAGGCGGGCGTGCACATCGTGGCGGTGCCCGGGCCTTCCGCGATTACCGCGGCGCTGTCGATCGCCGGCCTGCCTACCGAACGATTCAGCTTCGAAGGTTTTCTGCCGGCGCGGCTCGCCGAGCGCCGCGCACGGCTCGCGGAGCTCGCGCCGGAGACGCGCACGCTGGTGTTCTTCGAGGCGCCGCATCGAATCGCGGAAAGCCTCGAGGACATGGGCACGGCATTCGGAGCGGGACGCCGCGCCTCCGTGGCGCGCGAACTCACCAAGGTGTTCGAGACCGTGTATCGCGGCACGCTCGGGACGCTCGCCGCGCAGGCGCGCACCGACACGAATTTCGCGCGCGGCGAAATCACCGTGGTGGTGGCCGGCGCGGAACCGGCCGAGGCCGATCCCGGTGCGCAACTCGATTCCACGCTGAAAGTGCTGCTGGCCGAGCTCGCGCCCAGCAAGGCGGCCGCGCTCGCCGCGCGCCTCACCGGCGCGAAGCGCAATGACGCCTACGCGCGCGCGCTGGAACTGGCGAAGGAAAACGGCGGCTGACATATCGTCTTGCGCTTGAGTACCACCCGGCATGCCGCTATGGTGCGCCCCGGAGTCGGCCGGACGGTCGCTGCATTTCTCGCGAAATGTGGAGGAAAGTCCGGGCTCCTGCGGACGAGGTGCCAGGTAACGCCTGGGCGGCGTGAGCCGACGGAAAGTGCAACAGAAAGCAAACCGCCGAAGCTTCAGCAATGAAGCTGGCAAGGGTGAAACGGTGCGGTAAGAGCGCACCGCGGACGTGGCAACACGGACGGCACGGCAAACCCCACCTGGAGCAAGGCCAAATAGGGAAGTCGCCTGAAAGGGCAGCGGGTGTCCCCCCGTGCTTCCGGGTAGGCCGCTCGAGGTCGCCGGTGACGGCGATCCCAGAGGAATGATCGTCCTCGACAGAACCCGGCTTACAGGCCGACTCCTTCTTTCCCAACCGGTACCAGTTCGACGTTAGCGCGGTCGCAGGTTGTTAGACTGCCCGCATTCCCGCGCCCACGCGCGCGGGCTAACTAGGGAGGCCGGATGGAAGTTAGACCAGTTCTCGCGTGCGCGGT
>Ga0070665_100007563_pt1 | contig 11045 bp, 8 predicted proteins | sample KBSS13metaG_FD_65862 | JGI IMG/M metagenome (GOLD analysis project Ga0070665, IMG submission 65862) | Switchgrass rhizosphere microbial communities from Kellogg Biological Station, Michigan, USA - KBS S1-3 metaG | ecosystem: Host-associated > Plants > Roots > Rhizosphere > Soil ...
AATGCTCGCCGTCACGAGGGCGACCCTGGCGAGCATATTTTTTGCGATCGTTTCGCGCGCATAGCGGGGACTATGTAAGCGAAAGGATCGCAAAAAAGATGCCGCCAGGGGCGGCCGCAGCAGGCGCAGCATTGCTCAGACAGGCTCCCTAAGGCTCGTCGGGATCGTCGTTGTGCCGCTTCCGGTCTTCGGCAACGGCGCTATTGATCAACCCGGTGAGGTGCGCGGCCTTGTCAACCGTATCGTCCGGAACGAACTCGAGGCGGGGCGCGTGCCGCAACCGCAGGCGTCGGCCCACCTCCCCACGTAGGAAACCACCGGCGCGCGTGAGTCCGACCTGCACCTCTTCCACGGGATTCCGGGAAGCGAAAGGAGTAAAGAACACCTTCGCCACGCCCATATCGGCCGCGAGACTCACGGCCGTTATGGTGACGTTCCCGACGCGCGGGTCCTTTACCTCGCGCGCGATGAGCTCGGAGAGCACGCGTTGGATCTCCGATTCGATCCGGCGTGTGCGTGCCTCCGCCATCTATTGTCTCATTCCGAAGTCTGGCCTCATCCCAAAGTCCGTGCGATCTCGACGCGCGAGTAGCATTCGATCTGGTCGCCGGAGCGCACGTCCTGGTAGTTCTTGACGCCGATACCACACTCGACACCGGCGCGAACTTCGTTGACGTCGTCCTTGAAGCGGCGCAGTGACTCGAGCGCACCTTCGAAGATGACGACGTTTTCGCGCAGAACGCGGATCGGGTTATTGCGCTTGACGACGCCCTCCGTGACGAGACAGCCGGCAACGACGCCGAATTTGCTCGAACGGAATACGTCGCGCACCTGTGCCACACCCACGATCGACTCCTTGATCTCGGGCTGCAGCATGCCGGACAGCATCTGCCGGACGTCGTCGATGGCTTCGTAAATGATGCTGTAGTAACGAACCTCGACGCCCATCTCCTTGATCAGCTCACGAGCGCCCGAGTCAGCACGGACGTTGAAGCCGATGATGAGACCCTTCGAGGCCGCGGCGAGCTGTACGTCGGACTCGGTGATGCCACCCAGCCCGCTCGCAATCAGCTTCACCTGCACTTCGTCGGTGGAGAGCTTGGTCAACGATTCGCGCAACGCTTCGGCACTGCCCTGCACGTCGGCCTTGATGAGAACCGCGACCGTGCCGATCTTCGCCTCGCCCATCTGCGAGAACACGTCCTCGGCGCGCTGTACGCGGCTCGCCAGCTTGACGTCGCGGAACTTACCTTGACGGTAAAGAGCGACCTCACGCGCCTTGCGCTCACTTTCGGCCGCAAGGAACTCGTCTCCCGCGTTCGGCGGGCTGGACAGACCCAACACCTGCACCGGCATGGAAGGCGTAGCTTCCTCGACGGGCTTACCGTTCTCGTCGAACATGGCGCGGACGCGGCCGAACTCGGAACCCGCGATGACCGGATCGCCGGTGTGCAAGGTGCCTTTCTTCACCAGCACGGTAGCGACGGCACCGCGACCCTTCTCGACGCTCGACTCGATAACGATACCGGACGCAAGACCTTCGCGCGGCGCACGCAGCTCCAACACTTCCGAGACCAGCAGGATGGACTCCAGAAGCTGGTCGATGCCCTGCCCTGTGCGAGCAGAGACCGGCACGAAGATGTTTTCGCCGCCCCAGTCTTCCGGAATGACTTCCTGCTTCGCGAGCTCCTGGCGCACGCGATCCAGATCGGCCTCGGGCTTGTCGATCTTGTTGACGGCGACGACGATCGGCACGCCCGCGGCGCGAGCGTGTTGAATCGCCTCAATCGTCTGCGGCATGACGCCATCGTCCGCCGCAACGACCAGCACGACGACGTCGGTGGCCTTCGCACCGCGGGCACGCATCGCGGTAAACGCGGCATGACCCGGGGTGTCGAGAAAGGTCACGCTGCCCTTCGGGGTCTCGACATGGTAAGCACCGATATGCTGGGTGATGCCTCCGGCTTCGCCAGCGGCAACCTTCGTACGGCGAATGTGATCGAGCAGCGAGGTCTTCCCGTGGTCGACGTGACCCATGACGGTGACGACCGGGGGACGTGGCTCGGCAGCAGATGTTTCCGCACCCGGCGTGCCCTGCAAATCCTCCTCGATCTGGTTTTCCTTCAGAACCTTCGCCGTATGGCCGAGCTCTTCCACGACGAGCACCGCGGTGTCCTGGTCGAGCGGCTGGTTGATGGTGGCCATGACGCCCATGTTCATCAGTATCTTGATGACTTCGGTCGCCTTGATGGCCATCTTGGCCGCGAGCTCGCTCACTGTGACGGTCTCGCCGACACTGACTTCGCGCACCACTGGCGCGGTAGGCATCTCGAAGCCGTGCTTGCCGCCCTCGCCGCCGGACGACGACATCGGGCGACCCTTCACGCGGCGCTTCTTCTTATAGCGGGAGCTGATGTCGGTGGCGACATGCAGCTCCTGCCGACCGTACCGGGTTTCCTGTCCGGGGGCAGCTGGCGGTGCTCCACGCGCTCCTGCCGCTGGCGGCGCTCCACGCGTATCGCGTGCCTCACGCGGCTGTTGCGCGGGCGCTGGGGCGGCAGCCTGCGGCTGCTGCGGCGGCTTGCGCGCCGGGGCGCTCGCAGCAGGCTGCGGCGGGCGCTCACGCCTCTGGACCGGAGGAATAACCTGCGGCCGCTGGAATGTTGGATCGAACACAGGCTTCGGTGGTGGCTCTTGTACTCGCGGCGGAGGTGTCTCGGCACGCTTTGGGGGTTCGGGGGTAGCGACCGTTGACGGTTTCGTCGCGGTGGCGGCGGCCTGCTCGGCCGCACGTTGTTTCTGAGCGGCTTCCTCGCGCTCGCGCGTACGACGCTCTTCTTCCTCTCGAGCAGCCTGCTCAGCAAGACGCCGCGCCTCTTCCTGCTGCGCCTTCTTGAGTGCTGCCTCTTCTTCAACGCGACGGCGGTTGTCAGACTCGACGCGCTCGCGCTCCTGGCGTTCGGCGTCGAGACGGTCTTTCTCGCGCTGCTGCGCCTCTTCGGCGTCGCGTCGCTTCTGATCGATCTCGTCCTGCTGTTGGCGCGCCTTCTCCTGGAGGACGTCACGATTGATGTAAGTCCGCTTCGTACGGACTTCGACGTTCACTGTGCGCGCGCGGCCTTGCCCGCCGGAGAGCCTGATTTCCTGTTGGGTTTTGCGATTGAGCGTAATCCGGCTGGGCGCGGCATTGCCCCCCTCACCGCTGCCGTGGCTGCGGCGCAGATGAGTGAGGAGCTCCAGCTTGGCATCATCGCTGATGCGATCGTTCGGGCCGGATACTTTGATGCCCGCCTGATCGAGTTGCACGAGCAACCGATCGACCGGCACCTTCAGTACCTCGGCAAATTGGGAAACGGTTACTTCTGCCATAGGCGATACAACCTCACTGGGGCTTCTCTGTCGGTCGAAAGTGGCCTACGGCCCTTTACGACCCGTGGACAAAAGGCGTGACTTTTGCCCACTAGTGGCCCGCGTCAAACCACGGCGCTCGGGCCGTCATGATCAGCTTGCCGGCTTCTTCGGCCGTCAATCCTTCGATGTCCGAGAGATCATCCACCGCCTGGTCGGCGAGATCCTCGCGCGTACGTACGCCGCGCCGGGCCAGTGCCAGTGCCAGGTCAGGGCTCATGCCCTCGAGCAGCAGCAGGTCATCCGCGGGCATCGACTGATCGAGTGTTTCCTCGCTCGCGATCGCCTGCGTCAGCAGCACGTCGCGTGCGCGATTGCGCAACTCCTTGACGATGTTCTCGTCGAACTCCGCGATGGCGGCGAGTTCCGCCTGCGGTACATAAGCGATTTCCTCGACCGTGGAGAAGCCTTCCTGCGCCAGGATCGTGGCCACGTCCTCGTCCACGTCGAGTTGTTTCATGAAATTCTGCACCAACGTCTTGGCCTCGGTCTCACTCTTGGCCTCGGCGTCCGACTCCGTCATGACATTCAGATCCCACCCCGAGAGCTGGCTCGCGAGCCGGATGTTCTGGCCGCCGCGGCCGATCGCCTGCGACAACTTTTCCTCCGACACGGCGATGTCCATGCTGTGCGATTCCTCGTCCACAACGATAGACATAACCTCGGCAGGTGACATTGCGTTGATGACGAACTGCGCCGGATTCTCGTCGTGGGGAATGATGTCCACGCGCTCGCCGGCAATCTCGTTGGAGACCGCCTGCACACGCGAGCCACGCATACCCACGCACGCACCCACGGGGTCGACGCGGGGGTCGTTGCTGCGAACCGCTATTTTCGCTCGCACGCCCGGATCACGGGCTGCGCCGAGGATCTGGATCAGGCCCTGCCCGACCTCCGGGACCTCGAGCTTGAAGAGCTCCATCAAAAACTCGGGGGCCGTCCGGGTCAGGAAGAGCTGCGGCCCACGGGGCTCCGAGCGCACTTCTTTAAGGAAGGCCTTGATACGGTCCTGGGGCTTCACCTGCTCGCGTGGAATCATGTCCGTGCGCGGCACGAATCCTTCCGCGTTGCTGCCGAGATCGACGTAAATCCCATTACGATCCACGCGTTTCACGACACCACTCACCAGCGTGCCGACCCGGTCGCGATAGGCATCAACCACCTGGGCACGCTCGGCCTCGCGCACTTTCTGCACGATGACCTGCTTGGCCTGCTGGGCGGCGATGCGACCGAAGGCAACCGATTCCATCGGTTGCTCGACATGTCCGCCTACCTCGACACCGGGGTCGATCTCGCGGGCGTCTTCCAGGCGCAGCTCGCGCTCTGGAACTTCGAGCTCCTTCGAGTCATCCGCAAACACCTTCCAGCGCCGGAAAGTCTCGTAGTCCCCGCTCTTGCGGTCGATGGACACGCGCGCGTCCCACTCTTCCCCGTGTTTCTTACGGGTAGCAGACGCTAGCGCCGCTTCGAGGGCCTCGAAGATCACCTCTTTATCGACGCCTTTCTCGTTGGATACCGCATCCACGACCATCAAAATTTCTTTGTTCATGAGCAAATCCCGCTATATGCCCGTCATTCGGGGGCCAGTCGCGCTTTACCGATCTCCCCGAAGGGCACCTCTACCTTCTGCTTATCAACTTCAACCGTGATTCCCGAATCATCCACCGTCAACAGCGTGCCCGTGTAGCGGCGGCGTCCGGCGCGCGGTACGCGCAACTCTACAAACACCCGCTCGCCCACAAAGCGCGCGAAATGCGCCGGAGTCCGCAACACCCGATCGAAACCGGGCGACGACACCTCCAGCGTGTACGCGGTGGGAATAGGATCCTCGACGTCGAGAAGCGCAGCCGTTTCCCGGCTGACCTTCTCGCAGTCCTCGATGCTGATCCCCTCGGGCCGATCGATGAACAGGCGCACCACTGCATTGCTGCGCCCCGCGGCGTACTCGAGCTCGACGAGCTCGTACCCCAGCCTCCCGAGCAGAGGCTCTATAAGGACGATGAGCCGCTCTCGCAAGGTCGCCGTCATCGCATCTTCCCGCCGCACAAACAAAAATGGGCCCCGAGGCCCAAAAAAACAAAAGCCCCTCGGGGGGCTTTCTGGTCAAGCACTTTCGGCGGATCGACCGGGACGAAGGCTCGCGCACCTTCCACCCTCCAATCAACCAACCGCCCCCGGCCGAGGCTCGAGGGGGCGCGCATTCTACCCAAAGCGAGCGGCGAACGAAACCCGTAAGACGGGATAAAAGTGCAGAAAAACGGGATGTCAGGGCCCGGGTGGGCGTCGCGAGGCGCCAGGCGCCGGCTTGGCGGCACGGCGCGGTCAGCTTTGGCGGCCTTGGCGCTGGCCTGGCCATCTATACTTGTATATACAAGGTGGCGAGCCCATGGCATGATCCCGCCCCATGACATCTCCTGCGGCCACCGCCCGTTATCTGCAGGTCAAGCAATTTGTCCTCTCGCAGATTTCCGCGGGGACGCTTGCGGTAGGAGATCGCGTGCCCTCCGAGAACGAGCTGGTGCGCGAGCTCGATGTCTCGCGCATGACGGCGAACCGCGCCTTACGTGAGCTCGCCGCCGATGGAGTGTTGGTACGTGTGGCCGGCGTCGGCACCTTCGTCGCTGAGCAGCGGGCGCAGGCGCATCCCCTCGAAGTCCGTAACATCGCGGACGAGATCCGCGCCCGCGGCCACGAGCACGTGGCCAAGGTTGTTTTTCACGGCCCGGTCACGGCTACGCGCGATCTCGCCGAACGCTGCGGTGTAGCTCCGGGCGCCAAGCTGGATCACACCCTGCTCATTCACTTCGAAAGCGGGTTGCCCTTGCAGGTCGAGGATCGCTACGTGAACCCGACCGTCGTGCCGGGGTATCTGCAAAACGACTTCGCCACCATCACGCCGCACCAATACCTCATGCAGGCCGCGCCGCTGCAGCGGGCCGAGCACACGGTTCGGGCCGTGATGCCGGAGACCCGCATCCGCCGCATGCTGAAGCTCGAGGCCGATGATGCCTGCCTGCTGATCATGCGGCGCACCTGGAGTTTCGAGCGGATCGCCACCGTGGCGGACCTTTACCATCCCGGCTCTCGATATGAGCTGTCCGGAGCTTTTCAGCCGAGGTCTAACAATGTCTGACACCAAATGTGCCCCTCAGCGGGCTCCGCGCGGCCCCGTGATGAGCTGCCGCAACTGGCTGTCCGAAGCTGCGCTGCGCATGTTGATGAACAACCTCGACCCGGAAGTCGCCGAGCGGCCCGATGAGCTCGTCGTCTACGGCGGCATCGGCAAAGCTGCGCGCAACTGGGAATGTTTCTACCAGATCGTGACGGCGCTGCGCGCCCTCGGTGAGGACGAGACGCTGTTGATTCAGTCGGGCAAGCCGGTCGGCGTGTTCCGCACCCACGCCGATGCGCCGCGGGTGCTGCTGGCCAACTCCAACCTGGTGGGTAAATGGGCCACCTGGGAGCACTTCAACGAGCTCGACCGCAAGGGCCTGATGATGTACGGGCAGATGACGGCCGGCTCCTGGATCTACATCGGCAGCCAGGGCATCGTGCAGGGGACTTACGAGACGTTCGTGGAGATGGGTCGCCAACACTTCGGCGGCAACCTCGCCGGCAAGTGGATTCTCACGGCCGGCCTGGGCGGGATGGGCGGTGCGCAACCGCTAGCGGCGACCATGGCGGGCGCCTCGATGCTGGCGATCGAATGTCGGCCCGAGCGGATCGCCAAGCGTTTGCAGACGCGCTACCTCGATGTGCAGGCGCAGTCGCTCGAGGAAGCGCTGGAACTGCTCGACCGCGCACGGACCACCGGCAAGCCGATATCGATCGGCTTGTTGGGCAATGCTTGCGACGTACTGCCTGAGCTGCTGCGCCGCGGCATCAAACCGGACGCCGTGACCGACCAGACTTCGGCCCACGATCCGGTGAACGGTTATCTGCCGCGCGGCTGGAGTCTCGAGCAGTGGGATCGGCTGCGGGTCGAGAATCCGGCGTTGGTTGCGAAGGAGGCACGTGCGTCGATGGCGCAACACATCGAGGCGATGCTGCAGTTCCACCGCGCGGGCATTCCAACTTTCGACTACGGCAACAACCTGCGCCAGGTCGCCTTTGACGAAGGCGTCAAGGACGCATTCGCATTTCCGGGCTTCGTGCCGGCGTACATCCGTCCCCTCTTCTGTCGGGGTGTCGGACCGTTCCGCTGGGCAGCCCTTTCCGGCGATCCGCAGGACATCTATCGCACCGACGCCAAGGTGAAAGAGCTCCTGCCGGATGACCAACACCTGCATCACTGGCTCGACATGGCGCGCGAGCGCATCCAGTTCCAGGGTCTGCCGGCGCGCATCTGCTGGGTCGGGCTGGGCGACCGGCATCGCCTCGGGCTCGCTTTCAACGAGATGGTGGCCAAGGGTGAATTGAAGGCGCCCGTTGTCATCGGGCGCGATCACCTCGACTCCGGCTCCGTGGCGAGCCCGAATCGGGAAACCGAGGGCATGCGTGACGGCTCGGATGCGGTTGCGGACTGGCCGTTGCTGAACGCCCTGCTCAACACGGCCAGCGGCGCGACCTGGGTCTCCATGCACCACGGTGGTGGCGTTGGTATCGGTTACTCCCAACACTCGGGCGTCGTGATCGTCTGCGACGGCACGCCCGCTGCGGCACGCCGTATCGAGCGCGTGTTGTGGAACGATCCCGCTACCGGCGTGATGCGTCACGCCGATGCCGGATACGAGATCGCCATCAATTGTGCGCGCGAGCAAGGACTGGAGCTGCCGTTTCTCGGTTGAACCACGGAACTGCAGCCATGAGTGAAAGAATGAAGTTGTGGCGCAACGCAAAGCTCGCCACGTGTGACGAGTCGATGCGCGTCATCGAGAATGGCGCCATCGTCACCCACGGCGGCCGGATCGAGTGGATCGGCCCCGAATCCGAACGGCCGGTGGCGCTGAATGCGGTGCCGTACGAAGAGCACGACTTCGGCGGCGCCTGGGTCACTCCGGGGCTCATCGACTGCCATACGCATCTCGTGTTTGCCGGTACGCGCGCGGGCGAATATGCCCAGCGCCTACGCGGGCGTTCTTACGCGGAAATCGCTCGGGAAGGCGGCGGGATACTCTCGACGATGCGTGCGGTACGGGGCGCTTCGTTGCAGCAGTTGATCGACGAGAGCGCACCGCGCCTGCAGGCGCTGCTGGCCGAGGGTGTGACCACGATCGAGATCAAGTCGGGGTACGGACTGACCCTGGCGGATGAAGGCAAAATGCTCCGTGCCGCCCGCGAGTTGGCCAAGGCCTACCCGGTTACCATCAAGACGACATTCCTGGGCGCACACACCTTGCCTCCGGAATTTGCCGGACGCGCGGATGAATACATCGACATCCTCGTCAAGGACTGGCTGCCTACGTTGCACCACGAAGGGCTGGTCGATGCGGTCGACGTCTTCTGCGAGAACATCGCGTTCAACGTCGCGCAGTCGGAGCATCTGTTCGATGCCGCGCACGATCTCGGCGTGCCCGTGAAAATGCACGCTGAGCAACTCTCGAATCTCGGCGGCACCCAGATGGCAACCCGCCATCACGCCCTCTCCTGCGATCACCTGGAGTACGCGACCGAGGCCGACGCAGCCGCACTGGCTGCCTCGCGAACCGTCGCGGTGTTGTTGCCAATCGCGTTCTACTGTCTTGCCGATGACCGCAAGCCTCCCATCCAAGCCTTCCGCGCGGCGGGTACGCGGATGGCGCTTGCGACGGATTGCAACCCAGGCTCCTCGCCGTCGACTTCACTGCTTCTGGCCATGAGTATGGGCACACGCTTGTTCGCGCTCACCGCGGAGGAAGCGCTCGCGGGCGTGACGCGCAATGCGGCTCGCGCCTTGGGATTGCACCGCGAGTGCGGCTCGCTCGCGCGAGGTCACGCGGCCGACTTCGTCGCCTGGAATGTCCGCTCCGTCGAGGAGCTCAGCTACTGGATCGGTTTCAACCCCTGCCGGAGCGTGGTTCGGGCGGGAAGGATCGTGCGTTAATGGCAACTGAAAACTTCTCGTTGCAACTCGGGGCGCGTCCACTGACTCTGCAGGAGTTGCGTCGCGTCTATGCGGCTCCCGTGCGGGTCAAGATCGAGACTTCCGCGATGCGGGCCATTCGCGATTCGCACGCGGCCACCACCCGCCTCGCCTCAGGCGATCAACCCGCCTATGGCATCAACACCGGGTTTGGCCTCCTCGCGCAAACGCGGATTCCGGCTGCGCAACGCACTCTCCTGCAGCGGAACATTATCCTTTCTCACAGCACCGGGGTCGGTCCGCTGCTCGATGATGCCATCGTGCGGCTCGTCCTGGTTCTCAAGCTCGCCAGTCTGGCCCGCGGATTCTCGGGAGTGAGCGAGCCGCTCGCCCGGTTTCTCGAGCAACTCATCAATCACGATCTTTATCCCTGCGTGCCCGCGCAGGGCTCGGTGGGAGCTTCCGGGGACCTCGCACCGTTGGCGCATCTGTCGCTACCAACACTCGGACTCGGGACCATTCGCTCGCATGGCGGCGAGATCCGCCCGGCGGCTGAATGCCTGCCGCAGGCCGGCATCGCACCTATCGAGCTCGGACCCAAGGAAGGCCTGGCGCTGTTGAATGGTACCCAGGTGTCGACTGCGCTGGCGCTGGCTGGATTGTTCGAGCTCGAGACGGTGTTCGGTGCTGCGATGGTGAGCGGCTCAATCTCTCTCGATGCGCTGCAGGGCAGCGATGTGCCATTTGATCCGCGGATCCATCAGCTCCGCGGGCACGATGGACAGGCCCGCGTCGCGGCGGCTTATCGCAAGCTGCTCGCGGGGAGTGAGATCCGCGAATCACACCGTACCTGCGAGCGCGTGCAGGACCCCTACTCCCTGCGTTGCCAGCCCCAGGTAATGGGGGCCTGCCTCGATCTCTTGACGCAGACGGCGGCTACCCTGGTGACCGAGGCCAATGCGGTCACGGACAATCCGTTGATTTTCTCCGGCACCGACGAAGTCCTCTCGGGCGGCAACTTTCACGCCGAGCCGGTTGCCTTCGCGGCGGACATCCTCGCGCTCGCGAGCGTCGAGATCGGCTCCATCGCCGAGCGGCGCATTGCCCTGTTGGTCGATCCCAAGATGAGCGGGCTACCGGCCTTCCTTACACAGGACAGCGGCGTCAATTCGGGGTTCATGATGGCGCAGGTGACGGCCGCCGCGTTGGTTGCCGAGAATCGGATGCTCTCACATCCGGCCAGCGTGGATAGCATTCCGACCTCCGCGAACCAGGAGGACCATGTCAGTATGGCGACGCACGGTGCGCGGCGGGTGCTGACGATGGCTACCAACACCTTGAATGTCGTGGCTATCGAATTTCTCGCTGGCTGCCAGGGCATCGACTTCAGAAAGCCTCTGCAGACCTCACCATTACTACGTCAGGCTCACCAGGCATTGCGCGCGCAAGTGCCATTCGCAGCCGCCGACCGCCTCCTGGCCGACGACATTGCGGTCGCGGCGGATGTCATTCAGCAGTCAGCAGTGCAATCCCTCTCCCGGGAGATTCTCCCGAGCTCTCGCTGAATTCTCACGCGCTGCGCGCTCAGGCTTAATCGCCAGAGCGCGCAGCCCGTAGATCTAGCGGCGCAAAGCGC